>FLYM01000190.1_pt1 | contig 15536 bp, 12 predicted proteins | sample 1122581 | NCBI WGS metagenome assembly FLYM01 (sample SAMEA4346789, study PRJEB14843) | hot springs metagenome | biome: Terrestrial Biome; feature: Habitat; material: Sediment | place: India | collected 2012-06-12 | depth 1760 m
GCCGCGGCGGACGCGTGGCGGCTGGACGTGGCCGGGCGCGTGCTCGACGAGGCCATGCGGCTGCACCCGCCGGCCTTCATCACGTCCCGGGTGGCAGGCCGACCGGCCGTGGTGGACGGGTTCGAGGTCGCCGCCGGTGACGTGGTCGCGACCTCGTTCTGGGCCCTGCACCGCGACCCAGAGCTCTGGGGAGACCCGGAGCGGTTCGACCCCGATCGCTTCCTGCCCGAGGCAAGGGAGGAACGCGACCCCTACGCCTTCCTGCCCTTCGGCGGCGGGCCACGGTCCTGCATCGGGGAGCGGTTCGCCCGGCTCGAGGGGGTGCTCGCCCTCGCCGTGCTGGTCGGCCGGCACCGGCTCGCGCCCCGCACGGGCGAGCCACGGGTCTCCCTCGGGATCACGCTCACGCCGGCCGAGCCGGTCCTCGTCGAGGCCTCCCCGGCCTGACGAGGGCCGGACCGGACGGAACGGACGAGCGAACTCCGTCCCGTCGGACGGGCTCCCGCCGCAGGCGCAGCACGTAGCCTCGTCCGACGCACCGCAGGAGGCCCACGTGCAGCCGGACACCCCCCAGACCCCGGACACCCCCGACGAACCGGGCGGGGTCGAGGTCGTCGACCGCCGGCGCATCGACCGCGAGACCCTCGCCCCGCCACTGGTCGAGGCGCTCGACCGGCTCTGGGAGGAGGCCCGATCCGGGCGCCGCCCGACCCCGGAGGTCGACCCCGCGACCGTGCACGAGATCCCCGCCAGCGAGGCGACGCTCGCGCGGCGCCCGACCTGGCGCTGACCGGTCAGCCCGGCGGGCGCAGCGGCGTGATGGCCGCGATCTCGCAGACCGTGTAGGGGCCGTCGGCGCCCCGCACGGGGACGGTGAACCGCGCCCCGCCGTTCGCCGCGACCCGGACGAGGTCGACGCGGCGCGCGACGACGCGACCCGTCCGGTCGGAGAAGTCGACCTCGACGAGCGCGTCGACCGTCTCGCGTGCCGACGAGCGGACCTCGCCGGCGGCGCCGGTCCCCGGGTCGCACAGCGCGATCCGGCCGGTGACGCTGCCCTCCAGGTCGGCGTCGGCGAGCGGATCGCGCTCGGTCACCTGCAGGGACCCGAGACCGCAGGTCATGCCGGACGGACGACGTCGGGCGTCGACCTCCCACCGCAGGGCCCGACCCGGGACGATCGTCACGCGCCGCAGGGCACGGTCGACCTCCACGCCGTCGGCCACGAAGCTGACCTCGAACGCCACGTCGGACAGCGCCACATCGCCGGCGGCGGTGAGCGACCCGGTCGCCCCCTCGCGCTCGCAGGTCTCCACGACCAGGCGGATCCCGTCGCGGACGAGCTGCCGGTCGGGCCCGTCGACGGCCGCCGGCGCGCAGGACCCTGTGACCGCACCGAGGAGGGTGGCGGCGACGAAGCAGGTGATGCGGCGCACGGTCAGGACTGGACCTCGGGCGGGAGCGCCGGCAGGGTACGCACGACCCCGGACGAGCCGAGCGGAGGGCGAGGACGTGACGACGGTGAGGAACCTGGCAGCCGCCGGCGCGCTGGTGATGGCCGTGACGCTCGTCTACGGCTTCACGGCCGGCGAGCTCGGCCCCGAGGGTGGCGAGCTCGTCGGGCTCGTGTGGGGACAGGTGGCCCTCGTCGACGTGACGCTCGCGTTCCTCGTCGCGTGGGGCTGGATGGCATGGCGTGAGGCCAGCGCCGTCCGCGCCGGTGGCCTGCTCGTCGCCATCGCGCTGACCGGGTCCCTGGCGATCTGCCTGTACGTCTCGGTGGCGGCCCACCGAGCGTCGGATGCGACCGGGTTGCTGGTCGGGCCGCGCCGGCGGTGAGCCCGACCTAGCATCGGGCCGCACCCGCGCGGACCGCTCCCCGAGCCGTCGCCCGCGCGCCGCTCCTGCCCGCGCCGCTCTGCCGAGGACCCGCACCGTGACCCAGCACTGGGACCCGTCGTCCGTCGCGCACCCGCACCGCCAGTCGTGGGACGAGTACTTCCTCGAGCTGGCCCGCACGACCTCGACGCGGGCGACGTGCTCGCGACGCAAGCACGGGGCGGTGGTCGTGCAGGGCAGACGCATCGTGTCGACCGGCTACAACGGTGGGCCGTCGGGCTACCCCCACTGCGACGAGGGCGGCTGCCCGCGGGCCCGCTCGGACGCCCCGCAGGGGCACGACTACGAGCAGTGCATCGCCATCCACGCGGAGGCGAACGCCGTGCTGTTCTCCTCCCCCGAGGAGCGCCAGGGCGCGGTGCTGTACTGCACCGGCGCCCCGTGCTTCGGGTGCGCGAAGCTCATCGCGAACTCCGGCATCGCCGAGGTGGTCGCTTCGGGTGGGCGCTACGAGGGGTGGGAACGCGTCCGGGAGTTCCTTCTGCGCTCGAACGTCCGCGTGCGACTCCTCGACGGGCTCGAGGGCGTGCCGGTGCTCGACCTCGACCACCAGCTCATCGACTGAGCCGGCGGCGTCAGCCGCTCGTGACCTGCAGCAGCAGCCCGACGCCGAGCAGGAACGCGAGCAGCCACGCCCCGATCTTGAGCATGACCACGACCTCGCGACCGATCCCGCGCGCCGGCGGCAGCTCGTGCAGCCGCCGACCGCAGTCGCACAGCCCGGCCGCGAGCTGGACGCCGTGCCCCTCCGGGCACGCCCAGCGCGGGGACGTGGCGAGGTCGTAGTCGCACGACGCGCACGCCTCGGCCCGGCGGGGGTTGCGAGCACCGCACCGTCGGCACTGCCGGGCGTGCTGGCGGTCGACGGCGACGACGCCGACCGTGAGCCCGAGCAGCCCGCCGTACACCAGCACACCCCCGACGAGGTCCGCGAGGGTGAGGAGGTCGAGCAGCACGAAGGGGAGGAGGAGCAGGCCGACCACGACCGGGGTGGCCGTCCCGAGCAGCAGCGCGCGCCGGCGCTCCCGCCCGTCGAGGCGGGGCACGACGGGGGTCGCGTGGGGGCGGTCCGGGTCGGGCTCGTGCACGGGTGGTCCTGTCGGTCCCTGCGTGGGACGGGGCAGCCGCCCCGTCGACCGCACGCGGGCGGGCGGAGCGGGGAGGGGCACCGGTCCCGTGCACGTTCGTCGTCGTCCCCGTGCCGTCCTGCTCCGCACCTGCATCGACCGTGGTTCGGCTCGGGGTCGACCAGGCGAGCGCGGCGCGAGGTCGGGTGCCCGTCACGACCGCGTGCGGCCCCGCTGGCGCCACCGCGACACCCGGACCCCGGCGGCGCCCTAGGCTCCCGGCCCACCCACCGACCACCGGGAGCCCCACGCGTGGACATCACCAGTGACCTCGACGCGACCACCGGCGTGCTGACCGTCACGCTCGACGACGGCGCCAAGAACGCCCTCACCATCGAGGCGTTCGAGGGGCTGGTCGCGGCGCTCGACGGGGCGCCGGAGGGCACCCGCGTGATCGTGCTGACCGGCCGGGACGACATCTTCTCGGCGGGTCTCGACGTCAAGTTCATGGCCACCGCCGGGCGCGAGGGCATCCAGACCCTGCTGGTCAACTTCGGGCGGTCGCTGATGCGGCTGTGGACGGAGCCGCGCCCGACCGTCGCGGCGGTCCGGGGCCACGCGGTCGCGGCCGGCACGATGTACGCGATGGCCTGCGACCACACGGTCGCCTCGGACGGCCCCCACAAGTGGGGGCTCACGGAGACCCGCATCGACTTCGAGATGCCCGTCTTCGGCCTGGAGCTCGCCCGCGCCAACGTGCGCGCCGACCGCCTCGAGGACCTGATCCTCCCCGGCGCGATGATCGAGGCCGCCGAGGCGGTGGAGGTCGGCTACGCCGACGAGCTCGCGCCGGCCGAGGACGTCCTCGAGGTCGCGAGGGTGAAGGCCGTGGAGCTGGCCGCCCTGCCCGCCCGCGCCTACGCGGGCACCAAGGCCCGACTGCGCGCCGCGGCGGCCGAGCGGGTCCTCCACGGCCTCGAGGACGACATCACGGCCCTGCTGGCGTTCCTGGACGGCTGACCGGTTCCTGGAGCTCGGGGAGCCGGACCACGATGGTGGTGCCGCCCCCCGGCGTCTCCTCGGCGTGGACCTCCCCGCCGTGCAGGGAGCAGAGCTCGCGCACGACGCTGAGGCCGAGCCCGACCGTGGGGTCGTGGACGGCGACGTCCTGCCCTCGCTCGAACCGGGCGAACACCCGCTCGCGGTCCTCCGCCGGGATCCCCGGGCCACGGTCGGCGAGGCGGACCTCCACGGAACCGTCGTCGCACCCGGACGAGGTGACGTCGACCCGCGCCTCCGGGCCGACGTGGGCGACGACGTTGTCGAGGATGTTCGCGAACACGCGGCGGAGCAGCACGGGGTCGCCGACCAGACGGTGGGGCCCCAGCCCGTCGGTGCGGAGGTCGAGGGTCGTCTTGGCCGCCGCGCTCCCCACCACGTCGAGCAGGTCGACGCCGACGCGACGGTTCGAGGAGTCACCGCGGGACATCGCGGCGAGGTCGAGCAGGTCCAGCAGCAGCCGTTCGAGGACCAGCGAGTTGTCGTACAGGGAGCGGTGCATTCGCGCCACGGTCAGGTGCTCGAGCTCACCGGCGCGGCGGTGGAGCACCTCGGCAGCCCCCTTCACCACCGTCAACGGCGTCCGGACGCGGTGGGAGACGGCGGTCGCGATGTCCTCCCGCAGGGCGTCGAGCCCACGGGCGCGCTCACGCGCGTCCTGCTCCGCCACGACGAGCGCCTGCAGGCGCTCCTCGACCTCGAGGTGCGTCTCGACGTCGTGCAGCAGGACGGTGACACGTCCCGCGGCGTCCCGGTGGACGACGCACTCGTAGCGCCGTGTGCCGGTCCGGTCCTCGGCCCGCACGACCATCGGCCCCTCCCGGTCGAGCGCCCCGCCCACGAGCTCGTGGACCTCGCCACCGTCGGGGTCCCCGAGCTGTCGACCACGAGCGTTCGCGTACCGGAGCTGCCCGTCCGGCTCGAAGACGAACGCGGGGACGGGCATCCGGTCGAGGACCTCGGCGAGGACCGACAGCTCCTCGGACCGCTCGGCGACGAGCTGGTCGAGGCGGCGGTTGTGCTCCCGCAGCGACAGGCCGAGGCGTCGCTGGCGGAGCAGGTTGCGGACGCGCAGGAGCAGCTCGACCCGGCCCACGGGCTTGTGGACGATGTCCACGACCCCGAACTCGAGGGCCGAGGCGATGTTCTGGGGGGTGCCGGCCCCTGTCATGATGAGGACCGGTACCTCGCTGAGGTCCGGGTCCTCGCGGAACCTTGCGAGCGCCACCAGCCCGGAGCCCCCGGGCATGTGGATGTCCAGCAGGACCAGGTCGGGCAGCATCTGGCCCGCGACCTCGACGGCCTCGGCGACGTCACGGGCCGTCTCGACGTGCTGGTAGCCGGCGCGCTGCAACGACAGCTGCACGAGCTGACGGATCGGGTCCTCGTCGTCGACGACGAGGATCCGGGCGTCACGCCACTCGCTGGTCTCCACCCGGACGTGCTCCGTCGCCCCCCGGCTGCTCGGGGCCTTCACGCGCTCCCGCCGAGGACGGTGGCGGACGCACGGTCCGCGCGGACGGCGACGACCTCGCCGACCTTGGCGAGCAGGTCCTCGACGGAGAACGGCTTGCGCAGGACCGTGTCGGCGACCGCGACGACGCCCCCGCCGTCCGACCGCCCGGTCATCCCGACGACGGGGGCGTCGACCCCGAGCCGTCGGAGGCCCGCGACGACGGCGCTGCCGTCGAGGACCGGCAGGTCGTCGTCGAGGAGGACCGCTGCGACGTCGAGCCGGCGGCGCGCCAAGGTCGCCACGGCCTCACCGCCGTCGGCGGCGACGAGCACCTGGTAGCCGTTGGAGCGCAGCGCCTGCTCGACGATGGCACGGATGGCCGCCTCGTCCTCCACCAGCAGCACCCACGAGCCGTCGCCGAGCGACACCCGGTCCTTCCACCCGTCCTCGTCGTCCGCGACACCGTCGACCAGTGGGAGCTCGACCCAGAAGGTGGCACCGCGGCCCGGCTCGCTGCGCACACCCATGGAGCCGCCCGCGCGCTCGACGAGCTCGCGCGCCGTCGGCAACCCGAGCCCGGTGCCCTCACCGGCCTGCTTCGAGGTCACATACGGCTCGAAGATGGTGTCGTGGTCCCGCGCATCGAGGCCGGGCCCGTCGTCGACCACCTCCAGCACCAGGAGGTCACGCCCCTCCGCCGAGCGTCGCCGGACACGGACGACGACCTCGCCCGAGCGGCCGGCGAGCGCGTCGCGGGCGTTCAGCACGAGGTTGACGAGCACCTGCTGGAGCTGCGTCGGGTCGATCGCGGCCACCAGCCCGACGTCCACCACGTCGACGCGGAACCGCACGGTGCCCGGGAGGGTCTCCTCGAGCAGGCGCCCCGTCTCCAGCAGCACGTCGTCGAGGACGGTCCGGGCGGGCCCCTCGGCGGTCATCCCCCGACCGAACGCGAGGATCTGCCGCACGAGCGCCGCGCCGCGTTTCGCCGCCGCGTGGATCATCCCGACGGAGCCATCGTCCGCGTCCTCGTCGAGCAGGAGCTCCGACGCCATCAGGATCGGGGTCAGCACGTTGTTCAGGTCGTGCGCGATCCCGCTGGCCAGGGCCCCGATGCTGTCGACGCGCTGGGCCCGCAGCCGCATCTCCTCGTGGGTCCGGTGCACCGTCCGGTCCGACATCCCGCCGACCATGCGCCGGGTCGTCCCGTCCGGGTCGCGCAGGAACCGACCGCGGTCGAGCACCCACCCGAAGGAGCCGTCCAGGCGCGCGAAGCGGTACTCGTCCTCCCAGGCCTCGTCCCCGCGCTCCATCGCCGCCAGCAGTCCGGACACCACGGCCACACGGTCGTCCGGGTGCACCCCGCGTTCCCACCAGGCGAAATCGGTCACCTCCGGCAGCTCACCCCGGACGATGTCCTCGAGGCCCCGGCTCCAGACGATCCGGTCCTCGGTGAGGTCCCAGTCGTAGATGGCGTCCGTCGCGACCTGGCTGACGAGCCGGAACCGCTCCTCGGAGCGCTCGGTGGACCGCCGGCGCCGCCGGGCCTCCACCGCGACACTGGCGAGCGCGGCCACGACCTCGAGCGACCGGGCCGAGGGGTCTGGCCCGGAGCCGGCGACCGACAGCGACAGTGCCGTCGCCACCGTCCGACCGAGGCGGTCGTGCGACGAGGCGACGGAGACGGTCTCCACGCCCGCCAGCCGCAGCACCTCGGGCAGCGCGGCGGCAGCCAGCACGACGCACGCCTCCCCCCTCGGCGCGAGTGCTGCGAGGTTGGCCATGACGAGGTCACGGACGTCCGCGTCGAACCCGTCGGACATCCACACGGTCGCGGCGTCGCCGCCGGGCTCCTCCGCCACCACAATCGCCTTGGGGCCCCCGGGGTGCCGCTCCATCAGGCCGCCCCCGAGCGTGGCACAGATCTCGTCCAGCGAACGGTCGCTCGCGATCATCTCGAGCGTCACCCGCTGGCACGCCTCGAAGCTCCGGGTCGCCGCCCGTTCGGTCACGTCCCGGGCGGTGCTGTAGATGCGGTCCCTCGCCGAGGACACCTCCGCCTGCCACTCCAGCACCCGGTAGCCGCCGTCCTTGTACCGGTAGCGGTTGGTGAACTCGAACGTGGACCCCCCGTCGGCGAGCCGTCCGACCTCGTCATCGGTCGCAGGGAGGTCGTCCGGGTGCACGAGCTCCGCGAAGGGTCGCGCGAGCATCTCCTCCTGGGTCCACCCCAGGATCTTCGAGAAGGCGGGGTTGACGCTCTCGAACCACCCGTCGGTGCGCGCGATGACGACGCCATCGCTGGCCGACGCGAACAGGACCTCGAGGTCGGTGAACCGGCGCAGCCGGTCGATGGTGGCGCGGAGCAGCGGCGCCACCCGCTCGAGGAGGTGCGCGCCGTCCCCCGGGTCCGACGTCCAGCACCGGAAGGTCGCCACGAAGGCCCGCCCGTCGCTCCGGCCGGGGACGGGGTCGCTGAGGAGCACGCTGACCGACCGACGGGGCGCCGCCGAGCCCTGCGGGCCCTCCGCGGCGGGGGCCTCGTCCGGGCCGTGGACGTCGACCTCGTCCCACCCGATGGCCTCGAGGACGAGCTCACAGACCTGCCTGATGGGGTCCCTCCCGTCGGGGCCGACGGTCGCCCGCAGCAGCTCGTGGCCGATCTGGTCGACCGCCTCCGCCCGCCGGGCATCCGTCACGTCCCGGAAGAGCACCAGCAGCTCCCCCTCGTGCGGCGAGGCGCGCACGTCGTACCACCGGTCCGCGCCGGGGACGAAGTACACGCCGTTCGCCTCCCGGCGGTCCCGAGCGACCGACTCGAGCTCGTCGAGCAGCGGGGTCCCGACGATGGCGGGCGCGAGGTCGCGCAGCGGCCGCCCGACGTGACCGGACCCACCGACGGCCCGCATCGCCGAGGGGTTCGCGTAGGCGCAGGTCAGGTCGGCCCGGAGCAGGAGGACGCCGTCACGGACGTTCTGCAGGAGTCCGGCAGACCTTCGACCTGGCTCAGCGTCCATCGGTTCGTGCCCCCGAGCGTGACGTTCCTGGGTCGAGACTAGCCGTCGGTGGGTTCCTGGGAGCCGTTCGGGGCCGCCGGGTCGAGCAGCCCGAGCAGCAGCCCCGGCTCGACCGGCTTCGGCACGACGAGCACGTCCTGGAACTCCCGGCCGGCCTCCGCGAGGAGCTCGGGATGCCCGGACGTGAGCACCACGGTGGGTAGCAGGGGTGGGTGCACGGTGCGCAGGAGGGCCAACAGTTCCGTCCCACGGAGGTTCGGGACGTCCACGTCGAGGACGATCAGGTCCGGTCGGTGGGAGACCGCGAGCTCGAACCCGGTGGCGCCGTCGGCCGCCTCGATGACGCGGGCCGCACCGGCCAATGCCCACCTCAGCATCGCTCGGGTGTCCGGGTCGTCCTCGACGACCAGGGCGGTGGGAAGGCGCGGGGTCACGGCTGCACCTCGGGGGTCGGCACCCCCAACGCCGTGTCGATCGCCCGGGCGAGCGCGGCGGCGTCGAAGGGTTTCGTCAGCACGGGGACGCCGTCGAGGTCCTCGTGTCGCCTCGGCGTCGTCATGACGACCACGGGGACACGCGGCGAGAGACGGCGCATGGCGGCCAGGGTCGTCCTGCCGTCCAGCACGGGGAGGTCGAGGTCGAGCAGCACCAGGTCGAGGTCGTCGGCCTCGCGCGCGAAGCAGCTGAGACCATCGGCGCCGTGCGTCGCGCTGGTGACGCGGAACCCGTGGGCCACCAGGGTCTGCTCCACGAGCGTCAGGATGGCCTGCTCGTCGTCCACCACGAGCACGTGGCGGTCCCGTCCCTCCATGAGGGCGTCGCGCTCCGGGCAGGCCTCCTGGACCGGCTCGGCAGCGGAGGCGGGGAGCGAGACCACGAACGTCGTGCCGACGCCCAGCTCGCTCGCCACGGTGATGGTCCCCCCGGCCGCCGCGACGAGGCGCTCGGAGATCGGCAGCCCCAGCCCCGTCCCCTGGGACTCCGCCTTGGTGGTGAAGAACTCGTCGAACACCCGGGGCAGGTCCGCCGGCCGGATCCCGCACCCGGTGTCGCGCACGGCGAGGAACACCGCCTCCGTCCCGTCGGAGCGCCGACCCGACCACCCCTGCAGCTCGATCCGTCCGCCCTCCCCGACCGCGTCCCGCGCGTTCAGCACGAGGTTCACGACCACCTGCTGCAGCTTCGTCCGGTCGATGGCCGCCCTCGGCAGGTCGGCCGGGACGTCCACCCGGAGGTGGACGCTGCGCGGCATCGCGTCGAGGAGGGTCGCCGCGACCTGCTCGACGGCTTCGGCGGTGGGGACCTCCGCCGGACCGTCGGGGACGATCCCGCGGGCGAAGGCGAGCACCTGGCGGACCATGTCCGCCCCCCGCCGGGCGGCACGGGTGATCATCTCGACGTTCGGTCGGTCCTCCGCGGCCACGGCGTGACCGAGGAGGTCCGCCGCCATGATGATCGGGGTGAACACGTTGTTGAGGTCGTGGGCGATGCCGCCGGCGAGCGCCCCCAGGGAGTCGAGCCGCTGCACCCGCAGCCGCGCCTCCTCGGCCTCGCGCAGCGCCGTCACGTCGGTGATCCCCCCGACACGGTGCAGGTGGCCGTGCGGTCCGACGGTGACGTGCGCACGGTCCTCGACCTGTGCCCACCCGCCGTCGGCGCGCCGAACGCGGTAGGTCCACCGTCGCTCCCCGGTGTCGAGGCGACGACGGGCTTCCCGGATCTGCGCCAGGTCCTCGGGGTGGACGCGCTCGTCCCACCACGCGACCGTGGTCTCCTCGGGCCGGTCGGTCCACCCGAAGCACTCCTCGGGGTCCCCGCCCCACCGGATCACGTCGTGCTCGAGGTCGTGGTCGTAGATGACGTCGGTCGCCGCCGTGCTGACCAGTCGGAACCGCTCCTCGCTGAGTCGCAGCTGCTCACGCTCCTGCGCCGTCGAGACCGCCAGCCGCGCGAGCTCCCGCGCGGTCTCGAGCGCCTCGACCTCGGCGGGGCGAGGGGGCCGGGGGTACGCCGGGTAGACCGCGATCACCCCGAGCGGGGCCCCGGAGCGGTCGCCGACCGGCATGGACCAGCAGGCCGCGATGCCGGAGCCGAGCAGGACGTCACGCAGCTCCTCGAACCGCGGGTCCCGTCCCAGGTCGGGAGCGACGACCAGCTCGTCGTGTCGCGCCGCGAGGGTGCAGGGCGAGCTGACCGACCGGATCGGCAGACCGCCGGCGGCCGCCACGACCTCGCGCCCGACCTCGCCGTGCACGACGTGGAGGACCTCCTCCTCGTCCGCGAGCAGGACCGTCACCCGGACGTCGAGGAGGCGGCGCTCGAGCAGGTCGGCGAGGTCGGCGACCACGTCCTCGAGCTCCTGCCCCTCGGCGATCGCCCGGAGGATCCCCCGGTGGCCCCGGTCGAAGTCGGCGGCGCGCAGCGAGGCATCGGTGTCCTGCGCCACCGCGTGGACGCGGCCCTCGACGGGGCGCCCGGACAACCGCCACGCCAACCGCCGCGACCCACCCGAGGCATCGACGGTCCGGAAGGTGGACCGGCGCGTCGCGGTGGGATCGCCGTCCTCGAGCAGGCTGCGCAGCGTCGTCGCCAGGTCGGCTCGGTCACCGGGATGGACCAGCGGCCACAACCCCGTACCGACGAGCTCCTCGCGCGGCCGCTCGACGAGCTGGCAGAACGCGCGATTGGCGGACCGGATGGTCCCGACGAGGTCGAGGACCACGAGGAAGGACTCCGACAGCGCCGCGACGTGCCCGTCGTCGTCCCGGCGCTGGAGCCGGGCCACCGTCCTCGCGATCGCGGGCGCCGCGCGTTCGATCGCCGCCGCGCCCGACTCGTCCTGAGCGGGGCCTGCGAACACCAGCGCACGGGCCGGCAGGCACACGGGGGAGAGCTCGACCCGGACGAGTCGGCCCGCATCGAGGTGACCCGAGATGGTCCTCGGCGGGGATCCGCCGTCGAGCTCGACGGCGACCCCGTCCCAGCCGTGGGCGCGAGCGACCTGCCTGCCGACCGAGGCGAGGACCCCGTCCGGGCTCTCGAGCGCCTCGTCGTCGTCGATGTGCAGCACGGTGGTCGTGACGTGCTCGCCCACGGGCGCTCCTCGTGCCGGTCGGCGTCCCCCTCCGCCGCACCCTAACGAACGGACCGCTCGCGGGTCGCGCGCCGCGGCAGGGCCAGGGCCCCACGACGGCGAACCTCGCAGGTGACCGCACCACCGTCGACGTGGGAGTCCGATCGTGCGCCAGCGCCAGTCCCGCCTGCTCGCCCCGGCACCCGTGGTGGCGCTCGTGGCGACGGTCCTCGGCGGGGTCGCGGCCCTGCCCGCGCCGGCGCCGGAGGAGGTCCCCGACCGCGGTCCCGTGCTCAGCGAACCGATCCGCCGGGGCCCGGTGCTGCGTGCCGAGGCCCCGGCGGTCGCGCCGGCGGCGAAGCTCGTCGACGGCGACGCCTCGGACTGGATCGGCACGCCCGCCCGCGTGGGCGGCGCGACCGTGTGGGACGCCGGCGAGCACGTGCACACCGACTTCGTGTTCGACGCGAACGGGGCCGACGACGGCCGCGACGCCCGGCGGCTGTCCGACTTCGCCGGGCTGTTCTACGCCGAGACGCGGACCGAGCGCATCGACCAGGTGCTGCGCACGTCCGGCTCGCAGCTCGGGGTCCCCGAGCCCCTCGGCGCGCCCGACGCGTACGGCGACGTCGCCGGCGGCCTCGACGTCGGCGACCTCGTCGAGGTCCGATGGGGCGCGACCGACCCCTCGCGGGTCCACCTGCTCGCGAGCATCGCGAACCTCGTCGACCCGGCACGCCTCGGCGTGCTGGTCCTCGTCGACCGGCAGGTCGGCGGCGGCGCGAGCGTCGGGCTCGGGACGGGGCTCACGACCGAGCGCTTCGACCGGGCCGTGCTGCTCACCGCCGCCGGCGCGCGGGTCCGCGACCTGACCACCGGCACCGACCTGCCCGGCGACGATGTCGAGGTCGCCGTCGCCGCGTCCGGGTGGGAGAACCACGTGGAGGCGTCGTTCCCGACCTCGCTGCTCGCCGGCAACGGTCCCGACGGCCCCACCTTCGACGCGGCGGTCGTCACCGTGCGTCTCGAGCCGGACGGTCGGGTCACCCCGCTCAACGCCGCCTACCGGGGGGTGGAGCCGGTCGAGATCTTCTCGGACCGCCTCCAGGCGCTCGACCTGCTCCGCCGGACGGTCGACCGGTTCTCGTCCGGACCGATCGCGGTGGCGGACCTCGTGGGTGGTCGCACGGAGACCGACGTGCGGCCCGGACCCGGCTACCACGAGCGCCTCTTCCGCTCCGACGAGGCCATCTCGTCCGAGCGCGGGCGCGACGGCGTGTGGCAGCCGTACGGCTTGTTCGTCCCGACCGGCTGGGAGCCGGGCGTCCCGACACCGACCACGTACTGGCTGCACTACCGGGGCGGCAAGGCCCACTCCGGCACGGTCATCAACCCGCGCCTCACGACCCAGCTCGGGGAGGAGCGCGGCAACGTCGTGGTCTTCCCCCACGGGCGCGGCACCAGCGAGTGGTACGTGACCGAGTCGCACCAGGACGTGCTCGAGGTCATGGCCGACGCCGAGTCGCTCGTCACGGTCGACCCGACGCGTCGCTACGTGTCGGGCTACTCGATGGGCGGGTACGGCTCGTGGCTGTTCGCCTCGCTCTATCCCGACCTCTTCGCTGGTGCGTTCATCCAGTCGGGCGCCGTCACCCAGGGTGCCTGGGTCGGCACCGACCGCACCGGAGCGCCCGACCCCGCGCAGGGCCAGGGGTACATCGAGGCGAACGAGGGCGACGCGCGGGCGCAGCTGACCTTCCACGCGCTCGCGAACCTCCGACACGTGCCGGTCGCGATCGACCATGGCACCTTCGACGAGCTCGTGCCCGTGAGCGGCATCGAGCGGATGGCGGCCCGGCTCACCGAGCTCGGCTACGTCCACCGCTTCACGCGCTTCCTCGGCTACGAGCACTTCACCCAGGCGATCGTCGACGAGTGGGCGGACGGCGCCGCCTACCTCGACCGCCACACCCTCGACCCCGACCCACGTCACGTGACCTACACGGTCGTCCCCGCGCTGGTCTGGGCCGTGAACCGGGTCGACCCGCCCGCCGGCGCGACGTTCGACTTCGGACCCGACGGGGCCTACTGGGTCGACGACGTGGTGGTGCGCGAGGTGCCGATCAGGGATGCCGCCACGGGCCGGCCGGTCGACGCGGTGCGCGGCACGGTCGACGCGACCGCGCTCGCCATCCCCGCGCCGGCGGTCGTCACGGCGCCCGACGCCGGCGTCACCTCCCCACCCGGACACTCGACGCCGTACGTCCGCACCGGCCTGCAGCACCTCACCGACCCGACGGGCCTGGCCGCGCCGGCGGTCGCGAACGGCCTGCGCCTCGACCTCGACAACGTCGCCTCGCTGACGGTCGACACCGCCCGCACCGGCGTGGCCCTCGGCGAGGACGCCAGCTCGTTCCGGCTCGAGTGGGCGACCGACGGGCCCGCCACCGTGCGCCTCGCCGGCGCGCTGGCGCTCGGACCGCTGCTCGACGGCCTCACCTCCGGGGGCGGGCTCACCGTCGAGCGCGACGGGGACGACCTGCTCGTCACCTTCCCGTCCGCCGGCTCGGGCGTCGTCACCGTCGACCGGATCGCGGGGACCGCCCGGACGCGGGTCACGCAGGGTTAGGCTCCCGCCCCCGGCATGCACACGAGGAGGCCCCGGTGGGCGAGGTGCACTGGCGCGAGCTGTACCGCGAGGTCGTCGACACCGGCCTGTGCACCGGCTGCGCCGCGTGCGTGATGGCCTGCCCGCAGGACGTCCTCGGCTACACCGACGAGTACGTGCCGTTCCAGCAGGGCGCGGGGATGGCCCACGACCAGTGCGCCATCGGGGACCGCGGCTGTGACATCTGCACGCGCGCCTGCCCGCGGTTCCGCGCGTGGGAGTCCGACCTCGACGAGGCCCTGTTCGGCCGACCCCGGACCTCCGACGAGGTGTACGGCCACGCCCGCTCGCTGCTGCTGGTCCGCGCCGCCGACGACGGCGTGCACGAGGCCGGGCAGGACGGCGGCCTCGTCTCGTCCCTGCTGATCTGGGGGCTCGAGACCGGCCGCATCGACGGCGCGCTGACCTCCGAGATCGTCGACAAGCGCGGCCCGTTCGACTCCGAGCCGTTCCTCGCGACCACCCGCGAGGAGGTCCTCGCCACCGCCGGGAGCCGCTACACGTACTCGGCCAACCCGCTGGCCATGGCCGAGGCCGAGGAGCGGGGGCTGACGCAGCTCGCGCTGGTCGGCATGTCCTGCCAGGCGTCCATCAACGGCTCGGTCGACGCCTACGGGGTCGCGAAGTACAAGCGGAAGATCGCGCTCACCATCGGGCTGCTCTGCTCCAAGACCTTCACGTGGGAGGGCCAGCAGCAGGTCCTCGCCGAGCACGGCATCGACATCGCCGACGTCGTCAAGGTCAACATCAAGGGCCGGTACATGGTGTGGCTGCGCGACGGCTCGTACCACGAGCTGCCGCTGAAGGAGTTCCACCCGCACACCCGCCCGGGCTGCAAGCTCTGCCCCGACTTCGCGGCCCAGCACGCCGACATCTCCACCGGCGGCATCGGCGCCGACGACAACTGGACCCTCACCATCGTCCGCACCGAGCGTGGCGAGGAGTGGATGAAGGGCGTCGTGGACGCGGGACTCGTCGAGGTCCGTCCGGCCCAGGACGACCAGGTCGCGATGGACCTGCTGACCCGGCTCTCCACGGTGTCCCGCAAGCGCTGGCCCGCCGAGCTGCTCCCCGAGGGACACCGGGCGCCGGCGCTGCTCCCGATCGCCGAATGACACGCACCCGTCACGGCGGGTCGGTTGCGGTCACTCGGGCAGCGGCCGCTCGTACAGCGCCACGACCTCCATCGCGTCCTCGCCGGCGCGGCCCGGGTGGGCGAGGCTGACCCGCTCGAGCCCGGCCGCCTCGTAGGCGCGCAGCTCGTCGGGCGCGAGCGCCCACGGCGGGCCCTGCCAAC
>FLYM01028813.1_pt2 | contig 15453 bp, 12 predicted proteins | sample 1122581 | NCBI WGS metagenome assembly FLYM01 (sample SAMEA4346789, study PRJEB14843) | hot springs metagenome | biome: Terrestrial Biome; feature: Habitat; material: Sediment | place: India | collected 2012-06-12 | depth 1760 m
ACAGATCCAATCGTTGGATCAATGTCTAAACGCTGCAGAGCGAGTGGGATTCCCGCACCCATAATCACTGCCCAGGCCACCGAGAAAAAGGTTGCGCCGGCGAGATAAAATGAAAGCATAATTTCATAGGTCAAAATATAAGTTAGGCCGAGAACAGCCACACCCAAAAGAACCCCAAGAATAAATCCAATTGCAGATTCATTTAAAAGATATGGGCCCATTTTTTTAAATTCAGCTCGTCCGCTGCGAACATGACCGACTGAGACCGCGGCCGCCTGCCCGCCCGTCGTTGCGCCCACCGATAAAAGCAGTGGCAGAAGTGATGCCAGATACCAAAGCGGTGAAAAATTATCCGCTGAGGGACGATTGGAGAAAATAATTAAAAAACAAGTCACTCCACCGAGAAAAGATAAGAACACCCAAGGAATACGAGCACGAATGTGATCACGAATCGATTCTTCAGCACCCCAACCCGCTCTTCCCATCGCGAGAAAATCTTCTTCAGCCTCTTCTCGAATGACATCAATCACGTCGTCAACGGTGATAACGCCCGCTAAGCGGTTGTTGCCGTCGACCACAGGAACAGCCAAAAAGTCATAACGTTCAACTTGGCTTGCGACTTCTTCTTGATGGGTGCCAACCTGGACTGAAATAACGTCTTTGTACATGAGTTCTTTGAGAGTCATGTTTTGTTGAGAAAGCAAAAGTTGCTTTAAACTCACCACTCCCACCAGCTGTTCATGATCATTGATGATATAAAGATAAAACGAAACCTTACCGAGATCGCCTTCGTTTTGAATCGCGCGAACCGCTTCTGCCACACTTAGATTTTGGTTGATGGCTAGAAAATCCGAACTCATTAATCCTCCGGCAGAATCTTCTGGATAACCCATCAGACCTGCGACCTCTTCGGAGTCCTTTCTGACCATTGAAGACAGGTACTCTTTAGATTCTTCTTCAGGAAGTATTCCTAAAAGATCAGCTGCGTCGTCTGAATCCATTTCGGCAAGAATTTTTAAGATGTCTTCACGAGATGAAAGCTGGATCAGCTCTTTTTGAATGGATTCATCCAAATAGCTCATGACATCGGCTTTACGTGAAAAACTCTGTTCCATCAAAAATATTTCATAACGCTCTTCTGGATCTAAACTTTGAAGCATAGATGCAAGATCCGAAGGATGAGTCTTCGCTAAAATCTTTCGAATATTTGGTTTTGCTCCTCGTGATCTCAGTTTTCTGACTGATGCGACAAGAATTTTAATTCGATCATCCATAAATCAATCCTCCAATTCTTTTGGTTTCTTCAGCGTGAGGTAAAACCATCCACCAAGAAAGGACCAGAAGAGTAAACCAATTTGAAAAGCCGAAATCGCCGTTGGGCCAAAATCTGACGATTCACCAGTCACCTGTTTGATTAAAAACAAATACGCAACCTGCCCCACTCCAATTCCAGCCGGGGAAATTGGAATCGACATCACTAAAAACCCAAGGGGCGTCACACTGAGAAGATCAATAAAATCCACTCGCGTTTCACCGATAAAAAAAGCGACGGCGTAAAAGAAAATTGCAACCACCACCTGACTGGCGATTCCAACGAGAAAAGTTTTGAGGAACAGCACTGGCTTTCGAAGCGAGTCCCGCAGATAATCATGACAGGCTAAAAAGAAATTCACTGGGCGCTGAAGTCGTGAATAGGTGATCCTTCGCAAAATCTTTTCGGCTAAACCCGTGGCAATGATCACCAAGGTGGCTGTGTAGCCTAAAAACAAACTCACTGTACTCCAGGTGAGAAAACTTAAATTTTGATTCCAACGATAAAATGAAATCCACACCAATGAAAACGCTGCCAGAGCGATCAACGAGTAAAGTCCAATCAATCGATCAATAACCACTGAAAGGGCAGACTTCATCTTTTGATCTGGAAAATCTTGAGCCAAGTAATAACCCCTAATCACGTCCCCACCGATTGAACTCGGAAAGACAAAATTAAAGAAATTACCAATCAAGTTTAATTTAAGGCTTCTCCATAAAGTGAGACCCCTTAGAGTCTCGTTCACAATCCACCACCATCTCGAGGTCAGCATCACGACGTTCACCGCGGCCAACATCAGAAGCACCCCGGCGCTCAGTGGGTTTGTGAAAAGTTTGGTGAGGACCCGCACATTTAAATGCCCCGAGCGCACGATCAGCACCAAAATGACGCCCGCAAAGATGAGCTTTAAAAAGGTTTTAAGATGGGGATGAATATTGACCTCCCATAGGCCCCTCAAGTAACCAACTAATGACTAAAGGCCACCCTAACCTCATTTCTCAGGAGTGTCATGAAAATCGGAGTCATTGGATCGGGATATGTCGGCCTTGTGGTGGGCGCCTGTTTGGCGGATGCCGGCCATGAGGTGATGTTGACCGATTCAGACGAAGGCAAGCGGGCGATCCTCAAAGAGGGACGAGCCCCATTTTTTGAGCCCGGTCTAGATGAGATTCTTGAGACCCAAAAACACCGCATTCAAATCGCTCGAGATATCGAAATTCTGGCGCAGAATTCAGAGGTCATTTTTTTATGTGTGGGCACTCCTGAAAAGCCGGATGGAAGCCCCGACTTAAATGATCTTTTAAGGGCCGGCGAGCTGGCTTTCAGACATCTGACAAAAGAAGCCACTATTGTGATTAAAAGCACGGTTCCTGTAGGGACCGCAAAAGTTCTTTCTCGTATGGCCAAAGAACTTAAGCCTCACCCAATTCATATTGTCAGCAACCCTGAATTTTTAAAACAAGGGAGTGCCATTGAAGACTTTCAAAAACCCGACCGCGTGGTTTTTGGAATTGAAAGTGAAGGGGCCAAAAAAATCATGGAGCAAGTCTATGCGCCCATCATTCAAACCTCAAAAGCCGAAATGATTTTTATGGACCACAATTCAGCAGAGCTGACAAAATACGCTGCAAACAGTTTTCTTGCTTTAAAGATTTCATTTATTAATGAACTCGCACATATTGCTGAAAAATCAGGGGCGGATATCTCTTCGGTTAAAAAGGGATTCACCTCTGATCAAAGAATCAATCCAAGCTTTTTCAATCCTGGCATTGGTTTTGGCGGCTCATGCTTTCCGAAAGATCTGCGTGCCCTTATTCATTTAGCTGATCAGGAAAATGTGGAAAGCCATTTATTAAAAGCAGCACTTCAGGTGAATGATCTGCAAAGTGAGCACTTCATCGCTAAGATAAAACAAGTTCTTAAAAGTCTAGATGGAGTGAAATTGGGAGTTCTTGGGCTTTCATTCAAACCAAAGACGGATGATATCAGGCGAGCGCCTGCGATTGAGATCATTAATAAGTTGTTGCGATCTGGCGCGCGCGTTAAAGCGTTTGACCCAATCGCTATGAAAAAGACAGCCTTGGCGATCAAAGATTCAAATTTTTCCTGCGCAAAGTCTGCCGCCGAAGTTTTTGAAGATTCAACAGCCGTGTTGGTGTTAACCGAGTGGCCTGAATTCTTAAGCCTTGATTTAAATTTAATGAAATCAAAAATGAAAAGCCCGGTGATCTTTGATGGGCGAAATTTGTTTGATGCTCAACGAATGATAAGCTTTGGCTTTCAGTATTACGGAGTAGGTAGGTCTTTTCACTCTTTAATTTAGGATTAACAGTCTTCAACTCAGAGTTCTGAACATCCCCATCAAATCAGAATCAATTCCGCTCTTAAAAACAAAAAATCTTAAACGTCCGAGATGAAATCATCGTGTGGCTTGGAACTTATTTGATCGCTTACACAAAAACGCCGTGTTCCAAAGAATGAATTTAAAGGAATACCGCTTGAAAATTCAGCAGACAGGTTTCTAATAACTTCATAAGCAAGGAGGCCTTATGAAGTTATTATTAGCCGCTGTCGTTGGAGTGCTTGTATCTGCACCCTCATTCGCCAGCACAAGTTCAAGTGGAAGATACCCATATTATTCGACACAAGTCAGCTGCAGCGAAATTCGCTCGGCCATTCAGAGAGAGGGATCTTTGATCATTTATCAATCACCGACGATTTATGATCGATATGTTGCAAACGCCAGTTACTGCAGCACTGGTTTTGTGGGAATGTGGACACGCATTCAAACAGAAGATGGACGATGTGCCGTCATGTATTGCGCACAAGATCCTCGCTAAGAATTCCTGACGAACTTAGACCGCTGTACCTGAGCGGCGGTCTAAGTTCATTTATCGAGTCTTTTATTTAGTCTTTGCAAACCAGCCACTGTTTTAATTCTTTTGTTGTATAGCTGACCTTATGGAAAATCACCACTCGGCGATCCGTGTCTGTTGAATCCACCGCCAAAACTTCAATCAGTGCTTCAACGCTTGGATCCTCATCTTTTGTCTCGCCAAGCTTCCTCCAGACAAAAAGTGGGTTTTTAAGATCACTTTCACCGAGGGCTTCTTTAGTCAGACGGAAAGCGTTTTCATAAGCCGGTTCAAGTTTTCGATTTGTTTCTTCCGGAAGCTCAACAGCCTCGATTGCTTTAAAGGCTTCAAGCAAGTTGTCTGAACAAGGTGGAAGAGAGTTTGCCAGTGACGTTGAGGACGCTAAGAGCAAAAAGGCGATAATGAATGCACGCATGAAAAAGGCCTCCTGATTGAGTTGAAGAAGGCCGAATATAGTGGATAATAACGCGATGAGCCAGGCGGGCATTTGTGAAATGGAATTATTTCACAAGTGCTGCTTCGAGTCTCGGAATTGAACCAGGTACTTTAGATCCCAGCGGAGTGGCGTTCACCATCATCAAGCACCGATTGGACCCCACCTTTAAGATTCGCACGGTAGGCTAAGTGCTGAATATCATAGGTGAATTTTGATCCATTCAATGCCGCCGTCTGCCACTCTGGCCCCATACGGATGGCGTCCACCGGACAGGCCTCTTCGCAAAAACCACAGAACACACAGCGAAGAATATCGATCTCATAAGAGATCGGAAATTTCTCAACGGTGGGATCGGTGTGTTCACTGGCGGTGATTTTAATACAGTCCGCAGGACAATTGGTCGCGCAGAGCATGCAGGCCGTGCATCTGAGTGAGCCGTCTTTTTTCACGGTGAGCACGTGGTTCCCCTTAAACCGTGGGCCGTACTCATACTTTTCCTCAGGATAATTAAGGGTGGGCATTTGTTTTGGATTAAAAATGTTGGAGATCATTTTTTTAAATGTGAAACCAAGACCCGTTAAGATCCCCGGCAGATACCAACTGCCCTTCACATCTTCGCGTTTAACGGTGTAACTCATAATTGACCTCGAATCTGTGTGAAGTGGTTTTTCTTCGTCCCACCAAGAGGTTGCGGTCGATTTTTATAATCAAGTTCTTGGCCCTTAAACAGGGTCACAACTTCATGAAGGTTCAGCGCCTGCTCGACCACGGTGGTTCCGATTTTAAATTCTTGCACAAGACCTTTAAAGTTTGTGAATGAACCTGATTTTTCAATATAAGTTTTCATTGGAACCTGAGTGCTTGGGGCGCGAAGTGAATCGAGCTCTTCAGAGGCACAGGCAGAAAGCCAAATCACACTTTTCGCCTGAGAGAAAAGTTCGACCTTTTCTTTCATATCAGGAAACTGTCCTTGGTTTTCAGGACCCAAAACCAAAAGTACATCAAAGTGAAAGAGGTTTGATTGAAGATCTTCGAGGGACTTAAATCCCCCACGTGACTTCATTTCAGCCTTAAGACCATTTGTGTTTGGATTTTTATCCCCTCTATAAAGCAGTCCATCAAACTCATCAAAACTTTCTGGATTGTTCACCCAGTGATAGATATTTTGAACTTTCAACTCACCACTGACGTAATCAAAAAAGCTTTTGAATTCTTCATTGGTGTACTGACCTGTAACAACAATGCCCACCGAATCCGGATTTTTTCGAGCTACAGCATCAAAGTTTTGGCCCGCTTGGGTGGTGCTAAAGAAAACTTCTTTCTCTTCCCAGTCGCCTGCATGTCCGGATTTCACAGACAATAACCGTGCGCGCTCGTTCACGTACTTATAAGTGTTTCGGCCCACATCACACATCCAGTGGCCATTCACCTCTGGATTGTAATGAGGCTTCACTCGCCATAAACCTTCTTCATTGTAATAAACTTTTACACTGCAACCGGTTGAGCAGCCGGGACAGATGCTGTTGGTGTCTTTTAGATACCAAACCCGTTGGCGAAATCTAAAATCTTTAGAGGTTAAAGCACCCACTGGACAGATATCGACAGTGTTTAAGGTGTAGTTATTGTCTAATGGCTTTCCTTGGACGGTGCCGATTTCAGAATGATCCCCACGGTTAAAAATTCCAAGTTCGTTGGTCTGACTGACTTCTTCGGTGAATCTCACGCAACGTGAACAAAGAATACAGCGTTCGCTATCAAGCACCACGGTTGGTCCAAGATCGACGACCTTTTTCTTTTTCACTTTTCGTTCAGCCATCTCGGGATCGTACTTTCCAAACTGCATGTACTGATCCTGCAGGCCGCACTCACCCGCTTGGTCGCAAATAGGACAATCAAGGGGATGATTGATTAAATGAAAATCTAGGCCCCATTTGACTGTGTCTTTAACATCTTCAGATTGATTGGTGATCACCATTCCGTCTTTAACTTCAGTGTTACAAGCGATTTGAAGTTTCGGAATACCTTCAATGTTCACCATACACAAACGACAAACTCCGGCCACGCTTAAGCCTGGGTGCCAGCAGTAATGACAAATATCATCGCCAAGCATTTTAAACGCTTCAATAACAGTGGCGCCTTGTTTAACTTCGACTTCTTTTCCGTTAATCGTACACTTAGGCATGAGCCACCTCGTTTTTCACCATAGAGCGACCCTCTCTCACATAGTACTCAAACTCTTCACGAAATTTCGTCACAAACGAAATTGCTGGCATTGCAGCAGCATCTGAGAGAGCGCAAATCGTTTTACCCATCATATGCTCAGAAACACTTTTGATCAGATCAATGTCTTTAGATGTTCCGTCTCCATTTTTAATAGAGTGAGTGATCTTACTGATCCAGCCCGTGCCCTCTCGGCAGGGAGTGCACTGACCACAAGATTCGTGAGCATAAAAATGCAAAGTCACATCTAAAAGATCGACCATACAATTTGAATCATCAATAATAATCACCGCGCCAGATCCAAGCATCGAACCTGCCTGGGCTAAGCTTTCATAGTCCATATTTACTTTCATGGACTCTTCAGCATTCAGCACCGGGGCTGATGACCCACCAGGAATAACTGCCTTTAACGTACGGCCTGGTCTTAAGCCCCCACAGTACTCAAAAATCAAATCTTTCAGTGATGTTCCAAGTGGCACTTCGTAATTGCCAGGTTTGACCACATTCCCACTGACTGAGAAAAGTTTTGTTCCCGCTGACTTTTCAGTGCCAAATTTTCGATAGGCCGCCGCCCCATCACGAATAATGTATTTCACCGCAGCCAAAGTTTCGACGTTGTTCACGATGGTTGGTTTTTTCAGATAACCTTGAATGGCTGGAAACGGAGGCTTCAGTTTTGGCTGACCTTTAAGACCTTCAAGTGAAGAGATCATTCCGGTTTCTTCGCCACAGATATAAGCGCCGGCACCCTTATACACATCCATGTCGTGATCAAAACCACTGCCCAAGATATTTTTACCTAAAAGTCCGGCTTTGTAAGCCTCTTGAATCGCGTTTTCAACAATGGCAATAGAGTCATCGTACTCACCGCGAATGTAAATGTAAGATTTTTTTGAGTTCACTGCGAATGCTGAGATGATCATTCCTTCAATCAGTTGATGAGGAGCGCGCTCCATCATCCAGCGGTCTTTAAAGGTTCCAGGTTCACCTTCATCCGCGTTGCAAAGAAGATATCTTGGCTCATCATTTTTAGGTAGAAATCCCCACTTCACTCCGGTTGGAAAACCCGCACCACCCCGCCCTCGAAGTCCTGAAGCTTTCACTTCATCGATGATGGCCTGAGGCTGCATCTTTAAGGCTTTTTTGAGAACTTCATAGCCCCCAAGCTTTTGATAGCCCGAAAGACCCTGAAACTCGGGCTTATCGTAATGTTCACTAAGTAATTTTGTCTCTTTAGCGGCCATAACTTTTAGGCTCCCATTTCTTTTAAAGCTTTCACGGCTTTGTCAAAATCCAGGTTCTCGATATAACGGTCATTCACTTGCATCATCGGGGCAGTGTCACAAGATCCCAGACACTCCACTTTAGTGACGGTGACTTTGCCGTCACGACTGACTTCGCCAGGTTTAACGTCAAAGTGTTTACACAATTGATCCGCAAGTTCTCTTCCGCCGTTCATTGAGCATGAGATGTTCGCGCACACCTGAACATGAAGTTTACCGGTCGGAACTTTGTTAAACATCGTATAAAAATGAAAGACTTCGTTGATATGACTCGCTGGCAAATCCATCAGTTGAGACAAATAATTAATGGCCTCAGGGGGAACCCAACCATTTTCTTTCTGCACGCGGTAAAGCGAAGGGATGATTGCCGAGTGTTTTGTTTCATAGCGCTTGAGTTCGTTTTTGACGAACTCTTGGCCCTCTTTGGATAATTCAAAGTTTTTATGAGTCATGACTTCTCCCTTGTCATTTCCTGATGCCATCTTTTACCGATCCAATTCGCCAGCGATGAGGTTCATACTTCCCAAAATCGAGATCACATCAGCAACCAATCCCCCTTCAACCTGCTCGGCGAAAGACTGATAGATCGCAAAACATGGAGGTCTTACTTTTAATCTGTACGGATTTGCGCTGTTATCGCTGACCAAATAAAATCCGAGCTCACCGTTTGCTGCTTCTGTGGCGTCGTATATTTCACCGGCCGGTGGACGAAGGCCTTTGATGACCAACATAAAGTGATTCATCAATCCTTCGATGTTTCCATAAACATCTTTCTTCTCTGGAAGGACAATACCCTTATCGCGAACGGTGTAATCACCCTCTGGGATATTTTTTGCCACTTGCTCGATGATTTTTAAAGACTCGCGCATTTCAGCAACGCGGACCAGATAGCGATCAAAAACATCACCTGTCGTTCCAACCGGCACGTCGAAATCAAGTTGATCGTAACCATAGTATGGATCTGTTTTACGAAGATCTAAACCCACACCGGCCGCTCTTAAAAGCGGACCTGTGTATCCCCACTGAATGGCGCTTTCCGCAGAGATTGCGCCCACGTTTTGGGTTCGCTGCATCCAAATTTTATTTCCTGTCAAAAGAGTGTCGATATCGTCCACTCCTTTTTTCATCTCTTTGCAAAATTCTAAAACGTCCTCATACCAGCCCTCTGGTGGGTTGTTCGCCATTCCGCCCACTCGGGTGAGTGAAACCGTCAGGCGTGCGCCGCAAAGTTTTTCAAAAAGTGTGTAAACCTTTTCGCGGTAAGTGAAGACATGGAAGAATCCAGTTAAAGCACCAAGGTCGACGGCGTTTGCACCAATACAGACTAAATGATCAATAATCCGTGAGAGCTCGCAAAGGATAATTCGAATTGCTTTTGCCTTCGGTGGAATATCAATTCCAAGCATAGTTTCAACTGTTTTACAGTAGCCCACGTTGTTCATGGGCGCCGAACAATAATTTAAACGATCGGTGTAAGGGATCACCTGATTGTAAGGATGGGTTTCGGCCATCTTCTCAAAACAGCGGTGTAAAAATCCAAGTTCAACACCTGCACGGTGAACTTTTTCACCATCAAGAAGTGTCATCACTCGAAGAGTTCCATGAGTGGCTGGATGAGACGGCCCAATATTGAGCGGAACCAAATCTTTACCTTCGTCATTTGAAAACGGATGGTCCGGATTGATGTCAAAGTGAACTGGCAAACTGTCCGTGCAGTGCTGTTGACGATCGGACGGATAATCTTTTCGAAGTGGGAATCCTTCGAACTGGTGATGCACCAAAAGTCGTCTCATGTTCAAGTGACCTTCAAACTTCACCCCGAACATGTCGTAAACTTCACGCTCAAACCAATTCGCCCCTTTCCAAAGGCCAGTGGCCGTTGGAATTGTCTCGCCCTCTGCGACCTGAGTTTTGATTCTTACGCGATGAGCATTACGAGAAGAAAACAATTCATAAGCCACTTCAAAACGTTTTTTACGATCTGGGTAATCCACTCCAGAAATGTTCATTAAAAAATCAAAACGCCCAGAGTCTTTAAGATGTCTTAGAGTGGGCACCACTTGATTGGGTTGAACCGTAATGACTGAATTGCCAAAAGCGTAATGGTAATTCGCCTGAAGTTGGGGAAATTTTAACTGAAGATCTTTTTGAAGAGATTCGGTGATATTTAAACTCATCTGAACACACCCGCCTGCCAGCTGTCTTTCCAAGGCCGAGCGGCCCCATCTTGAATCATTTTTTGAATGGCCATCACTCCATCCAGCACCGCTTCAGGTGTTGGAGGACAACCCGGAACATACACATCAACTGGGATCACTTTATCCACTCCTTGAAGAACGTGGTAAGCGCGGTAAAAACCACCAGAACTTGCACATGCTCCCATTGATAAAACATATTTTGGCTCTAACATTTGCTGATAGATGCGCAAAATAACGGGCGCCATTTTTTCAGTGATGGTTCCTGCAACGATCATTAAGTCTGCTTGCCTTGGAGAAAATCTCACCACCTCCGCACCAAAGCGCGCAAGATCATAACGAGGTCCCATGACGGACATCATTTCAATTCCGCAACAGGCAGTTCCGTAAGGCATTGGCCAGAGAGAATTTTTTCTTCCCCACGCGACAATGCTTTCAAGTTTAGTCGTGAACGCGAACGATCTTGTTGATTCAACAAGATGGCGATCTTCTGATACAGAAGGAGCAGACATGAATCCCCCTAGAGGTTCTCGAGCAGGTTTCTCAACAAGTTTTCAACTAGATTGAAGTAACAGAGTTCTCAAAATTTCAGTGAGATTTCAAAGGGTTTTCAAAAACCACAAGTCCTTAAGGCCACGCGCGTTAACATCACAAAAGGTCTAGTTTTCGAGCACTCCACTGGTTTCAAATTGAAACCAGCCTTTAGACGAGGTTCAATTTTGTAAAGGTTTATGAAGCAGGACAAAAGGCTTGTCCTGCCTTTGATAGAGAACACCAAGGAGGGGTTTATGCGAAAATTTTCGCGATTAACGATCTTAGCGGCTGGGCTTCTTGCATTGAGCATCCAAGCTTCCGCGAAATCACTGAATAATGACTATGTGATCAAAGCTGACCAAGAATCGGTTGGAAGTTTTATCACCAACATCAAAGAGCGACTTCCTCAGGGCACTCTTGTTGAAGATTTAGGCATCAATGGATGGGTGCGAGTGAAGTTACCTGAGAACACGATGATGACTTTTTCAGCATCTGTTTTCAATTTCCCTGGAGTGCAAAAAGTCGGACTTAATAAAGAGGTTCGCCTGTGGAGCAACTGGACTGTGACCGATCCCGCAAAACGTGCACAGATCTTGGCTGGCGCCCTTCAAGGACTACCTGATCTTGGCGGAACGCCTCCCCCAGATAATCCTGCGATTCCTACAACCGGAAGCGGAGGAACAGGCCCTGACACTCATTTCTCAAGCCAATGGGGCATGAACAATATTGGTGTTAAAGACGCATGGGCCGCAAACGGTCAAGGCTCACAAGACATCGTTGTTGGAGTGATCGACACTGGAGTGGATTACACTCACGAAGATCTGGTCGACAATATGTGGAGAAATCCCGGTGAGACCGGACTTGATGCTCAAGGCCGCGACAAAGCAACAAACGGCGTTGATGACGACGGAAACGGATATGTGGATGACATTGTTGGCTGGGATTTCGCTTCGAAAGATAATAAGCCCTATGACTTCACCACCTCGCTTTTGGACATGATCCTTGGCGGCGGAAATCCTGGACACGGAACCCATGTGGCCGGTGCTGTTGCTGCTCGCGCAGACAACGGTAAAGGTGTTGTAGGAGTGGCTCCGAACGTGAAAATCATGGCCATCCGATTCCTCAGCGAAAAAGGCGGCGGAACGATTGCAGATGCCGTGCAAGCTGTTAAATACGGAGTGGATAATGGCGCTCATGTTTTAAACAACTCTTGGGGTTCAGTGGGCGATGATCCAAATGATCCTGCCACTGAGATGCTTAAAGATGCGATCCGTCACGCTGAAGCAAACAACGTGTTGTTTGTGGCTGCTGCCGGAAACGGAAAACAAGGTGTTGGATATAACAACGACTCTGATTCTCAACCGGCTTACCCTGCAAGCTATGACATGGATGTTATTGTTTCAGTGGCCGCAATTGACACCTCAGATAACCTTGGATCTTTCTCAAACTGGGGAGCTCGCACCGTGGATCTTGCAGCACCTGGAGTGAAAGTGTTTTCAACGACTGTTGATAACAAATACAGCGACACCGTGATTGATATTCCAGGAATGATCACAGCAACTTGGGATGGGACTTCAATGGCCTCTCCTCATGTGGCTGGTGCCGCAGCTCTTTATCTTTCAAAGCACCCTACGGCCACTTTCGCTCAAGTGAAAGAAGCTTTAGTGTCATCAGTGAAACGAACTTCGACAATGAGTTCAAAGTCGGTTTCAGGCGGTCAACTTGACGTCCGCGCTTTGATGCAGAAATAGCTCTTAAAAAGCCAGCCCTTCCGGCTGGCTTTTTTTTATCCTTTAAGATAGCGTCTTTTTCATGCCCACACCGACCCACCTGAATTCAAAAAATCCCTATCTCGGATTTGGCCGCAAGTATTGGAAACTGGTCACTCTTGGACTTTTGTGTTTGCTGGTCACCAATTCTTTTGAAGTGTCTATCCCATGGTTGATCGGAAAGGCCTTAGACCGCGTCACTGGGGATCGCCCGTTTAGCGAAGTGACCGAAATCACTTTAATCATTTTGGCGGTCACCGTATTTTTATCGATCTTTCGATTTTTATGGCGCATTTTCTGGGCGCGGTTTCATCACGCCGTTGCCGATGATCTTCGAAACGATCTGTTTTTTAAATACACAGAACTTTCCCCTGCTTTTTTTCAAAGACACAAAATAGGAAAGCTCATGTCTTTAATCACTAATGATGTGAACTCTTTTCGAATGGGAATTGGACCTGGATTTTTAATTTTATTCGATGCGATTTTTCAAACTGTTCTCATCGTGCCTATTATGCTTTCGATTTCTTTTGGGTGGACGTGGAAGTCGTTGATTTTAATGCCTGTCATTCCGTTTGTGATTCGAGTGATCATGAACAAACTGAATCAATCTTACACTGAACGCCAAGAAAATTTTTCTCAAGTTTCTGGGGTTTCCCAAGAGATCGTGACCGGGGTGAGAGTGATTAAATCCTTTGCCCAAGAAGACAATCAAACCACTCATTTTAATCAGTTCTCAAAAATTTATGAAAGATCCTGTAATCGAGTGGGATTTTGGGATTCTATTTTTAGTCCGGCCATGGAACTTCCAGTGGCATTGGGCTGTGTGGTGTTGTTACTGATTGGAGTGCCTGAGGTGCTCAGCGGTGCGGTGACAGTGGGCGCTTTTTTTGCTTTTTATCAGTACATTCAACGTATGGTGTGGCCGATGACCGCCTTTGGAATTGGAATGAGTCACCTTCAAGAGGGTCTTGCGTCTTATCGCCGTATCAAAGAGGTGCTGCTCGAAACTCCTGAAATTGAAGATCACGGCGATATCGAATTAGACCGGCTGATCAGTTTAGAGGTGAAAGATCTGACTTTTTCATATCCCGGAAAATCAGAACCAGCACTTAAGAACATTTCTTTTAAACTTGATCAAGGTCACTCCTTAGGGATTGTTGGCGCCACCGCCAGTGGAAAGACCACCCTAGTTGAACTGTTGTGCCGGCTTCATCCTGTTGAACCCGGAAAAATTCTGATTAACGGTGTCTCGATCGAACGCATCAAACTTTCGAGCTTGAGAAAGATGATTCGAATTGTCCCGCAGGATGCATTTTTGTTCAGTCAAACTGTCACTGACAATTTAGTTTTCTCTCGTGAAGAGTGGACGATGGATGAGGTTCAAGGGGCCACTGGACAGGTCAGTCTGCACGAAGAAATCTTGGATTGGCCTGAAGATTACAAATCAATCGTGGGCGAACGTGGGGTCACGCTTTCAGGCGGACAAAAGCAGCGCATGACTTTAGCTAGAGCGCTGATGAAGGACTCTTCGCTAGCGATTCTTGATGACACTTTAAGTGCCGTCGATTCGAAGACTGAACAAAACATTTTAAACGTGCTTAAGGCCCAATTGAAACAGACTACGGCCATTGTGATTTCGCATAAGTTGGCGTCGGTCACTTGGACAGATCAAATCTTAGTGCTTAACCACGGTGCTCTTGAGAAGGTTGGAAAACATGAAGACCTGATCACAAGTTCAAGCACCTACTCTCAACTTTATGCGATGCAAACTGAAGGGAGTGTTTCGTGAGTGCCACTCAGTTTGATGAAGCCGTAGTTAAAGAATTGTCTTTCTACACTGTTTTTAAAAAACTTTGGCCTTTTTTGTGGAACCACAAACGAAGAGTCATTGTGGCCTTTTCTTTAGTTCTTCTTTACTCGGCCATCGGACGACTGATTCCTTTAATTTTCGGAAAGACCATCGATGAGGTGATCAGCAATAAAAATATCAATCTATTGATCACCTTGGCGGCGGTTTATTTTGCGGTCGAACTTGGCCGCACGTTACTTTCGTTTTTTCAGTCCTATGAGATCCAAAAACTAGGAAATTTAACCCTATTCGAAGTCAGGGAGAAACTGATCACTCATGTGCAGCGTCTTCCATTAAAGTACTTTGATCAAAATCCCTCTGGACGCACGGTCACTCGGGTCACAAATGATGTTCTTGCATTGGGCGAACTCTTCACTCAAGGGGTGGCTGGCATTATGGTCAGCTTAATTGAGATGCTCAGCATCTATGTGACCATGCTTTTTCTTTCGTGGAAGCTGACATTGATCGTCAGCGCATTTATTCCTGCACTGCTGATTTTTTGTGTTTATATTTCTCGAAAAATTCGCTTTCAATTCGGAGCGACCAAAAGAAAACTTTCTGCGATCAACGCATTTTCTGCCGAGAACATCACTGGCATGAAGGTCATTCAACTTTATAACCGTGAAACTCGAGTGAAAAGTCAGTTCGAAAAACTTTCTGACGAATACAAGGCCTTGCAGATCAAAACAATTCGATATTTTGCGACACTTTGGCCGACCATCGAGGGATTTTCGATTGTGATGATCACCATGGCAATTTTTTTCGGCGCATTGCTCAAGTCAGAATTGGGACTCACTGTGGGGGCGTTGACCGCATTTATCATTTTACTGCAAAACTTTTTTAGACCTTTAAGAATTATTCTTGAAAAATACACTCACCTTCAAAATTCAATGTCCAGCGCGGACCGGGTGTTTCAATTACTTGGGGAAATTCCAGAAAGTTTAAAAGGAGATCAAATTATCAATCCCTCAAGCGGATC
>FLYM01006850.1_pt1 | contig 15164 bp, 16 predicted proteins | sample 1122581 | NCBI WGS metagenome assembly FLYM01 (sample SAMEA4346789, study PRJEB14843) | hot springs metagenome | biome: Terrestrial Biome; feature: Habitat; material: Sediment | place: India | collected 2012-06-12 | depth 1760 m
AGTCTCTCAGATAAATCTCTAAGAAGTCTCTCAGATAAATCGCAGACAGACCTCAAAGAAATTCTCGCAGATAAATCTCAAAAAGAGCTCTCAGATAAATCGCAGATAGACCTCAAAGAAAATTTCCGAGAAAATTCGTTCAAGAAACAAGATTCACTGCAATCACTGATGCTTCCTCATCAGCAACTCTAAACTCGCTCTGGTTTGCTCAACGATATCGGCGGCGACTTGGCCTTCTTGCGGCACGATGGGGGCGCCAAGCCAGGTTGTGAGTTTCACGGGAAATGGTAAAACGCCAAGTCCCACGATAGGAACCAATGGAAGTTTTGTCTTTTCATAGAGTTTTTTAAACACCGGCAGTCCACCCATAGGCGACTTGTAGGCGCTCTCAATATTTTGAGTAAAGCCTGGAATGATCGGCACACCAGCATCAATAGCGAGTTGAGCAAAACCCATTCTTCCCCCCCACATTAGGCGGTAATTATTCTCAGGCCCTGAAACCGCTTCTTTCACGCCCCCAGGGGAGACCCCAACCAATGCCCCTTCTCGAAGAACTTTCAGAGCCACGTCGCGCTCGCCAACCACTCCACCCACGGCCTTGGTTAAGTGTTTAAGCCCAGGAGTTTTCATCAGCCAGCGATCGACCAGCGCGCAGGGTTTTCTTCCGAGTTCTTGGTATAAAGTGAGGCCCAAGTACCAAAAATCAATCGGGACCAATCCGTGATACATCACGATGAGGGCGCCGCCCTCACGAGGAACATTCTCGATCCCTTTTACTTCATAGCCATTATAAAGGCGTCCAAACCCGGTGATGGCCGAGGCGATGTAAGGTAAAAGCACATCGTTCGGCTCGAAAGAGTTGGAGGAAGAAGATTGGCTTGAGGATCTTTTATCCGAGGAGTTTTTATTTGAATGTCTCGATGAACTGCCCGACGAGGCCCCGTTGGAGGGAGCACTTTCGGAAGCCACAGAAGACTCATCCGAATCACCAGAGACATTTTCAGCCTTTGACCTCCGAGATTTCTTGCCAGCACTTTTATGAGACTGATTTGCCGAATGACTCTCTTCAGAATTTCTCGAAGAGTCCTCGGCGTTTGCTTTTTTAATTTTGATACTTATAAGATCGTCGGCGCTTTTAATTTCATCATTCATAGTGGCCGCACTTTAAGCTGAGACCCTTAGCTCTGTCGAGAAGAGATGGAAGGTTTAAGAAAACGTGACAAGTCTTCCAAGTAATGACGGGATCGATTTGAATTTGAAGCGGTTTCAGAAACGCAGATTCGACCGGTGGTTGGAGTGAATAATGGGCTCAGTGCGGATTGAACCCCGGCTTGAGAAAGAAAACCCTTGGGAATGGAAATCAATTTTTTGCCGAGAGACTGAGAGTTCGAGAGATCTTTTAATCCGAACGAACACTCTTTGAAAAACCTAAAACTCAACTTTTGCTTTCGAACTGCCTCTAAAATGGCCTGAGGGTGTTTCTCGGCATCCACCAAGGTCTTCCAACTTCGAATTTGCGAGGGCACATGAAGATCACTGGAGGCGATCAAAGGCAACTTTGCCTTTTCAACCTCGCGAAAGTATTTAGGTCCGCTGGCCACTTCCCATGCATCAAAGTGTTCGCGCAGCTCTTCGCGCCGGTTCCACAGATGATAAGTCTGAGGCTCTTTCATCCCTGTGTCGACAGGGTGGGCAGCGATTGCAAGTCCCCCTTGGTTTTTAATTTCTTTAATTAATGACACCGCGTCTTGATCCGGGCTTACGTACTCATGAATTCCAATTCCTAAAATATGTGCCGAGCGGTGATTTGAAATTGAGTTGATGGTCAATTCAAACCCCGGAAGCACAATCATTTTGTATTTGGTCCAGGCGCGATCCGCCTCTTCCATTAAGCTTTCCCGGTAGCTCGAAAAGCTGAGTTCATTTAAACTTTTTCCCAAAAAATGCGCAGCCGACCCAAGAAATGTCTTTTCATCGCACAAGTGATCAGTGATCGCAATGGCGTCGAATCCACGCACTCCATAAAAATCAATCACCTGAGAAAGTGACATGCGTCCGTCGCTAAAGTGAGTGTGAACATGAAAATCACAAAGCAGCATACTTGAGATTGTATGCGCTATAAATGCCTGTGATTGTCAGCCTTTGATCAAGGAGTCTTTAGGATTTCATTTTCGCTGACTGCCGAAGGTCTATCTGCTTTCAATCTTTAAGTTTTTTTGCGGCTTTTAGAACGGGAACTTTTTTTGGTCGCCGTTTGAGTGCGCTCTTTAAGCCACTGGACCAAGCCCTGTACACCTTGACCGTTTCCACCGGTCTCTAAGCAAGCCCCGTCGGCCGAATCTTTCCAGGCGTAAATATCCAAATGGGCCCAAGGAAGCTTATCCACGAAACTTTCCAGGAAAAGTGCTGCCGTCACTGCGCCCCCAAATCCATCCACTGAATTTGTCATGTCGGCAAACGGAGAGTTCATCTGTGAGCGGTATTTTTGATAAAGTGGCATTGGCCAGGCATCATCGCCCACCGAAGTGAATGATTCATAAAGCTCTTTTCCAAGACTCTCATCGTTACTGAACAGCCCGGCGATTTGAGCACCTAAGGCGACTTTAATTGCACCAGTTAGTGTGGCCAAATCTATAATAAGCTTTGGCTTGTCAGCTCCTTTTCGGGTGATAGCAACATCAAGTGCATCAGCCAGAACCAATCTTCCTTCAGCATCCGTGTTGTGAATTTCAATCATTTTCCCATTTCGAGCTTGAACAAGATCCCCTGGTCGAAAGGCTTCGGAGTTCACAGAGTTTTCAGCCAGCGCCAAATAAGCGTCAATCTTCACCGGAAGTTTATTTTCAGCCGCGTAAAGCATCACTCCGACGACAGAGGCAGAGCCACCCATATCTTTTTTCATCCATCTCATGGCGCCGGCAGGTTTGAGGTCTAAACCTCCCGTGTCGAAGGTGATTCCTTTACCAACAAGAGCAATCGGTTTCGATTGGGCTGAGGCATTCTGTGGACGATATTTTAAGATGACCAACTGAGGAGAAGAGCTTGATGCTCTGCCAACGGCCAAATGAAGATCACATTTTTCAGCGGTCAATTTTTTATCGTCCCAGATCTCAACTTTAACCGAAGAAACTTTTTGAAAAAGCTGCTTCACAAGTTTTGCGTACTGATCTGGCAATAGGCGATTCGGAGGAAGATTGACTAAGTGTCTCGCCCAATTCACAGAATGGGCAAGGCTGATGGGTTCTTTTAAATCTTTCGCAGTCAATGCTTTGCCATTATGTAAGATGCGAATTTTTTTAAATGTTTTTTTTCTCCCTTTAAAGGAGTAGTGAGACATTTCCGCACCAATTGCCACCCAATCAATGAAACCGGATGTTTGAGTCTGCACATGAATTTCCAGATTTTCAGCTCCGGTGGACTCGAGTGCTTTGAAACATTCTCCTGTTTTATCGCGAATGGCAGCACTCAGTGGAGATCCTGAAAGTTGAGGCCAGGCTTTATCTGATGAGGTGTCTTTGATATTCAACACACAGGTCGGACCGAGTTCACTGTCAAAAACAACGACTGAATCAAAATTTTCGTCAAAAGAGTCGCTTCTCCATGAAGCGATTTTCAGTGAGGAAACCATCTTTTTGAGTGCGTTCAGATCATCAGAGAGAAAGAGTGTGGCCGTTGGTGACTCTTTAAAAGCGGTGGTCTGCAGACCGGTGGTGAGCCATGGTGATATATGCGACGATTTGTAATCCTTTTTGTTGATCATTGGCGCTCCTTCAGATGAAACTAAGATCCTCTTATGTCTAATCTTCGTCAATCAACAAAACTAAAACTGATGCAGCTGAATGCCGAAAATCTTTTTATTTTTTTGGACGAAGTTGCGCCCGAGAGATGGCGGGAACTTAAAGAATCTGATTGGCAGGCTCTGTCGAAGGCATCCGTTCCGAATAAGTCCTTAAGAAAAGCTTTAGCCTTAAGCGAAAGCATTTTGGATGTGATGCCTCATGTGGTCGCTCTCAATGAGGTGGGCGGACTTGAATCGCTCACTAACTTTAACCGACTTTTTCTTAATGATCTTTACTCAGAGTACTTGATCGAGGGGAATTCGGATCGCGGCATAGACGTGGGGTATTTAGTCCTCAAAAGTTGGAATAAAAATTTTGATTTGATCTCGCATAAAGATCGCGAAATTAATTTTTTGTATCCCCACGAACGCATTCTTCTTCCAAAGTTTCGAAGTCATCGTTTCTCCAGAGACTGCGCCGAACTGAGAGTGAAGGGGCAAAACGGCGAGACAGAGCTTATTTTATTCCTTGTGCATTTAAAGTCTAAGCTCGATCCCGAAGGGATTGATCCTTTCGGCGATCTCAGACGGGCAGCAGAAGTGCAAAGTCTTGTTGAGATTTATCACGAATCTAAACTCAAGTTTCCGAAGGCCCATCATATTTTACTTGGCGATTTTAACGGCACGGCAAGACTTGATGAGCGCGAGCCCGCCTTTGACATTATCTATGAGCAGACTGATTTTAGAAATGCACTTGAGCTTGCAGATCTAGATAAAGAGCTCTCAACCACTCAGGTTCAGTTTTCAAGATCGAGTGGGCGAGCGCTTCTTCAATTCGATTACATCTTTTTAGATAAAGACCTTCACGAGCAGCTGGTAAAAGATGAAACCTATGTTTACCGCTATAAAAATGAAATGGGCATTCACTCTCAGCTTCCCACTAATTTCGACCAAAAACTCTTAATGCCCTCAGATCACTATCCCGTCGTTGTGACGATTAACCTCTAGTGCATTCATGTTTTTGAAATAAAAATGGCGCCGATGTTTTGCACATGGGCGCCATTAATATCGCAGTGTCGCGCTTATAAAATTACTTTGTTGATGCGGCTTTAATGTCGAGCAACTCAACTTCAAAGACCAAAGCTGAATTTGCAGGAATTCCCGGGCGTGGAACCGAACCGTAGGCCAAATCTGGTGGGATGAAAAGTTGGTATTTTCCACCCTTTTTCATCTTCATTAGACCTTCTTGCCACCCTTTGATCACATCAGATGGTTTGAACTCAGCAGGTTTATTTGTTTTGTAGCTTGAATCGAATTCAGTGCCATCAGGAAGAGTTCCTTTGTAATGAACCACAACCACGCTGTCTTTAGTTGGGGCTGCTCCTTTTCCTTCAGTGAGAGTCTTCATTTGAAGTCCGCTTTCAGAAGTGGTCACGCCTTCTTTAGCTTTGTTTGCATCTAGAAAAGTTTTTGCGGCGCCTAAGTTTTTCTCGGCGTCTTCTTGTGCGCGTTTTTGAATTTCTTGATTCGCTTTATCTACGGCTCCACGCATCTCTTCTTCAGTGAGTGCCGGAGTTTTGTCTGCCATCACATCTTCGATTGCTTTAGCAACCATTTTCGCGTTGACGTCGACTTTTTGCATTTTTAACTGTTTTCCGTACTGCACACCAATTGTGTAGCTTAATTTATCTTTATCTGACTTGGGTGTGCCTGGCTGACATCCAGTAAGCACTCCGCCTAATACGACCGTAAGGGCAAGACTCAAAGCTGCGGTATATTTCATAAATTTCTCCTTGTTACGCGCGATATAAGGGTAAGCGTAAGGTGTTAGAGCCGTCAATTTCCACGAATGCGTCTTGACAGTTTTTTGTCTGAGCGAGATTTTGGGGGGATGTTTCCATTTTCTCAAGTCAGCCATGACATAAAGATCGAAGTCTCTCCGTCGTTCATTGCCGAGCAGTCGGATCCGCAGCGCTCGTTCTATTTTTTCTCTTACACAGTCAAAGTGACGAATGAAAGTGCGGGGAAAGTCCAGCTTTTGCGCCGCCAGTGGATCATCATTGATGGCGAAGGGAAGACCGAGGAGGTCGAAGGAGCGGGAGTTGTGGGACTTCAGCCTAAAATTGAGGCAGGACAAGCGTTCGAATACTCGAGCTTCTGTCCGCTTCAAACCCCTACAGGATCAATGCGTGGGCGTTATCTTTTTGTCGATGGCAGCGGGGAGGAGTTTTGGGTGGGTGTTCCAGAATTTATCTTGTCTGAGCCCTCGTTCTTTCATTGAGCTGTGCGTCAAGTGCTGCGCAGGCCTCAGACCCTCTTTCTTCTAATTTTTACCTTCTTTAAGGTGAGTGCCTTCGCCAACACTTTTTATCTTTCGCCAACCCCGAGGGGATTTAACTCAAACGAAAGATTTAACACCACATACCCTCAGCGGTTCGACTCTGAGGTCGAATCGGATGAGTTGGCATTCCTGAGGGTTCCCTGTCAGTTTCAGTATGTGATGCGAATGAATCCAAACTTTTTTTGCGGGTCGGTTGGCAGCATAGGAAGCAAACGCTTTCTAAGCGACATTGATCTAGCCTTTGCGCACTCCTTTACCAACAACACAACGGTTCGTTACCAGGGAGTGAAAAAGCAGGATTTCTCAACTGACACAGAATCGGGAAGAGTTGAAATCATTCATCAGTTTAAAGAGGGGCACCATTTTGGTCTGCATGGAGCTTTAGATTCTGAGAAAGCAAATAATGATGCGGGCGCGAGTTATAACTTTTCAAGCAGTGAGTTTTTAGCGCGCATCGAGTTCAACGCTTTCGATTTTGACCGAAACAAAAGAAACGAAGATCTCGATTTTTTTTATCAAAAGCCTATTTCAATTGGAGCCTCATTTCTCAAAGTTTTAGGCAGCGATCGCTATTATCTTAATCTTCATCTTGAGCCGCAATTTATTTGGCAGAGTGAACAAGAGCAGGTGAAAAGGCTTAGACATTGGGCCGAGGGTTTTGTGCTGAATGAATATGGGTATTTTGCGTTCGAGCACCGACAAGCGCTAACTCATGTCGGTGAGACTTATGTTGATGAAAAATACTTACGTCTTCATGGTGAGAAAAGATTTGAACGTTGGCTGACGGGGTCTCGAGTTGTTCGCAAATCCTGGAGGCAAAATGAGGGCCAAACCATTCAGTATGATGTGGTGCCTTTCTTGTGGTATCGCTTCGAGAATTATCCCAAATGGGATACGGGATATGATCTGACTTTTCATCAAGAGCAAGGCGATAAATTAAAATTCGAGCACCGATGGAATGTGGCGTGGAATATTTTTGAGAATTCAAGCGGCTTCTTTAGACTTCTTTTCACCTTTGATTTAGATCGATTTGGAACAGAAGAGACTTGGGAAGGTGGAAGTGGTCAATTGGCTTTCACCTTTTAAAGTACTGGTGACATTTTTTAATTTCTGGTTCATGAGGATCTTATGAAAAGACATCACTTGATCACCGTTCACATGATTCTTTCAACGTTTTTACTGCCGTTTCTTTTGATGATGCCCCTCTCAGGAGGGCTTTACTTATTTGGCATCAAAGGCGACGAGGTCAGAGAAGAGTCCTTCGAAATTGATGTTGAGATTCCTCAAGGCGAGCTTGAGCGTGAAAATTACTTTAGAGAACTCAGTCGTGCGCAAAGCCTCAATTTGGATTTTGAATATATTAAAGAAAATGGGGACACGCTGATATTTAGGCCCACCTCAAAAGATTATTATTCGGCCCAGATCAAAGATGGACGGGCCAAGTTCACTCACCACCGACCGAGTTTACTTAAAAAAATGATGGAACTTCACAAAGGTCACGGTCCGAGAAATTTTAAAAATTTTGAAATGCTTTTTGGCTTAGGCCTTCTTTTGATGACCTTCACCGGAGTGTGGATGGCAATCCTTATTCCAGCTTATCGTAAAAAGCTTGGAATCTCGTTTCTACTGGGAGTGCTATGTTTTGCCCTTGCCCTTTATGTTTAAACCACGGGGTTTCAGTCATTTTAGAGTCGCTCAACAAGCCGTCTCAAAATCAGCGGCGCTATTTTCATTGCCCCATTTGTGATCTGAGATATCTGGACCCCACTCAAAGATTGTCTCAAGAGCTCGAAAAGGCCAGGTATCTTGAACACAATAACGACGTCGATGATCCAAGGTACCAGAAATTTGTCACTCCTTTAATCGAAGCTATTTCCCCTTATTTGCGCGAGGATTCGAAAGGATTGGATTTTGGTGCGGGAACGGGGCCGGTGTTGGCAAAGCTTCTTCGCGAGAGGGGACATCAGATCAATCTTTACGATCCATTTTTCTGGCCGGAGGAATCGGCCTTATTACTGAAGTATGATTTCGTGGTTTCAACCGAAGTGGTTGAACATTTTTATGACCCTCGAAAAGAGTTTCAAACAATTAAGGGTCTTCTTAAGACCCCATCTGTCTTTGGACTCATGACGGCGATCTACGATGACACTATTGACTTTACCTCGTGGTATTACAAAAACGATCCCACTCACGTTTGTTTTTACTCAAAGACCTCGCTTGAGTGGATCGGGCGTCAGTTTGGGTTTAAGAGGTGTGACGTCATTAACGACCGCATTGCGCTTTTTCATTTATGACCATTTCTTCAAATTTGATTCATACCCACTAAAAGTCTTATCCATAAGTCTTCCTTACACTTTCAGGCACAACATCAACTATCACTCTCAAGGAGGACCTTATGAACTCAATGATTAAAGCGGCGGGAATTATTTCAGCATCACTTCTGATGACCGTTGCTTCAGCCCAAATGACCGACAGCGAAGGTGGAGCAACCACGGACACCATGTCGGATGCACAAACGACTGAAAATCTTCGCTCTCAGAAGGCGCAAAGATTTCCGGGCACACAGATGGACCAAAAAGGTTCTGACTCTTCTCAAGTTCGCGACGTGCAATCCGCACTTTCAAGCCGAGGCTATGATCTTGAGGTTGATGGTATTGCCGGAAAAAACACTAAAAACGCTCTAAGAACTTTCCAAAAAGATCAAGGTCTTGAAGAGACTGGAATGATGGATGAAGCCACTTTGAACGCACTTAATCTTGATGGCGAAAGCGATCGTGCGCCGGCTAGTGTGACCGAAGATCCAGGGATGAGCAACGATCCTGAAGCACCGGTCAGCACGGACACTGATACCAACACAGACTCTGATTATTAATAGTTCCGGGGAACGCAAGGGGAGACACGGGAGAAGCCCACTTCTTAAATTGGAGTGGGCTTTTTTTTAGTATCCAAACAACTTATTGCTCTTAATCACGTCGCGCACCACTTCAGGGACGTAAGCTTCCCAACGCGGATCTTTCTTTTCTAACAGCTCGCGCACATCTGCAGAGTGAATGGTCGTGTCCACATCATCACAACTTAAAAGGTCTAAAATCAAATTTTTAGCTTTTAAATACTGAAGCAAGTGATTCAAGGGGGGCTTTGGAAAAAAGCTTTGCGTGTTGATACAAACGGCGTCTGACTTATAGGGGTAAACGAAAAGTCTTGTTTGATCGTCGAACAAGCGACCAAATCCTTCTAAACTTCCGCCGCGAAGATCCTTGTAAGCTTCATCATCAAAAATCTTTTCCAAAAGTGCGCCGCCCACGACCATAGCAATCATTTTGTCCGTGGCTCGCCTTAAGTAAGCTTTCACTCGGTAAAAGTAATCGTGATTTGAAATAAGCACATAATGTTTAAGAACCGACAAAGTGTCCACTCGCTCTAGAAAGTCTTTTGTGTCGAGCTTACCGCCCTCACTCAAAGCACTCATCGTGATCTCAAGTATTATTTTAGGTTTAAGATCCTTGTTTTCAGGAAACTTTTTAAAATCAACAAGGCTTCGCTCAATGATCTCTTGATTGGCTTTAGTGATGGGCCGAAAGGTCCCGCGATGAACGATCACGGGTGTTTTAAAAAGAGTGTCATTGACTTGTTTCACATCGCCGCTTGGATCAAACAGCACGGCCTCGGTGATGCTTTGTTTGACAAGTTCAAGGGCGAGTAATCGGTTGTCCAGATGGGCCAGTTGAGGGCCATTAAACCTCAGCATATCAATTTCAATACTCAAACTTGATAGTGTGTCCATAAGCCTTGCGACCACATCAGAGTGAGATTCTTCAAGGAAAAAAGCAGAGTGAATCAAATTCACTCCGAGAATGCCCAAGGCCTCTTGCTGTTGAAGTCTCAAGCGATCCCACATTTTAACGTGAAGAATAATGTCGTTGGTTGGACCACCAGGTTCGAGTTGAAATCTCACTCCCATCCAACCATGGGATCTGGCGTGTTCCTCTTCACTCGAATGAGTAGCGACTGTGTTTGCAAAGGCAAAAAATCTGGTGTTGTGACCGCGAACTTCACCCAGTCTTTCGACCAACAAATCAAACTCATGGGAGAGCATTTTTTCGAGCCGCTCAAGACAGACATATCTGCCGGTCTTTCCATAAATCGCATCGGAAAAGGCCATGTCATAAGCTGACATGGTTTTTGCGACAGTTCTTGATGCTTTGCCCGCTTGAAAAAAGTGTCTGGCCACTTCTTGTCCAGCGCCAATCTCTGCAAAAGTGCCATAGATGGTGTCGTCAAGATTAAGCGCCAGCGCTTTAAGCTTTGGACTCATTGAATCGTGTGGGGTCACTGACTTTTCTTCCTTTTTTCGTCTCTCAGTTCTCGACGAAGAATTTTACCTACATTCGTTTTTGGAAGTTCATCTCTGAACTCCACCTGCTTTGGCACCTTATAGGCTGTCAATTGAGACTTACAGTGATTGATCACTTCTTGCTCAGTCAGGGATTTATCTTTTCTCACGATAAAGACTTTAACGATCTCGGTTGATTTTTCATCCTCGACACCGACGGCGGCCACTTCGAGAACTTTCGGGTGTTCCATCACCACGGCTTCAATTTCATTCGGATAGACATTGAATCCAGAAACCAAAATCATGTCTTTTTTACGATCAACAATTTTGAAAAAACCCTGTTCATCGCAAAAGCCAATGTCACCGGACTTAAACCACCCATTGGTGATCACCTTATCTGTTTCTTCTTTGTTATTCCAATAACCCTTCATCACTTGTGGACCTTTGATGACGATTTCGCCCTCTTCACCAATGCCAAGTTCTTTGTTATTTTCATCCCAAATTGCCATCTCCGTCGAGGGGAGTGGGATCCCAATTGTTCCGACTTTATCTGTCCCATCGATGGGGTTACAGCTTGCGACCGGTGAAGTTTCAGTCAGACCGTATCCCTCGACGATCGGCGCTTTAGTTTTTTCATTCCATTTTTTCGCCACCGCTCCTTGAAGAGCCATTCCACCGGCAACGCTGATTTTGAGCTGAGAAAAATCAATTTTTGAGAATTCTTCGTTGTTCATCAAAGCATTAAACAAAGTGTTCAAGCCCGGAAAGACAGTGAACTTGTGTTTTCTTAAAATCTTAATAAATCCTGGAATGTCCCTTGGATTGGTAATCATCACATTGGTGGCGCCGTATTTAAGAAGCGCAAGTGCATTCACAGTGAGAGAGAAGATGTGATAAAGCGGTAACGCAAGAACGGCCAGCTCTTCGCCTTCGACCAGTAAAGGTTTTTTCCAGGCAGAAATTTGAAGCATATTTGCGATAATGTTTGAGTGGGTGAGTTCGGCCCCTTTGGCCACTCCGGTTGTTCCCCCTGTGTACTGAAGAAAGGCTGTGTCTTCAGGTTTACTCGTCACAGGAGTGAAGGGCTTTTCTGCCCCGAGATCCATGGCCTGATAAAAAGAATATGCCTTCGGGAGGTTGTACGAGGGCACCATTTTTTTCACATACTTGATTACCGAATTCACAAGCAAACTTTTAGGGAAGCCTAAAAGGTCCCCGATTTGAGTGACGACCACGGTCTCTACTTGAGTTTCTTTAATGACGCTTTCTAAAAGATGAGCGGAGTTTGCGAAAATAATAACCGCCTTCACTCCAGCATCCTTCAGCTGATGTTTCATTTCGCGAGCGGTGTAAAGGGGGTTGGTGTTGACCACGATCAGACCAGCTCTTAAAGCTCCGTAAAGAGCCACAGGGTACTGAAGAATGTTTGGAAGCTGGATTGAAATCCGATCCCCTTTTTTAAGGCCCGCGACATTTTGAAGAAATGAAGCAAAGTCTGCGGTCATGTAATTAAGGTCTTCAAAGCTGAGCTCTGAGCCCATATTTGAAAAGGCGGCTCGGTCTTTATACTTTGCGCAACTCTCTTCAAAGAGCTGCACCACAGAACTATAGCTCGAGGGGTCAATGGTGTGGGGAACTCCCTTGGGATAGGACTTTAACCAAATCTTTTCCATAAGATGCGTCTCCTTCGTGGGTATTCCTTCACGTTCACCTTAAGTTATTGATTTTTCAACAAAGACTGGGAGCTGACAGAACATGTCAAAGTGGCTATAAGAGGGCCTATGTCAAATCCATCGACTAGACCAGTGCTTGAAACCCGCCACCTGTCTGTGAGCCTGGCCCATAGTTATTTTCTCGAGTCGCTTTCTCATGAAGATAACCTTCGGCTTTTTGGAAGGTCCATTTCGCCAGAAGGTCTAGGTCACAATTTTGATGTGGCCATCAGTTTTTTGGCCGAGACCTCAGAGTCGATCAAACAAAACGTCTTAGACCTTTTGAAAAATGAGTGGGATCACTCCTCAAAGATCGATGCCAAGGGGGCGGTGTGCACAAGTCTTGAGGTTCTTACATGGCGCATGGTTCAAAAGATTTATGAGCATGTCGAAAAACTTGAGGTGACAGAATCGCGAAGATTGAGCGTCACCTGGGATCGGCATGAAGGATCAAGTTTGTCGCTGACCTACGGCAGATCTTTTCCGGTCCTTTGGAAAGAGGGCGGAGGCGGAGCACGATTAAACTTTCAATTTATTTTTAAAGATCAGTTCTTTGAGAGTGATCAAGTGTTGGTGCCACGAAGCCTTCTTGAAGGAGAACTCGAGGAGTACTTTGAAAGCCTTGGTGACCTTCGGATTTCTAAGAATGTCAAAGACAATGAGTCGATTATGGATGCATTGTTTAAATCCACTCGAAAGCATGCCACCACCTTAGATTCTATGGTGTGTGAGATTGAAAATCAGAGAAAATGGTTGATCCATGCCCCGAATTTATCAAGATAACAAAATGATCTCAAAAAAAGGAGAAACAGCTTTGAGTAATACGTATTTTAGCCGACTTAAATTGGCCTCGATTATTGGGTTGTCTGTTTTGATGGTCTCGTGTGCGACCAACAGAAACAAAGCAAAAAAAGTCGAAACTGACATTGATAAGCCCCAAACTGTCGGTGAAGAAACTGTTGGCGTTAAGGACGGCAACATGGTCGTTCAGAAAAAAATTGAAATGAATGAAGCGCTTCGCCGGCTTCAGAATGAGGTGTATGAACTCGAGGACAGAGTTTACGGGAACAGAAAATTTGGCAGTAAAGGTTTATACGGAACTTTGAAAGACTGTAAACAAGAGGCAGTTTCGAAAGATCTGGGTGGCGATGGAAAGCTTCGATGGACCGAGCCCGTTGACCGTGTGACGGACAAAGAAGACGAGTGGAACATCGGTTATGATGAGAAAGAAAAGTTAGTGGCAGTGACCGAAGAATTTTTAATCGACCGCATCGATCGTTTTAAAAAATACCGCCAGACATTGATGAAACGCCAAGACGAGTACGAAGAAAAGCTTGAAATCTGCGATGCAGAGGTGAAAGCAAAAAAAGATAAAGCGAGTGTCAATGAGTGAGGTTAAACATCAACTGGTTTTGGTCAGACATGGTGAAAGTCAGTGGAATTTAGCCAATCGCTTCACCGGCTGGGTCGACGTCGACCTTTCTGAACAAGGGGTCAAAGAGGCTCACGAGGCCGGAAAAAAACTTAAAGCCGCAGGCTTTAGTTTTGATTGCGTCTATGTGTCTGTGCTTCGACGAGCCATTAGAACCATGTGGATGATCTTAGAAGAGATTAATCAGTGCTATTTGCCGGTGTTTAAGTCGTGGCGCCTTAATGAGCGCCACTATGGGGCTTTGCAAGGACTGAACAAAGAAGAGACCGCAAGCAAACATGGGGCGGACCAGGTGAAAATATGGCGGCGAAGTTACGACATTCCGCCCCCGCCTCTTGATGATAAAGCCTATGAGATGCAGCTGAAAGATCCGAGGTATAAATCACTTAAGTCCGGTGAGGTGCCAAAGGCTGAAGCTCTAAAACAAACTCAAGAGCGTTTTATGCCATTGTGGAGGGATGAGATCGCACCACGAATTTTAAAAGGTGAAAAAGTCTTGATTGTCGCCCACGGAAATTCTTTAAGGTCGTTAGTACAGTACCTTGAAGATATGAGCAGTGAGGCTATTTTAGAATTAAATATTCCGACGGGCACTCCTTTGGTGTACGACCTGGATGAAAACTTAAAACCTCTTGGAAAGAGATACCTTTGAGAATTGGATCGATCGCTATTTTTATAACAATGGTTTTATTGGTGGTGGGTGCCCGAGTGCTGCCCCATCCTCCAAATTTCACCCCGCTCATGGCCGTGGCAATTTTTAGTGGCGCATTGTTTCGCGGGCGATGGATGGGATATTTGATTCCTCTTGGGGCGATGATTTTGAGTGATTGGATCATTGGCTTTCATGACCTGTCACTCATGGTTTACGTGTCGATGGTGCCAGCGGTGTGGTTGGCCTCTAGGTTTGCTTCGGATGTTAAGCCGGTTGGTGAAAAGCGCTCTTTTTTTGGCCTCAAGTGGATGGGCCTTGGATTGGGGTCTGATCTGATATTTTTTGTGGCTTCGAATTTTGCGGTCTGGGGACTGTCTGGATACTACGCGCGCACTGCTCAAGGTTTGCTTGAGTGTTTTGTTTTGGCGCTTCCGTTTTTGTTAAACCAACTTTTAGGCACGGGGACTTTTTTAGGTCTGTTGCTTTTTACTTGGTATGGGCTGAAAGTTTTGATGCAGTGGCGATCGGCCGAAGTCTCTTACCAAAGATATAAATCTTAAAAATTTTTATTTGAGATTCTTATTAGCTTAAGACAGGTTCGGGTTGGCGAGAAGCCGCCACTGATCGCGCTCTTTTGGGGTGAGTTTCTTTCCCCATCCATGATTATCTTTGAAAGTGGAGTTCATAAAATGAGAGGCTTCAGGAATTTGAAGACCATGTTTCATGCTCAAGGCTAAAACTTTGGTGAGAAATTCAAAACTTTTCTCTTCGTCGATATTGCCGTAAAGATTCCAATCGATAATTTCAGCCACAGACTCAATGAGTTCTCTAAATTCAACGGGATCCACTCCCTTTTTCACAAGGAACTCTTCAAGATCACCTTCGTACTCATCCCCAAGCGCAATCCAAACGAGCC
>FLYM01000562.1_pt1 | contig 15121 bp, 8 predicted proteins | sample 1122581 | NCBI WGS metagenome assembly FLYM01 (sample SAMEA4346789, study PRJEB14843) | hot springs metagenome | biome: Terrestrial Biome; feature: Habitat; material: Sediment | place: India | collected 2012-06-12 | depth 1760 m
TACCCTTATGTATTGTTAGGATCACCCTATCCCTCTCAACCACCTCAGGCCGAAGATCCTTGTACCCCGTTAGATAGAAAATCGTGTACACACGATCAAAGTCATTGTATAGAAATAACCCGTCACTTGTTAAGAGACGTGACACATTCGATAACACCCTAACCCATTCCCACGGGCCGAAGTGAGGCGTAGCAAAACCCCAGATAAGCGAAACATCAAACCCCGTCTCTAACCCCAACTCCTCCCCCAGAATATCACGCACCAAAACCTGCGGCCTAAAACTAAGCTCCCTCGAGCTAAACTCCACAGCCTTATCAAGAGCATCCCGACGAAGATCGACCAGGGTTAGACTAACAGAAACACCCAGATCCATTAAAACCCTGGCTAGAGCAATACTCCCAATACCCGTACCGCTGCATAGATCAACTATCCTAAGCTCCCTCCTCCTATTCATGAGCTCGTTAAACCACCTATGCTTAACAACAACACCAAACTCCGAAACAGTATCCTTATATCTTTTAAAACCCTCGGTTGTAAAAGGATCCTCAACCCATGGGATCAGCCTATACAGCCTCTCCATATACTCACTCCCAAACACAAGACCCCCAGCATCGATATACCCAAGCAATGGTAAATCTTATCACACTACAAGTGAAAAAACTACAGGCAGGGCACAAAGATCAGATCACGGGATCCCAGAATAATTAGGCTCATCACCACTAGAAACCCATATTTCATGGACTTTACGGAACACCATAGATCATTGAAACCCAGCAAGCCTCCTATAAATCCACAAGGAGCAAGGTGTCTGAGCATAAGAGCAGCCCAGGATCCCCCTGCTTACACAGCAGGGTTTTTAAGCTTCTGTGCTCCACAAATTTGTGGTGCACCAGAGATGGTGCTAAGCCCCGAGGGTTCTGGGCTTAAGGGCTGTCCTAGGTGTGGTGAGCCTATCAACTGGGTTGAGAGGAGAGTTGTTGGCGATCGTGTCTATTATTATGCAGCCCATGTTTCAGGGTCTGGGCGTAAAGGGCGTAGGGTGAGAAAATGCTACCTAGGCCCTCAGACCTATATCTATGCTGAGAGGCTCAATGTGATCAGCCTGAAGGGCCTCCTCAACGAGGAGCGCTACCTTGAGTACATCGTGTTCGCTGCTTTAAGATACCTAGGCCTAGAGTCTTCAGATCCCGGCGAGGCCTTGGCTGAAGCTTCGGGCTTCGATGTCGAGGAGCTTGAGGAGGGCGAGAGGTTGAGAAGACTTGCTAGGGCCGAGAGGCTGCAGAAAACGCTTAAGGAGCTAGGACTCGTTGTGGGTGAATATATTAAGAAGCTGAGTATTAACCGAGTATAGTTTTTGCTCTTTGACACTCTTTTTAACTAGCTCTTCGTCTTCTCAGCACATTCTGTATGGGCCCAGTACTTGAAATCTACAAAAAGATAAGACCTTATTTTAGCCCACTCGGGATCCTTATGGTTGAATACCATGGGCTTTCTACATACCGAGCCGGTGCTGTGAATAGCGCTGGCTCGAAACCTTATCAAACCCCTGACCTTAACCCTATCCATTACAATATTATAGAATGATACAGGGTTGTCTATAAATATATCTATAGCTTCTGAGTAGCCGGCTCTATAGCCCCAGTTATAGGCTCTCACACGCTCCTTCCTGACCTCAAGCCTAGTCCTTAGGTTATTAACAGCCTCCCTAATAACCTCAGACATGGTGGTCTTCCTCTCCTCAGCTATTCTTTTAACTAGCACAACGTTTATGGTTTGTTGAGAAGAATATCAAGTTTCTGAAGGACCAGCTCTATCCACTATGAGATATTGGTCTGTGGAAGGCTAGGAACCGCGCATACTAGGTCGGGGTTACTGCACATTCTGGCACTGGAACAAGCCCGGTAGAAGTTACGAGGTTGGCGATTTCATTAAGGTTCGTGTCAGGAGTAAGGATCTATAGAGGCTTAGAGTCGTATCATATGAAAGGCTGTACGCGGCCTGCCACAAGTTCAAATTTAAGGGTAAGGCTAAAGATGAGAGCCTAATAGAAGTTGAAAAAGGATAGGCTTTTCCACACATGCTTAGCATGTGGAAAAGCTATAACATATCATGTCATATCTAAGTTCTAGGTACACGTATCACATCAGAGGATCTTTTACCCAAACCATCTTTGCCTTAGCCCTTGTGGTCATAATCATAATGATTAAGGTTTTAAGGCTAAGCTTGATTATAGGCTGGGGTGGCGTTTATGGAGTGTAGCTATATAGGTCTATATGCTGAGGATGGCATATTCCCAAGGCTTAGGTTTGAGGTGGATTGTATGAATATCAACCCATCTATGTATTTCAGTATCGTAGGGGGTTATGTGAACTTAAAAGTAAAGGGAAATCAATACATGCTATGTAGATTAAGCCCGCATTCCGAGAATATCTACACTATTCGTCCTGGTGAGAAGAGGAGGCTGATCTTCTACTGCGACCTAACACTATACCACGTTGAGCTCATAGAGAGGGTTCGCGGTGGAGAAGATCTATGGATCTCACTCACATTAAATTCTAAGATGTGGGGGAGGGCTGAGGATTTCTTGGTTGGGGCTAGTAACTGGATCGTAATTAGATCCGCGTATGGCGATATTAAGGTGCCTAAATCTGAATGGGTCGGGGAGATCCTGCCTAAGCTTGGTTATAAGCGTGTAAGGCTCATAGAGGTTCCCCTGCTGCCTGAGCGTATACCTGAGGAGTTTAAGGATATACCCAGCTACCTTGAGGAGGCTTGGAAGCACTACCTGGGCGGCGACTATGATGATGCTATAGATAACTGTAGGCGTGCGATGATGGCCATAGCAACCGCTGTCAGAAAGCTTGGATACGAAAAAGAAGAGATCGATGAAAAGACGAAAGAGAAAAGAACAGTCCCGGACTGGAAGAAATTCTTCTCAGGACATGAGATCCTTGCTGAGAGCTTTGAGAAGATGTTTAGAGGACTCTATGGATTCCTACAGCCAGGATCCCATATTGGAAGGGCTATATCAAGGCCCGAGGCCGAGTGTGCAATTATGAGCACATATAGCTTAGCAAACTATGTGATAAAGTCAGCCCTAAAATCTGAAAATGCTTAGAACCGGCCTGTCAATGATGCTGCGCTTTTACCCATTAAATGGTCTGAAAAAGCCTAACCAACAGCCACATTAAAAACACCGCTTTTCAGCGTTTGTGCGAGTTAGAGCGCTATAGCTCTCCTAGGGGTTCTCATCCTAGCTCGTTTTCTATGCACCCCACTCTGGGGTGCTGTTATCTTGATAAATAATGTTGCCAGGCTATTTGGCATGGTTTTAGGAGAAATAGCCTAGAGCCCTAATAGCCTCGATACGAGCGTATCTATCTCGGCTAACTCGTTCTTAATAGCCTCCTCAGCCTCTTTCCTTAGGCTGGCTGTCCTTTTCTTAGTAAACCTTAGCGATGAGATCTTAGCATGGCATATCTTGCTCAGCTCGGCCAGCCTTCCATGAATCGGGTTGTTTTTATCGTATCTCGGTATGGGTAACATGAAGGGTCTCCTGTGGATATGTCTCTCACCATATAGTCCTCTGGGTTGTAATGGTTTTATTAGGTCGTTAATGATGTTTGAGTTGAGGACTGCGCAGAGGTAATGTGCCTCCGTCTCATCATCTGTTTCATAGAAATATGTTGTGCTTTCCGCTACGAAGCCCCTGGGAACTATTTGTGCCCCAAGGACTTGAAAAGCTTTTAAGGATTTCCTGTCGATAACGCATGATGCTATGTTGGTTCCGCTCGTGTTATAGAGGACAACATATCTTCTACCGGGGTTTTGGGAGCTTAGCTTACCCATATAATCTAACCAAGATATAACTCTTGGGTAATTCTCTATGGCCCTCCTAGTAGCTCTCTCTTCCCATAGCATCTGAGCCCTTTCAAGCCAGCTTGCCATAAGCGGGAACCCCCTTCCCCTCAGCTCGTCGACATCAAGCAATCTATAGCCACTCAGGCTAGGCTCTATCGGGAGGACTACGGGTCTTAGCCTGCGGTATCCGAAAGGCACTATGTCGCCGCCTAGCAGGGTTGCGTATATGAACTCCGACTCAACGTTACCCTCGAGCACCACATCTCCCCAGGGTTCCTTAGCCTCCTTCGATACTTCCTCCGCCGTCCTGACTAGAGGCCTGCTTATATCTATCCCTAATGTTGGGTGTGCTTCGAAGTCGACAAACCATAGATTCCTCGGAACTAGGGTTGCTCCCTGCATAACCTCGTCATGGTATAGGCTATGCTTATCTGGGATGGCTGGCGGGTTATACATGTATTCCTCAAACTCCAAGCTCCTCTCCGCCTCGGCGAGGTGGGCGTTCTTATAAGCTAGCTTTCCGGAGTATCTCACAGCGGGGACGGGATATTCTGTCTCGCCCTCCTTAACAGCTATTAGGACGCAGGATGGGACATTAAATAAGGGTGACACGCCCTCTAGGTCGAAGACTTTGAGCAGCCTCATCGCGGGCTTTCTAAACCGCCTGAATCTCGTGTGGTGGAAAGCCCCTGTTAAGACGCTTCTAGGCATCACAAAGGCTATTAGGCCTCCATTCCTAAGATAGAGATCGCTGGATCTGCAGAAGAACAGCGTGGCTGCCTCCATGTGGGTGAATAAGTGGACATCGGAGCTCTCTAACAGCTCGTATGCTAGCACCTGCTGCTTGAGGAATTCCTGGTACTCCTTGTTCTCAATATACCTCATAGCTATCCACGGGGGATTCCCAACAACCATGTCGAATTTAGACTCCATCAGGGCTATCGGTGCGTAGATGTTGCTTAGTACGAAAACCCATATCGAGTCGAGACCCTCATCGGTTAGCTTAATTATTGTCTCTAAAGTTCTCTCCATAACCTCAAACTCCCCAGAAGATAGAAGCTTAGAAGCCTCCCTCCTAAATAGCTCGAGGGCTTCACTCCTATTCCTCCTAGCCTTATAGATCCTTGTTGCAGCTTTTAAGGTCTCGAGGACAGGGCCTAGCAACCCCTTACGGACTACCAGGCTTTTCGGTATTTGGAGTCGATGATCATTTGCATCGATTTCATAGACCTCGACAACATTAGCGCTACCTCTGGTTGCCAGGGTATTGATTACCCTGGGTATTCTTATAGAGTCGGCTACATAGACAGGAATTATGATCCGCCTGCCCATCTCCACAAGATCTCCCAGAGCTATTAGGTAGTTTGCCCTCGCTATGATGGTGGCTAGGGGGTTTACGTCAACGCCAACTATGTTGTTGAGGATGAAGTCGAGGATCTTGCCAGGCTCCTCCCCCCTAGCTCTGAGCTCCTCCCTAGCCATGCGGATTAGGTTGCACAGGAATGTCCCTGAGCCGCATGCGGGGTCCAGGACCCTTGGGAAGCCCTGGCCCCTCCCCCTCCACAGGCTCATCACATCCCTCAGAATTAGCTGGACGAGCCACTCGGGCGTGTAGTACTCTCCTATCCTATGCCTCTGACCGCGCTCAACGATCTCCTGGTATATCTCCTTGAAGAAGTCCTCATCTATTTGTGAGAGGTCGTATCTCAGCAGCTCCTTAGCCAAGCCACACACGATCCTCAAAGACCTATCATATATCTTTGGATTCATGATCCATGTGAAGAAGTCCTCCTCAACGAGGTTCTCAATGCCGTAGGATGAGAAGTACTCACCGCTCAGAACCCTCTTGATCCCCTCCTCCCTCACCACATGCTCCCCGCTCAGCCTGAAGTAGACTATGAGCTTCACAAGAGTAACTAGGTAGGTGTGATCTATGAATGATCTGGGCTCGGGCCTGCTACCATAAACTATCTCCATGTTTCTAGACCACAGATCTAGCTTGAGCCTCACATCCCTCTCACCCTCAACCTCCTTCCAGAGGTTCTCGAGCTCCTCAACAACTATGAAGTACGTAGGACTCCCAGGTCCGAACCTCCACTTCAGATCCAGGGCGGAGGGTCTTATCCTGGGTTTTGAGAAGACAAAGGAGTCGAGCCATAGGACGAAGTCCTGGGGGCTGGACCTCTCAACATCTATAGAACCGATCTCCCTCAGCCCATCAACCCGGCCGTTTGAGATGGTTGGGGCGTAGGCTATAAACCTCAGGAGATCTGTGGCTATGCCTATATGCCTCTCCCCAGGCCTCTGCTCATACAGGGCTTGGAGATACTTTATCAGCTGCTCCTCAGCATCCCTAAGCTCCCTCCCCAAATCCATCTTAACCTCGAAAACCATGTTCGAGAAGACCAGGTCAGCCCTACCCCTAATACCCAGTATTTTGCTCCCTAGCTTCTTCTCAATACCAGGGATCAGCTCCTCAAGCTCGACGCCAAAGAGATTCCTTAGAAGATTCGAGAGTATAAGGAGCTTGGCTGGGTGGCTGGAGGCCATGCGAGCCCTATTGATAAACTCCCTTATAGTATTAGCGATATCAGCGGGGACACCGCTAACACCCATACGAAGCAGCCCCACCCTCCCTAAGCCTAAGCCACTCCTTCAAAGTCATCCTGATCATTCCTGACAGGCTCAAACCCCTCTTATCAGTCATGGTTCTGAGCCTTTCAAACACCTCGGGCTCGAGCCCGACACTAACCCACCTCAATATATAAAAACTATAACCTTATTAAAGATATTGTAGTCTATGCGTGTTAGCTCTTCACTCTCGCTCAGCATATGCCTATCTCTGAGAATATGTATATTTACATGGGAGGCTTCTGACTGCGTGAGTGGTGTTTCAGAATCCATTCTAAGTCACATCTATCATGGGTAATGTTGCTCGCTAAAAATAGACAGATCATATAACCAGTTCAAAGCATTAAGAGGGTTTAAGGTTCGCTGGATCGAGCATGATAAGGGGTTTAAAAAGAACTAGATATTAATAGATGAGGATTATAATTATTTATAATTATTGATCTAAGGAGAGTGTTGAAAATAGTTCCTTTCTTCAATAACTATTGTGTTTGGCGCGATGGCTCCTGACCTAGCAGTATTAGGGGAGAACCGCTATAGCGGAAGGTTATTGATTAACAGCTTTTGGAGTAATAATTGCGGCTGTAATATTTACTTGAAAAATGCTTACCAGAGATCGTGCACGAACAGATTAAGGGAAGGCGCTCGTACGTAGACTAAAGAAAAAGAAAAGAGTCTATGCTGGGTTTGGCTAATCTTAACAAAACCGATCTGCAGGACTTAAGATCGGTACTACCTGTGCCCCTCTCTCTAACCGGCGCTATAACATTTATGGCTGCTATAGAAATCTTAGTGGTGATTCTGTGTCCAGGGCTGGTAGGACAACAATACAGGTTAGTGTCGAGACTAGGGATAGGCTTAGGAGGATTGGGAGGAAGGGCGAGACCTACGATGACATCATTAGGAGGCTCCTAGAGCTAGCCGAGGGTAAGAAGTGTTAGGGGGTGTTCGCGACGGCCTATAGTGCTGCGCACGAGAATGTTAGGGTTAACGTGGCAGTGCTGTTAAGGGAGATAGTGTTACGTGTATTAGGGAAGAGTAGGGAGTATGGAGTAGCTAACATCATCGCTGACATCCTACGCGAGCTTATAAAGTCCGCTGATGTATCGCTAATAGTGACACAAGAGATTTACGTGGCCCCCGGAGATCTTAGGAGGGTTGATGCATCCTTCGGGAATAGGGTTATTTTCGATTTTAAATCTAGCCCTAGGGAGTTTGATGATGCCGTTAGGGATGCTCGAGAGAAGTACCTTCCACACCCCAGGTTTAAGTCTGCGGAATACTTTATTGTCACAGATTGGTATCTATGGCGTATTTATAGGGTGAAGAGGGTTAACGGTAAGGTTGTGTTGGAACCTATATTCCTTGACATTCGGAGAAGGGATGCCGAGGCAATTTTAGAGGGGCAGATAGTGCCTGAGATAATAAGGAAGTATGGAGGGCCTTTAATCCCAGCCCACCCAGATACTGTGGCTAGGCTTTTCGAGGCAAAAGCTGGGGAGCTTGTTGGGAAGGCAAGGGAGGTATTTAGAAGCGTGAAGGAGGACTCGAGGGTTAAGCCCCTATACTCAGCATACACTCAGATAATGAGGATGCTTTATGGCGAGGCGGGCGATGACTTCTTTGAGGACTTATTTGCGAGGCATACTATAATGCACATGATAGCTTTAGCGAGCCTAGCTAGAGCTTTAAATATTATAGGGAGACCTGAAGATCTATGTAGCGGTGTTTCTCTCAATATCGATGTGGCATTACCATACCTCAACTGGTGGAGAGTAGTCTATCTGGACGGGAGATATGGCAATCTCAAGGGTAAGCTCGACGAGGTTGTTAAAGATATTGTGTTGAGGGTTAACCTCATAGATTGGGAGTATGCTGAGAGAGAGGATGTGTTCAGGGTACTCTACGAGGTCCTATTGGACCCTGAGACTAGGAGGAAGATAGGTGAGTACTACACACCCCTATGGGTAGTTGAATACATACTTAGAGAGTTTGTTTTGAAAGATAAGCTGGTCTTCGACCCATTCTGCGGCTCAGGGACATTCCTAGTCCTAGCCTTCCACGGGAAGGTTGATAGCGGCGAGGACCCTGATAAGGCGTACATGGAGCTTATAGGGTTCGATATAAACCCCCTAGCGGTGGCTATAGCGAGGGCCGAGCTAATCCTAGCATACGCTAGGAGGACTGGGAGGACGCCTGAAACGCCGCCTCACATATACCATGTTGATACTTTAGGTGCATGGTTTGGGGATGTTTGGGTAGTGGATCCAGAGCTTAGACCCCTCTATGAGTCCGTCAAGAGCAACATGGCTATCCAGGTGAATTTCGCTTCTCCCCAGGAGTTCATGGATGCATCTAAGCTCCTAAAATCGCTATCCGAGATCGAGCAATCAGTATCCGAGGCGTTAAACTACGCTTATAGGGAATGTAGTCTTAACGTGAAATGTTTAGCTGGTAGGATCAGGGATTATGTTAGGAGGGCTTTAGAGGCATCCACACTACCCCTGACAAGGATTTTCCTCGAGCATTTTGAGGGTAAGAGGGTGTATGAGAGGCTTTCAGAGCTCATAGCTAGATATGGAGGTAATAGCGTGTGGGCCATAGTCCTAACCTCTATATATGTGCCATTCATAGTCTCACATTTAAAACCGCACATTATAGTGACGAACCCCCCATGGATACCAATAACAGAGTTTAAGGCCCCATACGCTGACAAAATCAACGAGAAGACTAGGGAGGCAGTTAAAGCGTTAGAGCTTAAGAGGCCTGCAGGTGTGATTGTAGGCTCTGACGTTTCCACCATGGCATTGTATAAGGCGTTAAGTTTAGCTAGGGAGGGTGTGGGGTTCGTGATGAATAGGGAGCAGGCATTCTACCACGGGAGCCCCATGAGGGCCGGCATATTATTAACATATGCTGTGCTCAGGAAGTTTAAAGGAGCGTTAAAGCTTACAGATATAGATTTCGATGCATTCCAGCATGGAATCTACCCTTCAACAATAATCGTTAAGAAGGGAGGCGTTGGGGAGGAGCTCGCGGTCGTCAGGCTGACCGAGAAGTATAGGAAAAGTTATACTAAGAGCGTACGCCTATTAGGGGACCTTCTAGAAGTTGAGAGGTTAAACGTAACCTACAATGATTACATTGAACCTTCCATCGCATACTTCAAGGAAAATTTAAAAGTCTTAGCTAGAAGGTTGGGAGCCGTAGAGATAGTGCCTATGGGGTTATACGTTAGGGGGCTATTCGGTGGTGAGAGGAGGCGTGGGGCTCAAAACTATGCCGGCCTAGTCTTGGAAGAGTTTGGATATGCCGGTCAAAGCTTCGAGTTTAAACTCTACAATACCAGTCAGAAACTCAAGGTCCCCATAGACTGGCTTAGGGATTATGGTGTCGATGTTTATATTATAGTTTACCGCGGTGCTATAAACCCCTTCAACCTCCTAAGGTATTATAACGTTTTACTTTCAAGGCGGGGGGAGAAGTGTAGGGATGATGGGGAGAAATGCCTGAAGGATTTCCTGAGCATGGCTCTCTCAGCGAATGCGAATAGACTAAGCCAGGACGATATTACTAAGATAAGGCTTTTAATTAACGAGCTTAGGCAGGGTAATGTTCAGACCTTGAACCCCAAGCTTAGCTATGCTATATACAGGTGTCAGAGAGCTTTCACAGCCTTCACCTTAACGCCCGAGAATAATATGACTGTAGCCGAGTCCCATGTGGGCTTCATAGCTTTTAATAATGCTGAGAAGGCTCTATACTATACGGCAGTGTTAAACTATCTCGCCTATAAGGTGGTGGAGCAGGGGAGAGCGTTTATACGCGATCAGTTCGCCAGGCCCGTCCTCGCAATCATTATCAGCGGGCTCGACTGGAATAGTGTTAGCGATGATGTTAGGAGGGAAGTGATAGAGTTGAGCAGGAGGATATCTAAAAGCAGCGATGTTAAGGGGGAGTACGGGAATCAGGCTCAAGCCCTCAAAGCCCTAGAAAGACTACCTGAGTTTAAGAGGATAGTGGAGATATTCGATGGTATAGTGAATAGAGGGAGGCTTGAGGAAGCCCTCAAACTAGTCTCGGGTAGCGGGGAGGGTAGCGAGGACTCAGAAACATAGCCCAGCCTATGGGGTATAAGAGCCCCGGAACCCGCTCGAGGCCCGCGCCAAACTACGTCTTCCTAAGTGTGGGGCTCCCAGAGTTTTTGACTTCTGTCACATTCCTGCCGGGATATCACCATAACTTCGTTGCTGGCTAGGCATCTAAAGCGATATCTACACCATAAATTTAGAACTAAGCCTCAGGAGCAATTTAGTAGCAATCGCAGGCCCTCCTCGAACCAGGCAAGATCTCTGGACTGCCAACCAGGATGAGTAAGATTGCTAAAAATTCCGGGTATAAGAAGCCGATTATAGGAAATTGGATCGTGAGAGGTGGGAAATGGGTTATAGAGTATAGTGTTGAGGAGAGCTTCCTCAAAGTATACGAAGATCTCAAATCACGTGCCAGCTAAACAGTGCAGCGAATCGAAGCGTAGTGTTAGAGCTTTCACAAAACATAGACATTAGATCATGACCAGCAACCAGATATCCCAAGACCCCTGGACTAGTATAGATGGCCCAGGGATCACAAAACCTCAGATCAAGGCTTTTTTAACAACCCTAGATCCCCCTCGGCCCAGCCTGGCTAAGAGACAGACAGTTCGGGGTTTCCTTATTACTCCTAGAACCCGGAAGGGCTTGGGAATCCAGGGAACCCAGGGCCTAGTGAACCCATTTCAAAAGAATCAGGAACCTGCTCATGAGCAGATAACAGAAGATCCCTTGGAATCTTTGGACATCTGTTCCATTTCTGTTGAAATCCGTACTATAAATTTATGGCGATATAGTAGTCTAGGACACTCAAACTCACACAGGATAGGGATTGGTTTATAACAGTGGATAAAGCCCCTCTAAGGCTTGAGTATTTAAAACTAGTAGGAGCCTGAGACCGAGCTCTTATGAGATAGAAAGATCGGCGAGTGATTTAGGAATAGACGCTATACTTCTAGCTAGATAGCTTTAGCTGATAAATAATTATACTACAGACGTATGAATTTAGAGATCCCGGTGCTATAGAATTATTAGTAATTTATTATTTAATATTATGGAGAAAATATCTGGTGGTGTCCCTATGATGCCTAGATGTCCGTCCTGTGGTTATGAGGGTGATCTCTCCTCCTTTACACAGCTTAGAGAAGCATGGAAATATAGTTTCTACACGGTTTATAGAATCAAGTGCCCTATGTGTAACGATGCATTTAACTATTATGTAGGAGTAAGTCCGAAGGGCAAAAAATCCTCTTTCTCCTTTAAAGTAGGATCTCGCTCAAAGAAGCAAAAACAATAGCTTAAACATCTCAGCCCTCGCTTTTTCTTCACATGCACAGAGGTCTTGAAGGAGCCTAGAATCTGTCGAAGACCCAAGATTCCCGATAGATAGATGTATTTATGCAAAGATCCGAGAGAGAAGGATTCGGTAGATCGTCATCGACAAATATGCCACAATTAAATGATCCATAGACGGAATCACTAGCAATAAAACATTTAACTGAACTATTCAAATGTTAAGCTATGTTTTCTCATTTTTATCAGCAGATCAATTCTTTTGCGTGTTTGTATTAATTAATATGCACTATACACTTAGAGACGCTTGAATCTTAAAATCCCACCTGAACTAGTTTTATAAAGAGGAGATAAAAAAGCTTGAGAAACATCGCGAACTGGAGATAGCAAATCTAAAACAGGGTGCTTGGATAACCTCATGTGGAACTAGCAACTCTTCTTCTCCTGATGAGGAGTGCCATGATAATTATAATCATAACAGCAATGGCAGCAACGATATAGAATAGACCAGGTCCTATTGCTGTTGATGCTGGTGATTGAGTCGGAGGTGAGGGCGTTGACGCAGATGGCGATATCACGGTGGGAGATGGTGTGGGAGTCTGCGTTGGCTGTGGGGTCTGATATGCTGGTGTCGTGGGTGTTAGTATTGGGGATTGTGTAAGAGATGGTGTGGTAGTTGCAGTAGGCATGGGTGTCGGGGTAGTCGGGGGTGGTACAGTCGTGGGCGTGGGGGTATATGTTGGTGTGGTTGTAGGTGTGGGGGTCTGGGTTGGTGTTTGTGTAGCTGTTGGGGTTGCTGGGGTTTGTGTGGTGGTAGGAGTTGTAGTTGTTATAGTTATGGGCGTTATTGTTTCTTGTTTTACCACTATATATGCGGGGTTTAGCGATGCTTGACTCCCGGCTCTAAATCCTAGGGTGAGCTCACCTACTCCTGTGGGCTCTATTGTTATCACCGTAACTCCCTCGGCTATCTTTGTGCTATTAGTTATCCTGGCCGGGCCCCTGAGCACTTCGACCTTGATCTCGTCGCTTGTGGGGTGGGCCACGGTTATGTAGAGCCTTGCTGAGGTGTTTGCGGGGAACTGCACTTCTGCATAGCCCTCTTCGTTGAGGATAAGGCCTTTTGAAATCGATAGGTTGCCTGGTAGATTGGCGACCGTGTTATTAAACCTAACCGCGAGATCTTTGGGTACTCTAATAAGCCCTCCCAGAAGATCTGTTATATCCCTATACTGCCATTTAAGGCTCCACTCTACAGCATTGACTAGAAGGATCTCGGAGACCCCCTCAGCAGCCTCTACCTCGAAGCTGAAGTAAACCGAGCGATACCCATCCCTGCTCCAGTACTTATCATGAGCCACTATGCCAGCAAGACCATCCTCGGAGAGGGCTACAAGCTTTACGGGGAGCAGCTGTAATATCTGATCATAAGCCTCACTCACATTGATCGTTAGCGAGAGATTCTCCCTAAGACCAGGTATACTTATAATTAATCTAAACACTGTGTCCGAGATATTGGCGCTCACCACAGATCTATAGAGTGCCTGGAGACCCCACCTAATAGAGCTATCAACATGCTGCGTAGCATTCCTCGAAGGATAAACCCTCTGGCTTATCTCCTCAACAAGCATTGAGAGCTTGCCATAAAGCCTCTCCGCCAAGGGTCTCATCTCCTGAGCCTTCCACCAGGAGGCATAAGCAAGAGCCCTGGGCATGACGAGCTGCCAGCCAATCTGCGTGTATGCGGACACGTTGAACTCGCTATACACGCTTGGTATAATGATATTGAACCTCTCTGGGATCTCCCAGCCTAGATACCTAGCCTCAGGAGTAATCCTCATCGAGCCGTTGAACGGTATGTGGGCTACCTGAAGCGGCATAGATCCTAGGAGTAATCCTAGATGTGCATATACACCGCTAGAGCAGAGAGCATAGGCTGCCTGATCGCGAGCATACTCCCATAAAGCTAGCTCAGGCATGCCTAGAAGCGCTGCTATAGTGCTCTCATCAACTATACTTATATTCTCAATACTCTCACCCACATGCCCCCTAGACCCCACCTTATAATGACCCTCAGGCTCACAGCTAGTCCAAACGATCCAATCGCTTAGCGTGCCATGGGTCGCTATAACCCCGGCGTGTTTCCGCTTTACATACTCTATCAGAATGTTAAGCACGCCAGCATCCCTGAGATCCCAGTTCCAGGGGCCAGGCTCCTTAGTCCCACCATAGCCTAGCAATAGGTTGCTCAGAACAATCACATGGGGCTCGAAACCACCTTCGGTCTGGTTCTTCACCAGATCAGCTATCCTCTTATCCGGCCAGGCTATGTAGAGGTTATAACGCTTACCCAGAAGCTCCCAGTGATGGAAAGGCGTAACCCCGTATCTCTTAACTATACTCGCTGTCCTGTTCACCAAAGCCATATTGTTAGCAACATCGTCTGGGAGCTTGTAACCAATATTCTGTCTAAGAAGATCCCCGAGCTCTCTGAAATTCTCCTGGAAGAGCCAGAGCCAGACATGGGGATCTATCACCAGAACCCTAACATTACTCCCCATGTTAACCACATAGTAGAAGCCTGTTGGAGAACCGAAGGAGTTGCCATCGACGTCCGTTGCGTTGGCACGGAAACGCACATAACTACCCAAAGCCAGCCCTGGAACCTCGGCATAGGCTACCAGCATGGGGAGAAGAGGCTCTGGAATATTGAAGCCCGGGTTGATCAACCGCACAGCATCCCTAATCCTCCCTATAAGGCTGCTCACATTACTAACAAGGCCCTTAACACCCTGCATCAATGGATCCTCATATACAGGGGCTTGAACCCATTGACCCTCACTAACTCTATATCCGAAGGAAATAGCATTAACGTCTTTGAAACCCTTATCATCTAACGCGAGGATCAAAACCCTCACAGGCTGCCCAGCACCAATAACCCAGCCCCTGGGACCTAGACCAAGGGTCTCCCTAAGCACTGCTTGATCGCGGAGCACATCATATACCGATGCCACAACTATGGGAGGTAATAGCCTATCAACCCTACCCTCAAGCACAGAATAGCCTCCAGAACCAGCTGGACTACCATTCACAATAAGCCTATAGCTCACCTCACTCCCAACCTTCACAGAAACATTGACAGGAGGTCGGAACGGAAGCCTATACTCAAACTGATAAGTCTCAGCAGGCAAACCCGGGATTGAGGCAACATACCACCCAGGAGCCCATGGGATCGGTAGCATAGCCAT
>FLYM01010582.1_pt1 | contig 15041 bp, 14 predicted proteins | sample 1122581 | NCBI WGS metagenome assembly FLYM01 (sample SAMEA4346789, study PRJEB14843) | hot springs metagenome | biome: Terrestrial Biome; feature: Habitat; material: Sediment | place: India | collected 2012-06-12 | depth 1760 m
TTTCCCTCTCCATGTCCCGGGCTCCCCAATACGAGTTGATGGTGCCCCGGCGGTGGTACAACATCGTCCCCGACCTCCCCAAGCCGCTACCGCCATATCTCAAGCCAAACGGCGAGCCTGTGGGGCCGAGGGATTTCGAAGTGTTGTTTGCTAAAGAGCCGGTGAGGCAGGAGTTCAGCGGCGAGAGGTGGATAGACATACCCCCAGAGGTGAGAGAGGTGTACCTCATATGGCGCCCGACGCCTCTCATCCGGGCCAAGAGGCTTGAGGCGGCTTTGAAAACCCCCGCTAGGATTTACTACAAATTCGAGGGGGTGTCCCCGCCCGGTAGCCATAAGCCCAACACCGCTGTGGCACAACTCTACTACATCTCCAGGGAGGGAGTCGACAGAGTCACCACTGAGACGGGGGCAGGCCAGTGGGGCTCCTCAGTGGCCTTTGCCGCCTCTCTATTCGGCGTCAAGGCGACTGTGTATATGGTAAGGGCCTCCTATTTACAAAAGCCGTACCGCCGGGTGTTAATGGAGTTGTGGGGCGCGGAAGTCGTGCCGAGCCCCAGCGACAGAACTGAGGCGGGGCGCAAATTCCTCGCGGAGGATCCCAACCACCCGGGTTCTCTGGGCATTGCGATTTCTGAGGCCGTGGAAGACGCCGTGAGGAGCGGGGCAAAATACGTCTTGGGCTCTGTGCTAAACCACGTCTTAATCCACCAGACTGTCATCGGGCTGGAGGCATTGGAACAAATTCGGTATTTTAACGACTACCCGGACTACGTAGTGGGGGCTTGCGGAGGCGGTAGCTCTTTCAGCGGCCTCTTCTGGCCGTTTTACTACGAGAAGAAGTCCGGCAGGGCTGAAAAAGAGGTGAAGTTCATTGCCGTGGAGCCTGCCGCCGTCCCCACCCTCACCCGCGGCAAGTATACGTACGACCTCGGCGACACCGCGGGCCTCACGCCGTTGATAAAAATGTATACCGTCGGCCACGGCTACAAGCCTCCGCCTATACACGCCGGAGGCTTACGCTATCACGGCTGCGCCCCAGCTCTCTCGCTGTTAGTGGCTGAGGGGGAAGTAGGCGCCGTTGCATATAAACAGACGGAGGTCTTCGAGGCGGCGAGACTATTCGCGGCTACTGAGGGCGTCGTCCCGGCCCCCGAGTCCGCCCACGCGGTGAAAGCCGCTGTGGATCTAGCGCTTCAAGCCAAGCGGGAGGGCAGAGAGGTTACAATACTCTTCAACATGTCTGGCCACGGCCTCTTAGACTTGATCGCATATGACGAGTATATGCGAGGAGTCTTACAAGACGTAGAGCCCTCTCCGGAGGAAATAATGGCGCATATTTTAAAGGCGGCAGAGCTTTTAAAAACACAGACTCCCTAAACCCGCCTTCCTCGCCGGCGTACTATTTAAAAACACGTGGGGCGTTTAGTTTGTGAAAATCAACTACGTGTGGGCTTCCGCTGTTGCGGTCGTGGCTTTGGTACTACTCGTTTTCTGGCTCTATATGTTGAACGCGCCGGGTGAAACCGTTATTTACAACATGACGACTCCGTGGGAAATTGCAAACGGGACGAGGATGTTAATTTTAAGCGCGTTTTTTGACAATAAAAATAAGGAGCTTGTGATAAACTTGACAAATATTGGAAAAGTCCCGGCGGTTATTGCCAAAGTTACAGCTGGAGGCCAGCCCTGCGAATTTGCCAAAACCACACTGCCCCCAAACGCTACGTTGAAACTAGTGGGTATTTGCGCCCATATAAATGCATTGCCGGGATCTGTGCTCTCCGGCGAGGTGGTTACAGATAGTGGAATTCGCTTCCCGTTTGCCATACTTGTGATGCCGCCGTCCTCTTGAAATTCTCACTCCATCCATGTGTCCCCAGGGCTTAGCTTAATTTTTTGAGGCTCTCTCCAGAGGGATATAGTGTAGGGGGCAACGTCCACCTCTTTCCCCACTTGGACTAGGCCGGCGGAGGCGAGGTAGGTGTATAAATGTTCTTTTTGTATTAAATGCACGGCTCCTATTAACCTCAACGCCGCCACGTAGGCAGTCGCCTTTTTCGGGTCGGGCTCTGCCACAAGCGCCAGCCCCCTGGCTTTAGCAATTTCCCTAAACACCTCTATTCCCTAGCCACGTCGTGAAACCACATGGCTTTGTCTATTAATAACAAGACGTCAACCCCCTCCCTCATCTCACACGCCGATAGCGCCTTGTACAACCTCGCGTCGGGCGCGACTTTAGAGGCGAGCTCTACGTCGGGGCCGTACCCCATATATCTGAACCCCTCCTCTGTCAAGTGGTAGCCAGAGATCCCGTCGCCTGGCAACGGCTCCAAGGCGACCAGCCTCTTGTCCAGATCCTCTACTAAAAAGGTCAACACGGCCAGCCGCCAGCTCTGTAATTGCCACGTTGCGTACAAAAGCTCCAGTAAATTTCTGTCAGCGGAGCCCTCGGCCTCAGCCTTTACCGCCCCGTCGAAATTTTCAAGAAACTCGACGTGCTCCGCCACGTAGGGGTTTACAGGCCTGGGCGGAGGGCTCTGAGGCCTCTTCTCTAGTCGCAAGCCCCAGAGGCCCCTACTCCTCATTCTCTCCGCCCATTTATGCGCTAGCCATATATTCCAGCCATATGCCTTCTCCACCTCGGCCTTGCCTCCAAATAACTCCCTTATTTTCTCTAACTGCATATCAACACGCCGTAGTCCCTAAGCCTTAGAAAAATGGGGTATAAATAGGCCGGGCCCTCACCTGCCTCAATAGCCGTTAGCACCATTTTTTGAAGCGGAGTCGTGAGCACTGAAAAGGCCTCTAAATTCCTAATCTCGCAATCCCCTATCGCTAGCCGTCTGTAATACGGACCCTTGTGCCCATTGGGGCACTCCCCCTTCTCGAACTCCGCCCCGCACGTCGGACAACGAAAGAGGAGCTTCCCAAGCTCTCAAATCTCCACAAATATATACACCTACTGTATACAGAGAAGCGCCTGGCCCGTAATAGCCCCTCGTAATGCTTAAAATTTAGAAGTTGGAAGCTCCGTGGCGAAGAAATACGACGAAATTTCCGCCGGGGCTGTGGTGTTCTACCCCGGGGAGAGGGTGGAATACCTCCTTTTGCACTATCCCGCCGGCCACTGGGATTTCCCCAAGGGGAACGTGGAGCTGGGAGAGACGCCGGAGCAAGCGGCGCTGAGGGAGATAAAAGAAGAGACGGGCCTGGACGCCGAGTTGCTCCCCGGCTTTAAGGTGGAGGTGGAGTATGTATACACCCGCGGCGGGAGGAGGGTGTTGAAAAAGGTGATTTACTTCCTGGCCCAGGCCAAGTCAAGAGACGTGAAGCTCAGCTGGGAACACGTCGGCTATGCGTGGCTGCCGTTTGAACAGGCAATGGCCAGAGCCACGTACAAGAGCACAAAAGAGGTCTTGGCAAAGGCCCACAAAAAGCTCATGGAGATCTACAGCCGCCGCTGAGGCGCCACGCGCCGTAGCAAGTGATATTTTCAACGCGCCGCACCTTTATAAACCGTGGCATAAAATTATACATGAAGGTTGCGGTTATAATGGGGTCGATAAACGACCTTGAGGTCATGAAAGAGGCGCTTGAGGTCTTGGAGCAGCTGGGCATTCCCTACGAGGCGCGGGTCGTCAGCGCCCACAGGACGCCGGATTTCATGTACCAATTCGCCAAGGAGGCCGAGGGGAAATTCGACGTGATAATAGCCGGCGCCGGCGGGGCGGCCCACCTCCCCGGCATGACCGCCTCCCTAACGCCGCTGCCGGTCATAGGGGTCCCCATCCCCACAAAACACTTAGGCGGGCTGGACTCCCTGTTGTCAATTGTACAAATGCCCCGGGGCACTCCCGTCGCCACAGTGGCCATAGGCAACGCCGCCAACGCCGCCTATCTCGCCGCCAGGATACTGGGCATAAAATACCCAGAGGTAAGGCAGAAGGTTAAAGAACACATGGAAAAGATGAGAGAAGAGGTACTGTCCAAGTCCTTCATAAAGTCCTTTTCACTAGACGTTTAAACATCAGGCGAGTAGTTCTCCACGAACCTGTTCCTTTTTTAAATAGGGCGTTGTAGCACCCACACGCGGCTCTACGTCCTCGCCAAGATTTTGAGGATTAGGGTTAAGCTAAAAAGCGGCGCTTGTGAGCACAAGCTGGGGACTCCGCACTCACGGCGTCAGTAGGAGCGCTGTGGGGGCGATGGGCCAAACGCAGAGGGGTATAAGGGGAAAGGGTTCTAGACGCCATCGAGGTGGTTTAGCTCCTCCCGGTCAAGCTATATACGTCGGCGTAGGGTTAAAAATCCCGGCGTGCCTCCCTAGGCCGTCAAGCTTTTTAAAATGCGAACAGTATGTGGTATGTTTGCAAATGAGCGCGCAGTTGCTAGGTGGCTTGCCAAAACCCTAAAGGCTTGCGACCCACGGCTTGGCGAGGTGTTCTTGGAAGGCGCAATATCCAAAGAGCGTATGGAGGCGCTCGCCAAGCGCCTTGGCTCTCGCATCCCGGCTTTCGTGGCCAAGCCGGATCTCGTGTTAGTTGTGAAAGACTCCCACAATCATGTCCTAGCCGCTATGGAGCTGAAGTACTTCAAAACAGCTGGGAGAAAACGTTGGAGGAGGGCGTACCGCGAGTTTGGCCAGCCGCTTAGGTACTACCTCTACGGCTTCGACGTGGCTGTCCTCGTACACGTCTTTGAAAGTGGGATAGACGACGCGGACGTGGAGGCCTACAGCGAAGTGGTTGGGGAGGTGGTGGAAAAGCTCAAGCTACCGACGGCCTACTTCTCTGTGAAAATAGCCGACGTGGAGAGGGAGTTGCTGAAGGCGTTTAAGCCCCAGAGGCTGGGCTTAGTGGAGACATGCTACGTCGCCAAGTGGATAGTCGACTACTGCACAGAGACGAGAAATCCGCTACTGCCAAGCGACAAAGAGATTCTGGAGAGGAGAAAAGCCCTAAAGGCCGTGTTAGGCCTGCCATAGCCGTTTAACAAAGACGGGCTCTGCTAGGCGTAAATGAGACTTGCGTGGGCGCCTTGTCTCATTGCTTCTGCGACATTGCGTTCCGCGATCCTTGCAGGCGACGTACATCCACGTGGGCCGGCGGACGACAGCAGTCTGAACGGCTCATATCATTTATACAAGCCTTGTTAATATTGTCATGGGATGTACGGCTTAGCCAGCTCTAGGTAGAGCTTGCGGGGGCTCTATGCGCAGTGGTACAAGACGTCATAAACCCGAGTTGCGAGAGGGGGTTGTGCATAGTGCCGGTTTTTTACAAAGTTGTTGAGACAGCTTGTAAGCTCGTTCTGCAACCTCCCTCAGCGCATTCCATGTGTAAAAGCCGCCGAGCTCCATGAGGTTTAGATGCATCAGGAGGTTTCCTCAAGCTTTATCGCTAACGCTCTCGTAAATCCCCTAAGCATATTTGGAAGGTTTGTCCATAAGCGGTTGTCACAGGTAGTGCGCAGATTATGCGATATCGCTTGCAACTGGCTTTGTCTGCTCCATATTGTTAACGCTATAGTGGAGCCCTATTGTCAAAACTTGCCTTGACGCCAGGGCCTTTGGACTTAAGTAAGGCGATTTAGGCGGTCGCCCTCAAACTCTGTCCGCCCACGTCGCCGTTACCTCACTGTGACAACTCTGGGAATAGCTTTAATAATTATACCTTTTTATTAAAATTTTGATATGGAGTTTTTGAAGAGACTAGAGGCGCTTATAGACAACTTATCCTCAATCAAAAAGCCGTTGGGTCCTAGGATCCAGATCCAGGAGGAGGACCTCAGCGATATCCACAGCTCCGAGGCTGGCGTGTTCCACTACGACGACCTTCCACCCAATGGGCCCCCAGTGGACTACGCCGTAGATGGCTCTCTCCGGACTATCACCACGCCTACATTTCGCCTATTTCTCGCCGTCGGAGTCGCCTACACTAAGCTGGGCATCTTGACTATTCCCGGCTTTAGGGACGTAAAGCACGTGGCATTGCAGTCAGACGACGAGGAGGCTCTGAGGAGGCTAGAGGACGTGGCGATTGTGAAATACAGATTCGCAAACGGTGAGAAGTTCTTCAAAAGCGACGTGCCTGAAGACGTAGTGGGGAAAGTGGTAAGAGAGGCCGTTGAAATTGCCTTAATTAAAGAGGCGAAGGGAACTGCGCTAATAGACGGCCCCTTGTACTACGGCATACGGGGATTTCCAGAAATAGACTGGTGGAGGGTGGAGGCGCTGTGGGATAAGCGCGTAGTGGCGGTGGTGAAACGCCTAGAGACGTCTAAGAAGTTGTGCAGGGCTAAGGAGTGGGTCGAGGAGATGGGCATTCGGATAGACGCTGCGTGTAACGACATGGCGGTAGTGGCAGAGCTCGGGAGGATGCACATGAGGTCTTACAGAGACGTAGTAGTCTTCGGGCCATTTAAGCAGACGTTTAGGCAGAGTAAATTACACCCTCTACCAGAGCGCTACCTGTGGTATATATACAGCGCAAGCTCGATATTCAGGGTTGAGGCATTTCGCAAGGAGTACGCCGAGGAGGTGTTACCCACGTTGTTAAGAAACAGAGTTGTCCCAGGCCTGCCCTACCACATAGCGTTAGTAGATAAGCTAGCAAAAGACCTCAGCAAGAGACTAGCACGCCTAATCTGCGTAAAACTAATGGGGAAGGGGCTCAACCTCACGTATGACAGCTTAATGGAGTGTTATGCTCGGTGAAAAACTCGGTGAAAAAATAGGCATCGTCTCGGCAAGCGAGGTGATAGCCGTCGGCCCACAGCATAAAATATTGGTGGAAATCCCATTTGATGTATATAAATCTAGGTTGCTAAAGGTCGGCGAGCTCCTCCTCATAGAAACAGCGGTTCACAAATCGCTTATTCTTGCGCGGATTACGTCAATTCAGAGAAGACACCTTGTTGCCTTGTTAGGTATAGAGCCGATGGATACATACATCAACGATCCCCAAGGCCTCACCACCCCGGCGCTCCTGGAGCTTGAGCCAATTGCCGAGTGTCCGAGCTTGGAGAACTGCGACCCCACCCAGCCGGCGTCGCCTGTAGACCCCACAAGCGCGGTCTATGCGCCCTCTCCCGAAGTCATAGCAATTATGCTCGGCATACCTCAGCACGGGGCGTTGTTGGGCAAGCTTTACGTAAGCAAAGAGCTAGACATATATGTGAGGCTGCCCAAAGAAGCCCTCTTCACCCACATGCTAGTGGTGGGCACCACCGGCGCCGGCAAGACCACGTTTCTCAAAAACTTGGCCATTTCTGCGTATTGGGACCTCGGCGTGATACCGCTCGCCTTCGACATCCAGGGGGACTTCATACACCTAGTTTACCCGGCGCCAGACTCAATTTACAAGCCACTCGACAAGCTTACTATAATATGGCCAGTAACCCAGAGCTTCCTCTTTAGAGAAAACAAAGAGCTCATCAGATACGCAAACGAATATCTGGAAAAGATCGAGCAGGAAGGCGATCTCTCTGTAATTAATGACCCGAAGCTCTTCGCAGAGGCCGTGTCCTACGGCCTAGGGCAACTCTTCTTAAGACGAGCCGGCATCTCCGGCGATGTGGTGCCTGAGGCAGAGGAGAAAAATGGCGTGGGATATGTAAAGGGCTTCACCGTGTATCTGTCCAATGCGGAGATTGATGTTGTGACATGGGCCTTAAACCTAAGAGACGTCATATTCGACGTCCCATCCCTCTTCCCATTCTTTGGCACGCAAAGAATAGCACTGCTATACAAAGACATAGCTTCGCTTCTAGTAGAAAAGATTGGCGAAGGCGATCCAAACAACTTAACGATACGTGTTGCTGTAGAGAAGATAAATAAGCTTGAAGGACAAATAAAAGAGAAGTTAAAATTACATTCCTCGCAAATAGAGAGCATCATACGCGGCTTTTTTATGTTGAAGGGCACCGACATACTCGACGTGGAGTGGTGTCTAAGCAAAACAAATAAGCCTTGCATCAAGATAGGAGAGCCTAACTACGACACGGTATTTGAAAACCCGGCAGTTGTATACTTAGAGCTCTTTATGGAAAAACCGACTGCGGCCTCAATCGTGGTGTATAGGCTGTTGAGAAAGCTTATGGAGATAAAGGACAGGGAGCTGAGAACAGGCACGCCCAAGCCAATGCTGGTGCTGGTAGACGAGGCGCACGAGTACTTCCCCCAGACAGAGAGAGGCGAAAACGTAAGCAAAGAGGCGGTAGAGGATATGATAAACAAACTGACGCGCTTGGGAAGAGTGCGCCGCGTAGGAGTGGCGTTTGCAACCCACATGCCGGAAGACCTAAACCCCCTAGTGACCCAGCTGTCTAACACAAAAGTAGTATTCAGAAGCGATGAAACCGTATTGGAGAGCTTCGGCCTAAGAGAGTACAGCCAGCTACTGAGAATAGCCCCCAACGGCGTCGCCATTGCCAAGAGCTACGCCTTCAGAACCGGCGTGTTGGCCTTCAGAACTCTCCCACCTCAGACCTTCCACAGGTCCCACGTAGATTAGCTCCACGTCCTCGGCAACTGTCGGCAACGGCAGTAACCACTTCCCATCTGAGTATATGATCTTGGTGATCGCAGTTCCCACTTCGCGCCTAGCCTTGAACACAACATACAGATAATCACTCCACGCCAAATCGGCCGAGACCTCGTACAGACCAACTTCACCTATCCTGTCCACCAATCTTACTTTCACTAAGGGAAATACGCCTAGGTATTAATGAAGAAAACGAACCATAGATTATATCACTTAGGAAATATAACTACGCCAGCCTTTTACGATGTCCTCGGAAGTTCTCAACGGGCGGTCTTACCTACTCTTCGAGAATCTTTAAGAAGTCACTTTCGGCGTGAAGTTAAGTATTACGCCGATCTGCAACACAGGTACATGTCTCGGCAATAGCCACTCAAATGTGGAACGGGGGATATCCGTGACTGTGGAGAATGGCTATGGCAGAACTCTTACGCTGAGGACTTCGCGTGGGAACTCCCCCGGTGCGATCTTGTGTAGCCAATCTCTGACCCTCTGCCTCAACTCCAGCGCGAACTCCGCGATGGTTTTGAGCTCCTTCTTGTCAAAAGTCTTGTCGGGGAATAGGAGCTTCAACAAGCCACTGGTAATTCTCTTAAAGCTCTTCTCATCCCTAATCTTGAAGTTTTCAGAAAGCTCCACGTGCCTTCCCACAAGCCCCGACAAGCTCTCCTTCCTCATGCCGTGCAACGCCTCGGCGAAGTAGTCGGATGCCACGCCGTAGCCCTTAGACAGGTGGTATTTGCTCTGAGATATTTTCGGAAGCTCCCAGCCTGGAAGAAGGCCGTGTATCCTGTCAATAAACGCGGAGTCCCTCATGGGCTCCGGCAAGACGTAGGTCAAGTCCTCCACCGGTACATAGCCCTCGGAAGTCAGCTCAACCGACACGTTGCCCATAAAGACCAGAGAGGCGTCGGACACCACCTTTTTGTCCCCCCTCTCATAGTGGCCGCTCTCCATGTAGTCCTTAAGCTTGCCCATCATCTCGTCGGGGTTGGGAAACCTCACCTTGCTCACCTCGTCGAAAACCACCGCGTCCTTGAGGGCCAGCTCGCCCGGCACTTTAGTCCTCAGATTGTAGAACAAGGCGGCTGGGGATATGACGCCCCCTGAGATTATCCTCACGTAGTTGCTCACGTTTCTATAGAGGTACGTCTTGCCGGTCTGCCTAGGCCCAAACTCAGCCATGTTTACATTCCCCTCTACTAGGGAGACTAGGCGGGCGAGGAGGAGGAGCCTCTGCCGGGGGCTGTAGACGGCGGGGTCAAGGCCTATGGTGTTTATCAAAACCTCCACCCACTCCTCCAGCGTGAAACACCCCCTCCCCTCCTCCAGGATCTTGGGGTCTGTATCCGGCGCTTGGAAGGGCTTGAAGTCTGTCACGACGACGGACACGGGCCTCCCCAAAATCTCTCTGACCCCCTCCCACCGCTGTAGAGTTATCAAGCCCCACATGCCGGTTGTCAGCGTCGCCCTGTTCCTCTCGACGATGTCCACAGGCACCTCAGCCCATATGTCAAGGGCGTGTATGACCCCTATGTGAGCCCCCGTCTCCACATCTACGTAGACCCTAAGCCCGTCGATAAGCTCAACCACGCCCTCAGTCACAAGCTTGTGCTTAACGACCTCTTTCTCCTCAGGCTCGTAGTAGCGCTCCCTAATAAAGCTCCTCAGCTTGCCCTCCCAGTCCCCGCCCAGCGTCATGAACTCCGAGATTAGAAACTCCGCCACGTATCTAGGCAGCTTAGCCAACTCCAGCTCGTAGGCGAGCCTCTTATCCACGGCGTAGTCGCCGAAGCACCTCTTCACCTTGTTATTCAGCTCGCTCATCTGGAGCCGAAAAGCGTGCTCCTCCTCCTCGGCCCCTCCGGCTGCGCCACCTCCACGACGATGTCAACAGAGTGCTCCTCCCCCCGCCACCTCCACTTAAGAACGCCACTGTATCTGCCGGGCTTCAAAGGCGGCGTAGGTATGCGGTACCTCCCGGTAATTATACTGAAAGAGCCCTTGCCCCAAGGCAGCTCGTAGGTAAACACCAGCTCCTCACCTGAGGGGTTTACCACGTCAACTTCTATATATGATTCAACGCCAGGTTGCAGAGAAGTATTCAGAACGTGAACAGTAGGTTTCTCCGGTACAGCAACTTCCTCTTCCTCTTCAGAATACTCACTACCAGAAAGAATAGCTAACAACTTCTTAAACTCCCTAAGCTCAGCCTCGCCCATACCAAACAGCTTAGCAACAACGATATCCAACTCCTCCTCAACCTTCCTAAGCTCAGTCTCAAGATTTCTCCTGTTCTCCTCGTGTATCTCTTTGGCAAGGTCGTGAGCCCTCTTGGAGAGTTCAGCTATCTTCTTATGCAACTCGTTCTCTGGATCGTACTTGGGGATTTTAACGTTGTCTACTATGTGTGTTTCTTGTCTAAGTTCATAGGTATACGACGCGATTACGGTCTTTACAGGCGTTGAGTTGAGGACGCCAGCAACATAATAAGCCTCATCAGCGTTATCAAACCCTATGAAAATTGTGCTATGCTCAGGTATAGCAATTTTAGAACCGAGGAATTTATCCGTAAAAGGCCCCACAACGGCGCAGGCAAAATCAACAGCCTTCCCAGTAATAGCACCAGCAATTGATTTCCAGATAACTTTGTAAGGCGCTAGACTAGGAACTACGTTAAATATCCAATAGAAGGGGGGCGCAATTTTTTCAGCTTTTTCAAAAGGTAGCTTTCTATAAGGTTCTAGCTTAGATTTATATGGTTCACCACTCCTACTTATAAGTTCTTTAAAAAATCTGAAGAAGTAGTCGTAGGTATTTGGATATTTAGTTTTCATTTTATCGTGACTAATAGGATCGCCTCGCGAATCTATAGGAAGAATAATATACCTATCTTCAAATCCCACATACCATTTCTTCACATCTCTCCCTCTTATTAGTGGGTAAATCAGATCTGGCTCTACTACAGCATCTACCTGTTTAACCTTCTTCTTTTGACCCGGCTCGGGAGGGTTGGTTATCTTTAACATGCCGTTAGGGAGCTTTTCAAGTATCTTTACAAAGTATACTTGGTTCAACGCCGTGTTAACCCCCTCGTGAGCCTCGTAGTACTGATTTCCGCTTGTCAATTTTCTTATCAGCTTGATTACCGATGGCGTTGCTTGCATCCACGGGCTGGAGGGGTCGTTTGGCATCATCGGGGCCATTACAGCCTCGTATCTCCTTGTCCTCTTTAGCACCTCCTCTAATGGCATGTCTGTTGGTATAGCTCTTCTTGACGTATTAACCCATATTACATGTCTCACTCCATTGATATTATTCTTAAAAGTCTCTATCATCTGTGTGCATTTGCCTCCGGTATCGGATAGGCTACAAACCTTTTCGATAACTATTGCCGCCGTCCTATTTGTTGCCCCTTCAAATGGAAATAGAGTTACCAGGTCATGGATAACATGTATACGGGTCTTCCTAGCTAGGAAATCTCTAAAGCCCGCACCAGCCTGCATTTTAAATACTGTAAATGGTACTAGGAATCCCAGCTTGCCCCCCTCCCTGAGGTACAGATCGAAGCTTCTTGCTACGAAGAGCATTGCCAAATCTCTTTTAACCTTGCCTAATCCCGTCTTGCCTTTGATCTCGGCGAGTCCATACTTAGCCCATAGATCCCTACTTACATTCCTATAGCTTTCTGGTAGGTTCTCCCAGTTTACCCATGGCGGATTTCCAACTACGTAGTCGAATTTGCCTTTGAGGACAGGCGCGAAGGCGTTTCTCAAGACTGAGATCCACACAGCGTCTTTCCCCTCCTCTTCGAGCTTATACAACTTCTCGTAGAGTCCTTTTAGTATATTGACGTCGCCTTGATCCAGCTCCTTGAATCTATACCTCACCCTCTCCGCGAAGTCCTTGGGGGTGTACCTATTTCTCAGCGCTTGAGCCACCTCTGATAATACTTCGGGCAACAATCCTTTCTCCACCACGCTTCTTGGTATTTGGAACTCGCCGACGACAGATCTAAGTAAGTACACGTCGCCGGCTAAGTGCGAGTTTCTTTCAATCATAATAGAGTCGGCTAGGTATATCGGTATCTCAACTCTTCCCTTCGCATAGCTGAGCAGATCCGCTACCGCCAAGAGGTAGTTTGTCCTAGCAGTCAGCACGGCCAAGGGGTTGAGGTCGTAGCCGACGACGTTCTCCAACACATAGCTCAGGAGCTGATCTGTCATATAGTGCTCCTCGGCGTATCTCCTAAGCCTACTTATGTAAAGCATTAAGAAGGTGCCGGAGCCGCACGCCGGGTCTAGTACCCTTATTTTCAACGGCTTAAGGGGATCCTCCTCGCCCATTTTAAGCAAATTTTTTAGGCTCAGCCCCACCTCGTCTAGCACCAGCTCGGCCAGCCAATCAGGCGTGTAGTACTCGCCCAGCTTGTGCCGTATCTCCCCAGGCACGAGGTTTTGGTATAGTCTCTTCAGTAAGTCGCGGGCGAACTCGGGCTCTAGCTGAGGCGCCGCCACCTCGTAGTCGGATAGCCTCCTGGCAATTTCGGCAACTGCATCGGCAAGTTCTTTATCTAGCTCGTCGAGGTACCACGAGAAGTAGTCCCCCTCGAGGAAATTCTCAATATTTAGTAAATTTCTAAACACGCCGCCGCTCTCAAGATCTCTCAAAACCTGCCTAATGCCCTCAACCCCCTCCCTGGAGTACGCGTCGTCAAGCTCCGCCACGTAGGATCTGTAGAACTTCCCGCCGCCGTACAGGTAAGCTATCTCGGCGGCGATCAGCTTCATTATCAGAGCGTAGTAGGTGTGTATTGCGAATAGCAACGCATCGTAGTTCACCCCGCCCGTCAGCCCATATTCCTCGGCCAGCTTGGGCAACTCCTCCAGCTCCTCTGGGTTGTAGCCAGTGGCTTGTTTGAAAAGTCTCATCCAGTCGTCGAAGAGCACCTTGACCCTGGGGTTGTTGCTACTTGTAAGTTTGCGGTACAGAAGCTTGATAGTTTTCATTGCTATTGGCGAGTTGGGGCCGAAGTCTTTGACTAGGTTGTTTACGTCGAGGTTTTTCCTCCTGAGGCCTCTCAGAGCCTCTATCAGCTTTATCACCACCTCGCGCCGGATGTCGTAAGGCCCTCTTAGTATCCAAGTGCCGCTTTGCGGATCGTATTTCACAAAGGCGATTCTGTCGCTTATTATCACGCCGAGATACCGCGGCCACTCAGACTTGCTCCCAGCCTCACCCATGATATATCTCACCACTTGCTCCTTGGCCTTGGCGACGTCGCTGGCTGAGGACAGTTTGCCAGGCGCCTTGTATTCAATGATCACGTGTCCGTAAAGCGCGTCTACCCTAGCCCCAGAAACAAGCGTATACTCGTACCTACCAACGGCGTGTTCAAGGCCAAGCGGCTTCAAAATCTTCTCTTCTATACACGAGGAGACCCTCACCCTCACGTCCTCCTCGCTACGGGCCATTTGGACGGCTCTTCTTATACACAGCAAAACGTCGTCAAGATCTATCTGGGGTATGCCGACCTGGGTCATGGCCTCAGCCGACTGTAATCCCTTATGTAGAGCTCCCGCGAGGTGTCTAGGGGAACGGTGAATAGCCTCTTCATGTTAAGAAAAAATCCCTTAAGACCACCTGTTGCGCCCTCCACGGCCGAGCCTCGCCTTACTGATATACTGCTTCCGGTTATATGCAAGCGTGCCGGAATGGCTGTAGCCGAATTATCCCGATTGACAATACGAGGAAGGCCGCTCCTCACGTATAAACTGCCAGCTGGAGTTTAAATAGAAATTTTTCATATTACTATTCAGCTCCTTAACACCGCGGACTCAGCCCCTACGTCTCAGCCCCACCCTCAACACGAACTCCTTGCCCCTCCCGACGTAGTGGTTGAACAAGCCGCTGCAGCTTTTGCAACGGTAGTGAGTTACATTGAAGCCCATCTTCGGCATCTCCCAGCTCTTGACAGCCTCCACGTTTTCCGAGCCGCAGTAGGGGCATTTCATGAAGACATGTACCCGCTGATTTATATGCCTAGCGGCTATTTTACCACCTCTAGCCACTTTAAAAGCCTCATAACCCCCTCTTGCCTCAGCGCTTCGCGTAGTTTGAGCAACTCCATGGGCTTCACCACGGCGACGTGTTCTCTAATCTCGTGGAAGGCGCCTTGAAGCGCCTCGTCTAGCAACTTGGCGACTTGCTCCTCGTCCCTCGCCAGTACGTACACCAGCTTGCAGCCGTATTTGTCATAGGCGTGCTTCAGCGCGGCCAAGTCCTTATACACGTCGCCCCCTACATGCACCTCGACGACGGCATAAGGCGTAGCCCTCGGCGGCTTGAAAAACGCCGCGTCTACCCTGAAGTTGTCTATGCGGTACTCCCGCTCCACTCTAAAGCCAAGCCAACGCCCAACCTCCACAACCGCCTCCACGAGCTCTTTATGGGAGAGCTCCTCCCCGGCCGCGCGCCGCTCCGCCCTCCGCAACTCCTC
>FLYM01002693.1_pt1 | contig 14972 bp, 22 predicted proteins | sample 1122581 | NCBI WGS metagenome assembly FLYM01 (sample SAMEA4346789, study PRJEB14843) | hot springs metagenome | biome: Terrestrial Biome; feature: Habitat; material: Sediment | place: India | collected 2012-06-12 | depth 1760 m
AGCGACAGCTTGTGGTTCGGCCATGCGGACGCCACGGAGAAAAGGGCGGCTTCGGCCTCGCTGCGCGACAGTGCCCCTGCCCCGACGAACTGTCCCAGCGCAAACGCGGCGTCGTTCAGGTCGTTGTTTCGCGAGCCTTGCGGGCTGGCCGCAAGGGTGTCGAGCTCGCGTGACACGGCCGCGTTGACGTATGGCTCGTTCTGTCCCGTCTGGTACGGCGCTGCATAGTGGGTGGCTTCCGGCGCCGGCTTGAGCACCAAGTCAAGCAGCCACTGCGGCGCGTCTGCGATCGGCGGCATGTCGTCTCCGCCGCTTACGGGAAGGACCGCGCCGTCCGCGTCGACCCACTCATAGCGGCGCCCGTCGCCCATGACGCTGCCAGCGGCCACGACGTAACCGCCTTCCGAGCGGATGTCGACGCCATCGCCAAGCGCGCCGCGGTTGCGGGTGCCGGCGACGTAGTTGAACAGGATATGCACGCCGCTGTTGGGCGTGCGGACACGCGCCGTGGTCGGCAGCGGGCCATGCAGCGCCTCCATCTCGTCGAGCCAGTCGAAGCCGTTCGCACCGCCCGGCTTGTTATCCACGTCGAGAACGAAGAAACCGGCCTTGGCGCCGGTAGGTAGTCCGATCATTGCGTCGGGGTTGCGATCCCACCAAACGCGGATGATGCGCTCGGTGGTGGTCGCGCCCTTCAGGCCGTTGGGCGTGAGCGGGGTCTTTGCGCCATACACCTCGCCTGTGTCGGGGTCGTGGCTTTCGCGCGACCGACACGGAAAAACAGGAATGCCCGCCTCGATGTAGGACAAGGCGAGTGAAAGCGGCGTGGTGGTGTCGGGCTGCAAGGTGTGTTCAGGCTGCAAGGCTGGTGTCCTTGTTGTGGTTGTCATCAGAAGGGCGCCGAGTCATTACGGACCAACTCCCGCAGCCTCTTGCTGCATCCATCCCAGACCGCGCCCACGAACATGAGCGCGGCCTCCTCGTCCCACTCCGACATGTCGTAGCCGTGCTCGGCGAAGAACGGCTTTGCGGCATCGATCCCACCCGCGCGCGCCTTGAGCTTGTAGGCGTCGGGTCGGCGTAGGCGGCGGATGTCTTCGGCCATGACGGCGCACTCCATGCAAAGCCACCTGTTGTCCGCTGCGGTGCGGCCAGCAATACCAAGGCCGGTTGCGCGCTGGCCGCAGAGCCAACAGTCAGCTGGGTCGTGTTCACTCATGCGGCAGCCCGTGCAGGTTGATTATCGTTGTCGAAAAGGCCAGCAGACTTCACCTTACGCGGCGGCGCCTCGACGAACATGTCTCCCTGCGCGTAAGCCTTTTCGATGCGCTCGCAAGCGACGTCGAAATACTTCGGGTCCATCTCAACGCCGATAAACTTTCGGCCCATCCGAGCGCACGCCACTCCGGTTGTGCCGGAGCCCATGAATGGGTCAAGGATGGTTTGACCCAAGTTGGTGAAGTCCGACAACAACTCCTGCATGAGCGGGATTGGCTTCTCAGTCGGATGCCTGCCGTCGCGGTCGCGCTGGTTGGTTAGGTGCGTGTAGACGCCCCGCTTGCCGCCCGCGTTCCATTTTGCATGCCCAGCACCGTTCCATGCCGTGACAAAGCATTCCGCTCCCTGACCCGGTCCCTGCCCGTTTAGCTGCGGCGTGGCGTCAGGCTTCACCCACAAGCATCCGCGCTTGTATTTCATCGGCGACGCGTTGATTGCTTCAGCCCAGTAAGCGACACCCTCGATGGTGCAGAACGCAATGAACCATCCTGCACATATACGATGTGCTGACGCCACCACGTTTCCGCGAATGTCGTTGATCGACGAAAAGTCCAAACCCTTTAGGTCCGGACCCTTATCTGCGCGGACCCGTCCGCGCAGACTGTTCTTCGATGCGTGGAGACTTTCCTCGTAGGGAGGATCCGAAATCAGGTGATCGACCGGACCAAGCCCCGCCATAACTTCCAAGCAATCACCGTTATAAAGCACGGCATCTCCAATGCGTTCGATGCGCATGGTCACTCCTGAATTGTGGTGGTTCGGCTGGTTAGGCCGCGGTGGTGTGGGTTAGGCGGGCCGACCTATTGCGGGGCAATAGGCGGGTGGTTAGTGCTAGATGCGCGGGTAGTTGAGCGCCGCCCACACGGCCCACTTTAGGCGCTCCCTGCGTGACAGTGGCCCGCCTTGGTAGCTTGACCGGAAGTGCGGATGCGACGCTTGGTCATAGCGGCGGTGAACCTGAACGCCGGTTGCCATGGCTCTCCAGAATATGAGAATCGCACCGAAAGCGAATGCCGCACCAGCAACTCCGGACGCACCAAGTAGGAAAGCTTCAACGGGGGTCACAGCAGCTTCTCCATGCAGGCGCGCATTACGCAGCGCAGTTCGTAGAAGCTGCGGGCCTCGTCGATCGCGTTGAGCAGATATTCGCGGTCGAGTTGCTTCTTCGCATCGATCAACCCGACCTTCTCTTTCAGAGCCTTGAGGCGCGGCACATAGTCGGCGGGGTCCAGCTTCGCCATCACGCCGCCACCCTCAGCGTCGGCTCGCCAGTCTTGATCGCCGCGCCCTTGACCTTCTTGCCGGCATCGAGGGCTTCTTTAATCAGACCCTTGTCCGGCGACTTCACGACCTTGAGCGCCCACTTGGGCAGCGCGTTCTCATCCACGATCTCGACGCTGTCGCGGCCCTTTGCGACGGACACAGTTGCTTCCACAAGCGGCGCCTTCTGGATACCGGCGGCGCGCATGACTCGCAGCATCAAGGTCCGCATGGCGTCCTTGCGCTTGTCGAACCTTTGGCGGCGGGCTTGCAGTTCGCCGATGCGGTGCGCAACCGCGCGAGCCATGCTGTCCGCGTCGCGCTCGATCGCCACAAGGCGGGTCAGGACTGAGAACGCATCGGTTTCACCCTCAATACAATCTCTCCGGAGTTCTTCGTCATCGGCCAATTCAGGGTACGACCCGAAGAGTGCATGTATCTCAGCCTCGAGGTTAGCCACATCCGCCGCGAGAAAATTAGAATTATCGTTTGCCGACTTTTTCATCACGCCACCCTTGCGAAAATGCCGAAGTAATCGTTCGCAGCTTTGTCGTATGCCGCCTTTGCTTCTTCGGGGGATTTGTAAGAACCCAGATACTTGTTGATCCCGTCTACCTTGATGGCGGCGTGCCAGGTCTGTCGACGCTTGTTATAGGCCACCCCCTTTGCTCCGCTCACATTGTTGGCGCGGACTTTCCCATTCTGCATGTTCTGGGTACGAGTGGCTTCGCGCAAGTTCTCGAAGCGATTGTCGTCTCGCTCTCCATTGATGTGGTCCACATCGAATCGGGGCCATGTTCCCGTCATAATCAGCCAGGCGAGCCTGTGTTCGCGCCTGTGGCGACCACTTATGCTTATGGTCCGATAGCCGTTGCCGTTAACAAGACCCGCCCTGTTCCCGGCTCGCACCCGCGGGTTCAGCGATCGCTTCCATATGAATACGCCCGTCAACGGGTCATACGACAGATTGCGCTCGATGTAGGCTAGCGTTTCCGACGCGCTCTCTGGCGTCTCGTCTCTGCCGGGGCCTTCATTATTGTCGTTGCTCATGGCGTGGTGGCTCCATGCGTTGTGGTGGTGGGATTAGGCGGCGGGCTTAGTCTTTGTACGGATCGACTTCCTTGGAACCAGCCATGATGACGCCGATCGGGCGCAGCGTGTGTTCGATCGAGATTGTGCCTGCATGCTCCGCCAGAACGTCAGGCAAGCGGCGGTAAGCCTGCGGCGCCTCGTCGAGATCGCCACCGAGAACCGTCACACCCTTGTCAGCAAGCCATGCCTGCCACTCGTCGTGTCGCACCTTGCCGGGCTGGCGCTCTTTCTTGCCGGTCTCCGGGTTGCGGACGAACCGACCACGTGCCTCGGTGCGCGACATGACGCGACCGGCGCCGTGGACCGTCGAATACAGGCTGGCCTTGCTCTCGTCGCTATCGACGCCACGCAGGATAACCGCGTTGTCGCCCATTGATCCGCCGACGAACCCGTACTGCCCCGGAAAGGCGGGCGTCGCGCCCTTGCGGACGACCCACATATCCTGCCCGCCGTGCGTCTCGCGCCATGCGAAGTTGTGATGGTTGTGGACCGAGAACGTCACGGCGCCGCCGAGGATCTGACGCACGCGCTCAACGACCCATTCTCGCCCCGCGTAGGCATACAGACCGCCGAGTTCGATGCCCGCGAGATATCCCCTGCCTTCGTCGCTATTTGCGTCCAGCAGCGCAGGCGGCACCTCCATGCCGTCCTTCGCGCCCGCCATCGCGAGATACTTCGTCGTGATCTTGTGTCCGAGGCCGCGCGAGCCGAAGTGAACGCCGATCCAGACGAAGCCGTCCTCGTCTTCGAAGATGTCGACATAGTGATTGCCGCTGCCGACCGTGCCAAGCTGGCCGCGTGCCAGTGGCTTCAGGTCTTCGACGTCAGCCGCGCGCCACAAGTCGATGTCGAACAGGTCATGGTCGACACGCTCTTCATTCTTGCGGCCAACGCCAAAGCTGACGACGGACGCAATGTCCTGCAGAATCGTCCTGATGTGCGACTTGATGTCTGCGGCGGGCGTATCCAGGCGCACGGCCATGTTGCCGCACGCGATATCGAAGCCGACGCCGCTGATGCTGATGTGGTCGGTGTACCCGACCACGCCGCCGATGGGGTGCGCGTAGCCGAGATGGCCGTCCGCGCAGAGAACGCCCGCGGCGGCGCTACCTGTACGCATGCAAGTTTCCATCTGCCCGAGCGTTCGATCGTCGTGCTGTCCGTAGACCTTGAACATGAAATATCCTTTCGGTGGATCGTGAATCACACCCTACGTCACTTAACGTATTTTGTCAAGTCCATGCGCCGTTAAAATGGCACCTCATCCATCTCCATCAACTCCCGCACACCCGCCGACAGGTTGTCGTTGTACGCCTCTGGCGCGGGCATGTCGTTGTCGTTGTCGGCAACCTGGCGTGCGGTGCCAGGCTTGCATTCGACAATGTCCCACCACTTGCCGTTTGGCCGCACGGACACGGCTTCGGTTTCGAGCAGTTCGTTCTGCCGCTCCATCCACTCAAGGACAGAACGCGGAAAGGGGCGCTCGCCGCCATGCTGCACCCACCACCGATCCGCCTTGGATTTTGCGAACCCGGAATGCTGCGGGCAGAGCCACGTGTTCATGGCAGTCATGCCGGCCATGAACGTCACCTTCACGGACGGCGGCTTCGACGGGTCTTTCGGTTCGTGATATGCGAACCGCCGGCTATTCACCGCGCGCCACGACGCAGCCTCCTTGCTGTAAATCGGCGTGTCTTCTGCCTGCCGTGTGATCTTCGGCTCTTCGATTACCGGAAATTCGTGCCCACAATCGGGGCACACACGCGCCGAAGCATGAACCAGTGAACCGCACCCGCCTTCCTCTTGCGGACATTGCTTGACCGGCGCCTCGCCAGTGCCGGTTTTCATGTGCGGCGGAGTCACGGCATCGATCGGGCCGTGCTTGCGCACCACGCCGGCGAAGTCGAGGAACAGGCAGTTATCCTTGCCGGGATAGAGGCGCAGACCGCGCCCCGCCATCTGCACGTAAAGGCCGGCCGATAAGGTTGGCCTAGCGAACGCGACAAGGTCGATGATCGGCAGATTCGTGCCGGTCGTCAGGACGGAATTGTTCGTCAGAGCCTTGATCTTGCCCCCCTTGAAGTCGGCAAGAATCCGGTCGCGCTCGCCCGCTGGCGTCTCGCCGGTGACTGTCTCGCACGTAAACCCGCGCTCGCGGATTTCATCGCGCATGTGCAGCGCATGATCCACGCCGGAGCAGAAGGCTAGCCATGCGCGTCGGTCCTTGCCATAGGCGACGATCTCGTCGACCACAGCCCGCGTGACGTCGGCTTGGTCGACCGCTGCCTGCAGCTTGCCCTGGTTGTAGTCGCCACCGACCTTGCCGACGCCGGAAAGATCGAACGCCGTGGCCATGCCCTTGCTGATGGGCCGCACGAGATATCCGCCGTCAATCATGTCGGAAATCGGAATATTGAAGCACACGTCGTCGAAGATCGCGCCTTCTCCGTCCGTCAGCATACCTTCGCCAAGCCGGTAGGGTGTGGCGGTCAGGCCGACAAGCTTCAAGTCCGGATTGATGGCGCGCAGGCCGTCAAGCAACTTTCCGTATTGCGTCTCCGACTTGCGCGGCATCAGGTGCGCCTCGTCGACCATGACGAGGTCAAAATGCCCGATGAGGTCGGTCTTGGATGCGATGGTCTGCACGCCGCCAAACACGATCTGCGCGCGCGCGTCTCGCCGCCCAAGGCCGGCGGAGAAGATACCAGCAGGCGCCGACGGCCAGATGCCGAGAAGCTCCATGAAGTTGGATTGGATGAGCTCGCGGACGTGCGTCACGATAAGGATGCGCATGTCCGGATAGTTCTCGACGAGCTCCTTGCAGATCGTCGACAGAATGAGGCTCTTCCCGCCGCCTGTCGGGCAGACGATGAGCGGCGAACCGGGCTTTTCGCGCCAGTAGTCGAACAGCCCGTCAACTGCCGCTCTTTGATAATCTCGAAGCTGAAGCATCAAGCGGCCTTCCTGCGCAGAACTGGCGGATTGCGATTGAACCTGGCGGCGAGCATCTGTCGGGCGCGGGAAATGCGCATCGATACGCCGGCCTTCTTGATGCCGTGCCGCGCGCCAATCTCTTCCTGGCTCTCACCAATTGCCGTGCGCAGGATGCAGTCGGCCGCGTCTTCGCCCGCAACGCGCACGATGGTTTCCACGGCGTCTCCGAGCATCACCATGTCCTCCTGTTCCGGTCGCGTATTGCCGCATCCAGCCGATCGCTCGTCGGTGTGGATGTCGCGGCCCTCGTGACGACGTCGGAAGCCTGCCATTTCGCGCGCAAGGAGGCGCAGCCATGTTGAGAAGCATCCATCCTCGCGGAAGGACTGCCAGCGGTGCAGTGCCGCCGCGACGGTGTCTTGCACGACGTCTTCGCGGCAGTTCGGGTCGAACTCGTACCGCCTGACGCTACTGCGGATCAGCGGCATGTATGCCAGCACGCGCTCGTCGAAGGTTGCGGGGCGGGTAGGATGGGTGTCATTTGCCGGGCTCATGCCGCCATCTCCTTCAACTGCCGCCGAGCTCCGACTTCAAGCTGCCGGATGCGCTCGCGCGACAGGCCGCGCTCCTGCGCGATATCTTCGAGCCGATCGCCCATAGCGCGCCGCACCAGCACGTCGCCGTTCTTCACGCCGGCCATCTGTCCAAGGACAGCGGACAGGTCAGCGATGCTTTCCTGCGCAGCCGGAGTGGACGGCATGGTTTTGACTTCCTCCATCGGCACGAACTTCGCCGTCTTGCGCCGATATGCGGCCTTTACCGATGCGTTCTTGACGATGCCGCGCATCTGCCAAGACAGCCACGTCCACATGCCTGCGGTGCTGTCGTCGTGGGGCCGGAAGTTGCGCCACTTGTCGAGCGCATAGATCACCGTTTCGCTGACGAGGTCGTCGCGCTGTTCCTGTGTCTTGGTGTAGCGGCATGCAAGCTTTCGCAGGCCAGGGATGTAGGCTGCTATCGCGGCGTCGAATGCGGCGGGGCGGTTATCCGTGGCGGAGCGTGGCGCGTTGTCGTTGGCTGCGGTGAGATCAGCGACCATTGCGGGCCTCCTGCGCAGCGTGCGCCTGTGCAAGGGCGATTGCGTCGTGGCGGACTACGATCCAGCCCGCGCGGCGTAGGGTGGCGATTGCGGCTGGACCGACAAGGGTTTCCGGCTTCATGTGGTGGCTCCGGTTGTGGTGGTGTGGTGTGGTGGTTAGGAAGTGGCAGTGGTGGCTGCCGGGTCATTATCATTCGCACCGTCGACCCAGATGCGCCCGCTGCGCATGCGATAGGTGATGGTTTCATTCTCCTCGTCGACATCGATCTGCTCGCCATCCACCAGTCCGGGTAGCGTCAGATGTGCGGGGCAAGCTTCCTTCTGCTCGGCGATCGACAGTGGCTTCGACCAGCGCGAGCAACTGATGTGACAGTCGCCGCCTTGCTCTGGCTGCATGTGAATACAAGACCGGCAGGTCGTGCGCGGCATCGCGCCTTCGTGGCATACGGCTTGGTGCTTGCAGAACCGGCAGCCGAAGAACTCCGGGTCGTCGGAAATGCGTGGCGGAGGCTCGTCGCTGAATACGATGCGCTCCGCGCGCGCCAACTGACGCAGGCAGAAGTCGACATCGTATTCCAAGCGTTCGACGTAGCGGCTGTCGTCGTTCTTGTTCGTCACGTAGTACAAACAACGTGAGTAACCGAAGGCGTGCATGCCGATCTGGCACTGTGCGTAATGCAGCGCTTTAGCCTCCTTGCACCCCTTCTTCACAATCTCCTTGAAGCCTTTGTCGTTGCTGGACTTGAACTCGCACAGATGGATGGTCTTGGGCGCCTCGGGGATGCCGAGAGCCATGCCATCGCACTTTCCGCGGACGAACCCATGCACTAGGCGAATGCGCTCCTGCTGGCCCCAGACTTCGACGCCGATGCGCTCGAGGTCCGAAACCATGACTTCTTCCCACCTATCGCCGGTGCGGAAGATCGACAGCTTGCGGCCGTCGATCTCTTCTGGCCTTGAAGCCCATCGAAAGCCGAACCACAGCGCGCGATCGCATTCCGTGCCGATCTCGCCGACACTGATGCCGAGGCTGTCGTAGTTCTCATTCGCAGCCTCATACGCCGCGTAGATCGCGCGAACGGTGCTGGACTGGGGCTTGGGTAGTGGGGCCAACTCACGCACCCCCGATCAAATCAGCCAGGTCCGGAAACTCGCCCACCAGCACGTCGCGCACCTGCTCTGCGATGAGCCGATGTTCCTTTTGCGTCTTCTGGTCGGCGCGCAGGTCGACGTAGTGGATCCACGAGCGCAACGTGCCGGCCATGTACATCCGGCTCGGCGTCATGCCTTCCGGTAGGACGGCGCGCGCGACTTCCTTGGCGATGCCAGCCGCAAGGGCGAGGTCATAGACCAGCCGCGCGCTGTCCCAGGCATCCTCCTGCATCCCCAGCCAATCGACCGGCGGCTCATCCGTCTCAACCGACATCTGCCGATCGGTCGGATGCTGCATGCGCGCCTCGCGATAGATCGGATCGTCGTCGACGGCCGCATAGCGCTGGCTGAACTCCTGAAAAGAGAACGACCGATGGCGCAAAATCTGGCGCGCGATGTCGCGCGTCGTGACGACCTCCATCGTCAGCGACACCATCTCAAAGGGCGACCACTCCTTGCGGCGAACAAGCGACCGCAGGAGCTTGCCGCCGGTCTCGTGGCTGTTCTGGTTCGCCGTCGACGAAACCCGCGCACAGTAGGCCAGCAAGGCCGTTGTGTCGGGCACGTCGTCGATGACGGGGCGGCTGATGGCGATGAGGCGGACGGTCATGCTGCAACTTCTGGCCAGTTAGGCTGGCGAGCCCAATGCGTGGGATAGAAACCGAATTCGGACAGTGCGTCGTGTGTGACGGTCTGCCAGCGAAGCGGCCCGCGCGAAGGGCGGAACTCTTCGTCGACGTAAGCGAGTTCAAGGAAGCGCTGGTGCGTGACGTAGCCGCTCGGTCCGGTAACGACGACAAGCTCCTTCTGCGGCGGCGCCATGTCTTCGATCTTGTGCCAATTGAAAGTCATATCGGAAGCTCCAAGGTCTGGATGCAGCGAGCGGGATTTAGCGGGTCTTCGCGAAAGCCAGTGCAGGCGCGATGACCCTCTTTGATTGTCCAGTTCAGGTTGGGTCCGGTGAATGCGTAGTGGATGAAGACGCACTCGCCAGGCACGTCATCGCCGAACTCGTCCTCCCAATCGCCCTCGCCATTTCGATCGAGGCAATGCGCGCATAGCTCCGCCTGGAAGGATGCCAAGTCGTGGCGGTCTTTCGGCCGCCACAACATTGCCCCGCTGGTTTCATCTGCGGCCATCAGTTCACCCGCATCGGCATGAGAACAATCCGCAGCCCTTCGTGCGTCGCGCTCGTGAACAAGGCAGGTGCACCACCATCGGCGAGCGCCATCGACACCGGGCCGTTCGGCATCACGGACAGCACGTCCTGCAGGTATTTGGAGTTGAAGCCGATCGACACCGGCTCGCCGCTGTATTGCGCCTCGACGCTGTCGGTCGCTTCGGCGTCGCCGCGCACGGACAGGTCGATGCCGTCGCCGGCAACGTCCAGCTTGACTGCCCTGCCCCGATCGTCTGACACCGTTGCGACACGCGCAGCGGCGCTTGCGAAGTCGGCGCGATCGACCGTCACCAGCTTGTCGTTGTTCGCCGGGATGACGCGGCGATAGTCAGGGAACGTGCCGTCGATCAGTTTGGACGTCAGCACCATATCGTCGGCGGTGAACCGAATGCGGTTCGCCGACACGGCCACGCCGATTTCGCCCTTCGGCGCCAGGCCGACGGTCTTTCGCGGAATGATGACTGGCTTCCAGTTGCGCAAGGCCGGCGCTTCCCACGCAACAGTCGCCAGCCTGTGGCCGTCCGTTGCGGTTGCGGCGGTCGGCTCGAGATAGACGCCATTGAGATAATAGCGGGTCTCTTCCGTCGAAATCGCAAACTGCAGCGGCGCCACCAGCGACGCCAGATCAGCCGTGAACTCGGCGTCGAACGTGCCGCCATCCATCGTAGGGAAGTCCTGGACTGGCAGCGTCTGCAGCGTGAACCGGCTGCGGCCGGATTTCACGACAATGGACCCTGCCAAGGATTCGATGGTAATTTCTTCGCTGCCGGCCTTGCTCACGATGCCGGAAAACAGCTTCGCGTCGACGCAAAATGCGCAGTCGGGTCCATCCGAATCCATCGACGCGGCGATTTCGATGTCCAAATCCGTCGCTGTGACAGTCAATCGATGGGATTCGTTCACCATGCGTAAGGATTCGATAATCGGAATCCTTGCGGAACCATTGACGACTTTCGCCGTTTGGGATACGACACGAGCCAACTGGCCGCGCGAAACCTTTAGCAGCGATTGCTGCTTCGTTTTGACCGGCATAGGGACACTCCTCAGCTTCTGTGGTGGTTGCTGTGTGTAGTGGTGGTGCAAGCGGCAGGTCTGTGGTGGGCCTGCCGCTTTTTCTTTGTCTAGGCGGCTTCGCGGAGATAGCCATCCGCATCGTATCGTTCCTCGTCGAACGGCCTGCCATTCAAATCCGCGATGTGCTTGAACAGCGCGAGCGCGTTACCGGGCTGGTTATCGTTCGCCGGCTGCACCCAAATCTCACTGCCATCATTTGCCGTTGTGAGCGCGTCGATCGCGGCGTCGAGTGAGAACTCCTCATGCTCTTTGCCCAGAACGACCTTCTCGCCATAAGCGCCACCGATCTGGTCCTTGAGGTCGTCCCAGGATTCGATCTTCACGCCACGGCAGGCCAGTGCGATCTTGAGCATGTCGCCCTTGCCGATGGTGTATCCCCGCTGCTGGTATTTGAGGACGCGAGTCAGCGATGCGAGCGGAAAGCGGGTGCCTTTGTTGAAGCGCAGGAAACGCTGCGCGTTGTGCTTCATGAAATCGTCGTGCAGAACGAACTCGCCGCTGTCGTAGTCGTAGGCGCCCATGACGACCGTGTAATCGAACGCCTTGAAGATATCTTCGGCGGTTGGGAAGAAGTCGAAGTGCATGAACTGCACGATGCGGCCGTTGTCGCTGAACGTCACGGCGCGCTTGGACGACGCGACGCACCAGTATCCATCGTCGTATGCGCCAGCCACCGCGTTCTCGAACGCCTCGCGCGTCTTGAAGTAGACATCGACGTCCTTGATGTCGCTGTTGGTGAAGACGCTCGTCACAGCACCGCCGGCCGCGAATGCGCCGGGGGTGGAGTAGGCCGCCTCAAGTAATTTCAACTTCTCGGGGGTGAAATCCGCCATATTTGCTCTCCTCAATTTCGGGAAGTCAGCGGGGCCGAAGCCCCGCCGTTGTTCGGCCGCTATCGCGTTACCAAGGCCGCTTTTTTGCCCCGCCAGCCGCCGCCGCCTTTGCGGGTGCGTTGTCGTTGCCAGCCGCCTGGCGGTTGTCGTTGGCAGGCTTCGCCGCCGCCGCAGGCTGGTTGTCGTCGATCGCCGGCTCGGGGATGTTGCCCTCGTCGGGGAACCAATATTTCGAAATCTCGGCGCGGGCGGGATACTGGCCGTCCTTCGATGGCTTGCCGAGTTTGATGGTTGCTGTGAACGCCTGGAAATGAAGTTGTTCGCTGTCATCGATTTCCGAGACGCCGATCGCCCGACAAAGGCTCGCAAACTGGGCTTGTCCGATCCGCTGCGCGGTTTCGTTTTGGTTCTCGAGGTTGTAGGTCGAGAACAGCTTGCGCCCCTTGAACTGCTCAGGCGCAATCACGACGTTCGTGGTCTTGAGAATAACGCCCGTGCCGGCCTTGGTCGGGCCAACATCGCTGGCCTCGATTTCGAGGGAATAAATTCCGTTGGGAAGTTCTTCGTAGTCTCGCTGCGTGGTGTCGTGTTGCGTGGCGTCGAACTTGGAGCCGAGGCTTGCCATGTGGTGGTTTTCCTTCTGTGGTGGTGGTTAGCCCGCAAGGGCGAGTGACGGTTGGAATGGTGCGTCTAGTCGCGCGCCCTTTGCGATGTTGTCCGCAGCCCAGAGTGGCTGCAGATTTGAAAGCGCCCAACAGCGGTGAAAGTCGATGTCGTTTGGGCGCTCGTAGTTAAAGACGGATTTCGGAATCTTGTGGTCGATGTGCCATCCGTAGAACCCGTAGTTTTCCCAAGTCATGCCGGGCAGAAACAACCTCTCCAGGTGCGCCATCAGTTCATTCAGAGAGTAGCCAACAAGAGACTCCCACTTCCTGCCCGCCTTCAAGTCTCGGATTGCGCCGTATATTGATCGAGACATTGCCCCATCAATTCGACCCTTCGGTGTCGCGCGTACTCGTGCGTCGCGCTCCCTTCCGTTTTCTTCATACCATTTTGCCCATCCCTCCTTGACCTTGTCTGGGTTCTCGGTGCGCCACCTAGCCGATGCCGCCTTGACCTTGTCTGGGTTGGCCTCCCGGTATTGCCTCGCGTACTCCAAAGCGGAATCGCGATTTTCAGCGTAGCGAGCGCGCTTTTTCTCTAGTTCGCGATCACGATTTTCCTCGTACCAAGCAGCCCAGTTCGACAGTACTTGATCCTTGTTCTCGGCGTAGATCGTCTTTCGGTAGGCCAGAAGCTTGTCTGGATTTCCAATCCTCCATTCTTCGGTCCTCTTGGCCGAGCACGTCACGCAACATCGGTTGCTCGTTAGCCTGGCCGCCACATGCCCATGCTTGCACGGCTCGCCGGTGAAGTAGAACTTGCTGCCGACCGCCTTGGCTTCCGCGCGAGTTCGCGGAAGCTCGTTGTCGTTATCGGCCTGCAACGCTATGCGGCCTTTTCCGGCGACGGGTTGTAGTTCGATCCGCCGGGGAAGTACTTCGCCAACTCGGCGTAACCTTGGCCGCGCTTGTAGGTGATGGTATCGGGCAGGCCGAAGCGGTTCTTCGCGTGGAAGCCAGCGCCGCCGACGGTATGGATTTGGACCTCCTTGCCGCCCTCGGCGTGCGCAACCTTGTTGTTGCGGCCGACTTCCTTCTCCTTCAGCGAGACGCGCCGGTTCATGAACGCAACCACGTCACAGCGAGCGCGGACAACGGGAGCGGCTCGCTTATTGAGTGCGACGTCGTACTGATCGTAAGGATCCGTGGTCGGACTCTTGAAGTTGCGGATTTCGCGGTGCCCGAGAAGCACGACATTCATGCCGGCCTTCGATAGCGCCGCGCAGCCATCCATGAACCGGCCCCATTCTACCTCGGATTCCTTGTAGCCGTTTCCGAAAGATGCGGGCGAACCCTTGGAGTTGTCGCTGACGGATGCGGCGCCGATGCGCTTTGCCGTGACGGCTTCAACGAAAGGCGCAATGCCGTCGATTGTATCGACGATCACCGTCTTGAACTCGTGCTCCTCGGTCAAAAGCTGCGTGAAGACGTCCTCGATGTCATCCCAACTGGTGATGTCGGCGGTAGGCATTTCCGGCACGTCGGACGGCGGCTCTTCGCCTTCCGAGCGAAGGTAGATCGGCTCCGGAAATTCTGCGGCCAAGCTGGTTTTGCAGTCGCCGTCGCCAGCGTAGAACAAGCAGACTGGCGGCTTGTTCGACTTGCTGGATTTCAAATCAGATAGCGAAATTGCCAAGGTGTGGTGCCTCCTATGGCTGTGGTGATGGTTAGGCTGTGGTGGTGGTTGTCAGGCCAGGTAGATGTGCGCGGCGAACGCCGCGAACGTCAGGGCGATGATCAGGAGCGTCGGCTTCCAATTCATGGGCTGGGTCACGCTGCGGCACACGACAGAAGGCCGGCGATTGCGAACCCGATTGCGAGCGTGACGGCCAGCGCCATGCCGTGTTGAGCGGCTGGTGCTTCGCGGGTTTCCGGCTCCATCTCGAAGATCGAGCCGGTGTTGCGGGGTAGCTCATCTACCGCCAGAACCGGCGGGTGCATCAGAGCGCACCCGCAAGCCAGAGAAGGCCGGCCGACGGCAGGATCGTGAACCATGCCAGGAGCGCGAACATCAGCATGATGAACAGCGTTGCCGAGAGCGCGGTGCCGGTGACGTGGAGGATGGTTTTCATGCCCACTACTCCACGCGATAGGTGCTGTTGCGGGTCGTGAAAACGTCGCCGTCCTCGGACAGGATGGTGCTCGTGACGATGATGTCGCCGTCGCGGAAACGCCCGCGAGCGTCGCCATAGACCTCGCCCCGAAGGCAAGGTGCGCGCGGGTCGTCGCCCTTCGGGACGCGGTGGGCGTTGCGGAGTGTGCCGGTGATCTGGGTCATGCCGCCACCCGTTCAGCAAAAGCCGCACGGCTGGCCTCGATCTGCGTGCGCGCATTGTTGTTCGCCGCCGCTCGCAAGGAACGCTTGCGCTCGCCACGAGTGCGGCCCTGGCTGTCGGTGCGGAGTTCTT
>FLYM01026234.1_pt4 | contig 14911 bp, 13 predicted proteins | sample 1122581 | NCBI WGS metagenome assembly FLYM01 (sample SAMEA4346789, study PRJEB14843) | hot springs metagenome | biome: Terrestrial Biome; feature: Habitat; material: Sediment | place: India | collected 2012-06-12 | depth 1760 m
CTTCTCGCAGGCCGTCCACGACGAACTGACTGACATCGAGGCCATCCTGTTCGACTCCCGCCTGACCTCCGGCGCCTGTGTTGCCATCTACGACCGCGCCTTCTCCGCCCTGTCGGCGACCGTGCCGATCGCCCTCATGCAAGCCGCCCTCCTCCCGGCGGAGATCACCCGGCTGAACATCATCCTGCGTCGCGAGCGGGGAATTGCGCCGTGAAAAGAGCGACGGATGATCCGTACCCTGATCCTGGGGCGCGCTGATGGCCAAGCGACTTCGTATCGTTTCGCCAAAGCGAAACAATCGGCTGCAGACCGGCTGGGAAGGCTTCTTCCCCTACTACGCCGGCTACCCTGAGCTCTTCGCCCGCGAGTTGCTGCAGAGCGCCAAGCTGCCGCGCGGCGCCGTCGTGCTGGACCCGTGGAACGGCAGCGGCACCACGACCTACACCGCCTCGACCCTCGGCCTGAATTCCATTGGAATCGACCTGAACCCGGTGATGATCATCGTGGCGCGCGCTCGCTTACTGCCGCCCAGCGAGGCCGATCACCTTCGCCCCCTGGCTGCGACGATTCTCTCGCACGCCCATTCCGCGCCGCCGACGCTGGCGCCGGACGATGCGCTGCTGGGCTGGTTTGACCCCGCGACCGCGGCCTTCATCCGGGGCATCGAACAAAATATTCGTCGCAGCTTGGTCGGCAGCATGACCAAGTCGCCGGACGGCGTGCACCTCGACCGGATCTCGGGGACCGCGGCCACGCTCTATGTTGCGCTATTCGCCGCCTGCCGCCGCCTTGTTGCGCCATTCCGCTCGTCGAACCCCACTTGGCTGCGCGCGCCCAAGCCCGACGACACGCGCATCGCCGCGTCCAAGGCGGTCGTCGCGCGGGACTTCGGCAACAATGTGCGCGGCATGAGCGCCGCGCTGGTGGAGAAGCGCGAGGCCGACCAGCGTCTAAAGAAGCTGCCCCATCCGGGAGACTGCAAGGTCAGCCTGGCCGACACCGTCGCGATAGAGCTGGCGGCGGATAGCGTGGACTTCGTACTGACCTCGCCGCCCTACTGCACGAGGATCGACTACACGGCCGCGACCCGCATTGAGCTGGCGGTCCTGGCGCCGCTCCTGAAAACATCTGAGCGCGCCCTGGGGCGTCAGATGATCGGATCGACCCAGGTTCCCAAGGGCGAGATCGAACTCGAAGAGGCGTGGGGCGAGACCTGTCTCCGCTTACTGGACGCGCTGAAGGCCCACCCCTCCAAGGCGTCGGGCGGCTACTACTACCGCACCCACCTTGACTACTTCGACAAGATGAACCGCTCGATGCAGCGTCTGGCAGTTGGCCTCAAGGACGGCGGCCGCGCGGTTCTGGTGGTGCAGGACTCCTACTACAAAGACATCCACAACGACCTGCCGAAGATCATCACCGAGATCGGCGTGAGCCATGGGCTCACCTTGGCACAGAGCAAGTCCTTCCGAGTGCGCTCGATGTCAGACGTCAATCCGGGCCGCAAAACGTATGTCCGGCCGTCGGGTGCCACCGAATCGGTGCTTTGTTTCACCAAATAGACCGGCACCTCCGCCGCCGCTTACCGAGCGTGAATTCCGGCTGCGCTTAGGCGTGGATGACTATGTGGAAGCGTGGCATTGCGTGGAAGAGCGTGGAATGCTATGCGGAGGCATGTCTCGTACGATCCCCATCGCTGAGCAGCTCGCGCGCAACGTCCAGCGGCAGCAGGACGCGTTTGCCGCGATGGCGAAGGCCTTGGCCGCCGGCGACACGGCCGGCCGCGAGCGCGCCCAGGGGAAGATCGCCGAGCTGACGGCCGATTATCAGCGGCTCACCGAAGCCCTGCGGTTCAACGAACTCGAAGCGCGCGACATCGCCACCCCTCGGGCCCGCAAGCCCGGCAAGCCGCTACGGGAGCTGGCGCTGGATGCCTTGGACGATCTGGGGGTGCCGGCCGCTCCGGCGCTGATCGCCGACCTGACGGCGGCGCTGACAGGCGACCGGCCCTCACCATCCCGGTTCGCCAGCCTGCGGCGTGACGAGGAAAACGCCGCCCGCCGCAACATCGCCGCGCGGCCCGCCTGGGTGGTGCCGGCCATCAACGCCCAGCAGCTGACCGCCATCCCGCGCCTGCTCACCAGTTCGTCCTGGGATCTGGAACGGCGCATCGTGGGCGCGCGCAGCATCCGCACGGATAACCTGCGGATCGCTATCAGCCTGTCCGGCCGCCTCGCCAATCTCCGCGATGCCGGAGCGCATGAGGCCAAGCTGGTCGAGCGGCTGCTGTTCCCGTTCGCCCGGTCGGTGCCGGGGGCCGTAGAACACGGCAAGCCAATCGATACGGCGCGCACGATCGAGGCCGCCCGCATGGAACTGGCGCCGATCGAGGTCGCCGACTTGGAAGAACGCCGTGAGGCGGCCGCCAAGCTGGCGGGCGCCGGGCCGCATGTGCGCCTGTGGGGTCGCCCGGTGCTGGTTGACACCGCCTCGGCGGAGAGGGCGGTTCGGTGACGCCCGAGAACGCGCGCCTCGCCCGACTGCGCGGCGGCCTCCAGGCCGTCGAGGTGGGCGCGCGCGGTCTCGAGAGCGTGGCTCGCAACACCCCGTGCACCCGCCTGCGGGCGATCATCATTGCGGGGCTTACCCCCAGCGAAGTGATCGTAAGGGTGTTCGGTGACGACGGCGACGCCATGTCGCCCTTCGCGATGACCCTATCTCAGGCCTTCGAGCGGCGGTTGCTGGGAAATGGCGGGTCCTCTTTGCTGACCGCCTACCGCGAGAAGGGCCTGTTGACGCAGACCGAGGTGAAAATCACGTCGGTGGAGGACATGGCCCCCGGTGATACTGTCATGGCCCGCCAGCGCCGGGTGACCGAAACGAAGCGGTTGCTCGACCTGAAGCTCGCCGGGGATCCGCGCGTTCCGAACCTGATCCTGAACCCGCGACTACCGCTCGAGATAGTTGGCGTGTCCCACCCCGTGGAGGTGCCCTATCTGGTCGCTAGCGACGCCGAGCCTTTCTACAGAGTGGGGGTGATCAAATCGTTCGCTGATCGAGGCGGCAAGACCGACAAGAGCGACATCCGCGCCGCCTGCCGCGAGGCGGCGGTGGGCACGCTGGCCCTTCGCCAGTACATCGCCAGCCGCGGCGGCGACCCAGAGATGGCGATCGACAAGGTCGACCTGGTGCTTCGCGCGCCCGGGTCGTTCAACCCGCGGCTCTTCGCCCAGATGCGGGCGGAGTCGGAGTTGGCGTCGATGATGCGCGCCCTCGCCACCGCGCCTACGGACCTGGACGAAGTGGAGCGTCTGCTTCCGGATGGTGGCACGCTAGCCGATCCGGCCATGATCGAGCGCCTGCCCAACAATTATAGGTCGGCCTGTAAGGAGCACTGCACTCTTTGGGAGCGGTGCCGCGCCCATGCGCTGATGACGGGCCAGCCGATCGTCTTGGGCGATCTCGCCGCCGAACAGCTGGCCGCGGCCGGCTCCATCTCACGGGCCTTAGACCTCTGGAAGGGTCGCGGCCGGCCGCCCGAAAACGAGGCCGAAGCCACGCTGATGGAAGGGCTGCGCGAGGCCGGCCAAGTGCTCGATCGGATCGCCAATGGCTGACCTGCTCCACGTCGCCGCCCGTCTGCGCGCCCTGGAAAACAGTCAGGCCGTGCCGATTGTCTCCCAGCGTCAGGTGGTGATCCAACCGCACGCCAAAATCCTCACTTTGATCTCCATGGCCGGGGAGGACACCTCGGTCCACGCCGCCGCCTTCGGAGGCTTCGGCGAGCCAGCCTTGGTGTTCGTCGTCGCTGACCCGCGTCGGCGCGACGACCAGAACGAGCTTCTGCGCCAGCTCCTGCCGCTCTTCGAACAGTACTATCGGGAGTGCCGAGCCGAAGGGACGTTCCCGCAGATTTGGGTGTCCTCGGCCGGCGCGCTGGGTCACTTGGATACCTTGGCCGACCGTCTGCGCTTCACCGACGAACCGGAGATCCGCCGGCTTGGCGAACTCTGGACCTACGCCGGTGAACGCTCGCCGGTGGCAGGACAGCAGGCGCTCATCAGCGCCTCCGGGGCGCTGCGCCTGCACTTCGCGACCGGCCAGCAGGAGGCCGAGGACGAGCACCTGCTCGCGCTGCTCACCTGGATCGAGCCGCCCCGCGGTCGCGACATCTTCGCCGCGGTAGCGGCGGCCGAGGAAACACCCATGGGCGTGAAGACCGATCCATTCTTCGACAGCGCCAGCTTGCAGCCGGCGATCACCGACTTTCACAACGCTGAGACCGACGCTGAGCGCAACCATCACCAGACGCGTATCCAGCACATGCTGGAAGGGGTCATCCGGCCGATCTACACGGCCACCCAGCGGGCGATCTCTATCCTCAGCCACCCGCGCTGGGGTGAAAACCCCGCCCTGAACGCGCTCGCCCGGCAGGAAAGCGAGGAGTTCGAGCGCTTCATGCAGGCGCGGGATGCGGGCTTCTTCTTACCGTACCGGGACTCCCCCAAGGCTGGCGCGATGAAAATTGCCGCCCGCGAGCGCGCGGTCACCAACGTGGAGGCGGGTATGCTTCGCCACGACAATGCCGCCCGCGAGCGCGGCGTTGTGAAGGGGAGTGTCCTGCGCGGCCAGCTCGACGGCGTCCACGAACATCACTTCGGGCCGCGGCGTTACGAATACGACCTCGTCGTCACCAGTCGCCAAGATAGCCTGCACCTGCGGCGGGGCGACGAGCTCTGGCTGCTGGACGGCGTCAACCTGTCGATCAAGATCACCGAGATCGAAAGGCGGGGGCCGTTCACCTGGATCACGGGTCGTGTTGGGGTGGGCAAACGCGCCGCAAAGAAAATGACCGCTGGTCACATCTTGGAGTTTGGGCCAGGCGCGCCCGACTGGCAGGGCGTGGGCCGAGCCCTGGCCCGAATGCGCATGCGCTTGACGACCCCCCCTTGGACCCACGGCGACGCGCTTCCGTCGGATGCCCCCAGCCCACTCGTGAGGCCGGCGAACCTCCGCGCCGCCATTGAGAACCTGACATGAGCGTGGGGCCTGCTCCTGAAGCGGCCGCCAACGCGGCCCTGGACGCCGTCCTCGAGAGCCAGTGGCAGGGCGTTCCCGCTCTTGTGCTTCGCAGCCCGCCCGGTGCCGGCAAGACTGGTGTCGCCCAGCGGGTCGCCCTGCAGAGCGCGACCTATCTGCAGCAGCGCTGCATGGTGGTCACTCAGACCAACGAACAAGCCTACGACCTGACGCGCCGCTTGGTCGTCAACCGGGCAGGCCTGCCGATCTACATGTTCGCGCGGGCAGGACTGAACCTGCCCGACGACCTGCGTCATGATCCGCGGCTAAGGCTCGTGGAGCGGACAGGCGATCTGCCGGCCGAGCCCTCAATCACCATCGGCAACGCGGCGAAGTGGTCGTGGATCGACAGCGCGGATCCCATGTTCGACATGCAGGTGGTCGACGAAGCCTTTCAATTGCCGGACTACAAATACCACCTAATCTCGAACCTCGCGCCGCGCCATGCGCTGATTGGCGACCCCGGTCAGATAGATCCCTTCGTGAGCTGCGAAATCGAGCGTTGGCGCTGCGATCCATCTGGACCGCAGGTCTCCTGCCCAGCGGCGCTGGTGAAGCGCCACCCCGGCGTTCTACAAATCGCTCTGCCGGTGTCGCGTCGGCTGAACGAAGACACCGTCAGCCTCATCCAGCCGGCGTTCTATCCGGACATGTCGTTCCGGGCGATGAGCCGAGACCGCTCGGTGGCCTTCCAGGCCGCTGGTATCATGCCATTCGACGCGGCCCTGGATGGCGTGGCCGCCGGAGCCTCTATCGTCATGGTCGAACTGCCGCCGCAGATCACCGGCGAAGCCGACAGAGAATTGGCCGAGGAGCTCGTTGCTTCAATCTTGCGCCTGCTGCGCCGAGGTCCCCGGATGAGCGACGACGGACATGTCCGCGATGTCACCCCGGCTGACATCGGCGTCGTCTGTGCTCACGTCAGTCAGGTCAACGCAGTGCGGGAGCGCCTCGGCCCTGGCCTTTCTGATGTCTTCGTGGAGACGGCCAACCGCTTCCAGGGTATCGAGCGGCCCTTCATGTTCGTGCACCATCCGCTGTCGGGCCGCGCCGACGCCACGGCCTTTCACCTCGACGCCGGGCGCCTTTGCGTGATGCTGTCCCGCCACAGGATCGGCTGCTGGATCTTCGGCCGCCAGGGCATCACCGAGCAGTTGACCCGGTTCGCGCCTGCCGGTGACCGCGCCCTGGGGATCGATGAGGATCTCGAGTACCGCGGATGGCGCGCGCACCTGACTCTGCTGGCCGCGCTGTCCCAGGCAGGACGCCTCTACCCGGCGGTGAACGGACTAGCGCCGTCCAACGCGGCCTAAACCGTGCCCGCAGCATTGAGGCGGACGTCGAGGTCTGACGATTCACAACGACGGTCGGCTCATGGGAGTGGTCTCAGGTGCCCCTCTTCCGCAATGGCGATGCCCCGACTGGTACCCATAGGGGACCAAGGAAGCCCGGTAACGGCATCGACGAGGGCGTCGATCAGTTCGGATTCGTGCCAAATTTCCTTCTGAGATAGCAGGGCCGCGGCGGCCGCTGCGACGTGGAGAGGCCTGTTTCGCAGATGGTTCGAGTAGGTAATCGCAATGATCTGGCGAATGCGTTCGCGGGTGAGATCGTCGTACCGTTCCGCCAGCTCCGCCAGCGTGAGCCAGGCGCTGTCTTCGTCTCCAAACCCGAAATGGCTTAGGACGATGTCAAGGTTGCGCTGGCGCGTCGCGGGATCTTGATCCCGGGGCTTTCGCGGGGTGCCGTCGCGTTTGAGAGACGTCGGGGCTCTGGCGCCTTCCATGAAGGAAAGCAGTTCTTCGTCGATAAACACGTCCGCTCCTGATCCGCGGTCCCCACCTGTCCATCCGGCTGTGTGGGCCAAGAAGACTTGGCCAAGGGCTACACACCGCGAAGCGCTTCAACCCATGGTTTATGCTGCGGTCCAACATTTAAGCCAACCGCGCAAGCCGTCTGCCTTAGTGACGGGCAGGGCCGCCCGACGGCCGCGACGGTCGGAAACGGACATCATCCGGCGACCACCTGGGACGCTTCTTTCGCCGCCAGCCAACCCGCTTCTACGCTACCTGCCCCCTTGTACTCGGTCGAGAGCCAGGCTCACCAGACATCCTTCTGACCGAGGGGGCGACGTCAGATATTTGCTCCTCACCGCTCAAGACAAGATCAGGGCAGGGGGCTTTCAGGCCAGTCGAGCGCTTCGAGTGTGTTGCGCGGAATGATCCCGTGGGTGTCGAACTGCAGGGTGAGGCGATCGGACAGCCAGCGTTGCGCTTCGTCCGTCAGCTTGACCGCCGCCTGCTGTCGATAGGCTTGGCGCGGGTCCGTATTGCCGCCCTCGCCGGCTTCGAAGTTGCGCAATGTCGAGGCGAAGGCGCGAGGTCCGAGCGCGTCCATCAAGGCGTTGAGCGACACGCCATTGGCCAGGGATCCGGCGACGAACACCGCGTTGTGGACCCGGATGTAGCGGGGCCAGGTCGCCTTCCACGGCCGCAGCGCGATGTCCGCCTCTGTCGCGTCGTCGCGCCCCGGTCGGTGGGCCCGGGCGATGGCGCGGCCGAAAATGACGATGTCCCAAGGATCATAGGTGAGGCGACCGATAAAGATGATATCGCCGTCCCGTACGCTGCGTGGCCGTTTGGAGGCGGGGTAGGCGACGGCCCAGTGGGCTCCGGAGCGCTTCACTTCCTCGAGCGTCGTGTGGCCCAGGGGGACGCGGTTGTCGCCTTCTCCCAGGAACTTCACGAAGGCCTGACCGGCCTCCGCCACCACCGGGTCGCCAGGGTCGGCTGGGGCCAGCCCGGCGTCCGCGCCGTAGTCCGGCCAAGGGACGGTCGGCACGGTACCGCCTGCGGCCAGAACGCGGCTGTCGACCTCCTGACGCCAGCCATCCAGTTGGTCCGCCCGAAGATTCGGCGCGGCCTGGTTCCACAGCCGATTGAAATAGGCATCGCATGAGGCAACGACCGCCGGATCCGTGGACGTGACGCCGAACTCGTGGTTCCGGTCCAGCGCAGCGCCGGTCAGATTGGCCGAGGTGATGATCGACCGGGTCTGTCCGAACTGATAGAGCTTGGCGTGAAGGTGGCGCACGCCCCGCACTTCGGCCCCGGCGTCGACAAGGCGCCGGAGCGCCGCAATATCGCTCACGCCCCGGGCGAAATCCTCAAGGCTGAAGCGCGTCAGCACCTGAACCGACCTTGGGTTGGTAGCCAGCAGCCTCTCTAATGCCTTGAGCTTGATGAAGGGCGATACGATCCGCAGACGCGATGGATCGGCGGCGGCCGCGGCGACGATCTCGCGGCTCCAGTCCGTATCGACCAGCCGCAGGGTCAAGCTGTCCCCTTGGTCAGGGCCGACCACAAGGCGACGCCCCCGGCCGAGGTCTCGACGCTGATGAGGCGACCGCGGACCAGGCCGATCACCGCCTGGACGGCCTCCGGTTTCGCCGCCGGACTCCAGTAGAGGGCCTGCTCCACCAGGTCGTCCCAGCCGTAGAAGAGGGTGATGCCGAGACCGCGAGCCTGCGCCCAAACGTCGATAGCCTCGTCGTCCAGAACGGCCTGCTGGCTCGACACCATCAGGACGCCCGCGTCGCGGACGCCCATGGACAGGCATTTGGCGCCGAACACATAGACATCGGACTGAGAGACGGGCTTGTCCCGGACCTCCACCGCCTTCTCCCAGACGCCAGGAGCCTCCGCTGAGCGGACGCACACATCGCCCGGGTGTTTCCGACTTGGATCGTTGATGCGGCCGCTCTCGACCCGGTCAGCGCCGAACACCACATCAAACAAGGCAGCGGCGACCGCCTGCGCCCGACGGCCGCCTTCAGCGTCGTCCCCGACAAGCGCTTCAATTGCGGCCAGCAGCTCGTCGGGCGTCAGGGCGCCGTGTTCGCCGCCGTCGGCATAGGCGACCACATAGCGCCGCCGAACGGCGATGAAGGCGACCAGCGCTGAAAAGGCTTCCGCCTGGCTCGCGGCCTGCAACTGCCGCACGATAGCGAGCATGTAGTCGAAGGCCGCGCGTCCGCCGGCATGCACCGGCGTGCCGTCGTCCAGGCGCGTCATGCGGAAGTAGGGCTGGTTATTGAGCGGCTCGCGGCCGGTGACGCCGATACTGAAGCCCAGCTCCGCCGCTAGCGGCACCAGAACGCCATGGGCCAGCGATCGGGCGGAGAAGGCGTTGGGATTGCCCTGGGCGTGGGTCGGCTTGATCGCGTAGAGATCCGCCTGGGGCTCCACCGCCTTGGCGAGCAGCGCCGTGCCCAGGAAGGCGATGTGGGTCTTCGACGTCCCGTCCTCGCAAAGCTTGGAGAAGGTCTCCAGCCGTTCCCGCCAGGCCTTGTCGGTCGCGCCCGTATCAGCGGCGGCCGCCGCGTCGCGAAGGACTGCCGCCGCGCGATCCCGGTCGATGTTCACCTCCGCGGCCCTTGCAGTTCGAGCAGATCGCCCGGCGCGCAATCGAGCGCCACGCAGAGCCGGGCGATGGTGCTGAGGCGGGTGTTGTATCCGCGACGCGCCGCCAGCGACTGCAGGGTGGACGGGGCAATGCCGGTCTGGCGGGCCAGGGAGGCATAGGTCAAGCGCACCCCCGTGCGTCGGCGATGGCTTTCCATCGCCTCCCTGAGTTTCACGACGAGATTAGAATCTTGTATTGACAATACAGGTTCCTGCAGCCTCTATGCTGGAATATCCGGGACCTTTCGATTCGCGTCGAGAAGGCTGTACACGGCGGCGGCATGCTCAAGACCATCAGTTTGTTTTCCGGCATCGGCGGTCTTGATTTCGGCTTCGAGGAAGCCGGGTTCGAGACGCGCGTCGCCCTTGAGCTGGACCGCTACTGCTGCCGGACCATGCGGCTGAACCGCAACTGGTCGGTCGTCGAGGACGACGTCAACGCAGTGTCCTCCGCGGACCTGATGCATCAGGCGGGGGTCGGCGTCGGGGAAGCCGACATGCTGATCGGCGGGCCCCCGTGCCAACCCTTCTCCAAATCGGGCTACTGGGCCCGCGGCGACGCCCTTCGTCTGGACGATCCGCGCGCGGACACCCTGACCGGCTATCTGCGGGTCTTGCGCGATACCCAGCCGCGCGCCTTCCTGCTCGAGAACGTCTACGGCCTGGCCTATCAGAACAAGGACGAAGGGCTGCGCTACATCCTGGACGGGATCGCCCAGATCAATCGCGAAACCGGCTCGAACTACAGCGTCGCCTGGAAGATGCTGAACACGGCCCACTACGGTGTGCCGCAAGCTCGCGAGCGGGTCTTCATGGTCGGATCGCGCGACGGTCGGCCCTTCCAGTTTCCCGAGCCGACCCATCAGCCGGCCGAGGGCCTGGGCGGCGACCTGTTCTCCGGCGCCGAGCCGTATCGCACCGCGTGGGACGCCCTGGGCGATCTGCCGGCGCCCGATCCCGACGAGCCGGGCCTGAAGGTGGGCGGCAAATGGGGCGATCTTCTCCCGAGCATTCCCGAGGGCGAGAACTATCTCTGGCACACGGCGCGCGGGGGCGGGGAGCCCTTGTTCGGCTGGCGGACGCGCTACTGGAGCTTCCTGCTCAAGCTGTCCAAACGCCTTCCGTCCTGGACGGTCCAGGCGCAGCCCGGTGCGGCGATCGGGCCGTTCCACTGGGACAACCGCCGTCTGACGTTCGCCGAACTGTCGCGCATCCAGACCTTCCCGGACGGCCTGCGGCTCGACGTCGGGCGCACCGAGATGCAGCGGATGCTCGGAAACGCCGTGCCGTCCCTCATCGCCGAAGTTCTCGCCCGGGAGATCCGGCGCCAACTGCTCGACGCGCCGATCCAGGGCGAGCTGGCGCTGTTGCGTCCGCGCATGGCCGAGACCCCGCCGCCGGCCCGCGTAAGGCCCGTGCCGAAGCAGTATCACGCGTTGATTGGAGATCACGCGGACCACCCGGGGACCGGCAAGGGTCGCCAGGCCGTCGCACGGGCCGCCGCCCTGGCGGCCGAGTAGCCCGGTGTGCGGGACAGCCTGAATCCAATGACGTGGCCGCTCCCGACCGACCGGCGAGCGCCTGTCATCTTTGCGCGTTCCGTGCAGAGCGGGCTTGCAGCGCTGGCCGGTCGCGCTGGCGTCATCCTGCACCCGACGCGGGATCGCGGCTGGAACGACTTCAGCTACCGCATGCACATGGATGCAGCGGTTCTGACCGACGAGGGCGCCTTGTACGCCTACAGCCTCAGGATGCTGGTGCAGGGTCAACAATCCACCTCCGGCGGCCTCAGCGCCTTGCTCGGGCCGGACCGGGACTGGATGCCGCTCGAAGAGGGCGGGCCGATATTCGTGTCGATGCTGCAGAATGAAGAGGTGTACGCGCTCCTGGTGCAGCGCCTCGGTTTCGACCTCGCCGTCGCAGTCCTGCGGGCGACGGGCGACGCCGTCGTGCTGGGCCTCGAGGGCGGCGATCCAGCGCGTGTGGCGCTGCTTTCGTCCGAGCCCTTCCATCTCTCGGTTCTCAGGGAGCGCGAAACCTACACCGCCTACCGCCGCGCCGCGCGCCATCTGCGCCGCCAGCCCGCCCCGGTCTCGGAGGACGCGGCCGTGAGCCTGTTGATCGCCTCCAGGCTTCGATCTGCGGACGCGCCTTATCTCGTGGATATCGATTTCGAGCCCGATCCACTCGGCCGGGACCGGTTGGCCGTCCTGATCGGTCCGAATGGGGCCGGGAAGACCCAGCTCATGCTTTCCGTGCTCGACGGCCTTCGCCCCTCCGAAGCCGCCCCCCGCCTGGCCTCGGCCAAACGTCGGCCTCACCTTCGGCGCTGGCGCGACCAACGTCTCGGCTCGGGGCCGCCCGCCTACAATCGTGTCGTCGTCTTCTCTTCGACCTTGTCCGACGTCTATCCCCCGAGTCTGCCGCCCTGGGAGATCGACTATCAGTTTTTCTCGATGACCGGCGTCCGGGACCGGGCCGGGGACGCGCTGACCGCCTCCCTGGTCGACTGCCTGCGCGACGATGGCCGTGTCACATTCGATCCCCTCCCTCCTGAACAGGACGATCCGGCCGGCCTGGAGTTCGGCGAGCGACTGAATCGACTGAAGCTGCTGCAGTCGCTTCTGGAGCCCCTGGGCCTCTGGCGCGGCCTGCACCTGCCGCTCACGACGGGGGAAGGGCTCGACTTTCCAGTGCTGACCTGGGACGGCCGAGGCTATTTTCCCGTTGGCCGAACCATGAACGAGAAGCGGAACCTGCAACTGGTTCAGCACATCGACCTCGCGGCCCAGCCGGTGCTCTTCTCTGGCGGCGAGGCGCGACGCCTGAGCAGCGGCGAGACGGCGATGCTGCGCTTCGCCGCCCAGGCCGTTGCGGCCGTCGAGATAGGGACGCTCTTCCTGTTCGATGAACCCGAGACCCACCTGCATCCGAGCTTCATTTCGGCGTTCGCGGAAATCCTGCATCGGCTCCTCAGGCAGACGCGGTCCGTGGCCCTGATGGCCACTCATTCCGTCTTCATCGTTCGCGAGACGCCGTCGCGGCGGGTGCGGATCATGACCACCGAGGGCGGCGGTGTCACCGTCGGCCTGCCCCGTCTGCAAACCTTCGGCGCGAGCCTCGACAACATCTCCCAGGCCGTGTTCGGCGACGGCGCACACCGCCATCGCTTCCAGCGAACCCTTGATGAATGGCTGTCGCGGGCCGATTCCCCGGCCGACATTGATGCGGTGCTGGAGGCACATGGGGCGGATCTCAATCCGGAAACCCTGACCTACCTCGCCCGACGTCTGGCTCGGACGCGCGTCCGACCGGAGGGCTGACATGCTGATTCTGTCACGTCCCGGGCTGGATGACGGCAGAGCCCTCAGGCGGCTGGTCCGCGATCCCGTGTTTGCGCCCCACGCAACGGCCTGGGCGCAGGCCTATGCGGACTATGAGGCGGCCGGGGGCGATCCGTGGACCCTGGCCCCGGCCGTCTTCGCGTCGGATATCTCGGACGCGCAGCGCGCCTTGTACGACACACGGCGCAACTCAAAACCGCTGAGGGCCATCCGACGGAGAGAGGACCATCCCTGCTGCCCCATGTGCGGATCGGGGGGGAGGGGGCACCTTGACCATTTCCTGCCGCGCAGCGCCTATCCGGAGTTTTCGGTCTTCGGCCTCAATCTCGTGCCGACCTGCTCCAGCTGCAACTCCGGCAGCAAGGGCGACACCTATCAGGGAACCGCGCCGGAGCGCTTTCTGCATCCATACTTCGATACGCTCGCGGTCCAGGCGATCTGGTTCGTCGAGATCAGCGGCGACCTGCGCGCGGCGCTGTTCACGCCGCGGCCTGTCGATGGCCTGGGGAGGGACGACGCCGCCCGCGTCCGCTTCCACCTTGCCCACGTGCTGGGCTGGGAGTTCGACGTCTGGGCGGCGCGATACTGGAGCGGCTTGCCTCAGCGCGTTCGCGACGCACAGGCGACAGCCGCCGCCATCACCGCCGACGCCGCCCGGGATACCCTCGAGACCCTGAATCGTCAGGCCGTCGGCGCCGACGGACGGAATAGTTGGCCGGCGGCGTTTCTGCGGGGCGCTCTCGTCCATCCCGACGTCGCCGCCCATGTTGCGGGCGAAGCGATGAACCTCTCGCCCACGACCGTCTGAGACCTGGAGGCCTCAGAGACCGTAGCGCTTCAGGCGGTCGAGTTCGCGCGACAGCTTCAGGGCGGGGCTGTTCTCGATCTCGCGCATGAGGCGCATTGTGGGGCTGTCCTCGATCTGGCGCATGAGGCGCATCGACGGGCTATCCTCTATCGCACGGGCGGCCCTGGCGAGCGGGCTGTCCTCCAGGGCGCGAGCCGCCTTCATCAACGAACTGTTCTCGATGGCCCGCATCTGCCTGGCCAAGGGGCTTTCGGTGGCGGCGGCCAGCAACTCCGAAGCCGGATGGATACCGCGCGCGGCCCGGTCGACAGCGCTCAAGGGGCCGCCGCCCGAAGCGGCGTCCAACAGCCGCTGGGTGGCGCGCAGTCGCCGATCCATCGCCAGCGCGCCGGTGGAACCGTAGCCTCCGGCCGAGCCGCCGCGGCGCTGACGTGAGCGTTCAAGCTGGGCGGCGCGGGCAGCCTCCAGCCTTTCGCGCGCGGCCCGCAGGCGGGACGCGCCCTCTGTCCGCCACTTGTCCTGGAGGCGCCGGATCTCGCTCTGACCCGGGGCGGGGTTGGTGCGCTTGATTGCGGTCGTCGGTCGCAGGCCGGGGTCTGCGATCATCAGATCAGCGATCTGGTCGAGACGCGGTCCGTCGGGCAGGCCCGATCCCCTGGGGCGGCCCCGGCCGCGTTTGATGTTGCTCATATCGATCTCCTTTGACCTCCAGTCTGCGGTCTGAAGGGCAATGAACAAGTGAGAAGAAATCCGGCCTTCGAGAATTCGAGCGAGGAAAAATAGCCGAATACAGGCTCCACGCGCCATCTCGATCACGGGTACGGCGAGGAAAAATGACGTGCGTCCTCCCCTTCGGGAGATCCCGGGGTCCCGGCTGGCGGAGTGTCGAGCTGGAGGCCCGGGGTGGAGATGTCCCGCGTCCTTCGGTCAGGCCGGAAGCGGCGCCGCGCTCTTGCGCGACAGGTTGCGTCGCCGCGCGACCTCTTCACCAAAGCGGCCTGACTGCTCTGCCGGGACGGCTTTGCGGACCCGCGGCCTGCGCCCGGTTCGGCGGAGTCCCAGCCGGCCCGGTCTTTCTCCCCTGCGCGCCACCCCCGCGCGGCCTCTCGAAGGGGCGGATCTGACCGGAGGTCGGTCGGCTGGGCGCAACCGCGCGATCGACTTTCTTCCCCGGCCTGACGGCCGGACAAGAAAGTCTCCCTTGCGGTCCTCCGCTG
>FLYM01036835.1_pt5 | contig 14732 bp, 29 predicted proteins | sample 1122581 | NCBI WGS metagenome assembly FLYM01 (sample SAMEA4346789, study PRJEB14843) | hot springs metagenome | biome: Terrestrial Biome; feature: Habitat; material: Sediment | place: India | collected 2012-06-12 | depth 1760 m
GGCGCTCACTCATCTGACCTCCCATCGTGCGGGCGCGGGTGTCGCGTTCATACTCGGCGTCCGCGATCTCGAATGCGTGGCGCATGTTGCCGATGGCGTTGCTGGCGGCGCGGTCAGGCTGAACGTCACGGAGGGCGGCGAGCGCGTGCAGCCCGTCATTCTCATTGTGGTCCCACTCACACCGGGTCCACTCGTCCAAGTCGTAACCGTTGCATGCAAGAAGTGTCCTTGCAGCCGCTACGGCTTCCTCGCGCGTCGGTAAGCGATCAGCCGCCCGCAGATCGTCGGCGGCAGGGGCGGCGCGGCGGTATTCAACATCGCTATCGTTGACCTTGGTGGCCGACCAAGTGACGTGCTCCCAGCAATCAGACGGCGGGAACCCGTCACCGATGTTCTCCGGGTCGTGCTGCAACCAAATGCGAGCGGGTGCATTAGCGGGCATGGCTGCCCCCATTCACGATGGCGCAAGCGCGCTCGGGGCTGACGCTGGTCAGCATCCTGCCGCAGTCCTGGCTTCCGTCGCCGAGCGCGGCAAGCAGCCACAGGACGGCAGCGGAAGCGGCGATGGTGTATCCGGTCATGGTGTCACCTCGACAAAGCTGGAGATGCAGCCGTCTGCATTGCAGGACACGACAGGCTGCGGGGAGCACGCCACCAGCAGCCAGACGGCAACCAGGGCGCAGAGGGCGTTGGACAGGTCGCTCATGGCCAGCCTGCCTTGTCGCCAGCGTCACGGATGCGGCACATGATCTCGCCGAAGCCGAGGCTGATGATCACGCCGATGATGGTGTCCAAGAGGAAGCTGCCCGTGGTCATTGGCCTGCTCCATCTCGGTGGGCGGAGACTGCCGCGATAAGCCCGACGCAAACCGCAATGGTGGCGGTGATCAGATCCGTGCGAACCATCGACATAGCCAGGAAAGAACCGGCCGCGACGCCCGCGAAGACGACCAAGAGGGCGATGCGCTCTTCCGGGGTCATTGTGCGGCCTCCTGATGGCAGGCTGTGCGCTCGGCGGGGCTGTAGTGCCCGCATGCGATGTCCGAGGCGCTGGCGGCCTGAATGGCGTGGGTGAGGGCGATCCAGATCATCGCGACGATGATCCAGCTCAGGGTTGCCAGGATGGCGATGCAGTGAGCTGCTTGGCGGGGCGTAAGGCGGTCGCTCATCACTCGCCTCCCCGCATACGGGCCAGCGCATCAGCGGCGATGACGGGCGGCATGTCCTGCCATGCGGTCTTGATCCAAGGCGCAGCAGGCAGCGAGATCAGGGCGGGCGCGGAGTAGCGATCCTGAAGGGTGGGGATGAATGCGAGGCGGTCCATCACGCGCCCTCCGCCATGCAGCCAGCATAGAACTCGGCAGCAGCTTCGCTCGGCTCAGACACCTTCATGAGGCCCTGCGAGTAGCCAGCGAGGTAAACGCCAGCGACGATGCGAACCTGCGTCTCGTCGTCTGCATCGAAGCCGATGATGGCTGCTTCAAGCCCGTCCAGCAGCGGCGCCATGCGCTCGCCATCAGCTGCGCCGTCATGGGCGATGCGGGCGAACAGGTGGCAGAACCCGGCGGGCGCGGCCAAGGCGGGTGCGGCCGAGGCCGAGATGGCGGCGGCGGCAAGGGCGAGTTTCGTGATCATCTCTGTCCTCCGGTGAAGCGCGGGATGCGCTGTCTATGGGACTGAGATTAGTGACCGCTATGGTCACAGTCAACAGAAAAAATGACCGTGGTGGCAACTATCGTTCTATAGTTGTCCTGCGCTGGTCATGTCGCCACAAAATTGTTACGTGGCGTCCTGCAGATGTTGATCCAGATCAATGTGCCGATGTGGTAGGCACAGCAGTAGTGCTTGACCCGCAGAACAGGGCGGGTGACGGTTTAGCCTAAACCTTTGATAGCAGAACGCAGGAGGCACGCATTTGCGCGCCTTCACCCAGGAGGAACGAGTGAAGCCAGTTCAGTTTCGTGCCAATGTGACGGACGATGAGTATTGGGAAACGAACCCCCGCCTGCGTGAGCTGGCGGTGAGGGCTGCGATGACCGGCGAAAGCCTGGATCAGCTATACTTTGCCTCTACTGCGCGCATCTTCGCAGCCAACTCCAACGGCAGGTGGTTCCATTTGCCGAGGATGAGGTAATCCAGCGACACGCCGTAGCGTTCGCAGATCAGCACGGCGTTCGGCTCGGTGAGCGCGCGCCGTCCATTTTCGAAGCGGGACCAATACGTCCGCTCGATGCCAAGGCTATCAGCCATTTCGGCCGGCTTCATCCCCAACGCTTCGCGCAGAAGCTTGAGGCGGAAGCCGATCTTCTCCGGCCGCATTTCGGCCATGGTGGAGGAGCTGAGTAGATTCTTCTGAGAGTGTGGCATGGCGAGATGGTGCGCCGTGACCATAATGGCATCAATCACCAATTTGCCCCCTTTACAAAATGACCGGGGCGGTCATAATGACCACCATGGCAACAGATCATCCCATCATCCAGATCTTCAACCGTTGGGGCACGCGCCGGGCGCTCTTCGAGGACGCCCAGGCCGCCGACCCGAAGCTTGACATGATCGCGGTTCATCGCTGGTTCCAGCGCAAGAGCCTGCCCCCGAAATACGATGCTGCCCTGCTCGAAGGCGCTGAAAAGCGCGGCTTCGGGCTGCATCCGATGGAGCTGGTGCGGGCGCGTGCTACTCATACTGACCGAATTGGTCATACATCACGCGCGCGTCAAGACAGCCCTGCCCAAAAGGACAAGCCGGAGGGCGTGCAGTGACATGCCCTCTCCCCGCCAACACCTTTGCGGCCGATGCGGATCGCCGGCAAGTCGAGGCTTTGGGCCTGGCTATGGACAATCCGGCCCTACGGTATGGTCCTGCGCTGAACACCGCGATGCAGCGGAACAGTGGCGCGCTGAACGCTATGATCGCCAGCCGCTGCGCCAAGATGCAGTTCCGCAGCAACGAGAGCCGCAAAAGGTTTCTGGCGGTTCACCGCGCGCTGGCGGGTGACGCATGACCCCGCTTCGCCTCTCTTGGCCTGAACGGCCTCTCTGGCCAAACTTCAAAGCGCATTGGGCCGTCAACAAGCTCGCCCGCGACTTCCAACGCGAGGAGGCCTTTGGAGAGGCCACCGCTTCCGGCTGGAAGCGCCCCGCTCACCCTGTCAACGACCTCCACCTGACGCTGACCTTCTGCGCCCCGACCGCCCGCCGCTACGACCTCGACGGTGCGCTCTCGGCCTGCAAAGGCGCCATCGACGGCATCAGCGCAGCTCTGGAGATCGATGACAGCCTGTTCTCCTACACCCTCCGCCGTGGCGAGAAAGCCAAGGGCGGCGGGGTGATCGTAGCGGCTGAGGTGCGCTGATGAGCATCAAGGTCATGTCGGCAGTCTGGGAGATCGAGAGCATCGACAGCAGCGAATGCCTTGTGCTGATCGCTCTGGCTGACCACGCCGACGATCAGGGCCGGTGCTACCCCTCGATCAGCCGTCTTTCGGCGCGCACCAAGCTGTCCGACCGGGGCGTGCAAAAGGTCATCGCGCGTCTCATCGAGAAGGGCTTCGTGACCGTCTCGGCGAATGCGGGACAGGGCGGCGCGAACCTCTACACAGTCACCGCCACCCCCGAACCCAAGGCTCCCGCAGTAGAGACTTCCTCGGAAGGGCGAGACGTAGCCCCGCAGCTTCGCTGGCGCGTCTACAAGCGCGATGGGTATGCATGCCGCTACTGTGGGTACCAAGGACACGACGACGGCCATGATCTGACAGTGGACCACATTGTCCCCCTGTCGAAGGGTGGGTCGAACGGCGAGAGCAACCTGAACACGGCCTGTGTTTCTTGCAACTCCAGCAAGAAGAATAAGGGGCTGGATGCTTGGCTTGAGCAAAGGGTGAACAACGTTCACCCCGAACAGGGTTCACCCCGAACGGAGTTCACCACCCCCCCGAACCACGTTCGCCAAACCCCCGAACCACGTTCACCCAAACCGTCAAGAACCATCATTGAACCGTCAGTATTGGATAACGCGAGTGCGAAGCCTGCTGACATTCTCGGCGAAGTCGCATCGGCAAAAGCATCCCGGAGCTTCATCGCCTTTCGCCAGAAGATCCGCAAACCGTTGACCGAGACCGCTGCACGACGCCTCTCGGCCAGCCTCACCGAAATCGCAAACCAGGGCGGCGACCCCGACGACGCACTCGGCATGGCCGAGGAGCGCGGCTGGCAAGCCATCAAGCCCGAATGGTATTTCAAGGAGACCCGCAATGAGCAGCACGCCCGCCCTTCGTCTCGCCGCCAGCACCCCGGCCAAGACCAACAACTCTCTGGCCTCGCTGGCGCTGCAATGCGGAGTAGACTTGCGCGTCAGCAAGGATATGAAGGCTAAATACCAGGACGGCGCGTTCATCGGCTACGAGCCGACCGGGAAGACCGTTGCGCGCATCGACGGCACCCCGGAAGCCGTCGCGGCGATGCTGGACCGCATGGCCGGCGCCTTCCAGCCCCCGGAAGATGACCAGACGGAAATCTGGCTGGCCGAGCTGGATCTCATCGCGCCCCGCCGCGCCTCGTCGACCAACGACGACGATCTGCGGCTCCGCGCCTACGTCTCCCGTCTGCGCGAGTATCCGGCCGACGTGGTGCGCGAGGCGCTGCTCGCCCGGACGTGGCGGTTCTTCCCGAGCTGGGCAGAACTCAAGGACGTCTGCGAAGAACTGACGGCCCATCGGCGCGCTGTTCACGCCGAACTGGACCGCGCAGCGGAGCGCGCCAAGGAGCGCGAGATGCGGGCGCGTGCGCTGACCCGGCAGCCCTCGTCGGAGGAGCAGGAGGCGGAGCGCGCCGCCTACGAGGCCCGTCGCGCCGAGGCCGCCCGCATGGCTGCCGACGTGCTGGCGAGCATGAAGGCCAAGCTGGCGGAGGATCAGCAGCAGGAACAGGCGCGCATCGACGCCGCCGCCGCCAGCTACGCCAAGTTCCGGCCGGAGGCAGGCGAATGACGCGCCATCCCATCAACGCCTTCTTCCGCAACGGCCAGCCCGTCCCGCTGACGGGGCGGGACTTCATCATCCGCTTCAACGCAGGTGATGACACCCACGAGAGCAACATGGCCATCGTCTATCTCAAGTCGCGGGGCTTCATCACTCAGGAGCCGACGAATGACGGCCCCTGCTACGTGCTGACCGATGCCGGCCTGCACTTTGCCCGCCGCGAGCTGTGCATCCGTGAGGGCCGGGTATGACCGACGCGGATCTGATCGCCCAATTCCTCGCCAAGGGCGGCGAGGTGAAGAAGTGCCCGCCGCGCACGTTCAGCCGCGACGCCTATGCCCCGGCCATGTCTTGGAAGGAGCAGCGCGAAGCCAAGCGCGCTCGCCACCGCCGTGAGGAGCGTTTCGCCCGCGCTGCCGCCAAGCGCGAGGAGCCGCAGCCTGAGCCTGTTGCCGTCGAAGTGCTGAAGCCGGTCAAGCCGCTTCCGCCGAAGCCCGCGCAGAAGCCCGCACAGGCGAGGGCCAAAGCGGCCAAGAAGCCCCGCGTTCCCGTCGCCGCCCGCCAGCGCGCTCACAGCGACGAAGCCATCCGCGCGGCTGTCGAGGGCCGGACGATTACCGAAGCCGCCGCCGTTCTCGGCGTCACTCACCGCGCCATGCGGAATTACATCTCCATCCTCGGCCTCAAGGCAAAGAAGCAGCCCCGCGACTACGGCGCCACGCCCATCTCGGCCATCATTCGCGCCATCAAGGGCGGAATGACTATCCAGCAGGCGGCGGCGCATTTGGGCGTATGCCATGCCACCATTTCTGCCCGGCTGAAATCCGAGGGACTTTCCGTGTCCGCGCTAACTGGCGAGGGCAAGGCGAGAGGGGCGAACAAGCCCGTTGAGTGCACCATCGGTGATTACGTCTGGCCGACCTACGAGGCTGCCGCTGCCGATCTTGGAATGAACATCAACACCCTCAAGAGCCGCCTGTATTCGGGCAAGCCCCGGTCGCGCGCGAAGTTGGATGCGGCAATCGCACAATGGGAAGCCCGGCAAAGGAAAGCAGCATGACCGACATCAACGCCGCCGCCTGCCGCGCCATGTGGTCCGCCGTGCTCCTGGCCGTGATGGACGACTACAACCGCGACTGGCAGCGCCCTGACATGCGCCACGCCACCATCTGCCGCGCCCGCAGCTACTTCGCCAGCCAGGACGGCCGGCAGGTGGCGGCAATGGCCGGCATCGAGGTCAACATTGACGCAGCTCTTGCAGCTATCGCCCTGCCGCGCCGGGAATGGAAGCTGCGCGCCTCGCGCATCGAAGAGTCGAGGGCAGCATGAGCTACATGTCCGCAGACGATCTGGCAGCCGCGCAGGAAATCGTGGCGCCGAAGATCGCCATCCGCCGCATGGCAGCCGAGGTGTCGGAACTCACCGGCATCAGGATCGCCGCCATCTACGGCGCATCGCATGTCGCCAAGGACTGCCGCGCCCGCGAACTGCTCTGCCACATGGCGGCCGAGCATGGCTACAGCACCCACGAGATCGGTGAGGTTCTGGCGCGCAGCCACTCCAGCATCGTGCGGGCCATCCGCAACGAGGAGCGCCGCCGGCTCAGCAAGCAGGGAGCAGCCCGATGACCGAAGCCAACCCATCGCGCCGCATCCAGCGGCAACGCGAGCGCAAGGCAGCCAAGGCCACCGACCGCGCCACAGTCGCCCGATACAACCGCGAGGGCCTGGATGGGATCGTGGACGCTATCGGCGGCGGGTCACCGGATGACTGGCCGCAGGAGGGCGAGGAATGAGCATCCTTCGCGAAGAGCGCATCGGCAACCAGCGGCTCCTGTTGGGCGACTGCCTTGAGGTTATGCCGCTGTTGGGCCGGTTCGATGCTGTGGTGACGGATCCGCCCTATGGCATAGGCCAAGACAAGGGCATTGGCGGGGGCGGCCGCTGCGGGAAAACGGGAAAGCCCCGCGCGCCTCGCCGGCATACGGGCGGGTGGGACAGCAAAAGACCGCCGGCCGCGGCGTTCCAGGCCATCCTCGCGGCTGCAGACAAGGTCATCATATGGGGCGGGCAATTCTTTGCGGACATGTTGCCGCCTCAAGGCAAGTGGCTCTGGTGGGATAAGCAACAGACAATGCCGACTTATGGGGATGGCGAGATGGCTTGGACTAGCATCCCCGGATCTTCTGCAAAGAAGTTTACGCATAGCCTGAACGGCATGATTGCAAGGGGCGAAACAGGGCAGCACCCGGCGCAAAAGCCTGTGGCCCTGATGGAGTGGTGCCTTGGCTTCGTGCCGGGTGCCCCCGCCATCTTAGACCCCTTCATGGGCAGCGGCACGACCCTCGTTGCCTGCCAGAAGCTCGGTCGCCACGGCACCGGGATCGAGCTGGACCCGGATTACTTCCAAATTGCGTGCGACCGGGTTCACAAGGCTTGGCAAGAGCCAGACATGTTCGTTGAACAGACAGCCCCGAAGCCGCAGCAAGAGGCGCTGTTCTGATGGACGCCGCCGAAGCCTTCACCAACGCCACGGTTGGCCTAGCAGTTAGCTGGGCCGCCACCCTCTACATCCTCGGCTACACCCCGGCACAGAGCGCAGCAATCACCGGCATGTTCTTCGGCCTCAGCTTTGTGCGGGCCTTCGTGCTGCGGCGCGTTTTCCGGGCAATTTCGAACAACAACACAGGCAAGGAGCAGTGACGATGAGAGTTGCAATCGGGGCTGTCGCCGGAGTGGTGCTGCTGTGGGCCTACGGCTTTGCCATTTTCTGGGCGGGGCGGCTTATGGGTCACACCTTCGGCTTTTCACTGGATGGGGCGTTCGTGGCCCTGTTCCTTACTACCCTTGCCGCAATCATGGGCGGCGCAATGGCGTGGGCGTGGGCGAGGGCAAAAGAGTGACCACCAAAGCCAAGAAGCGCAAGGCAGCCCGCGCTGCCGTCATGACCCGCACCGCCAAGCCGGTGAAACTGGAGACGCCTTGGGATCAAGGCGCAACCGGTCCGGCTAACCGTGAGAGGTTGCGTCAAGAGCCGGCCACCGAGATCGACCCCGAGACTGGCAAGGAGACGCCCAACCCCAACAACGTGAAGCGTATGCGCCGGCAATCGTGGGTGGCGATATACGAGAAGGCCGGGCACCTTGACCCGCGTCAGGTTGCCGCCGCTGAGAAGCTACGCAATGCGGCAGACGGGCTGCGTGATCGTGACCCCCTGGCTGCGCTGGATGAGATCAGGGCGTCGGGGTACAGCGACCCGCAAGCGGCGCGAGTGGATGCCCGGCGGTTCTTCCATCAGCTATGGGCAGCCATACCCGCCGCAAGTAAGCCGGTGGTCGAGCGCGTCGTGATTGATGACGCACCGATTTGGTCCGGCAGAGGCTCGGCGTGGCATACGCGCAACATGCAGCGTCTAATTCAGGGACTTGACGCTATCTGTTGACAATACCCGCTAAGTGTGGTTGTTTGGCACAATCACCAGAGGTGGGCGCCGCGAAAGGCCCCCGCCTCACGCGTTCCGACGGCTGCTGAGCTTCATGGCGTCCCTTGCGTGCGAGGGCGCGAGCTACCCGGAAGGATGCTCATCTCAGCAGCCTTCAGAGCGCGGACATCGGAGCCGGCCACTCCCGCCAGCAAGGGGCGCTGGTGATAAAAGTGCCGCGCTCCCTTCGTTAGGGGGCTATATACCTAACTAGCCGCCCCTAAAGGAGAAGGGTCGTGGCTAGAACGGTTGCGCTGGACAATCGAGTCGGCAGTTTGCTAACTTATTGTCAAGGAAGCGACGGCTACACGCCTTCTTACGAGTCTCTAGGGCTGCAACCCGTTAACGAGACGGATACGAGCGGCAGTGTGACACTACCTGCTCCCATTTCCCAAGCCGAAACCGGATATATGAGCATACACTCACCGGTTTCGGCCATGCGCAAGCTGCCATCGTGGCACCTCCTGTATGGAATGCCGGGAAGCAGCTCCTTGGTCACCGTCTCCAAGCCATTGGAAACGTAGGGAGAAAGCGTTTTTTGAGCAACGAAGTAGGCCAGTCGGTCACCGCCGCTCAGCAGGTAGAGCAAGCCCCGCGTAGTGGCGTCACTAGGTCGTGGGTTCGAGTCCCTCCACCGTTGCCAATCTCGTCTCCGGCTCTGCGCGGGTTGATCGCCGCAAGCATCCGGGCTTGAAGACCAGCCTCGGCTGGCCGGTGGGAGTAGCTACCCACCGTACCTCATATGCGGGCCTTAAGGTGGGATAGCCCCACGTCTGCTGCTGCGGATTACAGCAGATACCGCATTAGCGCTGTGCCACCAGCGCGGCCCGTCAGCTTAGGTTGGCGGGCTTTCTCATGCGCCCTTCCCGCGACCGAGTTGCTCACCCATAGGCAGATCCTTGCATCAAGCGCAGCTCGGTCACGAGAGGGGCGACCAATCATTCACGCAAATGGAGTTAGAACCTATGCGACAGCCACGACCCATGAGTAACGCCTGCCGCGTCTACTCGCTGATTGCCCGCGCAGAGGATGCGCACGACCCCAACGACGCCATGAAGTTCTCGCAGGCGGCGCTTAATGCAGCCCATGCGCTGATGGTGACCGCCGGCTTGCGGCGTGATGGCCGGCCCGAGGACGAGCCACGCCCGGCCGACAGGGAGGCTCCACTGCCGAGGGGCGGCGTGTGAGCGATGCGTAAGACGGACTTCACCGAGGAAATAGCGGCTGAGATCTGCGGGCGCATCGCGGAAGGCCAGTCGCTTGCGCAGATCTGCCGCGACGAGGAAATGCCTGGATACAGGACAGTTTTCCAATGGCTGCGAGCGCACGAAGCGTTTGCGCAGGACTACGCGCGCGCGAGGGAGGCGCAAGGCGACGCTGACGCTGACGCGGTGACGGACATCGCATGGCGCACGCTGGCCGGTGAGTTTGATCCGTCCTCGGCGCGAGTGGCAATCGACGCCCTGAAGTGGACGGCGGGCAAACGCAAGCCGAAGGTCTACGGCGAGAAGCTGGACATCGACCACAGCAGCACAGACGGGACGATGACCCCCGTCTCGGCATTCGAGGTAACCATAGCCCGTGCGCCTCAAAGCAACGCTGACTGAGCCGCAGGCGGCGTTCTTCGTCAGCGAGGCGAAGTATCCCGCTTTCGTCGGAGGCTTCGGCAGCGGCAAGAGCCAGACGCTGGCGCAGCGGGCCATCGCGGACGCGGCGCACTCGGCAAAGGCGCTGATCGGTATCTACGCGCCCACATACGACCTGCTCAAGCTGGTCAACATGACGCGGATCGACCTGCTGCTGCATGAGCACGGCATCAGGCACAAGCTGCACACGCAGGACAAGGCGATCTATACGAGCCACCCCGGTTTCGGAGACTTCATCTTCCGCACGATGGATGCACCCGAGAGGATCGTGGGTTACGAGACGTTCCGCGCCCACGCCGACGAGTTGGACACGCTGAAGACCGAGCACGCGCGCACGGCCTGGAACCAGATCATCGCGCGGAACCGGCAGCGCATCGACCGCGACGCGCCGAACCGCGCAGCCGCTTATACGACGCCGGAGGGCTTCCGCTTCACGCATGATCGGTGGGTCGTCAACGCGACGCCTGACTATGCGCTCTACCGCGCCCCGACGCACAGCAACCCGTTCCTGCCGGCGGACTACATCGAGGGCTTGCGGGCCAGCTACCCGGCGCAGCTCATCGACGCCTATATTGAAGGCCAGTTCGTCAACCTGACATCCGGCACGGTCTACAGCAGCTTCGACCGCGCCCGCTGCGGCAGCGGCGAGACGATCAGGGCCGGCGAGCCGCTGATGATCGGCATGGACTTCAACATCGGCCAGATGGCGGCCTGCGTGGGCGTCAGGCGGGCGGATGGCATCCACTTCGTCGCCGAGGCGTCCGGGGTGCTGGACACGCCCGAGATGATCCGGCTGCTGCTGTCGCGCTACCCCGGCCACCAGATCCGGGTCTATCCCGACGCATCGGGCGGCGGGCGCAAGACGGTGGACGCGAGCAAGAGCGACCTGATCCTGCTGCGGCAGGCCGGGTTCAAGGTCGTGGTGAACGCCAGCAACCCGGCGGTGCGCGACCGCATCGTGGCGATGAACAGCGGCTTCGAGAACGGCAAGGTCTGGGTCAACAGCCGGGAATGCCCGCAACTGACGGCGTCGCTGGAGCAGCAGGCCTACACCGCGCAGGGCGAGCCGGACAAGCAGGGCGGGTTCGACCACCAAGTTGACGCGGCCGGCTATCTGATCGCGAAGGAAATGCCGGTGCGTCGTCCGAAGCGCGATCTGGCGACGGTTCAACGCCCGCCCGAGCCGGTGGATTACCGCGACCGCGAGGCGCAGGACGCCGAGGATTGGAGAACGCTGTGAAAGATACCGAGCAGCAACAATTCGGCGGCCATCCGTTCGCAACGCTGCGCCGCATGGTGGAGCGCGCGTCGGACCTGACCGAGCGGCACCGAGAGCGCGCCGAGCTTGCCCGCGACTACTACAGCGGCGACCAGCTCAGCGAGGCGCAGAAGGCGGAATACAAGCGTCGTAAGATGATCCCGGTGGTGGATAACCGGGTGATTCGAAAAGTGGACGCGATGATCGGCATCGAGCAGAACGGCCGCACTGACCCGCGCGCCTTCGCCCGTGGGCCGGAGGACGAGAAGGCAGCCGATCTCGTCACCAAGGCGCTGGTCTTCGTTGATGATCAGACGCGCTTCGACAGCAAGCGGTCGGCGGCGTTTGAAAACCTGATTATCGAGGGCTACGGCGGCGTCGAGGTCGTGGTCGAGGAACGGCGCGGCAAGCTGGAGGTCGCGGTCAACAAGCTGCGGTGGGAGGAGATCTTCTACGACCCCGCCAGCCGCGAGAAGGATTTCAGCGACGCGGCGTATCTCGGCGTCATGAAGTGGATGTCGCTCGATCAGGCGCTTGAGCTTTACGAGGGCGATTACACGGGCGATCAGCCGCTTGAGGATCTGCTGCAAGCCACGATGTCCGGCGTCGGCCAGACGTTCGAGGACCGGCCGCAGGGGGACTTCTCCTGGTCCGACCGCAGCCAAGAGCGCGTTCGCGTGGTGCAGATGTATTACCGGCGCCGTGGCGTCTGGTTTCTCAGCATCTTCACGGGCGGCGGCGAGATATGGCACGGCGAAAGTCCGTATCAGGACGAGGACGGCAAGACCGTCTGCCCGCTGGTGCTGATGACGGCTTACATCGACCGCAAGAACCGCCGCTTCGGCGTGGTGGAGAGCCTGATCAGCCTGCAGGACGAGATCAACAGCCGGCGCGCCCGTCTGATCCAGCTTGCCCACAACCGCCAGACGGCGGGCCTCAAGGGCGCTGTGAGCGTCGCGGCGATGAAGGCGGAGATGGCGAAGCCTGACGGGCACGTCGAGGTTGACCCGGAGGTTGCCGAGGCTGCCGGCCAGATCGGCATGCGCCCGTTCGAGGTGCTGCAGAACGGCGATCAGGTGGCGGCGCAGTTCCAGCTTCTGGCCGAGAGCAAGCAGGAGATCGACCAACTCGGGCCGAACGCCTCGCTTCTCGGGCAGGTGGAGGGCCAGCAGTCCGGCCGGGCAATCATGGCGCAGCAGCAGGCCGGCATGGCCGAGCTTGCCCCGCTCTACGACAGCCTGCGCGACTGGACCCTGCGCGTCTACCGGGCCATGTGGAACCGCATCAAGCAGTTCTGGACGGACGAACGCTGGATCAGGGTCACGGAGGACATGGAGGCGCCGCAGTTCATCGGCGTGAACCAGTTCCAGGGCTGGCAGGTCGATCCGATGGGGCAGCTTGTCCCGATGGTCGAGAACCAGCTTGCCGAGATGGACGTGGACATCGTGATCGAGGATGCGCCCGACTTCATCACCCTGCGGCATGAGCAGTTCGAGCAACTGACGCAGATGGCGCAGGCCGGGGTGCCGATCCCGCCGGAAATGATGATCGAGAGCAGCAGCCTTCGCGACAAGCAGCGGCTGATCGAGATGATGCGCGAGCAGAACCAGGCCGCACAGCAGGCGCAGACGCAGGCGATGCAGGCCGAGGAAGAGCGCAAGACCATCGACACGCAATCACAGGCGCAACTGCGCGGCGCACAGGCGGCCAAGGCCGTCTCTGACGCTCAGAAGAACGCTTTCGAAATCCAGCAGGCTCAGACCAGCACAGCGATTGGTCTGGCCCTCGGGATGCCCGCCGTCGGGGCTTAACGGACGACTTCGCCACGGTGAGCGCATCACCGACCTGCCGCCGAGGAACGGGCGGTTTCGTGACCTATCAGCGATAATGAGGAACGCAGCATGTCGGACGACGTGGACGATCTCTTTGACGACAAGGAAGAAGCACAACCGGAAGTGAGCGAAAAGCCGGAGCCGGAGACAAAACCGGAACCTGCGGCGCAACCGGAAGGCGAAGCGGAAACCAAGGGCGAACATCAGGGTGAGCCGCCGGCACCCAAGGCAGAGGATCAAGAGCGCAACGTCCCCTATGGCGCGTTGAAGGATGAGCGGACCAAGCGGCAGGCTCTGGAGCGCGAGCTTCAGGAAATGCGCGAATGGCGGCAGCGGATGGAAGCGCAGCAGCGCGAAGCCCGTTTGCAGCAGATCGAAGATCCCGAGGAGCGGCTGCGCATCAGCCAGCAACTCGGCCAGCATGAGGTTGCAGCGGCCCGGCTGAACCTGTCCCGGCAGTATGCCGAGCGGGTTTATGGCGCCGATCTGATCAACCAGGTGGTGGATTTCTTCAACGACCCGGCGCACGCGCCGATGTCGCATCAGTTCGCGCGCACCGACGACCCGTTCGGCGCGGCTGTCGAGTATTACAACGCTCAACAGGCGCTGCGGGAGATCGGCCCTGACCCGAAGTCCTACCGCGACAAGCTCCGCGACGAACTGCGCGCCGAGCTTCTGGCGGAACTCAACCCCGCGAAACCGAAAGCGCCGCCGCGCAGCATGGCCGGAGCGCCAGCCGCCGGGGGCAATTCCCAACCTGTCACGTCCGGGTTCGATGCCCTGTTCGGGCCGCCCGACTGACCTCCTCACAAGGATACTGAGCGATGGCTGATACCGTCCTCTCCACGGACCTCCGCGTCCAGAAGTGGCTGAAAAACTACTTCGTTGAATACGTCCGCACCTCGGGCTTCAAGCCCTACATGGGCACGGGCACCAACAGCGTGATCCAGGTGAAGCGCGAGCTTCAGGACCACGGCAAGACGATCAACATCCCGCTGATCACCCGCCTGAAAGGCGCGGGCGTGACGGGAACCAACACGCTGGCCGGCAACGAAGAAGCCCTGGGCAACTTCAACCACCCGATCAGTATCGAGTTCCTGCGCAACGCCGTCGTCATCAACGAGGCGGACCAGCACTGGACGATCCTCGACCTGATGGGCGCCGCCAAGGATGCGCTGAACAACTGGGCCGCCGACAAGCTGCGCGCGGACCTGATCACCGCTCTGGGCAGCATCGACGGCGTGGCCTACGGCACCGCCTCGGCCGCGCAGCGCAACACCTGGACGGTCAACAACCAGGACCGCATCCTGTTCGGCCGCTCGGCGTCGAACTACAACGCGACGCATGCGACCGCGCTGAACGCGATCACCGGCACCGACCGTTTGAACGCCGCCACGCTGTCGCTGATGAAGCGCCGCGCCAAGACCGCCGACCCGTTCATTCGCCCCACGCGCGTGAACACCACGGAAGGCCGGGAATACTTCGTTGCCTTCACCGGCTCGATGGCGTTCCGCGACCTGAAGAACGACCCGGTGATGCAGCA
>FLYM01007378.1_pt1 | contig 14424 bp, 14 predicted proteins | sample 1122581 | NCBI WGS metagenome assembly FLYM01 (sample SAMEA4346789, study PRJEB14843) | hot springs metagenome | biome: Terrestrial Biome; feature: Habitat; material: Sediment | place: India | collected 2012-06-12 | depth 1760 m
GCTGGAGCTCCCTCAGTCTGGGCATCCGCCTCAGTTGACTGCCGTAAGCCTTAAAGCGGACTATTACTTCCACTGGGATAACCTCGGCGGGGATCACGGCGAGGGCGTTGGGAGGCTTGTATTCGACAAAGTGAGTCTCCACGACTCGGCTTAGGTATTTGAAGAGCAACGCAGATAGCTCCGCCGTCAAGGCGCCTTTCCCGGGGGCCTGGGCCTTAACCGCGCCGTCTCCCGCGGTCACCTCGTCTTTAAACTCCATTATGTACAAATCGCCGTGTTTGTAAACCCGTTTGGCCTTGCCCTCGTATACAAGCTCCACGCCCTTTGTAATTCACCCTAAATTAAATATTTACTTAAACTTTTTCCCGCCCTACCGTCTCAGCTACCGTATTTGTTTGAGGTAACTATTTAAATCCCCCTCACCGCCTGTGGCGTGGAGAAGGTCTTAGTGATTGGAGACGGGGCGAGAGAACACGCAATTGCGTGGGGTCTTGATAAAAGCGGAGTTAAGATATACGCCTTTATGGGGCACCTCAACCCCGGAATTGCGAAAATCGTGAAAAAGACAGGGGGGTTTTACAGAATTGGGAAAATCACCGACAGATCCGAGGCCGTTAAAGTCGCTGAGGAGGCGTCGCCGGATTTAATCGTCATAGGCCCCGAGGAGTCTCTATTTGCCGGCGTGTCTGACGAACTGCGCAGTAGGGGCTTCGCCGTGTTGGGAGCGCCTTCCCGCGGGGCCGTGGTGGAGCAGAGGAAAGACGTGGCGAGGTACTTACAGTGGAAATACCGCATACCGGGCAGGCTTATATACGACGTTTTTAGCGACGTGGCTGAGGCCTACGCCTTCGCCAAGGCCATTGGCTCTGTGGCGATAAAGCCTGTGAGGCAGGCCGGGGGCAAGGGAGTGAGGCTCGTGTACGGCAACGCCAAATATCTAGAGGGGTCGCTGGACGAGGTGATTACAAAAGGCGCCCGGGAGGCCAAGGAGCAATTGGCGTCGTATAAAGACGCCCCCCAGCTGGTGTTAGTGGAGGAGGGGGTGTGGGGAGTGGAGTACACCGTGCAAGTGCTGACTGACGGGGAGAGCGTATTCCCCTTCCCCCCAGTGCAAGACAACCCCCACGCCTACGAGCTGGGCCTGGGCCCCGAGTGCGGGGGGATGGGCACGGTGTCCCCCCTGCCCTTTATAGAAGAGGAGGAGTTTGAAGAGGCAGTGGCCGCCGTTAAGGCCACTGTAGAGGCCGTTTATAAAGAATTCGGGGTGAAGTACGTGGGAGTGCTCAGCGGCCAGATGATGTTGACGGCGCTTGGCCCCGTGGTGATTGAGTACTACAGCAGGTTCGGCGACCCGGAGGCGCTTAACGCCATATATCTCTACGACGGGGACTTATACGACTTATTTGTTAAAACTGTTACTGGCAAATTGCACCAAGCTGAGAGGCGGTTTAAAAACGTCTATACGGTAGTGAAGGCGGTGGCCCCCGTCGGGTACCCTCTGGATCGGAAAACGGCCGCCGGGAGGCGTTTTGACGTCGACTGGGTGTTAGTGGAGAAGGAGGGGTGTCACGTCTTTTTCGGCTCCGCAGCGCCGAGCGAGAGGGGCGGATATGAGACGCTGGGGTCGAGAGCCCTTGAGATATTAGCCCCGGGGAGCACCCCCGAGGAGGCCTATCAGAAGGCCGAGAGGTGCGCCGCGGCTGTAAAGGGCGAGGGGCTTTACTACAGGAGGGACATAGGATCTCCCGAGTATATGAGAGAAATGGCGCGTAGGGCTGAGATGGTTAGGGCTGTTTACAAGTGGAGGAGGCAGATGGGCCTCTCCGAGGAGAGGCTGGTCTGGGAGCCCGGCAGGGGGCTTATCCGCTATAAGTAGCCATGTCGGCGGGCTTATTCGCAATATATAGTTTTCAAGGCTCCGTTAATCTTTACCCGTTTGTGTACTACGGGCTCAGGGCCATGGCCAATAGGGGCGATGTGGCGGTGGCGTACATCTTGGGGGAAACCGGCGAGTTGCGGAGAGTGGAGGTGGATTTCTCAAAAGAGGCCGCCGGGGAGGCCAGGGGAGTTGCCGCCGTTGGGTGCGTGTCAACTGAAGATTGTTGCCGCGCCACGGAGGAGGGGGTTTACTGCGCCTTCGGCCGGGACGGGGTGAAGTTGGGGGCGCCCTCCGGCGATACTGTTTACGTCGGCCTTTTGAAAAACGGCGTGGTCTACGCATACCGGCCGCCGCGCCTCTGGCACTTGGCAGTGGGGGCCCACGGCTTTGACTTCGCAATTATCGCCACGGAGAGCTCAGTAATAGAGATTTTAGGCGGGGACTTGAGGAGGAGCTTGAAAGGCGGGGAGCTGTTGAAAATTCATAAATTCGGCGTTGAGAGCGCCGGCGGCGGCCCCCCGAGGGAGATATGCGCCATGGAGCTGGTCTACGCCTCTCGTTTAGATAGCGTAATTGACGGGGTAGAAATAGCAGAAGTGAGGGCGAAGCTTGGGGAGGCGTTGGGGAAGAAGGCGGGGAGGGCGGACGTGGTAATTGGAGTCCCAGACACCGGCTTGTACTACGCGGCGTGGGCGGCAAGGGCTGCTGGCGCGTGGCACGCGCCGGGGTTTGTCTCAACTATTAAAAAGAGGAGCGCCTTGCTCGACGAGGTGAAGGAGAGGATCTCGGCAATACAGCTGAAGGCCAATGTGGTCAGACACGCAGTTGCCGGGAAGAGGGTTTTAGTAGTAGACGACAGTATTATCAGCGGCTTGACTCTGAGGCACATCGCCCAGCTCATCCGCGTTAAGGCGGGGGCCAAGGAGGTACACGCCGCCACGGCGGCCCCGCCGCTGAGGTCCCAGTGTCCCTACGGCGTGAAAATGCCGCCTGAGAGCCACATGATATTTAACCACCTCGACCTAAAAACGGCGACGGTTGCGTTGGAGCTAGACAGCTTCTTCCACCTAGACGTTGAGGAGTTTGAAAAAACTGTGGGCATGTCTGTGTGCACTAGGTGTTTTGTGAGGCCATGAGGCTAGGGGTGTTGGCCTCTTGGCGGGGGACTAACTTCAAGGCGATTTTAGACCACATACAGCTGGGGGTGCTCAGAGGCGTTGAGCCTGCGGTTTTAATTTACAGCGACGAAAACGCCCCAGTTAGGGAAATAGCTAGGAAATACGGCGTAGAGGCCCGTTATGTAAAACACAGAGGTGTGCCTAGGCGCCAGAGAGAGGATGAAATGGCGGAGATTTTGAAAAACGCAGGGGTGGAGGTAGTGGCGCTGGCGGGGTACGACTACATCCTTAGCAAGGCCTTTATTGACCAGTTTAAGCTGGTATTAAACATTCACCCATCGCTGCTGCCCTTCGCGGGTGGCAAGGGGATGTACGGCATGAGAGTCCACATGGAGGTGTACAGAGCTGGGGTAAAAGTCACGGGCCCCACAGTGCACGTAGTAGACGAGTCTGTAGACGGGGGGCCTGTGGTGGATCAGTGGCCGGTGTATATAGGGGATATCTATGCCCTGCCGTTGAGCAGAGAGGAGAAAATCGGCCTAATAGCGGATAGAGTCTTAATATTTGAACACAGGCTTTACTCAAGGGTTTTGCAGGCGGTGGCGGACGGGCTGTTGGAGATATATGAGGAGAGAGTCATGGCCCCCAAAGTGGTGGAAAAAGACGGGAGGATTTTGACGGCGGAGGAGGAGGCGGTTGTGAGGAGGGCCGTGCTGAGAGTAGACGAGGCTTGGCGCAAGTCTTGGGAGGAGAGGCAAAGGGCATACGTCGAGTTTCAACTAAAAGAGTGGGCTGACAAGCCTCTGCACTTGATTCTGCCGCCATGGTTACGTGGATAAGAGGCGAGGGGCTACACGCACAGACAAAGGAGTGGGCCAGGGGCCACGTGAAGAGGCTGGAGGAGGTGGGCATTACGCCTAAACTAGCCGTGTTGTTATTAAACGACGACCCGGTGGAGCTGGAGACGCAGAGGCGCTTTGTCACCCTTAAGGCGCGAGACGTGAGGGAAATAGGCGGCGAGGTAGAGATATACGAGCTCTACTCCGCGCCTCCTGAAAGGCGGACTAAAGAGGCTTTGAGGCTAATAGAGAGTTTAAACAGAAGAGACGACGTGACTGGCGTAATTATACAAAAGCCCCTCCCGCCCTTTGTGGACGAAAAGGCGCTTTTCTCAGCCTTGTCCCCCGAGAAAGACGTAGACGCCCTAACCCCTGAGAATAAGAAGAGGCTTTTAACAGATTTCGACTTAGACAGAGACGTCCTACCCTGCACCCCGGCCGGGATTTTAGAGCTGTTTAAGCTCTACGGAATAGATGTCAGGGGTAAAGACGTTGTGGTAGTGGGCAAGGGAGAGCTGGTGGGAAAGCCCCTGGCGGTGATGTTAATGCAGCTAGACGCCACGGTGACTGTTTTACACGCCCTGTCTAAAGAGAGAGAGCCCTATGTAAAACGGGCTGACATAGTGATATCAGCAGTGGGGAGGCCCCCGGAGCTGTATAAAGACAACCCATGGCGCCTAACTGGAGACATGATTAAAGAGGGGGCTGTGGTGGTAGGCGTGGGCGGGAAGGTGGACCCCGCCACTAAGAGGTGGTTTTTCGACGTGGATGAGAAGTCAGTGGCCGAGAAGGCCTCCTACCTAACGCCTAATATAGGAGGCGTGGGCCTCGCGACCAGGACGAGGGTATTGAAAAACTTAATCAGGACTACTTATCAAGTGGCCCAGAGGGTTTTATCCCCCCGCCTATATGAGGTATAAAGACGCCGGAGTGGATTTGGAGAAGCAGAGGGAAGTGCATGCAGTTGCGCAGAGTGTGCTCTCGGGAGGCGCCGGGAGGTATGTGAGGTGGGTGGAGGAGGGCGGGCGCCAATACGCCTTGCACGTCGACGGCGTTGGAACTAAGGCCCTGTGGCTTTTACAAGCGGGCAAAATGCATGTGGCGGGGTGGGACTGCCTCGCCGTGAATATAAACGACGTTGTGTGCGACGGCTTTAAGCCCATCGCCGCCGTTGATTACATAGCGGTAGCCCCAGGGCTGGAAAACGCGGCGAAGGAGGCGCTGATGGGGCTCTCAGAGGCGGCCCGCGCAGCCGGGGTCTATATACTGGGGGGAGAGACGGCGATAATGCCCGACGTCGTGACTGGCGTGGACGTGGTGTGCACAGTGCTGGCGGTTAGAGAGGGAGAGGTGGTGGGCGAGGCCGAGCCGGGCGATTATATAGTGGGAGTGGAGTCGTCGGGACCTCATGCAAATGGCTTTTCCCTACTGCGGAGGCTCTTCCAACTGGGGGATAACATCTGCGGCACAACTGCCGCAGAAGTGTTTCTAAAACCCGTGGCGATGTACGACAAAGTGCTGAATTTGTATAAAGAGGACTTGATAAAAGCAGCGGCTCACATCACTGGGGGAGGGTTTACAAAAATCAAAAGGGTATTGGGGAGCCTCGGGGCGGAGATCGAGCTGGGGCCCTTGCCCTGTTGGGCAGAGGCCGTTTTAAAAAGGGGCGTGCCAAGGGATGAGGCGTATAGAGTGTTTAACATGGGCGTGGGCATGGCGCTGATCACAAAAACTCCCGGCGACTTGTTAAAAAGGCTTGAGGACTTGGGCTACTCCGCGAGGCTAATAGGGAGGGTGAAGCCGGAGGGCCCCGTGGTGGTAGACGGGATTCCCCTCGCCTAGCGCCTAAGCCAAGATATTAGGCCAAGCCAGAGTTTTAAGCCGCCGGCTCCCCGTCTAGAGACGTGGGGGTCAACGGCCCTCTCTGGGTGCGGCATTAGGCCGAGGACGTTTTTCTCGTAAACCCCCGCCACGTTGTCATAAGAGCCGTTGGGGTTGTCCACGTATTTAAAAGCCGCCTTGTACTCCCCGGCGGGCACGTAGCGCCCCTCCCCGTGTGCTATGGGCATATACACCACCTCCCCCTCTTCGTACAAGTAGGTGAAGGGAGTGCGGGTGTCCACTACCCTCACGGCCACCCACCGGGATATAAAGCCCGGCGGGTCGTTTGGAATTAACGCCCCCGGCAAAAGCCCGGCCTCGGTGAGTATTTGAAAGCCGTTGCAAATGCCTAAAACCGGCACTCCCCTCTCCGCGTCTTCGCGGACGTGGTCCATCGCCTTAGTGGCTGCGGCTATTGCCCCAGCCCTCAGCCTGTCGCCGTAGGAGAAGCCCCCCGCCAGAACTACCGCGTCGTATTTGCCGGCGGCGTAGTCGCGGTACCACACGAGCTCCCCCCTGGCCCCCGCGAGCTCCAGCGCCCTCAACACGTCGTAGTCGCCGTTGGTGCCCGGGAATTTCAAAACGGCTATTCTCATAGAGGCGCCACTTTTAACACCTCCACAACGTGGACGTTGGGATTGCCCAGCCTCGCCTCCTTGGCAATTTTCAACGCGTTGGAGGCGGCCTCTTCGGGGCTCTGTGCGTCGATCACTAAGACTAGGCACTTCCCGGCCCGGACCTCAACGGAGTAGCCCAGCCTCCCCAAGAGGTCTTTTGATATAGTCTCCCCCTCGGGATCCCGGATGCTGGGTTTGTAAGTCACGTTGAGATACACGGCGTATTTCATATAGAGGCGTAAACCACATCCATATAAATCTTAAGGGCCGGCGAGGTCTTTTAACTATTCATTTAAACTAAGAGGCAGTAGAGGCGGCGCAACCCCCTGGATTATTTAAAGGAAATATTTTAAAACTGAGGTCGGGAGGGGGACATGGCCTTGAGCCCGGGGGAGTTGGAGCTGATTAGAAGCGCCTTGGGGAGGGAGCCGACAGAAGTGGAATACGCCTTGTTCCGCTCCCACTGGTCTGAGCACTGTTCTTATAAATCCACTAGGATGTGGCTTAGGCGGCTTCCCTCCAAGGCGCCGTGGGTCGTGAGGGGCCCCGGCACAGATGCGCCTCTAGTGGAGATAGCCGAGGGGCTATACGCCACTTTTAAAATTGAGTCTCACAACCACCCAAGCGCCGTGGATCCGTACAACGGCGCGGCCACGGGGGTAGGCGGCATTATTAGGGATATTCTAACCGTGGGGGCCAGGCCCATTGCCCTGTTGGTCAATTTACACTTCGGGCCTCCGTCCCACCCCCACGCGCGGTGGATCGCGGTAAACGTAATAAGGGGCATCTCAGACTACGGCAATAGAGTAGGCGTGCCGGTGGTGGGGGGAGAGACGTGGTTTCACGAGGACTTCACCTACACCCCCATCGTCTTGGCCACGTGCGTGGGCATAGTGGAAAAAGACGGCGTCCCCCCAGGCGGGGCTGAGCCCGGCGATTTAATCATTGTGGCAGGGCTAGGCGCTGATAAAAGCGGCTTGGGGGGGTCAGCCTTCGCGAGCAAGACGCTGAGCGAAGAGGCCGAGGAGGACTTGGGCGCGGTGCAAGTGGCAGATCCTCTAATGGGGAAAAAGCTAATAGACCTCGTCAGAGAGGCCCGGAGTTGCGTTAAGTTTATAAAAGACCTGGGCGGGGGCGGGCTCGCGACAGCCCTCGCGGAGCTCGCCGAGTGGTTCCAGCTGGGAGTAGTGGCCGAGTTGGACAAAATCCACATGGCGGATAGGGAGATGGGACCCGCCGAGGTGCTGACAAGCGAGACCCAGGAGAGGATGGTGTTCGTGACAAGCCCCTCAAAGCTGGAGTGCTTAGAGCGGCTGTTAGAGAAATTCGAAGTGCCGTATTCAATAGTGGGGCGTTTCACGGCAGAGGGGAGAGTTGTTTTAAAATGGCGCGGCGAAGTTGTCGGCGACTTGCCGCTGAGCCTTGTGGCGAAAGCCCCCGAAACGCCCTGGCCGCAAGAGCCGTATGCCCCGCCCCCGCTCCCCCACGTCCCAGAGCCGCCTATTGAAAAGGCCATAGACGCCGTGTTGTCCTCCCCAAACGTGGCGTTTAAACAGGCAATATACGAGAGGTTTGATTTCGACGTCGGGGTGCGGACCGTCCTAAAGCCCGGCGAGGGCGACGCCGCTGTGTTGAAAATATACGAGAGGGGGAATTTAGGCCTAGCGGTTAAGGGAGACGCCAACCCCCGCTTTACTTACCTCAACCCACGCCTGGGTGCCGCCAATGCCTTTATAAAGGCGTATAGAAACGTGGCAGTGGTAGGCGGGAGGCCCCTCGCCGCCGTCGACTCTATCAACGTGGGGAGCCCCTCCAGGCCCAGCGCCTACTGGCAGTTCGTAGAGGCCGTGGAGGGCTTGAGGGAGGCGGCTGAGGCCCTCGGCGTGCCGATAGTGGGAGGCAAGGTTAGTCTGTACAATGAATACAAGGGCAAGCCGGTGGCGCCCACGGTGGCCGTGGTGGTCCTCGGCGTAGTTGAAGACGTCTCTAAAGTCAATAAGGCGGTGTGGAAAGAAGGCGACGGCGTCTACGTCTGGGGCGTGACGAAAGATGAGGTGGGAGGCAGCGAGTACTTACACCGCGTCCACGGCCTCGTGGCGGGGCAGCCGCCGTCAATTGACTACAGCGTAGAAAAAGAGCTCGCGGCCGTTGTGAGAAAGTGGGCGGGGAGGCTTACCGGGGCAAAGGACGTGGGCCTCGGCGGCTTGGCGGCGGCGCTGGCCAAAATGGCCGCGGCCAGCGGGATAGGCGCAGATATTGATATCTGCAAGGCCCCCTCAACTACCGCCAGGCTAGACTACTTGCTCTTCAGCGAGTCTAACGGCAGGTTTATCGCGGCCGGCGAGGAGGGGCCGGGGACTAGGGTGGGCGCCGCGGGCGGGGATTATTTCACCCTCCGGTGCGGCTCGACGATAGTATACAAGAGGAAAGTGGAGGAACTAGCAGAGTTGATGAGCCTTAAGATTTAACAATGTGCGGCATAGGCGGCGCCTGGGGCGGCAGGGCCGGGGAGAGGGTTAGGCGCATGGCCCCCTGGCTCATGCACCGGGGACATGAGGGGGTGGGGTATGCGTATATGAAAGGAGGGGAGATTGCCCTGGGGGAGCCCCGGGACGACGCAGAGGGGGCCTTGGTGCACACCAGATACAGCACCTCGGGGGAGTACGGAGTGCAACTACAGCCAGTCCTCGCCAAGTATAGAGATTTAGAAATCGCCGTGGTCTTCAACGGGACAGTAGTTAACTACAAGAGACTCGGCGTGGAGAGCCCCAGTTTTGACGGCGACGCGCTTGCCAAGGCCTTGGCGAGGGAGATATGGGAGCGGGGAGTTGAGCAGGGGGTTATAAGCGTATACTCTAAAATCGTCGGCGCGGCCACCCTCCTGGCCTTGACCCCCTGGGGCCTTCTGGCCGTGAGAGATCCGCGGGGGATTAGGCCGCTGGCCTACCGTCTCTACGGAGAGGGGGTGGCCTTCTCTTCAGAGACCGTGGCGCTGGGAGGCGGGCAGGAGGTGGCCCCGGGCCTAGCCGTGTTGTACGGCAAGAGGATGGCCTTTTGGAAAATACCCCCAGGAGAGGCCAAAATATGCGCCATGGAGCTAGTCTACTTCGCCCACCCAGCCTCTATTCTGGGCAACCGCCTCGTGGCCGACGTGAGGAGGGCATTGGGGAGGGCCCTCGCAGAGGTGGAGACCCACAACTTCGACGTAGTGGCCTACGTCCCCGAGACTGCGAGGACTGCGGCGGAGGCCTTCGCCGAGGCGCTGGGAAAGCCGCTGGTAGACGCCGTGGTGAAGAACAGGTTTGCGGGGCGGGTCTTCATCACGCCGCCTCACCTCCGAAACCCCGGCGATGCCTTTCGGGCTGTGCCCCAGCTGGTAGAGGGCAGAAGGGTTGCCCTTGTGGACGACTCGTTGATAAGAGGCACAAACATTAGGACGGTGGTGAGATTGCTGAAGGAGGCGGGAGCCAGGGAGGTACACGTGAGGATAGCGTCGCCCCCCGTGAAATGGCCCTGCTTCTTCGGCATGGACTTCCAGACAAGGAGGGAGCTTGTAGCTCACAAACGCGACGTGGAGGCAATAAGGGCGTACATAGGCGCGGACAGCCTCATATACCTACCCCTCGAAAAGTTTAGACAGATCCTGGGAAGCGCCTGCTACGGCTGCTTCACCGGGGAGTACCCGGTCCAGATAAACGTCGAGGAGGCGGAGGTAAGTACGCGCGGCGCTTAGCATACCTCAGTTCAGCTTAATACTGTCAGCAATTTAGTATGGCGAGGATCGCAGTGATAGCCCTAATGGCGGCGGCCTCTGTATCCGCCTTGATAGGGCTGGCGTTTGTAGGCGGATTCTTGGCGCCTTTCGGCAAGTACAACTACGAGGCCAACTACACGATAAGGGGAGTGGTCAACAGCGGGGGCTACCGGCATGAGATCGTAGTAGGGTGGATAGTCGTGGGGAACAGCCCCTTGGGCAACTACAGCTACGGCGAGATAACGGGCACCAAGTTCAAGGCAGCGTTGGAGAAGGGCACGCTGTACGCGGTCGCATGTACATTCGGCGTGTGCACCCGCATGACCTACAGCCCCTCTTGGCTCAACTTGATCTCCGTCAGGCAGGACGCGCTCAAGCCGTCGGGGCCGTGCCAAGCGCTGGGGACGTAGGCACGCTCTACACGGGAGTCGTGAAGCAGTCGGCGGAGATTATCGGTTCTATTCCCATGCAAGCCGCCGGCGACATGGCAGTAGCCATGTGCGTGGTAAATGGAGTCCCCCTAACCATACGGATAACCACCACCGCCACCATGTCCGGCCAGACCCTCTACCATCTTGGACATGAACGCCACGAGAGTAGGCCCCTTCAACGGGGACACCTACCGCAAAATCCTGGCCGAGGTCAAGGGCTAGGGCCATCCATCATCACATCCGCCCCGCAGATCAGTCTCAGCGCCTCCCCGGCCCTTGTGGCCGCCTCCTCCACAGACACAGCCGTAATGTTCACGCGGCCCATCTTCCGCTTCGGCCTTGTAGTGCTAGTAAACCCGCCAGCGGTAATAGTGGTCTATATTGTGAGTCGTTGAGATAGTAGAAATGGGCTGAGAGCGCCAGGGGGTAATATATATAAGCCTCAGAGGGGGCATGGACATGCTCGTCCCTGAGGTGTTGGCAAGAGAGCTCGCGAGGAGGGGCTTAGGGCCCGACTTCGTGGCCGACGTGCTGATAGCCGCGCTGGGGCTCGACCCGAGAGACGCAGCGAGGGCGCATGCGGAGCTCGCCTTGGGCATGTACAGAGAGGGCTTGGCCTACGTGGAGAGGGGGGACGTGGCGCAAGCCAGCGACAAGTTGTACAAAGCCGTCGAGGAGGGGGTGAAGGCGCTGGCCTTCTCCCGGGGGCTCCCCGAGGCGGAGGAGGCCGCGTCGAAGGGCAGATGGACAGTGGCCTTGCTCGACAAGGCAGCGGCCAAGCTCGGCGATGTGGTATACAGGGCGTGGGACGCCGCCTACTTCCTCCACGTCAACGGCTTCCACGAGGTCAGGATAGATATCGACATCGTGAAGGCCAAGCTCAAGGCCATTGAGCCGATGATGGAGCTCGTGAAGGAGCTAGCCGGACGCGGCCTCTCATAGAATGCGCCGCGCGGCTAGGCCGCCGGCTCCGAGCAAGACCGGGGCCGCTCCGAGAGGAGGCGGATGTTGAGGGGTCGGGAGACCTCCACGCGCTCTACGGCGACCTCATGAAGACGTTACACGAGGAGGCCTTCTACGAGGGCGTGTACCAGCCGGAGGAGGTGAAATATGCAGCGCCGCAGTATATCAGCCAGTTACGACAGCTTGTCTCCCACCCGCCGACGATGCGAGTTCACTACCAGAGGCGGCGTAGGATCTCAAGACCAGCCTCGGGAAGTCGCGGCCGTAAATAAGTTGCAACGCCAGTCTGGCCTTCGAGGCGACCTCCGCGAGGGATCCGCCGGTGATGTTCACATGGCCCATCTTCCTCCTAGGCCTCGCCTCCTTCTTGTAGTACCAGTAGATCTTCCCGATCCTCTCCAGCTCAGCCACGGGGAGCTTCTCAATAGGCACCCCCAGTATGTTGACCATCGCCGTCGGGGCAATCGCCTTGGGCTCCCGCACCGGGAGCCCCAAGACGGCCTTCACGTGGTTCTCGAACTGGCTCGCGTCAGTCTCAAGAGTCCAGTGAGCTGTGTTGTGAACTCTCGGCGCTATCTCGTTGGCCAATATCCTCCCGTCGCTTGTCTCGAAGAACTCCACAGCGAGGACCCCCACGTATTTCCACCTGTCAAGTATTCTGTGGACATACTCGTAGGCCTCCTCGGGGGCCTTCACGGGCGCGATGTTCCAAACCAATATGCCGTGTACGTAGTAGTTCTGGGCAGGCGGGTAGAAGTAGACGTTGCCATTCTCCGCCCTAACGGCCACAATAGAGAACTCCCTCTTGATGTCCACGTACTCCTCCACCAAGAGCTCCCCCTCGAGCCTTGAAATGGCCCCGGCCTCCCTCGGGTATACGTACTGCCCCTTCCCGTCGTATCCGCCCGTCGGCACCTTGACCACGGCCCTCCTCATGGACTCCGCAATTTTAAGCGCCTCCTCCCACCCGGCCGCCCGGCGCCACGGCACGGTGGGAACGCCTATCGAGTCGAAAAAGGCCCTCTCCTCCAGCCGGCTCTTCTTCAGACGCAGGTACGCCAGCGGCGGCCTGAGCTTGCCCAGCCTCTCAGCCCTCTCCGCGAGGGAGATGTCCACGTTCTCAAACTCGAAGGTGACGGCGTCGGCCCTCTCCACCTCTTCAAGCGGGTCCGCAGGCCTCCGCGCGCACCTATAGGCCGGCGCAGAGGAGTCGGGGTCGTACACAGAGAAATCCACAGGAATCCTCTGCGACTCCCAGCACATCATCAGCGCAAGTTGCCCCCCGCCGAGGACGAAGAGCCGCATGGCGAAGTAGATTACTACAGTTTAAAAGCTTTAGTTAAAAAACAGACGGGGAACGCTGATGTAGCCCCGCCTTGTATTTAAACGTTTGGTGAAAAGGACTTTATATAAAGAGCACCACGTCCCGTATCTTCTTCACGCTCGCTTGACGCGCACGGCCCACTCCAGCAGGTCTAATGGTGCTGGGCAACGGCGATTAGGTTTTTGAGGGTGAGGCTCGCCTTGCCACCACTCTCCGCCCTGTCGATTATCCTATCCCCCGTCGCCCTCATGGACCGCGACGGCTATGTGCGGCGTTTTCACCTTCACGTCGGCGTTTATCTCGCCCTTCTAGTCTGTCGGGGGTTGTATGCCCTCTTGCAACGGCTTTTCGCCGGGTTGCCTATCGTCTTGACGCCGTATTTTGAGCCAACTAGCTTAAGCAAGAGATCTACGCCGTAGAGCTCCCGGCAGGCGCGGGCCCATGCCCGGATGCGAGGAGCGAGAGATGTAGCCAAAGACTACACGCGGTGGGTAGAGGCCCTGGTTTGTACACCACGCCTAATGAAAACACGGCACCAATATGCTTCAAATAGATAGCCGCATCGCCCCCAACCTCGGCGAGCCAGACCTCCCCCGTCGCCGACAGCTGTACGCTCCTCATAGGCAGCTTCTTCCATTTCGCAGGGAGGTGATAGTATTATAGCAACGGGGGATCGCGCCCAGCGAAATACGGCTCGAAATACTTCCACAGCTCCTCTGCAGCCTTTAGGAACACGCCAAGGGTGCCTGGAGGACAGCCTCAACGCGACATAGGGCACCGCATACGTAGCGTAAAACCCCGGCGTCTTTCTGCCACATTAATGGGAGAATGGCATTTTACGTGTTCAGGCGCGTGATTTTTGATGTGGGCCCTCACGGCTGTTCTGCTCTCCGTCTGCTGTTGGTGTGGTGTGCGTAGGCCTATGTGCACAGGTTGCCGGCTATCCGGCCTTGTGGGGAAACGTCGGCGTAGAGCCGTCCAGCATAGGGCATGTGGCGTCGGTTGTGTGGTAGTGGAGGATGGCGGGAGGGTGGGCCAAAAGATCGGGGTGCGGAGCGGTGGATGATGTGATTGGTGCGCAAGCCGGCCGGCTTCAACACTGCGTTAATGTGCGTATGGGCGTGAAACGGTTCTTATAGGGCCGTAAACCGTTTAGCATTATTTTATAGAAAAATTATTAATAATTTTAACAGTTGCACCTCTTCGTGACAAACTACTGGCTCACCATGTTGCCTGAGGAAAATTTTAAGCGCGTCGTAGAGCTGGGCCTCTACGGGCTTCCTGCAAGCGTCGCAGAGATGGCGAAGAGGATAAAGCCAGGCGATAGGCTAGTGGTGTACATAATGAAAGAGGGCTGTAGAGAGCTGTGCCAGTCCTTCGCCGCGGTGCTAGAGGTGGTGGGCCAGTGGAGGAGGTCTAATAAGCCCATCTGGCCAGATGAGGCGAGGGAGGGACGCGTTAAGTACCCTTTGGTGGTGGACGTGAAGGCTGTGGCGATGGGCAAGGCTGAGTTTTCCAAAATAAGGGAGAGGCTGGAGGAGTTGATAGGCGCCGAGGGCCTAGACCCCAAGAAGCTGAGGCTCTACGCGCTTTACTACGCCAAGCGCCCCTTGCCGCC
>FLYM01012214.1_pt1 | contig 14409 bp, 11 predicted proteins | sample 1122581 | NCBI WGS metagenome assembly FLYM01 (sample SAMEA4346789, study PRJEB14843) | hot springs metagenome | biome: Terrestrial Biome; feature: Habitat; material: Sediment | place: India | collected 2012-06-12 | depth 1760 m
ATTAAGGAGGTCGCCACAGGCAAGGGCGTCGGCTTCCTGCAGGAAGCCGCGCCCCTGGCTTCGATGGCGCTCAATGGCGCTTCGCTGGGTCCTGCTGGCGCCGCGGCTGAAGTGGCGCTCGGTGTCGCTCAGGTCGCGCAGAACGAGGCGATCAGGGCTGGGGTCGAACGTCTCGAGCAGGCGGTCGGCGTCCTGCAGAGTCTTGGCGTCGCCAACCTGGCGCTCGGCGCGACCGGTATTGGCGTATCAATCGCGGGGTTTGCCGTGATGTCGGCCAAGATCGACGGCGTGAAGCGCGCGGTGCATGGACTTGCCGACCAGATTGAAACGGTCAGCGCCAAGATCGATGCTCTGCAGCAGGATGCTATCGACGTTGACTTCGCTGAGCTGAAGTCTCTGTCAAAAAGCTTTGACGAGGCGTGGCAGCTAGGTGACGCGGCGGCGGTGCGTCGTTGGCACGACGTCGCACGGGGAGCTCTTAGTCAGCAGTCGCGCTTTGAACTACGCGCCGACCGCGTCCTGAGTGGAAATCCGCAGCACTACCTTGGCGCTGATCCGTTCCTCGACGCGATCAGTTTGGCGAGCGCGCTACGCGTCGCCGCGCTTGCGGCCTGTGACGAGTCTGTGGCCGCCCGCGAAGCCGCCGCCGATGGCGCACGGAGCGTAGAGCGACTGACAGGCGGACTTGGGCTGGTCGACCTCTCTCAAGCCTTGCTGACCAAGAGCAGCGCACAGCCAGGAACGTTAGACTGGACGCTCGCTCAAGCCGCTGCCAACCAGGCGATGCGGCCACTAGCCCTGAAGATCCGGCAACGCGAGGCGGCGGCTGCCACGCGAGCCGCCCCCTTGGCGGCTCTCGAGGATCGCAGAATTCGTCCTCGCGAATGGCTCGAAGAAGCGCGCGCCGAAAGCACCTCCCCTGTCCTCTTCATGCCGCTCCCAGTCTAGCCCGACGGTGAGGGCTACCGGCGTTCAGTGCATTTTTCATGATCTGCACTGAGCCGCGAATACGCGGCACGATGATGGGACTGGCCCAAGGCCCGCCTTTGACCCGGAACCTCCCTACCCGCATGGTACAATTTGTGTCTGTGACCTGCGCTATACGGCAGAGGATTAGATGAAACTGCTCTCAGGGGTTATCGCTGCGCTGGCGATCGGTGGGAGCGCTCAAGCTGGCGAGTGGCGCCTAGTGCAGTACGACGACGACGCTGCGTTTGCGGTGGACGTCGCAAGCGTCCGAGGAAGAGGCACCGTCAAGACAGCTTGGATGGCGCTAGTTTATCCAGTGCGGGCTCACGGACTGGACGTCGCGTTGATGCGGCATGAATGGGATTGTGACGCCCGAACTTCGAGGGTTGTCAGCCGGGTGGCTTACGACGAGCTCGGTCGTGTTCTTGACGAGACGAACTCACGCGAACCCGCCCGTGCCGTCGCGCCCGACACAGCACTGCATTATGTGCTCCTCGCCGTGTGTGAGGAGGAGTTTGAGATTGAAGATCCAGGCGGCTGGCCTGACGTTCTTTCTCTGATGCGCGATTACCGGACATGGCGAACTTCGTGACGCTCACCGCTGCGATGGTTTCCGCGAACTGAGGCCTCAGTGCACTTTTGGTATTGTGCACTGAAAGCAGGAACGGCAGCTTGCCCTAGGAGCGGACATTTACTCGCCGATCGAGGAATAGACGATTGACCCGGCGCCCTTCACGTCGAGAGGCCCACACTCAAACATGGCGGAAGACCTAGCAGAAGCCGTCAGCCAAGTCGGGTGAGGGCCGCCAAGTCCGCGCGAAGCGCCTCTCGCCAAACCTCGTCTCTATGTCGGAACGCCCACCCTATCCGCATCGCGTCCTCGGTGATCCGAGCTATGAGCCCGCCGAGAGTTCGAAGGCCTGTCACCTCGAGGGCCCATCCCATCGGCTCGAAATGTACGAATCGGTTCCGTATGTCGCGGTGAAAGCGGATAAGCCACACCAGTTCGGCATCCGAGACCTGCAGAGCCCCTTCACGTCCATCCCCAGCGGAATGAGGCATGCGGGCCAGTTTGACCAGTGCGGGAAGCTCGAGAAGGTAGGTTTGCGGCGGTCGACGGTCCGGGTCAGTTCGTGAAGCCTCAAAATACTCGATCCACTCCCGTGCATTTCGGTCGGTCACCGCACCCAGCGGACTTGCCGTCGTCACCAGATGGCAGACCAGCGCGCCCTGGAGCGCGGCGTGCAAGCTCAGAGCCACCCATTTCCAGGCTTGAGGATCCTCGTCGGTCATCGTCCGGCACCGCAGCGCATGTCGAACGGACGCGGCCACATCCTCGGTCTCATTGGTGCGCACCCACTCGCCTTCACCAGCAACATGGGACGTCCGCGTCATTTGTGGCACATCATGTCGATGTCTCCGTCCCATACCGAAATCGCCCAAGCAGTAGCGGCTTTTCGGGCCGCGATCGACGCCGCCGGTCCCGAGCCCTGGACTGCTCAAAGTCTGACGTTTCCTCGCGGGGCCTGCGGCCATGCCGCTGAGCTGTTGGCACGGTATCTCAGCAACAAGTTCGGCATAGCGCCGGACTATGTGAGTCAGTGGAGGCATGAGGACTTTGGCGGTTGGACCGCGAGCCATGCTTGGCTGGAGTGGGAGGGTCTAACGATCGACATTACGGGCGATCAGTTCGGCTGGGAGCCGGTGATTGTGACGACGGATCCAACTTATCATGGTCTCGGAGAGGACGAGACGCGACACCCCGCCAACCTGCCTCATCAAACCGACTGGTGGGCGCAGAACTGCGCAGCCCTCTGGAGGGCGATTTCTGTTCACCTGAGGTCGTGACGGGCAGCGCTTTTCCGGGGGCACGCCTGAACCGCTCACGCCTCGTTTGGCAAGCTCGCCGTCTCCGGGAGACCATTCATTGCTAATCGCTTTCATCGACGATTCGGCCGCGCAAACCGGTGACAAGCGTCTCGTCCTGGCGGGCTATCTGAGCCGGGCCGACATCTGGGAAGCCTTCCAGCAGGCCTGGCGCGCAGAGTTGGCTCGGGAACCCGCGTTATCGCATTTTCACATGGTCGAGGCGGCCAACTTCCGCGGTCCATTCAAGACTTGGACTTCGGAGGACAGGGACAAGAAGGTCATCGCGCTCGCCCGCCTCATCCGCGACTTTGACCTCTTCTCGTTCGAATGCTCGGTTAGCCTCCTCGCCCACGGAGCCCTGTTTCCGAAGGTAGCGCCTTTTGGTCTCGCCAAACCCTTCTCGACCTGCGCGCATGGGGTGGCCAGCACTCTAGCGAGACATGTACGCGATCTCGGTTGTCAGGAACCCATCCACTTCGTCTTCGACGCTCAGCAGGGCGCGGATCTGGATTTGATCACGTTGTGGGACTGGATCCGGCGCTCCAGTCCGAGGCGCTGGCGATCGGTCCTAGGGCCCGCACCGCGCTTTGCTGATGACCGATTGGAAGTCCCGCTTCAGGCGGCGGACATGCTTGCCTGGCATCGCAGACGAGCGATCGAAATGGGCGAGCAGCCGGATTTCAACGAGGTGGCGGACCTCTTGCTCAGCAGCCCGCACCTCATGGCGGAGATCGACCGAGCCTCGCTCGAAACCATGGCCGCCGGCATGGAGCGCATCCCGGGACTGAAAAGCCTTCAGTCGAAGGGCTCCTGGCAATCGCTTCGGGATGAGATCGCTGAACGAGAGGCCAGAGGCCTTGGACCGCCTCGGCTTGGCCCACGCACCACGCTCATCCTCCTCCGGCTGAGGGACGGTCTGCGGCGCTGGTTCGCGCCCGATCGGCTCCGTCGCCGTTCCGATCAATGACTTCATCAGGCCCATGAGCTTCACAGTACCGACAGGTCGGGGCCCGGCTTTGGCTGGCAGTTCGATCATCTCCCGCCCGCTCGGAACAGGTATCGCCCGCCCGCACCGTCCCCGTAAGACGAAGAACCCGCGCTGTCTTGAGCTGCTGATTGCTAGGCGATGGCGAGAAGCGTTTGTGGGCGGAGCGCACGAAGCAAACGATTTGAGCCGCCGCTTGGGGTCAGGACAGCCGCCCATCCCCTGCCCCGCTCAGTGCACTTTTCGCAATCCACACTGAGCGGCGGCTTTGCGTCAGAAAGATACGTTTGGGCGCGCTACCCGAAAGCAGACAATTCGCCCGCATGGCTCGAAGTGGGCCGGCACATGGGGACCAAACCGCCGGCACCTCCCTATCCTGTTAGCGGTTAGGCGTGGCGAGCTCAGCTCTGACCAAATGTTGACTGGTGGCGCGACACTTGATCCGTAGCTTGTCTGCGTGGCCGGAGGACGAAACCTGAGCAGACTTAAGCGCGAGCGATCTAGGAAGAAGCTGCCAGAGTTACTCCGGCGCCTAAGGACCGCCCTCTCTCGCGTTGATCGTGAGGCCTTCACGCAGCTGAGTTGGGCCGTCTGGGGGCTCCAGCAGGACGAGCCTATCTCGATCGCTCAGCGGATCATCTCATTTCCGCGCGAAGCGCTCACATCAGAGATGTCGAGCGGCTGGGCGGTTCGCCCGTGGGAGATCGAGACCCTGATCAACCTCTTGGTCGAAACCCGCAGAGACAGAGGGGCGCTCCAGGTCGATTGCAGACGATTTGAGGTGATGGGCGAATTCATCAATCTGCTGCGGACGTTGGAGGACACGGAGGCCGGCTCCTACCTGGATGGTTTGAACATCCAGAATGAAATGCACCGCATCGGCCAGAGGCAGTTCCCGTTTCAGAGGGGCTTCCTTAACTCGGCGGACTTCTATCGATCGCTGTACCTGTACGGCCAAGGGATTTGCGCAGAGGCTTTCGAACGGTCTTATGGGCTTAGCGTGGGCGAGTTCACCAAGGCAGGCTTCGCCCTCTTTTCGCAGTTCAATCTGCAGCCCGTTGTCTCGATGCTGCCCGACTACTCCTCCATCGACCTATCCCCCGAGATAACCCTGAGGGCGATCGACTTGATGACGGTCGACGAGGACTCCGCCGGCGATGGCCTACGAGCGTTGTTGACGCAGCTTGATGCCCGGAGCCAGCCGATAGCCTACCGACCGAGCCTATTGCGACGGAGTCCGATCATCCGGTTTGGAGGCGCAAATGGTAGACTGCGCGCGCCTCTGCCAAACCTCATCGCCCTTCGGATTTCCGCTGGGCTATACTACGACATGTTGCAAGGCGGCCGGCCGGTGAGAGACGCCATCGCTAGGCAGTTTGAGCTCTACTGCCTCCGGTTTCTGTCCCACACGATGCCCGAGCTCAACGTCGAGCCCGAGTATCGCTACCATCGGGCGGGAGCCGGGAACCAAGTCGACTCGCCCGACATACTCGCCAGCGAGAATGGCCGCCTAGCGCTGGTCATAGAGTGCAAGGCGACGAAGCTGACATTCGGGGCGCAGTTCGCCGGCGACCCGGCGTTGGCGGCATCCGACAAGTACGAAGAGCTCGCGAAAGGCGTCTTCCAGCTCTGGAGGTTCTTCTCGCACTGTCGGCGCGGGCTGACGCGCCATTCGGTCGACGGCACTACGTTTGCGCTGCTTCTGACAGTCGATGCTTGGCTAACTATGTCACGATCGCTGCAGGAGCACGTATTAGCGCGCGCTCTTGAGCTGGCCACCGCGGACGGTGGGATCATCGATGAAGACCGGCGACCCATTGTGTTCGCCGCTATCCAGGACTTCGAGCGCCTCATCCTCGGCGTCGATCTGGCCGGTCTCAAGGCGGCTCTAGCGGCGGCGAACGAAGACCGCTTCCTTGGATGGTTGTTGCCGGACATAGACCGTACGCTGGTCGGACAGGATCCAGACCATCGGCCCTATCCTTTCGAGCTAGGCGCTCTGCTGCCCTGGTGGAAGACGATACAAGAAGAGCGGGAAACGCGCTCGCCAAGCAAATAGAAGCGGTCACCCTCCCCTCTCAGTGCGCTTCTCTTAATGTGCACTGAGAGCGAGGCTAAGTCTTCGGCGCCGACTTGAAGCTCGAGCAGCAGCGGCAGCCGCCTCTGACGGCGCCGAAATGGGCGGCCCGTAACGTCCGCGAAGTTTGACCGCAGTCAGCGATTGGACTATCCTCTCACCTTTAATGGCCATGACCTCTTTTGAGGCAATGCATGGCATCGGCGACCAAGGTTTTGCTCGCCGCATCCTACCAGGAAGAGGCCGCGAATTTGCGGCTCGTTCAGCAGCGCGGTGCGCTGATCGTTGGCTGCCGGCCAGTGATTGGTTCGTCGCGTTTCCCCTCCCCCGTCTTGGCGTCGAGAGCGCCAGGATCTCGTAGGAGACATGCACGTGATGACCAACAAGAAGGCCCCCCGCGATCCATGCGGCCGGCTATTCCACTCCCTTATTACGCCTGAAGCCGAGCGGTACGCTCCGAAGGAAAAGAAGGTCAGCTTGGGTGAAAAGATGAATCTTTACGCGGACCTCGGTCGGCGTTTGGAGAAAGGGCTCTTGCCTGAAGACGCCCTGACTGCCCTGATGAACCAGATCATCCAACTTTCGGGCGACGCCAAGATGCCTGACGACACGCTCAGCGGCTGGTTCCGTGAGGAACTGCGGGCATATCGCCAGGAGCTCAAAGCAGGTGGATTAGAAGCGATCCTGTCCCTGCCCGAACTACCTCGACCGTTTGAAGAGAAGGTGCACGACCACTTCGCGTCGCGACGGTGACGCAACGCGGCGGCGCGATAGGCGCGCCGCCGCCCTTTGCCAAGCATGACCTAATCGCCAGGGCTGGAGCAGGGCTTCGGCCTGATGCGCCTGCGCCTAGTAGCCGTGCGCCGCCTCTCAGTGCCTTTGTCTCAATGTGCACTGAGCGCTGTTGCATCGTTCAGAAAGCCCGCATCCAACGCCCCCTGATGGGTGTCGAGCCACCCCTTCGGCCGTTCGTAATCAGCCATCAGCGTCGCCAGATAATTCCAGAACTCGGGGCCGTGCGACCGCACCTTTAGGTGCGCCAGTTCGTGTGCGACGACGTATTCGAGCACCGACTTCGGCGCGAACACCAGCGCCCAATTGATAAGCACCGCGCCGGTCGGGCCGCATGCCCCCCAGCCGGTCTTCATGTCTGCGACGCGGATGGTGCGCGGCTTCAAACCGAACCGTTTGCGATAAGCCGTTGCGAGCTCCATCACATCGCGGCGCACCCTCCGTTTGAGCCAGAGCTTGATCTCGGTGGCGACGATCCCGTCCTGATCCTCAGCGCGAACCCATGAGGGCAGGTCCACACGGAAGCCGTTGCGGTAGTCGATCTCGACGTGGGCGCCGTCGTGGCGGCGGACTGTAAGAGGTGTGTTCCGGCCCCGAAAAGGTATCTTCGAACCGGTCATGAAGCGCGGGACCACGGCGCGGTTGGCGGTCGCCGTTTCGAGCTCGCGCAGGGTGTTGAACAGCCACTGCCGTTTGCGGTTCAGGAAGGCGTCGATCTCGGCCTCGTCGTCGGTCGTCAGAGCCAGCACTTCCACATGGCCGGGGGTGACCGTGATCCGCCGCTCCGAGGCGGCGGCGGATCGCCGAAGCTCATAGGCGACTTCGGTCTGACCGATGCGGACGACGCCCATCAGTGCGCCTCAGCGTAGGCGTGAACGGCGTAGGCCTCGATCTCGTCGCGGACGGCGTTGGCGTCGGCGAAGTCGAGCGACCGAAGGAACCTGCGGACCTCCCGGCGAAGCTCCTTCTTGTAGCCGTCCATGAAGAACCAGGACGGTTGGCTGGTCTGCGCCCCGACGTAGAGATCACCCACCTCGACTGCGACTGACTGAAGCGTCGCGTGGTCGGCGTCCGGCGCATGCGGCTCCATGATCCGCAGGATTGCGAAGGCCCGCTCGTCCATGCCCAGTTCGTCGTGGGCGCCCGCTTCAGCCTCGATGCCGCCGGTGAGGTCTTCGAAGTCCTTGAGGCCCTCGGCGGCCGCGATCTGGCCTTCTTCGAAGCGGCGGATGATCTCCAGCACCCTTTCGGAGAAGCGGCCGAATTGGGCCGGGTTCTTATCGATCAGTTCGCGGGTCACGCGCTTCAGTTCGGCGGCCTTTCGCACGAACGCCTCGTGAAGCTCCTCCTCCGACTTCTCTTCGGTGTCGAAGTCGTCCTTGAAGTTCGGATCGGTGATGTTGCGGAGGCGGACCGTCGTGGTCAGCCCCGTCGCGCGGACGTGCTCCTCCAGCATGTCCCTGATCTTGCCCGAGTAGATCAGGTGATCGAGGCTTTCGTCCTTGGTGATCGCTTGTTGCGCCAGCCGCAGGAACGCTGCGGCCCATTTCATGTCCTCGGTGAAGTCGAGGATCGCTGGATCGGGTGAGAGATCGCCATAGGTCCGCACGAAGTGTCGGCCCAGCCGCTGCAGCTCGAACCAGTCGTCCTCGCGGCCATCGGAGACGAGCTTCTCGACCGCATAAGCGGCGGCCTTCTCGTCCATGTCGTCGAGGCCCATCAGGCGCCGCTGACGCATGAACTCCGCGTGGGTCTTCCGCAGATCGCGGCGCAGCAGGTCGAGGTCGCGCAGCGCGTTCTGAACGTCCTCTGAGCGATAGGACGACAGGGCGTCTTCGAGGTTCTGGGTGACGCCGATGTAGTCCACGATCCGGCCGTGCGGCTTCATCACCGTCGAGCCGTCCGCTCGCTTGGCGGAATGGGTCCGGTTCGTGCGGGCGATGGCCTGGAGCAGGCCGTGCTCGCGCAGCGGCTTATCCAGATACATGACGTGCTCGTTCGGGGCGTCGAAGCCGGTCAACAGCTTGTCGCAGACGATCAGGAAGCTCGGCTCGTCGCCGCTGCCCTTGAACGCCTTCTTGGCAGCCTTTTCTCCATGGGCGTCGAGATAGAAGGCGCGCAGGTCAGCGCGAATGGCCTCGACGTCCGGGTCTTCGCTCGGTTTGTCGTCCTCTTGGCTCTTGGAGAAGACGCAGCCGATCATGCGGTCGGCCTTCGCCGCCGCGTCCGTCTCGGGCATGCCGTCTTTGGTCAGATCGGCGGCGATCACCTCGGCGAGGGCGGCGCGATAGAGAAGGACCGACTCGCGGTCGATGGCGACGATCTGCGCCTTGAAGCCGTCCGGGCGGCAGGTCTGCTTGAAGTGCTGCCAGATGTCGCGGGCGATCAGCCGGATGCGCTCGGGATGCTTGGCGATCAGGGCGAGGCTAACGCCCTTCTGCTTCAACTTCTCGCGCTTCTCGTCCGGCAGATCGACGAACCATCGGTCGAACAGGATATCGATCTCGGCCTCGTTGATCGACCATTCGGTCTTCCGGCCCTCGTAGAGGATCGGCACGGTGGCGCCGTCGCGCACGGCGTCGTCGATGCCGTATTTGTCCAGGTAGGTCTCGCCCGGCTCGCTGAAGCGCGCGTACGTATCCTTGTCGGCCTTCTTGATGGGTGTGCCGGTGAAGCCGAAGTAGCGGGCGTCGGGCAGCGTCGCCTGAAGGAAGGCGCCGAGGTCTTTCTCCTGCGTGCGGTGGCACTCGTCCACCAGCACGATCCATCCCTCCGAGTTCGGGATCGGCTCCTTGGAGCCTTGGAACTTGAAGATGGTCGAGAGCAGGATTTGGCCAGAGCCGCCCCGCGCTACGGCTTCGCGGAGTTCGCCGACCGAGGCCGCCTGTTTCGGGTTGGGCAGACCACAGGCAACGAAGGTCTTGGAAATCTGGTCGTCCAGATCGATGCGGTCGGTCAGGACGAGGATGTTCGGGTTCTGGAGCGTTGGCGCGTCCAGCGTCAGGTGCGTCTTCAGCTTCAGGGCGAGGAACACCATCGTCAGGCTCTTGCCCGAGCCTTGGGTGTGCCAGATCAGGCCCTTCTTCTTGGTGCCCTCGGCAACGCGGTTAACCGCTTTGTTGACGGCCCGGAACTGCTGATAGCGACAGACCTTCTTGATCCGTCGCCCCGTGTCGGGATCGCTCTCGAAGACAATGAAATGGGCCAGCAGGTCCAGCAGCCGCGACGGCTCCAGCAAGCACCACAGGTCTTTGATCAGGGCGTCGGCGAACTCGTCGCGCGAGCGCGGCCACGGGTCGGGCCACGGGGCGTAGAACTTCGCCGGGGCGCCGGTCGCGCCATACAGCGTCGCCATGCCATCGGTGACGATATTGAAGGCGTTGGGATAGAACAGGCGCAGGACGTCACGCTCATACTGCTTGATCTGCTCGAAAGCCTGACCGGAGCGATCCGCCGCCTTCAGCGGGCACTTCGCCTCGATCACGACCAGCGGAATGCCGTTCACGAACACCACCAGATCAGCAACTCGCGACCGCTGCGCCTCCACCTTGAACTGGCGCACGACGTGGTAGCGGTTCCTATCGGGCCGCTTGAAGTCGATCAGGGCGACCGGCTTGTCCTTGGCCTCGCCCTTCAGGCGCCGGGAATAGGCACCGCGCAGACGTCGCTGCCATTCCTCGTTGTCCGATAGGGTGGACAGGTCGCTGTAGATCGCCTCGGCGTCTTCGGCTCCAAGTCCTTCGTTCAGAGCTTGAAGAGCCTCGATCAGCACCGGCTTCAGCAGGACGCGGTTCGCCTCGTGCCGCATTAGCATCGCCGCCTCGTGATGAAGCGCGGCGTAGCCCATGGCCGTCAAGGCATCGAGCGCGGGCTTCTCGGCGAGGCGGTATTCGCTCATGCGGGCACCCTGACACGGCCGGAGAGGAGATCGAGGGCAAGCTTCTCGCCTAGCCTTGCGGCAGCCTCTGATGCTTGGTTGGCGTTCAACCTAGCCGCCTTAAGCCTCCGATAAGATGCCGCGACCTCGCGCTGGCGACTCAACGAAGGCAGCGGAATTTCCAACGCCTCGATCCGAAACAAAGCGAGCTTGGGAACACCACCTCCGATGCCCTTTTGCTGCCGAATCTGACGTGTCAACGAGCCGCTCATCATGACGAGAAGCAGGTAGTCCCGATCAATCTCAGCACCCTCGCGCAAAACAATCTTGGCAGCATTTTCGGTAAGATATGCGCCATCCAACTCGGCAGGGATGGACGCCACCAGACCAACCGAACCAGCAATTGAGATGAACAAGTCAGCGGACGATATCGTGTAGCGCTTGATCGCGGAGGCTGCCTCGGTTGATATCCATCGAACGTGTGCCGGGTCGATTTGGTGATCGTTCCAGTCGGTGACCCGCACATAGCGAAAGCCGGTGGGGCTATCAGAGTAATCGCTTCCCTTCGGAAGGCGCTTGCCGCCTTTCACCATGGCGACGTCGCCCAGCTGAACAACTGGAACCGCAGCGTCAGCGACTAGATCGGCGACAACAGAATCGATCTCTGTCTGGATGAGACTTCCGCATTTTTCGACAGCCAGTTGAGCAGCTTCACAGGCGGCAGATGCCGACCGCAGCACCTCGGCGATGCGCTGCTGCTCGTCGAGCGGGGGAAGGCCGAGAACAAGGTCCCGCAGCTTTGCCTTATTGAGTGTCGCGCCTTTGATTGCTTGGTCCGTTTGCGCGCTTCTTGCGGCGTGAGGCAGGGCGTAGAAGAGGAAATCACTGTCGAGATCGCGGTTCGGGAAGAATGCTGCGATGGCTTCATTGGTATAGAGGTCGCGTCCAGCGACGGCGGTTCGACCGATGGTGAGCTTGAAGCTCATCATAACCGTGCCTCGTGGCACCAGCTTCACGTTCGAGTTTGCGACGCCAAGGTCGGAGATAAATTCTTTAGAGCGGTTCACGCTGGCTGATTTCAGGTCTGCAATCGACACCCATGGGTGTCCTTCGTCCTCATTGGACCAGTATTGCGGTCTATCGCGCGACGGGGTGCCGCCGATCTCTATCCGGCAGTGATCGCCGAGCCGTCCATCCCGCCACCCCTTGGGCAACTCACTCGACATAGCCGAGCCTTTTGAGGTGCCTGAACATAACCGCCTCGGCCTCGTCCCGCTTGGCGATCAAGTCTTGGAGCCTGGTGACCTCTGCGGCCACGTCCACGGCCTCCGCGTCCGCGCCGGTCTGGACGTAGCGGCTGATATTCAAGTTGAAGGCGTTGGCCGCGATCTCATTGACTGACACCACGCGCGCCAGCTTTTCGACGTCAGCGAAGCCGTGAAAGGCGTCGGCCAACGCCCGCACATTCGCGTCGGTCAGATGGTTCTGGGCCTTGCCCGGCGTGAAGGTGGCGTCGCCGTTGACAATCAGCACCTTGGCCTTCCGCTCGCCGGGCTTGGCCTTGCGGATGATCAGGATCGCTGCCGGGATACCCGCGCCGTAGAACAAGTTTGGAGCCAGTCCGATCACCGCTTCGATGATGTCGGCCTTCAGCATGGCCTCGCGGATGCGGCCCTCGGCGCCGCCCCGGAACAGCACGCCATGCGGCACCACTACGCCCAGCATGCCGTCGTCTTTCAGCGAGGCGATCATGTGCTGGACAAAGGCGAGATCGCCATATTGACCGGGCGGCACGCCATAGACGTCCCGGCCGAATGGATCGCCGTTGGTCCAGACCTCGTGCCCCCACTCCTTCGCCGAGAACGGTGGATTGGCCAGCACCCGGTCATAGGCGCCGACGCCGGGTGTGAACTCCTGCGCGCGGGAGTCGTATCGCTTGGGGTCGATGAGGGTGTCGCCCTTGGCGATGAATGCGTCGTCGATGTCGTGGAGGAACAGGTTGATCTGGGCGATGGCCCAAGTGTCCAGTTCCTTCTCCTGCCCATAGAGGGACAGGCTGCGTGGGTCTTGGCCATTGGTCTTCAGATGCTCGACCGCCTCCAGCAGCATGCCGCCCGAACCGCAGGTGGGGTCGTAGATCGACATGCCCGGCTGGGGATCGAGGCATTCGACGATCAGCTTCACGACCTGTCGGGGCGTATAGAACTCGCCGCCCTTCTTGCCCGCGCCCTCGGCGAACTGCTCGATCAGATACATGTAGGCGTCGCCTAGCATGTCGGGCGGCACGTCGCTGTTCCGCAGCCGGTGCTTCTCGAAATGGGCGAGCAGTCGCTCCAGCCGGGCGTCGGGGAAGCGTTCCTGATTGGCGAAGTCCACGTCGCCGAACACGCCACGAAGGCGCAGGTTGGCGTCTTCGATGGCGGCGAAGGCGTTGTTCAGATGCTGGCCGATCTGGGTGGCGTGCTTCCTGACCGCATTCCAGTGGTGCTGGGGTGGGACGTGGAAGCGGTGCTCGTCAGGATCGGCCGCCTCCTCGCGATCGCCGGTCTCGGCCAGAAGATCCTCAAACTCCTCGTCCCACACGTCGCAGAGACGACGGTAGAACAGCAGGGCGAAGATGTAGTCCTTGAACTTCCCGGCATCGACGTGGCCCCGCAGGATGTCGGCCGCCTGCCAGAGGTGTCGTTCGAGTTCCGATTGCGTAAGCGTAGCCACTGAAGCCCCCAAAGGTCAGTGTCGGTTGGAGCCGCCCTGCTCTCGCCGGTCAAGCTGCCCGCGGCCGTCAGTGTACTTTTCCGGATGTACCCTGACGCTCACATTCGGCACGATCTAGCGGCGGGGGAGCCGTTGTGGTGTATAGAAGAGTCTTACTCGATACGAACGTCTGGAGGCGCATCGTGGATTGCGCTGCGGGCGACGCTCTCGTTCGAACCGCAACCCGATCCGACACCAAGATCTTGGCCGCCCCCACGGTGGCCTACGAAGCGCTGCGAATTCCTCAGCCCGACGTCCGCAAAGGGGTTCTTCGAGAACTCACCAATCGTCGCTGGCTGCGGCTCATGCCCGAGGCCTACTCGGAATGCATGGAGCTCCTCGGGGAAATCCGCCGCCTGCGGCCCGAGGCGCTGCGAGCAAGACCGAACATGTCTCGATTCGCCCAGCTGAAAGCAAGCTGGACGAACCCGCGGCGCGGATTCTGGCAACGCATTCGGACGAACCCCACCGAGGAATTAGCTGCCCTCGATCTCGGCGGCCAAAAAGACCTGCTGGACGCCGGTCGCCATCAGGCTGCTAGGCGGCGCGATGAGATGAACGGCGCGGCCAAGTGGGAGCATGTGCCCTTGGACCAGATTATGTGGATCCCGAAGCGTGACTTCATCGGTTGGGACGGACACCCGGTCGAAGGCTGGCGGGTAGAAGCGTACGCGGCTTTCAGCCTTGCCTTGCCACGACACGGGAGCGCCTACCGTGATTGGCTCGAGCCGTTTTGCGACATCGACGCCCTCTTGGCCGATCGGGCCTCGTGGACGAACTTCTGGTTCCGAGAAGTGACGGTGGAAGCCCTTCCTCGATTCTGGGTCAGATGGGCAGTCGAATACCTTCAGCGTTTCCGCAAGGTGACGCCCGGAACACCTGGCGACTCGCAGCTAGCGACGCACCTCTGTGAAGCCGACGAACTCATCACAGAGGACAAGGTCCTCTGTCAGATTGTCGAGAACATCCGCCGCTATACGCCTGTACCGATAGGACGGGCGACCCGAGTTCCTGGTGCCTCCGTCGCAGGGATCGTTCACGCCATTGAGCTGGATCCGGCGCAGCTTGCCTCCCCCCCCCCCCTCC
>FLYM01001066.1_pt1 | contig 14370 bp, 19 predicted proteins | sample 1122581 | NCBI WGS metagenome assembly FLYM01 (sample SAMEA4346789, study PRJEB14843) | hot springs metagenome | biome: Terrestrial Biome; feature: Habitat; material: Sediment | place: India | collected 2012-06-12 | depth 1760 m
CCCGGATGGCGAAACCGGTAGACGCAGCGGACTTAAAATCCGCCACCCGCGAGGGTATGCCGGTTCGAGTCCGGCTCCGGGCACCAAAGTGCAGTTCGTCGATGTCCGTGAGTTTCCGGACCTTTCTCTGAAACCCTTGATTGACCGGCATGTGGCGGCGACGTTTAACCGCCAATGGTCGCCAGTGTCCGCGGGCAATCGGCCCTGCATGTGAGTAGGAAAGTGCGTAGGATGGGCGCTTACGAAGCGTTCATGCCCGCAGGTTTTCCCCATGCTGAGTGACGCCAAGCTGCGCACACTGAAGCCCAGAGAGAAGCTCTACCGCGTAGCGGATGCGGGTGGCCTATGTGTGGAAGTGACACCGCAAGGGTCGAAGCTCTGGCGGCTTCGCTATCGGATCCACGGCCGACCTAAGATGATCTCGCTGGGTGCCTACCCTGAAACAGGACTCGCAGCCGCCCGGGCTGCGCGGGATGCCGCAAAGGCATTAGTGCGCGACCAAGTCGATCCAAGCGCCGTACGGCGGGAACGACGACTGGCAGCCGCAGAAGCTAGCCTCAACACGTTCGAGGCTGTCGCAAGCGAGTGGCTAGAGAAGCAACGTCATGGCATGGCGGCGGCGACCTATCGGAAGGCGCAGTGGATGCTGGGCTTGGCGCACTCCCAACTTGGCCGTCTACCTCTGAGGGAGATCACCCCTCAGAAGGCGCTTGCGTGCCTTCGCTCCATCGAAGCAGTCGATCAGCGACACGAAACGGCTCACCGGGTGAAGGGCCGGATTAGCCAGGTGTTCCGGTACGCCATTGCCTGCGGTAAGGCCGATGCTGATCCAACGGCAAGCCTTAAGGGTGCTCTGTCCCCAGTGGTCAGCACGCCACGTGCGGCGGTGACGGACCCCGCGCGGATTGGAGCGCTGCTCCGAGCAATTGATGGCTACAACGGCTCGCCCCTGACGCGGCTGGCCCTGCAGCTGGCGCCGATGGTGTTTGTGCGGCCCGGGGAGCTGCGAGGCGCGCGCTGGGAGGAGTTCGATCTGGAAGCCGGCGAGTGGCGCATACCCGGCCAGCGCATGAAGATGCGAGAGGAGCACCTCGTGCCGCTGTCAGTGCAGGCTGTGGCAGTGCTCAGGGATCTGCACCAGCTCAGCGGCCATCGAACCTTGGTCTTCCCTGGCATGGCCTCGCCTAAGAGGCCCATGAGCGAGAACACCGTCAACTCGGCGTTGCGCCGGATGGGCTTCGAAAAAGACGAGATGTCGGGCCATGGCTTTCGCGCGCTGGCCAGTACCCGGCTCAATGAAATGGGTTGGTCGCCAGACGTGATCGAGCGCCAGTTGGCCCATGTCGAACGGAACAAGGTGCGGGCGGCCTACAACCGCGCTCAGCACCTAGCAGAACGCCGGAAGATGATGCAGGCGTGGAGCGACTACCTGATGTCCTTGAAGTCCCCGGGAAGCACCGTCACGCCGATCCGCTCCAAGTCTGCCTAGCGTTTTCGACTAGGAGCCGGACTGACTCTTCTTGCCTTGTCCAGGGCCGCCGTCCTGATGAAGTCGGACGTGCTCTGATCGACCGCCTGCGCGCCCTCGTCTAGCTCTTTTCTCTCCCCCTTGGTCAGCCGTAGCTGAAGCACCTCCGAGCGACGCTCGGAGTCGGGCAATGGCGGTCGTCCCATAGTAGTTGCAATTGCATGAAAGGTGGATTAGTGTAATTGCAGAAACGAGGCTAGGTCAATCCGCCACGTTTCCGTGGCCAGCCGAGGGTTGGCTTCGATCACCGACAGGAGAACGACCATGGCAGATGGCAACGGGTATACCCAAGCAGCGGCCCCGGTTTCGGCAAGGGTCCGAGTTAAGTACAAGCCCCGCACGCAACACACCACGAAGTACCCGATCAACCGGTTGCCGTTCGCGGGCCGCGGACCCGAAGGCCGCACCCTCTGGAACATGCCTCCTAGCAGCGGGTACGGCGCGGGCTGCGACATGGGTAGGGCGGGGGGGCAGGCGTTCATGAAGGCTTTGCGCGCAACTGATGAAAGGCTCGGCGGCTCATTGCAGATGGTTGTGATGGACCTGATTCGCGCCGGTGTGGATCTCAACGACGCCGGTATGAAAGGTCAGATCGTAGGGTTCTTCGCCTACTTGGATCAGTGGCTCTACCAGAGCGCGCACATGTTCGGGTCGAGTCTGGATGACATCAGCGAGCAGGAAATTGAGAGGGTGATGACGCTTGCAGCTAACGAGACGGAAGAAGAGCACTCGAAGCGCTACCGGCAGTACCTGAAAGCGCAGGGCTTCACCTTGAATCCCAAGGACGAGTAACCCCGGTCCGAAGCAACCGGGCCCGCCCCCGACTAGGGAGGCGGGCCTCGAGAAGCGCAGGGCATCGCGGTTGGCTGCCCTTCCACCAGCACTCTGAGAGGGACTCTCCCATGTGCTCAGTGATCAAGTTTCCGAAAGCGAAGAAGCGTGGTCCTAAGGTGTCCCGAGGGCCGCTTGGGGATGTAATCCGATTCCCGCTACTGCAGGGCGATGAGCTCACGGCCCTATGGGTCTGGCTGCAAGCCAACCATAAGGAGTGGGACCAACATGAAACCATCGGGCACGACCCGGACTGGCGCGCAAAGCTCCCCATGGCCCTCGCCATGGGCTTAGCGATGAGCGGTGCCTGGCCGACCGAAGCGACGATGCGGGCAGACGTCGCTAAGTGGCAAGCACACATACAAAGGCGAAAGCTGATCGATACTTGGCTTGCCGCGCTTGGCCAAGATGGGACGCGTTCCCCGGAGGAGGCGCTCTTCTTCGTGCACGATAGTCTCGTGAGCTTGAGCCCTGGACGCGCTAGCTAACGTCCGAACTTGATCTGCGGGAGCTTTGCGGACTGATGCAAGACATAAAGGCCAGATTTCTAAGGAGCACGGAAGCGGCGTCGCTGTACTTCAGCGGCAGTGTGGACGCCCTAGCTGAAGGCATCCTCTTGAAGGGACTCATGTCGTTCCTGCGCCTACCGCCGACTCAAGTTCGACTTGGGGAGCTGGGCAATCAATGGCCTAAGCGGCCGGCGAGTTCAAAGGAACGAGAAAGCTTGCCCGCAGAACGCCTCGTGGGCTGGTACCCCATAAGCAGTGGCAGCGCAGCGTCTATCGCTACGCGCGGGGAGGCGTTGATTCAAGGCGTCTGGTACAGGAGGCAAGATGCATGTACGGACTCCGCTTGCTCTGCTAAGAGCTTCTTCGATTGCCCTTGGGATGCCGAGACGGATTGCCGGGCATGGTTAGACCAGCCGTTTAAGGCGAAGTTGGAGGACCTTTGGTTTAGTCGAAGGCATCTGGAGCGCCTCGCGGGCACTCACACCGCTGTCGGTCGCAGCTGGCCGTGGGGTGAGTATGAGACTGCCCACTTACGCCACCTTGCGGCGGCAGCGGACCGCTTTTGGAAGCTGTACGACCCCAGCGACATTTCTACTGCTCCCACAAATGAGGCCGTCGAATCCTGGCTCAAGGACAGGGGTGTTACGGGGAGGGTTGCGCAAGCGATGGCCACGATCTTGCGGGCAGATGGCCTGCCTACCGGTCCTCGCAAGTAGTTCCTGCCGCCCTCTGAGTCCCTTCAGATTCAATGGTTTGCGTTCGAAACGTGCTTGGGTGTCACCCACCCCCTGCAATTGATTCCGGCTATTCGCCGAGCTAAGCGCCTCTAATTATTCGTCCGTAACCGCACGACGCCGTGCGGATTCGGAGAAGTCTTGTGGAGACGTACCGTCGCAGTAGCGAACCCTGCCCGGAGCCGGGCACCCGTCCTTGGCGTCTGTCTGCGATAGCGCCACAGCTCCCAGCCTTAGGGATCGACAGAGCTGCCGCCCGCATCTCTGACGTAGTACTGCACTTCCCCAGTGGCCTCCTCGGATGGCCGGACAAAGGGGTGATCTACGGCCGTCAGGGTGCGCCGGTGGGCACGGTTTGCAGCGATGGCTACGTGCGACTGGGTGCAGGCCAGTCCCTCAGCGGCGGCTCTTGTCTTTACGCGCACCGGATCATCTGGGAATGCGTCTACGGTGCGATCCCGGCCGGCATGGAGATCGACCACCTCAACGGCCGCAAGACCGACAACCGCATCCGCAACTTAGAGCTGGTCACCAGGGGCGAGAACGTGCGTCGGGCTGTTGCGTCGGGACTTGCTCCCGTAGGCGAGCAACGGTCAGACGCCAAGCTCACAGAGGCGGACGTGCTGGCAATTCGCCGCGGCGACAAGCCCGTGAAGCAGTGGGCGAGGGAGCTAGAGGTCGATCCCCGCACGATCAGGTCGGCGCGAGATGGCACTACTTGGCGTCACGTGCCACTGCGTGGCCGCGTCACATCCCGCCCTCGTTTAACAAGTCGTCGGCCAACTGGCCATGAAATAGGGCCGGTTACGGGAACTATTGAGCGAAGCGCGCCGGTAGAGTCGATCTCGCTCCTTCGGGACACACCGGTACGGGGCCGGACGGGAGCGGACGAGTCTGGAGAGGACTGATTGGTGCGCTAGCGGGTGAGGCCGCGACGCACTGAGAGAAGCAATAAGCGTGGGTCTGGGACAGCGCCAATTGTGGTGAGGGCGAAAGCCTGGCGCAAGCCTCAAGGCCCTTCAATCGAAGGGAAAAGTGATGAATCCGGAAGAAAAAAGCCCGCAGCAGGCGGGACGGGAAAGTGTTGCCCAAATTCCGCAACTGTATGCGGTCGACGAGGTGTGCGACGCCCTCAGCATGGGTCGCACGTGGGTCTACGAGCAAATCAAAACGGGCCGCATCAAGGCGCTGAAACTAGGGCGGCGGACGCTAATTTCGGACGCCGAACTGCGGCGGGTAATTGCAGATGCGGTGCAGTCGTGAGGCTCCGTGGATCGCGATGTCAGTGCACAGTCTGCGGACTCGGATTCGGTAGCGAGCGAGCGTTCGACCGCCACCGGACCGGGGTGGTTGGCCAACCTGACCGCCGTTGCCTTTCGGCTAGCGAGCTAGCTGCTGATGGATGGGCGCAGGACACGCGCGATTTCTGGCTTACGCCTGATCCCAGGCGCGCCGGAGCGGTGGTAGATGCCGCTCCTATTGCCCCACCCGCTACCCCGATACCACTTGCACTCCCGAGGCCCTGTAAGAGGCCGCCTCCGGCGCGCTCTAGGGGCATCGACGGAACCCAAATCGCACCGACGAGCTGAGGCAACCGACGCCGGGGGGCGACGTGGACCACATCGACACCGCACAGGCGGCGCGGTTTCTCACCGCGCTGTCGAGCGACAACCTGCACACGTTCCAGACCTTCGACGACTCCAAGCGGGGCGTGCGAGGGCTGAGCCGCATCCTTCACGGATCGCTGGAGCAGCGTGTCCGGTCGCTTGAGGCATTGAACCTCGAGGGCGCTGGGGTGTTCGTCATGGTCAACCGGGGCGATGGCTATGGTCGCAAGGCGTCGAACGTAACTGGGATTCGTGCGCTCTTCGTGGATCTGGATGGCGCGCCGATTGAGCCAGTTCTGGCCGCCCCGATCCGCCCTCGCATCGTGGTGGAGTCTTCGCCCGGCAAGTGGCATGCCTACTGGCCCGTGGTGGACATTCCGCCGGATCATTTCAGCGCGGCGCAGAAGGTGCTGGCCGCCCGGTTCGGTGCCGACCCCAAGGTTCACGACAAGCCTCGCGTGATGCGGCTTCCTGGGTTCCTGCATCGCAAGGCCGCGCCGTTCAGTACGCGGTTGGTCGAGTGCGAGGGCGGTCCGCTCACTTGGGGCGAGTTGGCCAAAGCATTCGGTTTGCAAACCCGCTTTCGACTGCCCGATGTGATTCGCGAGGGCGGTAGGAATGCAGAGTTGTTCAAGCTGGCGGCTCGTGCCAAGCGAACAGGTGTGCCCCAGTCCGCACAGCTAGCGAAGGCGCTCACAGTCAACGCTGAGCGATGCCAGCCGCCGTTGCACGATGCCGAGGTGCGCGCGGTTGTAGCTAGCGCATACCGGAGCGAGCTCTCGGGCGCGTTGTCGGTTCCGCTGGAGCTGTTCGACGCCCCCGCTTTCAAGGCGCTGGATGACACTGCCCGGCTAGTCGTGGTGCTGGCCTACCGCCGAGCCGATGGCTTCAACGCCGGGTGCGTGACGTTGCCCCACTCGGAATTGGTCGAATGGTTCCCACGCAAGAAGACATTCTTAGCGGCCCGGGCACGCGCGGCCGCTTCCGGCCTGCTGACTGTGGCCAAGCCGGCGACAAAGGCAATGCCGCGGAAGGGTCGCGGCCCTAAGCCGACCTTCTACCAACTTGCAATAGGTCCGTTTTCCGCCACCTATTCAACCGCGCAAATAGGTCCGTTTTCCGCCACCCCTGAAGCTTTACAGGCTGTTGCTCCTGTAGCCCCTGATCTGGTCCTGGGGGTGGGCGGCGCTTTAGGCGCAGACGCCCGGGATTCCCGTTCTTACAGTCTTTCCGGAATCGGCAGTGTTTGCCATGACGGTGGCCCGTGCTGAGCTCGGCAGTCGAAGAGGCTGCGCGCCATCTCACCCGCTGGTCGGGCTCAGGCATGTCCTGGCATGCGGATCTGGAATGGGTGTCGTCAGACGACGCAGAGAACGCCGCGGGTGACCGACTTCCGGTCACATGGCGAGGCCGTCTGGAAGAGGGCGCTGCTCGTTCGATCGCGGGCAGCCAAGCGGTCCGTCAGCAAAGGCGCTGGGCACGCTCTGCCGGCGTTGGTGTGATGCCGTGTCACCGATCCGCCCAAGACGTGAGTGCAGCGCTTGCGATGGCGCAGCTGGATGGCCCCCTAGAGGCCATCCTGCTGCTGTACGCCTGCGAGGACTTCGCCAAGTGGCCTGTCGTTGAGCGGCACCTCATGGGGGTGCTCCTGCACCCCCACAGCAGAGAAGCTGCCCAAGACGCGATGGCCCGCCTCATGTACCGGAGGCCAGCGATGCCACTAGACAAACGAGCGAAGATGCTGCGATGCCGCAAGGCTGACTATGGTCGTGTTAGGACTGCTGCTACAGCTTTGCTTGGCAGTTGGTTAAACACCTCAGCACGTCGATTCCTGCGCCACCTGGCTTGAGACATGCATCAAGACGGCAACATCGCGGGCTTCTTGACCGACTCAATCAGGAGTTCGGCGCCCGACGGCAGGAAGACTCCGCGCTTAACCTTGCCTTCCACGTACTTCGGGAAGGAGTGTGGAAGGTAGTTCTCGTAGAGCCAGATGCGGAAGTCGCCGAGTGCGTGGACCGGATAGATCCAAGCATCGACCGGATTGACCGCTGCCTGCGGGAACCAGTCCGGAAAATTGTGCGGATGCTTCTGACGCGGGCCGTGCTTTGATTCAAGGTCGGCCGATTGCCAGTAACTGCTCCACATCTTTCCTACGCTGAGGTCGGGAACCGTGTGCTCATCTAACGGACACCCCTTTTGGATCATGTGCACCACGAGGTCCGCGATCTCACGGAAAACAGAGAAGTAGCCCACGGGGACTTGATCATTCAGCAGAATGCGCTCGTGGAAATTGCGCCACGAATCCGGGATCTCCTTAGCAGGGTCATATCCACACCGGTTGTAGATGAAGGATCGGAACGAAGACCTAGCAAGAATTCGGTAGTTGCGAAGGGCCGTCGCATTAGCGGCCTGCTCAGCTTCGAATGCGTAGTACTCAAGGATCGCCATACACACCGCGTCAGGGTATGCGTGCGACTCACCGCCGTTGCCGACGGCACGAAGGTAAAGGCCATGGCCGGCATACCCTTGATTTGCCAGTAGCACGGATATCTTCTTGCCTCGCGGCTTCGACTTCTCTTCTGACCAGTTGTTGGCCATTCGAATGAGTACGGAGTTGTCGATGCCGCACATCAAAGCCAATCCGCGAGCTGTCAGGTAAGGCGTGCCGTCGTTCAGCACACCCATCTGAATTCCGTCGATCTCGACTTCCTTGATGGCAAACAGATCCATCTGAGGGTGCTGCCCAACAAGCTCGCTCATCTCCGTATCCCTATGATTTGTAAAGAATATGGGGTGCTGCTCTTTGCTTTGGATACAGAATAACAGCCGCTGCCATAGGTTGAGCGGCGCAGTGCCCGAGTCATGCCTTCTGTTTCCTATTTGGGACCGCTTTTCACCCTGCCGATGACTTAGGGGGTAGGGACACTCGCCCCCCAGCTTGGCGTCACCTCCTGAGCCGCGCCAGGTAAGCGCGGCAACCCTATTTGAGTGGGCGCCAGGACGGTTGCCTTTCACGGACGAACTTAGGCCGACCGGCCGCAAGGAATGCACATGCCCAACTACATCGTGTCCGCGCCGGACGGCCGGCAGTACCAAGTCAATGCACCCGAGAGCGCATCGGAGCGGGACGTACTCGCTTACGCCCAAGCCGATGCGGGGGAGAGCTCTGCTGCGCCGGTCGCAGGGATGACCCGTCTCGAGAAGATCGCATCCGCCCTACGCAAGGCGGACGCCGCGGGTAACGTCGAAGATGCGCGCCGGCTGGCTCAAGCCTATGTTGCGGAACGGGATCGAAATGCGGTTCCCCCCCTTCCCCCGGGGTTCGTCCTTGAAGAAGAGCAGACCGGAGAGATCCCGCCGTTGCCTCCTGGCTTCGTGATGGAGGGTCAAGATGCCGGAGTCCCGATCGAGGTTGAGCTGCCCGACGGCCAGGTGGTCGAGTTCCCGGCCGGAACGGACACGGCGACGATGGAACGCGCACTGCAGCAGTACACGCATGAGCGGGGACAGGCCGCCAGCGGTGGCAACGTAAAACGGGTCGAGTTCCCTGACGGGTCGATCAGGCGGGTAGAGGCCCCGGAAGGCGCCACAGACGAGCAGATCCTTGCGTTCGCCCAGGCCCAGTATCGATCCGAGCGCTCGCAGAGGGGCATGGCGGACCGCTACGCGGCAGCCGGCATCGATCCGAACGAGTACAACGCCACGGACGGGCAGAGCTTCGGCCACAACTTGGCAGCCGGCTTCGGCAAGGCGTTCTCTGACACCGGGCTGGGATTCCAGCAGTTGGGCCTTTCGGCTGCGGACTACTTCGCCCGCAGCAATCCCGCACTTGTGGGGCAGGGTAGTCGTGAGGCCATCGCTCAGCGGATGCAGGCGACCCAGCAGGAGATTGACCAGCGCCGCATCCGTGATGCCGACCTGATGAATACGAGCGGCGGCACACTGGGTGTCATCGCGGGGCACATGGGGCAGATGGTGGTGCCCGGCGGTGCTGTCGCACGCACAGTAGGTACAAAGGGTGTTGGAGCCCTCGCCGGGAACGTCGCAATGGGTGCGGGCTTCTCAGCGACGCAGCCGGTTGCCACTGGCGAGAGTCGGGCGCAGAACGCGGCGGTGGGCGGACTCGCAGGTGGCGCCGCTCACGGCGCTGTGGCGGGACTCTCTGCCTTGGGTCGTCGTGCCGCGAATGCTGTAGCGCCGGAAGTCCGCCAATTGGCAGGCCGTGCCCAACAGATGGGCATTCCGCTGCACGCGTCTCAGGTTTCCCAGTCGCTGCCAGTCAAGGTTGCCGCATCGGCCGGCAAGTACCTGCCCTTTAGCGGTTACCAGCGCGCGGCAAACCGCCAGCAGGAGGCCTTCAATCGCGCTGTGGGCCGCACGTTTGGCGCGGACGCTCCGAGGCTCTCCGACGACGTGATGACGAGGGCTCGCCGGGGGCTCAGCGGCCAGTTTGAGGAGATCTATAACCGCAACGCGGTGCCGCTGACTGAGCGCGCCGCCCGCAAGCTGCTGTCTATCGAGACGGAGGCCTCCCGCCGGCTTACCAACGACCAGGCGCAGGTTTTGCGTAACCAGATGGACGACATCCTGTCCAACGCGGACGATGGCGTGCTGTCGGGCCAGAAGTACCAGGCCGTCCGGACGAAGCTCAAGAAGGCCGAGGGCAAAGACAAGTTGGGGCTTGCAGTGCGCGAGCTACGCATGGCCCTAGATGACATTGCCAGCGAGTCAGTGGGCCCGCAGGACGCAGCGACGCTGAAGGCGCTTCGGTCGGGTTGGGCGAACATGCGCACCACCGAGAAGGCGCTGCAGCAAGTGGCCGGGGCGGGCGGGGACATTCGCCCTGCGTCCTTGTGGCCGCTGGTGCGGAATGGCAGCACGCAAGAGATGCGTGAACTCGCGCGAATGGGTCAGACGCTTCTTAAGGATCCCATCGCAGACAGTGGGACGGCGCAGCGCAGCTTGATCTACAACTTGCTCATGGGCGGCGGCAGTCTGGCCAACCCCTCACTGGCACCGATGATCCTCCAGGCGGCTGCAGGCGGAGCGACCCTGGGCCGCGCGGCAAACAGCAACACGCTGGCCAAGCTGTTGGCCCGGGAGAACCGAGGCCGGCCGACTAGTCGCTTGGCGGAGCTCGTGGGTGGGCGGTTGCCCACCTTGGCCCCTGTAGCTGGCGCTCAGATCAACCAAGGGATGCAGGTGAATGTCTCAGGTGGACAGGCGGGCGCGTGGACGCCGCAGTCCGATGCGGAGCTGGACCGGTTGCGTAGGGAGATGGCGGAGCGCCAACTGCGGTACGGCTGGACTCCAGGGGCGGCGCGATCAGTGCCGTGACTGTGGATCGGACAACTAAGGAGGGCAGGGATGCCACACATTTCGGTTAGGGATCAGTTCGAAACGGTTGATGAGCTGTACTCCGGGCTACAAGGGCTGTACGTGCGCTTGGAGCGGCGCCTTGCGGTGCAGCTTCTCGTGTCGTTCGGGTTGTTGGTCGTGGCCCTGACGCTCCCAGGCGCCTGGGCGAAGGCTGCGCTCTGCCTCGCGATACTGGGCGGCATGGGCTGGGTCTGGACGTTGGCAGACCTCGTAGGGCTCAACTGGTTCATGCATCGGATCACGCTGCACGACCTGTTCGACGCCACCAGCGCCCCCGGCTTGGGAGGTGGCTGATGCCCTGGACAGGATTGCGGCGCAGGGCAATTAAGTAGCGGGCGAAATTTCCGGGGTTGGGGGTGAGGCTGCCCACGCAGTGTGGCCAAGCGATCACCAAAGTAGAGGGAAGTAGAGGGCAAAGTGCCGGCAAGTGCCGGGAGACAAGGAGGTTCCATGGCGCACCCGAACGCCAACGAGACACAGCGGCGCAGGCGAGCCGCTAGGGTCCGGATCGACTACATGCCGGCCGAGGACACCTTGGCGCTAGTCAAGGGGAGGATGGGGCCCAGGTACCCGCTCAACATCCACTCCGGCGTACTGGACGCGATCATCAGGGAGTGGGCATTCCTGAAGGGCTTGGGGCCAGACCCGGCCGCCCTAGAGGGTCCCAAGCGGACGCAGCGCCCGGAATTAAGCGACCCAAATGCGCGCGCGAATGACTTTGGCAGCCCGGCGGCGCTAGATCGCGTCGTCTGTGGGGGCAGGCGCCGGAGTGACGGTCAGCCCTGCGAGGCCCTCAGCGTTCCGGGTAGGAGGCGGTGCAAGTGGCACGGCGGCTCCAGTACGGGTCCTCGCACCCGAGAAGGGAGGGAAGCAGCCGCAAGGAATCTCCCTCCGCGCGGACGTTGCTCGCCCTGAATCGGCTGTCGGGGGGGCGTTACTCAACCCTCGATCTCGCGGCTGAACATGCGCGGGGGTGGATGGCCGACGGCCTATCGCATGCCATGCGACCGACACGGTGCTGGATCGGTTGTAACAGGGGAGCGGGTCGCGCTTGCTCGCGCCTAACGGAAAAGACAGCACGACTCTCGCCCGTCCGAATAGTGGCCCCAACTGGGTCAGACGGGCGGTCCGGTGGCGTGACCACCGGGAACTTTGCACTTCGCTCCTCTGTCGAACTCGCCCCAGTAGTGTTGCGGATGGGCGGCAGGCCCGGCTCTGTTCAGGCTTTCTAGACAGTGTGTTAAGAAGCGGCCGGCCATAGTTCGTCAACGAAAGCTGTCCGCTCGTCGGAGCACGTGACGTGCTACCACTTGCAGGGACTGCTTTTTTGATAGGCTTGCGGCCGCATCGGTAGGAGGCATCTCCCCATGCAGATAGACATGTACGAAAAAGCGATTCCAGAAACGGCAGGACAGGGGGGCGGTATGGTTGACGCAGTGGTCACATTGAAGACGGATGGTGATCTACTCCGTCGAATTCGTGAAGCGCGGGAGCCGTCGCCTTCGGAAGTGCGCGAGCAACGCGTCTCGTTTGCTTATGGCTCGCTCGACTCCGAAAGCTCTATGACTCGCGAGCAGGTTCGGCGCTTGGTTGAATGCGACTAGTCCAAGGTCGATAAGGCCGGACTTGGGGGAGTCCATTGATCTTATTCGAGCTCGTTGGAAGCGAGGATCATCCCGCTTACCAATCTTTGGCCGTATCTAACGGTTTGCGTCAATACGACTTCCTGCACTCCATCGTGGAGGCGGCTGGGGCCGTTGGTCGCTCATGGCTCTCAAGCCAGATCATCCGTTCGCTCAACTACCACGCGATCACCTGCTTGCACACAAATGCAGGTGAGTATCGACCCTGCCAGGTCACCGTAGGCGATCACCAGCCTCCCGCGCATTTCCGGGTCGCGGCGTTGATGGACGACTTTGTCAACAACGTCAATCGAATGTGGTCAGAGACCGACCCGGTCGTGCTTGCGGCTTTTGTCCTTTGGAGGCTCAACCACATTCACCCGTTCATTAACGGCAATGGACGGACAGCTCGCGCTGCCTGCTATTTCGTTTTGTGCCTTCACCACGGGAAGCTATTGCCTGGCAAAACCATCTTGCCCGAGCTGATCAAGCGGGAGCGTGGGGCATACGTAGAGGCATTGCGAAAGGCGGATGCTTCTTTCGCAGCTGGGGCATTGAACTTGTCGGATCTCCACGCCTTGCTCGCCCAACTGATCGACGAGCAAATCGCCAGCGCCGAGGAACCTGCCTAAGCTCTGGCTGACGCGCGTAGACCTGGGCGACATAGGTGCCTCTGCCGTCTCCGTGCCCAAGGTCTATCGAGGTAAGCGCCTGCGCCTCTCGCTTGGACACACCTGCGGCCTGATGAGCCTGCAGTCGTTCCCCTGCATAGGCGTACCTCAATGCATGTCCGCAGATCTCGGCCACTGGCTTGACCTTTCGGTGCATCTGATTCCGGTAGAACGTCATTGCTTCCTTGAGTGTGGGCTTGTCGATGAGGCGGCCGCCCCCTCGACCGCTTTCGCGGCCTCAATCGTTTAACGAAGCGGATGCCGAGGGGGCTAGAGCCAGCAATGCAGGCCGACTTCACCAGTCGGTGAGTGTCGGTCCCCTCCATCGGTCAGTTGGTGCTGCCGGTGGCCGCGTTCAGCGGGGTTGGGGCGTCCCGGGATGGGAATTGCTTGGCTCGTCATGGCAAGGGCTCCGGATGCCGGCGACGGCATCGTTGTGGACTGCACGAGGCGCAAAGCCTTGGTCAGATAGGTGTCGTGTGGGGTGGGGCGGGCTGGGAGCAGCCGGCGTTCGATTGGGTGGCAGACGGGCCGCTCAATGGCGGGTGGCGCCTGCGTTCACTTTCTCAGGAGTTCGCCGAAGCCGGGCATCTGGCCGGTCGTTCGGTTGCTTGGTGCTCAATGACGACCCCCTTTGGAGATGCGTCACTTTCTCTCTGTGGCGGCTTAGCGGCCGGTCGCGGTCGTGCTGGGGAGGATCGTATGTGCGCCAAGCGTGTCTCGAAAGAGGCTAACCGCCGCCGATGCAGGCCCGGTTGGCTGCTTCTTAGCGGCAGAGACGGCGACGGTGGAGCATCCCGGCATGCTCCCCCATGACGGCTGGCGATGGCTCCAAACAGAGGCGATGGCCGCCCTGCATCGGCACTGCGGCTGCGTGGCGGTGGTCCGGGCAGACGGCCGGGTAACGATCTACCGCCGTCGAAGGCCGCCGGTGATGGGCAAGGTGCGGGGCATGGAGTCCGGCAAGCGCCACGTGGAGCGTTGGCTGGAGGCGCACGGGTGGATCGTGTTCTGAGGCGATGGCTCAGTCAGGCATGCCCATGAGCGTGGCGTAGTACTCGGCCTCGTGCCGCGTCCAGTCGCGCGGCGGTTCCACACCAGGCTCCAGCAGGGGCGGGGGGCGATCCTTCGGTAGCCGGTCACCCCGGCGCCACGCCTTGAGCACGCGCTCCACGGGGACGATCCGCACACGATGGCCGACGATATCCGTCGTGATCGGCGGCTCCAGCGGCGTATCGACCTGAAGGGTGTAGCGGGGCAGCTTGCCGACGGTCCCCCCTGATGCGGTACTCAGCACCACCATCTGGGGCGCCCGCTCGGTCGCGCGGCCCAGCTCCGCCAGGCGGATGAGTTCGGCCAGCTCGGCCGGGGAGGGCGGCGCCCCCGCCGCCAGCTTCTTCAGGCGTGCATCAGAGAGCTTCATGGCGCCGGTGTAGCAGCGGATGCAGTGACTCCGGGTGAAGGGCTACCATCGGGCCATGACCCC
>FLYM01043504.1_pt3 | contig 14269 bp, 13 predicted proteins | sample 1122581 | NCBI WGS metagenome assembly FLYM01 (sample SAMEA4346789, study PRJEB14843) | hot springs metagenome | biome: Terrestrial Biome; feature: Habitat; material: Sediment | place: India | collected 2012-06-12 | depth 1760 m
TGCCGGGCCGTGGTGGAATTGCCCATCGCGCCGCGCAGCATGTCCATGGCGTGTTCGACACGGACAAACTGCTCGAACTCCTTGTAGCGGGCATTGCCGAGGGCAAGACGGACCTTTTCGCGGGCCTGCTGCGAGCCGAATATCTTGTCAATGACGTTCATCCGGTCACGAGCGGCGGCAATGCCGTCCTTGAGTTCAGACGCAAATCCGACCGCGAAGGCGTCCCGTTCAGCCGGGGCCATGCGGGACAGCGCGCGCGTTGTCTCAGGGATGGTCTTGTTGGCCGTGACGAACTTACGCCCCGCGTCGATGGCGTCTTCCGCACCGAAGAACGCGGCAGCCCCCTGACGGGCCGTCTGGTACTCCGGGACCGCATTATCCAGCTTCGAAACCAGTTGGCTCTTGAGTGCCGTCAGGTCGGCAGCAAGTGGCTTGTCGCCGGCACGCTGCGCAACGCTGATACGACTATCGAGATTGCGCTTGACCTGATCCCAGAACTGCAATGTCGGGCGGGCGATCGAGCCGTCCGGGTTCTGGCGCAACGTCAGCCGGCCATCAACTTCCGCGAACGGATTGCGGATTGGCTGGAAGCCTTCGACGGCTGCCCGGTTTGCGCCGCGTCCTGTTGCCTGCCGTGCGGCCTGCTGCATGGCCGGAGCCTGCATCAGTTGCTCAAAGCCTTCGTCCCACATCGACTGTGCGGCGGGCGCGCTATAGGCTTTGTTGTAGGCTGGGCGATTGGTCGATTGTGCAGCGGCGCGAATGCGATCCTGCAAGGCCAGGTCATCCGTTGCCCCACCCATGATACGATTGATGAAGGACTGCGCGCGTTCGCCCTGTGAGCCGAAACGGTCCGAAGCGGTGCGGGCGATGATTTCGCGGGCTTCCGGGTCCGTATTTGCTGCCGAGCGGGCGAGCGCGCGGGTGGTCTCGCCGCCACGATCCACGTTCATCAGGTTCTGGTTGTTAATGGCTGCGGACGCCTCGTCAGTCGCGCTGAGAGGCTGCGCAACAGGATTGGCGCGGTCCAGTTCAATGGCACGACCGACACGACGCCCTGCCTCACCAGTCGGGTTGACCAGCGCATTGACGCGCGGGGCAACGACATCGCGAACGGAACGACCGATGGCATTCAGGCCAGCACCGACGACAGGGACCGCGCCGCCGATTGCGCCGCCGATTGCGGTGGACATCGCTACGTCCTGATCATTGCCGCCACGTACCGCCGTGTCACTGGCATTGATGAGCGCATTCGTCGTGCCGGAGGCAAGGGCGCGTTGGCCAAGCGAATTGCCGACGACGCCAAGGGCGCGGCCACCGACAGACGTTGCCCCGAGAGGCACGAGCGTTCCGATGGCACCCGCCACCTGTCCCGCGAGGGCCGTGTTGGGATTGTCTGCGACGACGCGCTCCTGGTTGCTGCGCATCTGGTCGCGGACTTTGGTAAACGTCTCGTCCACGAAGGGTGCAACGACGCCCGCCGCGACATTGCGGATGCCCGATTGGATGGCAGGACCGACGACCGGAAGATCGGTGACGCCGGAGAGAAACGCGCCCACCTTGTCCATGGGACCGGCGCGCTCGACCATGCCCGTCTCGAGGTTATAGCCCTCGACATTGGAGCCGTCGAAATCGAGGTGCTGCGGCGATGCTTCAGCCGGCTGCGCGCCGGCAGCCACAGGGTCGAAAGGTGTAGCGCCTGCCGCCACGGGATCGAATGGGACAGGATCTGACGGACGTTGCACCTGATAGCCAGGACGGTCGGTCGGAAGCGGTGCGGGCGTGGCTGGTGCAGTCATAGCACCAGCGGCCATCCGTTCCGTGGCATCGGCGGCAGCGTTGGCATTTGCCGTACTAGGCGTGTCGCCATCCAGCGCGATTGCCCCGAAGGCCGAGGGATCGAAACCGCCAGCCTGTGCCGTTTGGGTGCGGCCGATCAGCTTCATGGCGTTCTGGCGGTGGCCGGCCATCTGGCTTTCCACCTTGTCGCGAACCGTTCCCGGCGCGCCGCCATTGTTGGCGTCCGAAGCGTTGTAGCGCCCGACGCTGCCTGCATTGATGGCAGAGTAAACGTCCAAAATGCCCATACCGGGGCGAACACCCGCATCTTTCAGGTAGCGGCCCGCTGCCTCGACCTGTTGGGAAACGGGTGTGTCCTTGGTTACGCCATACTTGCGCGCCTGCGGCTCACCCCACTGGATAAGACCGCGATGCGTTCCCCATTGCGTTGTCGGCCCCTTCTTCCAAGGGTCGAACGTGCCTGCGGTTTCATAGGACATGACCGTCGCCAGATCGATCGGATCAATGCCGATGTCGGAAGCGGTCTTGACGATGGCGGAGCGGAGTTCAGCGTTCACGGCTTGCGATACCTCTTGCCATTCGACATGAACTCGGAACCGGACGGGAGCGCGTCGTACTGCTCCTGCGAGGTGATTTCGCCGCCCGTTGCCGGCATGGGTGACTGTCCGGTCGGCGGGGTTGTAACCCCGCTCGCCTCTCCCGCACGACGGCGAGAGCGGTCCTTGCCGACCTCAAGGATGCCCTTCAACTCCCGCATGGCAGATGTGTAGGCTTCCTTCGACTGCGTGGTGGCAAGGCGAGCAATCGCTTCCGTCGCCTTTTGACCTTCCATGTCGGTGATAACACCGCCGCCTTTCAGGCTTTCGAACGCTTCAAGAAACACTCGGCCTTCCAACTGTTTGCGCATGGCATGGAAATCGGCGGCGTCCGTCCCGGCGATATAGTTGCGAGGGTCGAGCGTCCCGCTGAGGCCGATGGCGGTATCAAGGCCGGGATGATCGAGCATCTGATCAATCAGGGTGATAGTCTGATCCGCCTTTTGGAGCGCGCCACCAAGCTCAACCTGGCCCTCGCCTATTCCCTTGCCCCTGACCCTGGCGGCTTCCTCGCCCTCGATGTCCTTGGGGATGGTTCCAATCATCTGACCCGAGCGCTTGTCGATCAGGCCCCATTGCGTGCCAAGATCGACGCGATCTGCACCGGTTGACAGTTCGACACCCTCCGGGATTGCCGTCTGGACGGCGGTGCCATCGTCGCCAACCTGGAGAATGACCGGGTTGCCTTGTGCATCGGTGCCATATACAGGATTAAGGCTGCGCTTGGGGCCGGACTGAAGCGAACGATCCGCCTCCATGACATCCAGTTCGAACTTTTCTAGGGCCAAGTTCATCTCACGTTCGTTCTGTGCCGCAGTGAGTTGCTGCATGGTCGTGAGCGAGGCGCGGGCCGCGACAGGCGCGAGTTGCGGCTTGCCTCGGAACGGCGCGACATCGACTCCATAGCCCTGAAGAATGTTCAGTCCTTCCTCGTAAAGCTGCGGGTCGGCCTGTCCGTTCATGTCGCCGCCCATGGCCCCGAGCGCAATCGAGCCGATCATGCCCATGGCCTGCTGCGCGGCGTCCTTCTTTGCCTTGTCGAGGCCCGCTGCCGTTGCCGCGCCTTCCCTGAATGCTCCAAGCGCGTTGATGGGTTTGTTTTCGACGCCGAGTGCGACAAGCTGGTTCATCAGTAAAGCCCTCCGCTGGACGGTGCTGCCGGAAAGCCGCGATTGAATGACATCGCACCCAAGCCGCCCGAGATGTTGTTGACGACGCCGCCAATGGCGTTCTGCCAGGAGTTCGCCGCGCCGACATAGCCCGATGCCCTTGCCGCACCCGCGTCCTGATAGGCGCGCCCGATATTGCCGGCTGCGTTCTGTGTCAGGGCGTTCGTGGAGTTGGTCTGCGTCTGGCCCATGCCGGCAACCGAAGCGAGGCGGTTGAGGTACGTTCCGTATTCCTGATTGGCGAGGCCGGTACGGAACCGGGTCAGTGCCTTGAGCGCCGAACCGGAGTTCTTCATGCCCATGGCTGCTAGGTTGTTCATCACCCCGCGCTCGCCCTCTTCGACCATGAACTGGTAGCCGGGGGTTTCCTGGAACCCGCGCTTTGCCGTCATGGCGAGGGCGTTAACGGATGGCGTCGAAGGCTGGGCGGTCGGCTGTGCTGCCGGCGTCTGTTGTGCGGGGGAAAAGCCGGGAGATAGCCCAATCGCCATTCCCGGTTCATAGCTGTTCTGGGCCGACGTTTGCGGCTGGCTTGTGGCCACGGGCGCGGGTTGAGGCGCAGAAGACCGCCCGCCATTGGCTGCGAATGGGCCGGAATTCAGATCGGGCAGGATCGGCACTTCTGGGCGGGGAATGCCCAGCTCGTCCATGTAGGAATACAGCGCCTGCGCGCCCGACAGGGCCCACGGGTAGGCGTCAATGCGCGCCTGAACGGCTGCATCCCGTTGGACCTGTGCCGAGATTTCCGCAGCCTGGACCTGTGCGTTCGCAGCCTTTTTGGCGGCGCGCGCGCCCATCGCGCCAGAGGCAAGGGAGCCAGCCGCGCCAATGCCGGCCGCTGCAATCATTGGTGCTGGCATCAGGCCATCTCCCGCTTCAGATCGGCAATGGTCTCGCCATATTGCCCGTAGATTTCTTCGCTGATCTCGTCAGCCCAGGTGTTGCCGCCGACGATCCAGGCCATCAGCACGTAGACGGAGTAGATGCCCGCCCGTAGCATGTGCGCCTTTTCGACATCACGCGGCAGGATGCTGCGTTCCAGCCGGTTCGCCGCCTGCCATTGCAGAAACATCATCAGCATTCCCGTGCGCAGGATATCGGGATGGCGCATGAAGAACGGATGATATTCCTTGCGGAAAGCAAGCCACTGCATCAGTTCATCGATGCGGCTCTTGTCGCCCTCGTCGTGAACGTCGTCCCATACCTGAGCGGCGTCCCAAAGCTTGATGGCGAAATCGACGGCATCGGCATCGCCCTTGAACCAGCGGGGGAAGTCCATCACGTCCTCACGATGCCAGAGACGGCCAGAGAGACGACACTTCCCGCCGATGCCCCCGCACGGATCGTCATGCCTGCGGTCAGCAAATGTCCCTCGATTTCGTAGAGCGGCTTGGTTTCCCCCGCCGCAAGGCTCAATTCCTTGATGACCGTATTCGTAGCCGCGGCCGACCCGCCGTCAGGGACCAGATGAACGGTCAAGGTGCGGGCAGACGCGTCGGTATTGCAGGCGGTAGCCTGGTTGATCGAAACCGATGAACCGGACGGGACGGTGTAGAGCGTAGAGACCGACGCGCCGACCATGACCGGCTCGACAATCATATCCCAGACGATAGCCATGAAAGCTCCTAAGCGGCGACGTAAGACCCGGACACGAAGAACGTGGCCGAGGTATCCATCGGAATGTCGTTTGCATCGGCACCGGATGCGGCCTGACGCACGAGGATTTGCGTCGTGGTGCCGTTGACCATTGCTTGCGGCGGCGAAGTGTAGTCGAGGAAGGCGTAGTAGATCAGGCCCGGAGAGTTGCTGGCGGCGGTGAAAGGCAACCCCTCGATGCGAAGCCCACCCGTTCCTGTGTGCGCCGACCAGCGAAGGCTGATCTGGTAGTGAACGACGCGCCCAATCTTGGTGTAGACGCCGCTCTGGATGTCGTATGTGCCTGTCCCGGCCGTCGTCGTTCCGATGATGGTCGGGGTGAACGTGCCTTCCTCGTAATCGTCCAGCGTGTTCGGGTCAGAAGACGGGTTGACCGTCGCCGGGAACTTGAGTTGCCCGTTTGCCATCCATGCCGCGAGATTGGCCGGCGTCAGTGAGCGGGCCGTGTCGGTGCCCGTGATCGTCTCCGCATTGGTCGCCAGTTCGACAAGCCCGGTTGCCGTCGCGCTGGCGGTGCGCGAGGACAGCCCCGCAGGCGTTACGGCGCGCGTGGCATCGGTCCCGGTTTGTGTTTCAGCGTTCGTCGCCAGCTCGACAATACCGCTGGCTGTATCAGAAGCCGCGCTTACGGCGATGGTCGGGTTTCCCGCAACACCATCTCCATTCGTGATCGTGACAGGCGCCGTGCCGGCAATCGTTCGGACTGCCGCCGTTTCCGCTCCCGTCTTGACCATGACGCCGCTACCCGAAAGCGCGGCCACAGCCTCAAGGAACTTGCTCGTCAACGTGCTGGACCGTGCAATGCGGCCGGCCAGAGACGACATGCGGGCCATCACAGCGGCCATCAGCCCGTCACCGGCGTCGATGTCCCCCTTTGCCCGCGACAGACGCCCAGCGACCCCTTCAACGCGCCCTGACAGCCCGCCGATCAGCCCTTCCGTCTCGATCGCGCTTTGCGTCAGTGCATCGATACCCGAAACGCCGCTGCCTTCCTCGCCTTCGATCATCGACCGGACGGCCTGAAGCACCTGAAACCCTTCGCGGGTCAATGACCCATCAGGATTGGTGAACCGAATGCGCGGCGTGATCGGCTGGATTTGTGTCGCCATTTACGACGACCCCACCGATACCTCGCCCGAAGCGCCCATGATGCGCAGCCGTGTCGGGTCGGTCGTCATGAACTCCACGACGATGTTGCGGCCCTGCCCCAGATTGCGCCACATCGCCCGGCGCTTGTATTGCCCGGTCGACCCGAGAGAACGCCAGCGCTCGTTGCCGAACGTCTCACCGTCGCGCGCCACCCGAAGCGAAACCCGTGCTTCCTGATTGATGGCAGCGCGCCCGACTTCCGCGTCAAGAAAGAACGACCCGAGCGTGATCCTGCGTCCATTGGCATAGAGCGGGGCCGAAATGCCGCCCTGCTCCATGATCCCGCCTTCGTCGGTCGCGATGTCGTCGTCAAGCGCGACAATCCCGGCGTCCGTCAGGTAGTAATCCGCGCTGTGACCGGCCGAGCCGATGACATTCCACGAGTCGCTGCCATAGGTGCGGCAGGTGTTCCAAAAGCCGGTCGCGATGTTGAACTGGATCGTCAGTTCGCCAGGGAAATTCAACGTGTAGAACTTGTGCCCGCCGCTGGTGTAGACAAACGCATCGGCAGCCGCTCTCGCAGCGGTCGACACGCCTTGGATCAGGCGCTCGACGGCATGCGTCGAGACCCGCATCGGGCGGTAGCCATCGGCGCGGTAGACGATCCCGTCATCCCCGAGCCAATAGACGGTGTTGTCCTCTGCCGCGACCGAATAGGCTGCAGCACAGCCGCGCTCAAGTTGCGCATTGGTAAAGCGCGCGAAGGGAAAATCCGTGCCGCCCGAAAGCTGCCAGACTTCCGTCGTGCGAACGCCGAACAGCCACAGCTCATTATGGTCGACAAATGCGCGAACCAGTGGATCCGGCTTGGACTCGGCCGTGGCAAAGCTCAGCGCAGAAATCGAGGCGAAATTGTTGAGCGCCGTGACGTAGAACTGGTCCACCCCCGGAACCGAATAGATGCCATAGCCGCCCTGGAAGGCGACCGGCCCGATCTGCGTCGGGGCAGTGATCCGGCTGACAGTCGTCCCGTTGTAGACATAGCCTTGAAGGCCGTCCGAAACCATGATGTCGCCGTTGTCGTTGAAGACCATCGTGCAGCGGCGCGAGTTGTTCGAAACCGTACCCAATTCGGTCAGGGACGAACCGTCGTAGCGATACAGCTTGTCATCGATGACCGCGTAGTGAAACGCGCCATTGCGCTCGATGCAGCGCTTGACGCCGGTCTTGGCCGTGACCGAGCGCAGGCCGACCCGAGGCCGGCGAATGAGACGCGAGCGACCGCTCTGCTCGACCTCGGCAAACATGTTGATGAGGACTTCCTGGCTGTTCTGCCGGATGCCCGAGCTTCCGACCTGGGCCGCGAAAGGAAGGTCAACTACCGCCATGTCAGACCGCCGATGTTCCGAGACGCTGCGAGGGCATGTAGCCGAGCGCCTTGTCATAGCTGGACTGCGCCGGCTGATGCGCCAGGGCCTGCTTCTTGGAAATGCCGTCCTTTGACGTGAGCGCCGCCATGGCGATGCCCGGCGTGACCGCTACGGCGTAATCATCGGCAAGCCGCACCGCGAGATTGGACGAAATGGCTTCGTTGGCCTCGTCCGTCAGGGTCGTGTCGTCCTGGAAGGTCAGCGTGACCGTGCCGGGTACAGATGCCGCGGTGAACGCCTTGACCGTTCCTTCGCGCTTCCAGACGTTCAGCATGTCGGTGAGCGCCTGAAAATCGGCCGTCTGCTGGTGCGCTTCATACGGCTCTTCGTCAGCATGGACGCCGAGACGACGGCGCGCACGCACCATCAAATCACTTGCGGTCGCCATCGGACTTCACCTTGGAGGGAGTGTCCACATAGCCGGCCGGGATCGTGTCGCCGGGCTGAAAGAGTTTTGCGCCGTCCTTGGAATACATCCAGGTCGGGGCTTCGATCTCGTCACGCTTGGGCTGCTTGGTCATGTCATCACCTCATGAAAAGAGAAGGGGCCAGCCCGTTAAGGCCAGCCCATCATGTGTGTGTTGCGCCGTGCCGGGAAAGGCTAAGGTAAATGACGCCACACGCGACGAGCGCGGATGTCTCTCACCTGACGGCCTGAAACTCCATATTGCTCAGCGACGATGCGGGACGGGCCAACCGAAGCCCTGATCTCTTGCACCTGCTCTTCGTTCAACTTCGCGCATCCGTGCGCAACGCCACGGGAGACACCGAAACGCTGACGCTTCTTTGCCCGCATGTCGGCCACGTTCGCGGCCTGATCGCCAAGGAACAAATGCTCCGGCCGAACGCATGGCGGGTTGTCGCAGCGATGTAGAACATGCTGTTCCGACGTAATTTCGTGACAGAACAGTTGCCACGCGACCCGATGCGCCAAGGCCGGCACATTGCTGATGGTTAGCCGCCCATAGCCGTTCGGGTCACGGTATCCAGTCCACTCCCAGCAACCGTTCGATTTTTCAACGTTTGCGGTCCAGCGCTCCAAGAGCGTGGCGCCATGAATTTGATGCTGCCTGACGATCAGCGGGTCGCCGTATTTCCGCCATTTAGTGTAGTGGGCAGAACACCACCCCCACGCTATAGCGCGCTTCTCGCACCCTTCGATCTTGCACGTTTTCATTGGTCGCTCCATCGCAGCTTTTATACCGCGATGGAGGCTTGTGGTCTAGCGAAATTACGCGGTTCCGCTAAGGCGTGTTGCCAAACGGGGGTCTATGGTACGAACCCCGAAAAGAATGTCCAAACGCCATGCGCTCACGTCCGTCGAACCCGTGTAGTACGGGATCACGCGAACCGACGTGCCGTTGTAGGAACGACGGGCCACATCGACTGCGCCGGGAGGCGAGACGAGCGGAACCATCGCCAAGGCAAAAGCCGCCTTGTTGAACAGCAGGTTCTGACGGTAGCCCGTGCTGCCGGTGCCGAGTACGGTGATCGCCGCGTTGTCAGCCGGGACAGCCGAGACGTTCTTGAACGCACCCGAGGCGATGATCGCCGGGTAGATCGTCAGGGTGGCCGGTCCGCCGGCAGTGGCGTCCGTGTTGGCGTCAGCCGTCACAACGAACTGACGCAGGAACGGCAGCGTGGCCTTGGTCACCGGGTTGACGGCAAAGACGCCGGCAATGGTGAACACGTCACCAGCCCTAACGATGCCAGTCGTGGAAGCGGTCCAGCCATCCGTGATGAGCGACTGCGTCATCGTGTCCTTGACGGTCGCATAGGTCGAGCCCTGCGAGCCGCCATTGACGAGCGGCGTTCCCGTCGCGACACCGACAGTATGCGTCGGGACGTTCTGGGACATGTAGGTATCGACGCCGCCGATCATGCCGAGCGAGCCTTGGCGATAGGCGCCCTTGGCAACGTCCTGCATGTAAAGCGCGGTCTGCGAGCCGAGCAGGCCCCAGTGATCCGCCGGCGACAGCACGGCCGAGCGATCGGCCTGCGGGATCGCCAGTTCGTCCATGCGCTCCGGTGCCTTCGCGAAGTCGGCATAGGCGTTGACGACCTGACCGGGGGTGCCAACCCAGTTCGGCACGTCCTTGTAGAGCGCCATCAGGTTCGTATCCACCTCGTTGGCGAGCTGGATCATGGCCGGCTTGATGACGCGCTCGGACAGGTCCTTGATGTCCAGCGTCAGCTCGGTCGAGGTGAACGAGAAGTCGACGCCCTTCATCTGGTTGACGGTGATGGAGGTCTTGCCTTCCACAACGTCCTGCACGGACGCCGTGGCGCCGCTGCGAACCGTGAAGTCGGTCGGGCGGCGGATCGAAACCGTGTCGCCGACCGCATAGCCGTTGACCGAGTTCGAGAACTCCTTTTCGAGGCCGCGATGGACCTGCTTCGCCATCACGAGGTTATTGTCCAGGATCATCAGCGCCTCCTTGGCGAAGATGTCCGGAGTGATCACTGCATTAGGCATGGTGGTATCCCCTTACCCGGTCCCTGCCGGGCATGATTGGTGGGGATCAGCCGCCGCCCTGTTTCCGCCACTTGACGTATTCGTCCATCGACATCTTCTCCGGGTCAGGATCGCTGGACCGCGAGGAAGAGCCGACCGTCGTCACCGGCGGGGGGGCGTTGCTGATCTTCTTGGGCTTCGGGGCCATTTCGGCTTCCATCCGCCCGATGGTGAGTGCCGCCTTGTGCGGCGTCATGGCGCTGATCTCGCGCGCCTTTGCCGGGTCCTTGCCCAAGGCATAGGCGATCTGCGGGCCGAAGTCGGAGTCCATCAGAAGCTCGGCAACACTGTCCGAGATAGGCGCGGTGTAGGCGACCTTTTCGAAGTCCTGCACGGTCTGTGCGAACTCCGATGCGCGCGTCTGCCACGCCTCGCGACGGTCATTGGCGACCTCTTCGCGGGCTTCCTTGATGTCTTCCTCGATGTCGGCTCGCCGCAGTGATTTCGCCGTATGCTCGGCCACTGCGCGCTGATAATCCGCGTCCGTATCGAACTTGTCAGGGTCCGGGGCCTTCGCCTCGTATCGAGCCAGCCGCTTTTCCAGATCCGCGATGCGCTTGTCGCGCTCGTTTCGCTGGTCGGTGAGCTGCTTGATCCGCTCGGAAGCCGGAACGCCCTTCTTCTTGGGCTTGTCGCCCTCTTCGGCCTTTTCGGCAGCCTCGTCGCCGGTTTCGTCAGCCTTCGTGTCCTCGGGCTTCGCGTCCTGCTCTTTCGGTGCTTGCAGGTTTACCGTCTTGTCTTCCGCCTCTTCGGTGGCAGGTGCCGTCGTCTCTGCGTTCTCGCTCGCCAGCGCGTTTTCGGTCGTCACCGGGGGTATTCCTCATGAAAAAAGCCGCCCCGAAGGACGGCTCGTTGAAAGGCAGGATTGCCTGTGGTCAGCCTTGCGGCTGGTTCGCGGCCTGCTGTTGCTGGGCCTCGAATTTCGTGAAATCGACGCTGTTCGCGATGTCAAACTTGGCTGCATCGACTTCGAGCTTTTCGCGTTCAAGATCGGCCTTGAGCGCCATTTCCTCGCGGCGCAATGACTGCTCGCCCTCTGTCTTGAGCGCGTCCAGTTCAAGACGCTTGGCCTCGTTCTCGACCTTTGCCATGTCCGCGATGGCCTTCGGATCGGGCGGGGCTTCAGGCTGCGGCTGCTGCTGCATGGCCTGCAATTCGTCTTCCGAAGCCGTGATCTGCGGCGGCAGCGAACGCTTGATGCGCTCGGCAATCTCCTGCGCATAAGGCCAGTCCATCGCCTTGACGATCAGATCGCCGGCAATGCCCCACAAAGCCGGGTTGGCCTGCGTTGCCGCCAGCATCGACTCCCGCGCTTCCTCGCGCTTGGTCGAGAAGGACGGGCCGGCCTGAACACGCACGTCGAACTTGCCGACCGTGAGGTCGTTCATGACCTCTTCCATGCCCGGCACGTTGGCATTGACGCGAACCGGCTTCGGCTGGTCATCTTCAGCGCCGATGATGCGAACAACCCTGTCCGTGTCGTAAATGCGCGGGATCAGGTCGATGAGGATGTCACCCGCACGCTTGATCGCGGCCTTGAAGTTGTCGAAGTAGTGATACGAACCGACATCGCCCTCGCGCTGGCGGGCCAGAATCGCCTTGCCGGATGTCTCGTTCGACTTTGCCCCGAGAGCCGCGTCGTAAATGCCCGTCGTGGCCTTCATGTCGTCCGAGGCGAGCGCGGCCTCCTGCCAGAGCGGCGCAGATGCTGCCGGCGGCTGGACACGCTCAGGCGACTTGTTGCCGACTTTCGGATCAGGATTGAACAGCAGATATGGGCGCGGGTTGGTGTTGGCCGTATTCCACTGCGCCTCGAAGCCCTTGATCTGTTCGGCCGTCATCAGGAACGGCGCGCGCGGCTGCTGCCCGATCAATTCGGCCTGCGACGAGCGATAGTAGTTGTAGAGGCGCTGCGGGTCCTTTGCCGCACGGATGATGCCATGACGGATGACCTGCTCGTCCAGCGGGATTTCCGAGCCGATTGCAGGCACAACCGGGATATGACGCCCTGCCCACTCATTGGGCCCCGACAGGATTTCCCCGCCCGAAACAATGTACTGCTTAATGCGATAGTCCGTGAACGTGCGCTTGCGGGGCTTTCCGCCCTGATCCACAGCCAGCCCGAGGAACGAAATCTGGTCCTTCGAAAGCCCGGTGATGTCCAGCGTCGAGCCGTCATTGGCAATGGCCAGCGTCCGCTCATACGGCTCACGATGCCAGAACTCGGCAACCCGCACATAATCGCCCGACATCCAGAACAGGTCGTTGAACAGCTCGTCGCGTGGGAAGTCGTTGCATTCCTTGCCGGGGTACTTCTTCTTGAACGCGCGCTTCGACATCAGGTCCGAGACGAAGCAGTATTCCGCGTCCGAACGGTCGATCTCTTGCGAATTGGGGTCCCAAGTCACGGCCAGCGGGTTCATGATCCGCTTGATGCGGATTTCCTGCTCATCGACCGAGTTATCGACGTACTGCGTGACAATGCGAAAATGACCGATGCCGATGCCTGCCTCGCATTCGAAAGCATGTGCATAGGCGTTGGTCGCGTTGCTGGAATGCTCGATCTGGCGGATGATGCCTTCGAAGATTTCTGCTTTGTCGATATCAGCGAAGTCGTCCACCGGCTGCACGTTGATCGCAGTCGGGTTGAGCCGCATGTCGCCCGTGACCTGGCGCACGAACTGCCCCAGCCGGTTGATGGTCAGGATCGGACGGCGATAAAGCTCACGCTCCGCCTTGGCGCGGCTGTCCCACTGATCGCCCGAAAGAAAGCGCAGATCGTCATAGGCGTCTTCGCGATTGTCGGTGTCGGCTTCCCATGCTTCATGGAACAGCTCGATAATCTCGCGGTGGTCCATCTTGCCCTTTTTGGGCTTGTCGTAATCCATCACGCCATCCATGAGCCTTGGCCGAGACCGGCGTTGAAATCTATGACCCGCCCGCCTGACGGTTCTTCGTAGGCGACACACATCAGGCCAAAGCTGTCAGCCCCGTGCGACGACCAGTCATGTTCCGGCCCAAGGCCGATGTTGCGGGCTTCGTCCTGCTTTTCGTGATACCAGCCGAGAGCGTCGATGCCGGCCTCGCATGTCTTCTCGTTGAACCAGACTTGCGGGAAGCGACGGCGGGCAACCTCTACCCGCTTGAGAGCCGCGCCCTTGCCCTGGTTCGGAATGGTCCTGACGCCGAAGCCTGCCGCCCTGATGTGATCTTCAAAGCGGATGGCCGTAACCGCGTCTTCCGTAGCCCCGTCATGAGGAAGGATGCACTCGGCCGAGCCGTAGCCATTCGAGCGCAGCCATTCGAGATGAGCGGCGAGCGGCTGCCTGACAGCCTCGTAGTAGTCGAGAACCCGGATCGTCTGCCCGACGAACTGCACGATCCAGATGGACGTTGCATCGCGAACGCCGATGTCCCAGACCGCATAGACAGGCAGGAGCGGATCGCGCGTGACGATGCCGATGCGGCCTTCCTTGCGAGCAACAGCCAGAGACGCCGCGTAATAGGCACCCTCGATGACCGTCGCGTATTCACCTTCCCAGATGTGCCCGTATTGATCCGGATTGTCGTTCAGGCAGTCCCGGCGCTCCTGATCAAGAACGCTCGGGAACCATGGGTTGTCCGACCAGTTGGCCTTGACGACAGACGAACCGGTAGGTGGGTTTGCCCCGCGCATGAGAGCATCGACAGGATCGGACTTGCGCCGAGGGTTCCAGCTAAACCAGATCTCCGAACCATCCGCACGAATGGTAGGACGAAGCAGCGAGAGCGACCTGGCCGATAGCGTCTGCGCTTCCTCGCACCATGCGCGCTTGTAGCCTTCCAGCGATTTGATGGACTCCGCCGTGTGGTCCTGCATGCCCTGAAAGCTGATCAGCCCATCACCGGGCGTTTCGATGACCTCGCGAAAGACCTTGAAACCGTCAGCCTCACCAAGGCCGAGCTTGCCGAGCTTGTCCTCAAGTGTCAATCGGCGTTGAACTTTGACCCTCTATCGGCATCCAATATTGACCC
>FLYM01000024.1_pt1 | contig 14167 bp, 32 predicted proteins | sample 1122581 | NCBI WGS metagenome assembly FLYM01 (sample SAMEA4346789, study PRJEB14843) | hot springs metagenome | biome: Terrestrial Biome; feature: Habitat; material: Sediment | place: India | collected 2012-06-12 | depth 1760 m
GGGGGGTGGGGCATGGGGGTATGGGGTCGGGTGGGGGGGTGCCCCCTGGTCACCACACTTCGCTGACCTCGCCGAGCGTGGGGCCGCCGTCCTGTTGGGCTGAGGAGTTGCAGCCGAGGTGGGCGCTGTCGAGGTTGGCTGGGTCTTCGCGCAGCTCGGGGTAGCGGTGCCAGTCCTTGATGTGCTGGACGGTGAAGCTGCCGGGGTCGGGCCAGGCGAGCGTGTAGTCGATGCGCTGCCCGCATAGGCAGCAGGGCAGTCGCTTGGCTTTCTGGTTGGCGCGGAGCCTGCGCCAGCGTGAGCCGCGGCGTCCTGCGTTCTCGCCCATCGACTCCTCGCAACTAGACCAGTTGCCGTTTCACTATTCTCGTCGGCTTGCGCGGTGTAGATCTCGGAGAGTGGAGGATGCCCAGCTTTACGTGCGGATGCTTCTGCTTGCGCTGTTCGTGGCGCTGGTGTTCGCCTGAGCCTTCGGTCGCAGCTCGAGTAGCGCGTCCTCGAGCACTCGCATCGGGTCGCGGTGCTTCTGCTTGCGGATGGTCTCGACGAGCGTGAGCATCTCGTCGATGAAGTCGCAGGCGAGGTCTCGGTCGAGGATCTCGGTAGCCGGTGCAACCATGCCGTCCCCCTGACGCGCCGCCTCGCCGTTCCGGTGCGCCCAAGAGCGAGACGGCGCCGGGGTCTGTCGCTCTGCGCCCCGCAGGCCAAGCGACGTCTGGTGACATGAGAAGGCCCGGCAGTCGCGGACGACGCCGGGCAACAAGGGATGAGGGCGCGAGAGGACGCACCGTCTGCTACAGCATAGACTACAAAGCCGTAACTTCACGCCGACTTCTCTCTAAGCCGTGCGTCGACGTCGCAGATCGCGTACACCGTCCGGCCGCTGTCGCTCTTGGACTCGACCAGCCCCCGAGCCGCCCAAGCCCGCAACGTGCCGGGCTTGAGGTTGTCGCGGATCAGGAACTCGGCGGCCGTCAGGTGGGTCGCGTTGGTCATGTGCAACTCAGCCACGTTGCGTCGGTACTCGACGTCACTGCGCCACTCCTTGCACTTCGGGCACCGCCACCCGTCGGCCGCAGCGAGCTTGCCGTACTCGCGCCGCAGCGGGATCCGGCACTTCATGCACGGCGCCCCGGTCTCGACCTGCTCCCCGTCCCGCAGCACCAGCTCAAGATGCCGCCGCACTCGCCGGATCTCGCGCCGGAACTGCCCGAAGTCCTGCCCGACGTCGTGAGCGATCCGCCCGAGCCGCGCGTCGATCCAGTCGGCCATGCTGACCACAGTGGGAGCCCGGTCGTACTCCTCGCCGTAGTCCTCGCACAGCAGCAGCGTCCACTGCTTGAGCACCCACTCGGGGTTGGTGTCGTCGCCGTCGTCGCCCAGGTCGTTGAGCGGCTTCCCCGTCCGCAGCGAGATCGCAGCCCGCCTGGAGGTCCACGCCTCGTAGTCCGCGGTGGGGGCGGCGAGCATGGCGGCCTCGGACCAGATGCCCCGGTGCTCGCGCTCCTCGGGCAGTGCGGCGTACAGCTCAACCAGGGCGCGCAGGTCACGCCGGGTCTCGTCGATGCACTCCCCGCACGTGGCTTGGGCGTAGGTGACGTGGGTGCCGCACACCTGACAGTGGCGCTCGGTGCAGACCTGGCAGCCGTCGCAGCCGCCTTCACACTGGTCGTGATGGCGCTCGCGGAGATAGCGCAGGCCCTCGCTCGGGTAGCAGGTGGTCACCCTTGGTCCCCCTCGGTTCCATACGGGTCGGTCGTCGCGATGCACGGCTCGGGGGCCGGCACCTCTGGCTTGCTCTCGCTCATGCCTGGCCCCCGTTCGCTGTCGGTTCGATGGTCGTCTCGGCCCACTCGGTGATCGCCCTCGCGAGCGCCAGTGCCGCGTCCCTGTCCATCACGGCGGTCGCGTGCTGGAGTTGTGGCGCCGGGTTGCCGTCTTCGTCCTTCTTCCAAAACGAGAGCCCTTCCCCGGCGACCTCGAGGCGCAGCCAGGGGCCGTGATCGGGGTGGTCGTGCATCTCGCCACAGCCGGTGCAGGCGTACTCGTCGCCGTCCTCGTTGTGACCAGGTACGCACCACGGCGCGATGTAAGCGAGCCCTATCGCGGCAGGGCGCTCGTGGGTGCCGGTCGTGTCGGGGTAGTGGTTGCTGAACCCCTCGGCGTAGGTCAGGACGTGGCCGCCGATTGGCAGCTCTTCGTCCTCCCGTGCGTGAGGCGGCGACCCGATCTCAGTCGTGCTGCACCAAATGCTCACGGTCTCCACTCCTCGCACTCGCTGACCCTGCTCCCGATGACATGCACCACGCGCCCGTCGATGACTTGCCGCCTGATGTGCTGCCCGCAGTCGCCGCAGCCGATTTCGGGCCGTGAGCGCCTGATCTCGGTCTGGGTGGCTCCGGGTGCCGTCGTGGCCCTCGGAGCGCCCTGTGGCCGCGTTACGAGCCGCCTGAGGGTGCGTGAGGGGATCACGAGGGGTCACCGTCCCACTCCGCAGCCAGCGCCTCCACTGCCGCCGCCTCGACCATCACCCGGCGGACCTCGGCAGCCAGGACGGAGGCGACGTGGGCAACCGCTCCCGTGATCGCATCCGCAGGCGTCTCGTACCGGGCGAATCGCAGCGGATTCTCGGCAACGGTCCCCGTCCGGACGATGGGGCACGAACAGCCCCATCCGTAGTGCCTGCCGCCATCTGCCCAGAGGACGGTGTACCACTGGTGCTTGCCCAGCACCCGCTCGCTCAGCGCCTCGAGCGACTCGGTCACGGGGTTGTGGTACGGGCAGTCGGGAGCGAACTGACCAGGCTCGGGGGTGCCCGCGTAGGTGTAGATCGGCCCGCAGATGCAGCCGGTGCTCGCCGGCTCACGCCTGAACCCCTCCGGGTCCAGCGACTCGGGCGCGTTCACAGGCCGACCATCCGTCCGTAGCAGCGGCCAGAGCAGAGCGCACCCATGTACAGGTCGGCCTCGGGCACTTCCTTGCCGCACTCCATGCACGGGTAAAGGCCGTCGAACGGCTCGTACCAGTCGGTGACGCCACCCATCGGGAACTGCGCGGCAGTGGGGTCGTGGATCGTGCCGTCGGGGCGGGTGGTCCACCAGTGCTCCTCGCGGCCCCAGATCGGGTCGCAGTACCAGCCGCGCACCAGTGTCAGGGTCGGGTCGGCGGCGACGGCCGCCTTGGCGTACTCCTCGCACCTGCCTCGGAGGTTTGCGTCAGGCGCGGCAGCCACCCGCCCTCGCAGCTCAGCGACGCGGGCCTCGAGCATGTCGCGGGCGGGGACGTCGCTCATCGGTCGCTCCCGTCGGCCTCGGCGGTCTCCTGCCCACAGGACGCGGGCGAGGTGGCGGGGTCGCTGCCGAAGTGGTGCTCGATCTCCGGCGGGAGCTCGTCGTCGAGCGAGACGTAGACGACCCGGTGCTCACCGAAGCGCTCACGCAACTCGACGTCGCGGCCGAAGTTCCGCGTCAGGTCGGCCTGGAGCCATGACGGGCTCGACGACATGTGTCCTCGGATGACTTCGTCGGGTGTAGCCAGGCATCCGCCGACGTTGTCGCCGAATCGTGACTGCTCGACGACGTACAGCGTGGTCTCACTCATCACTGCTCTCCTTCTCCTCGGTGCGGGTGGTCTCGGCTCGGGGGTAGGCATCGAGCACCCGGGCGAGGTCGATGCGGTCGGTCCACGAGTAGGGCGTCGCGACGGTCACGCTCTTGGCGTTGACGCGGACGACGCGGTGCCAGCCGAACTGGTCGCGCACGTGGGTGGCGCCCGCGAGGTCGGCGGCGGTGAACTTCGGTCGGTCGCGTTCGGCCTGACGGGCAGCGCGGACGGCCGCGGTGTGCTCCTTGGCGCGCTGGCGGTTGACCTTGCGCTGCTCCCTGAGGTGCCGGTCGATCTCGCGGTCGAGGTTCTTGAGGCGGCCGGGGATGTTCAGCTCGCCGTGGTCGAAGGTGCTCACGCTGGCGTCTCTTGGGTGGTCTCGGCTCGGGCGCTGCGGCAGGTCGGGCACGCGGCGGGGGCGATCTTGTGGAGGCTCATGCGGACTCCTCGTGGTTCGACGGGTGCCAGGACTGCACCAACCGGGCGTAGTGGCCCTGCATCTGCAACATCACCGAGGCACGCGACCCGTGGCGGTTCTTCCCGACGATCACCTCGACCTCGGCGACGTCGGGGTCGGAGTCGTGCAGCAGCAGCACCTGATCGGCGTCGGCTTCGATCGATCCCGACTCGCGCAGGTCCGAGACCTGAGGCCGACCGTCCCGAGCGCGCACCGACTCCCGGTTCACCTGGGCCATCGCGACCACGCAGGCGCCGGTCTCGCGCGCCAGCACCTTGAGCCCCCGCGACACCTCGCCCAGCGCCTCGGCGCGCGACTGATTACGGCCGCGATCAGGCGTGCTCAGCAGCTGCAAGTAGTCCACGACGATCAGCGCGAGGTCGTCACGCTTGCGCTGAAGTTCGCGGGCTGCTCGCCGGATGCTGGTGACCGTCTGGCCGGGTGAGTCGTCGATGGTGATGGGCATGTTCAGCAACTCGTCGCTGCACTGGTCGATGCGGCTCCACGAGCGCTCGTCGGTGTTGCCGTTCTGCAAGCCGGTCAGGTCGACTCTGGCGTGCGCGGCGAGGAGCCTCTGCCCGACTTCCTCCTCGGGCATCTCCAGCGACGCGACGAGCACGGCGTGGTGGTGCTGGTGCGCCATGTGCAGAGCGAGGTTGGTGCCCATGACGGACTTGCCGACGCCGGGGCGTGCGCCGACGACGACGAGCCGCCCGGGTGCGAGTCCGCCGATGATCCGGTCGAGGTGCGACCACGGCGTGCTGAGCATCGCTGCTCGGCCGTTCTGTGCGGTGTCGATGACAGTGGGGAGCACGTCGGCCAGCGACCGGGCCGCGGTGCGGGCGTGGGTCTCGGTGGCCTCGTCAACCGCTCGGCGTGCAGCTTCGCGAGCGATCTCGAGCTCTTCGTCGGTCTCCGGGACCCGGCTGGCGAGCTCGGCCACTACGGTTCCCGCGCGTTGCATCCGTCGCGTCCCGGACGCCCGCAGCACCACCCCGGCGTGGTACGGCGCTTCGGCGATCGACCGGGCCTCGGCGGCCAGGTCGATCAGCAGCGTCGGGTCGTACCGGGTGCCGGTGCCGTCGAGCGCGAGCCGCACCGACACGGGGGTCACGGAGTTCCCGGCACGCTGGATGCGGAGCGCGGCGGCCCAGATCTGCTCGTGCAGCGGGTGATGCAGGTCGCTGGGCTGGACGTCGAGCCGGTCGAGGTCGGCGTAGCCGGACAGTGCGCAGGACACCAGGGCCCGTTCTGCGTCGAGGGCGGTGGTCGGGTCGCTCATGCGCGCCGCCTCCGGAGCCAGGCGTCGTACTCGGCGTCGGTGAGCCCGTCGGGGGGTGTCTCTAGGTCGGTGACCGGCGTCAGCCGGGGCGCGGCGGTGGCGGCAGTGGGCTTCGGGGTCTCGTTGCGCAGCCAGGTGTTGAGGGCCCGGTGCCAGTCGACGAACCGGGAGTCCTTGGCCAGGTGGTAGTCGCGCCAGTGCTCGACGACGGCTGTGAGGTCGAGACCGCGCTCGGCGGCGAGGCGCCGGTTGGTGTCGTTGGGCTCGAAGTCGTCTGGCAGTGGGGTGGAGGAGCGCTTGCGCGACGTCTTCGCCGACGGCTCGGTCGAGTCGGTCGCGCCACCACCAGTAGTAGTTCCGTAGGAACTACGGGTCGGGTCGGGTCGGGTCGGGTCGGGGGGACCGTGACTCACGCTGTGACTTCCTTGTGAGTCACGGCGTGAGTCACGGCGTGACTTCGCTCGCTCACGTGCGTGACGTTGGCGCTCCGCAGCCGCCTGACGTGCAGCTTCGATTTGCTCCTTCGTCGGCTGGCGCTCATCCCAGTTCTTGAACCGGACGCCTCCTTCGGCCTCGACCCAGAGCGAAACTTCGACCAAAGTTCGTCGTTCTTTCGGCGTCCCGAGGACGCGAACAACGTGGTCGGGCACGAATCCGTCGGTGAGTTGCTGCATCGACCAGGCGCCCGCGCGGGTCCATAGGCCGATCGCGGAGTTGCCGGCAGCCATGACCTTCTCGTGCATCGGGAAGGTGTCGTCGACCTTGAACCACGGCAAGTCTCAGTCCTCCAGCCAGCTCGTCGACCACGTGGTTCCGCAGTCCGAGCAGCGGTAGTGGCAGACCCAGGACGCTCCTTGGGGGAGCGCGGCGGTGGGCGCCTCGGTGTTGTGGGCGCAGTTGGGGCAGCCGTCGATCCGGCTCATGACCCGAGTGAGTGAGTCACCTAGTCGGGCGGGTGCTGGGGGTGGCAAGATAGCCATCTAGTCGATGCTCCAATCATCGGCGAGGCCCTGGGGAATCCGTCGACTGTTAGCGCAGTCGACCCCCGGGGCCGTCTTTAGTTGAGCCCCCATGGTATCGCAAATCCCACCGTTGTGATTCGCCGAACGGGACGCGTTTGCCCTGGTCATGCGGCACCTCGCTGCAATCGTCGGGACCAGTCGGTGACCGGATGAGTGGGTCGCTTGATGCCGCCGACGAGGTGCCACTCGCCCTTGTAGGCGACGCCCTGCTCGCGGCGCTGGATCGCGACGGCGGCCCGGTGATCGCCCCTCAGGACAGCGGCGACGACGCGCCGGTAGCGGGTGGCGCACGCGCGGCATCGGCGGCCTTCGCATCGCCGGTCGCAGTCCAGGCAGCAGGACCGCCGGTTGGTCCGGTCTCTCATGCCGCACCTCGGTCCCGGCGCCGCTTGCGCTCGTGGACGCGGTTGGCCTGGAGGCACGCCTCGCACGCGGGGTTGCCGTGGTTGCGGTGGCGCTTGTAGGCGCGCATGGTTCCGCAGTCGTCGTACTCCCCGGTCTCGGGGTCGGGGATGTCGGGGAGTGCGACGGGGCCGAGCCTTCGCCGGGCGGGGATCTCGCGGGGGCCGACGAGCTTGCCTGCCCAGGTGCCCTCGGGGCCGGGAAGGGGGCCGGCTGCGCGCTGGACGTCCTCGAGCCGCTGGCGGCACTTGAGGATGACGGAGCAGGTCGCGCAGATGTCGCGGGCGCGTGCGTGGTCCAGCGGGTGGCGGCTGTCGAAGAGCTCGTGTTGGCCGACGCATGGTGGTGCGGTGTCGGCGGTGAGGTCACCAGCGATAGGCACGGCCGTACTCCTTGTCGTAGCAGTCTCGGGTGCAGTAGGGGAGTCCGGCGCGTCTGGTCTTGTGGCAGCGCAGGCAGGCGCCGGGGGTGGTTTCGGCGTAGCGGATGACGGCGTATGCGTCGGCGGCTCGGCGGTTGGCGGCGAGGTGGTCGACCCAGAGGTCGGTCATGGCGTCCACTGGTCCCAGGTGCTGGCAGGTCCGGCGCTGACGAGCCAGTAGGTGATCGGCCTGCGGGGTGCCTTGGCGGCGAGGATGGGCAGCGCGGAGCAGAGGCGGGCGGCGTCGAGGAACCGGGCGCGGTCGTCGGGGCCGAGGGTTTTGGAAGCGGTGCCGACCTGGACGAGCGCGAGGCCGTGCTCCTCGTGGGCCATCGCGAGGTCGGCCGGTCCCTTGCTGGCAGCGGCGCGCATAATCGGTACCCAGCCGTGGAAGGCCATGTGGTCGCGGACGGCGTGCTCTCGGGCTCGGCCCGAGGTGGCGGTGCTCATTTCTGGACCACCTCCATCTGGTCGCCGTTGATGCAGGCGTCGCGGATCTCCTCGGCTGCCTCGCGGGTGGGGAACCCGTTGAGGGGGCCGTTGCGGGTGGTTGGGAAGCGGCGGCCGAGGTCGGTGTCGGGCCGGTAGCGAAGGAAGAATCGGGGCTCGGTGGTCATGGCTGCCGCTCGCGGTGGATCACGGCCTCTTGCAGGTGCGGCGGGATGTCCACCTCGCCGATCCAGACTGCGGGACCGTCGGGTCCGTGCGGGTCGTTGGCGAGGCCGGTTGGGCGGCTGCGAACGTCGGTCAGGACGCCTTCGGTGCCTTGGATGAAAGGCACGACTGCCCAGTGAGCGGGGTACTCGCGCAGGCGGTCCATCAGTTCGCCTACGGTCATGTCGCGCATGCCGCTCACTGCTCCGGCTCCGTCTCGCTCGGGACGACCTCGGCCTGCAACTCGGCCACGCGCGCCTTGATCTGCTCGCGACGCTCAGGCCCAGCGGCTGACCACATGCCCTTGAGCTGCTCGACGTCGATGCAGGCTGCGACGTCCTCGGCGGTCGGCTCGGGAGGTCGCTGGGGTGCGTCGGGAAGCGGGTCGACCTTGTACAGCCCGGCGCGACCCTGGGACAGCATGATCGGCGCGGACTTCGGCCCGTCGATGCCAGAGAGGCGCGAGATCCGAGTGCCGCCCGGAGTCTCGTTGCCGAACTTGACCTTCTCGTCGGCGTACAACTCGACGCGCTTGCCGACCCAGTTGTCGGACTCGCGCGACCAGCAGAACGCAAGCACGCGACGCATGTTCTTGCCCGGCTTCCACGGGCGGTCGAACTCGGCGAGGTGCACGGTGACCGGCTGCTCGGCGCCGGGCCGCACGTCGACCTGGGTCACAGTGAAGATGCGCGGCTCGCCGCCACGAAGGTCGATGTTGTCGAGCTGGTCGCTCTTGGGCTTGAGCGTCTCGGATACGTCGGGCATGTCAGAACACCTCACTGAGATCGGGCATACGTTCGGTCAGGGGCAGGTCGGCAGTGACCCGCGAGTAGGTGGCGACCATGACGGCGGCGGCGAGCTCGAACTGCTCGACGGCGGCCTGGATGCCGTTCAGCCAGGCGGGGTCGGGGTAGACCCGCTTGCGCCACAGGTGCATGCCTCCGCAGTAGGAGAGGTAGTCGCACCACTGGCGCCCGGAGACGAGGAAGCCGGCTTGGATCTGCGCCATGTTCTCGGCGGGCACAGCGTCGGCGAGGATCGTCTGGAGGTGTTTCTTCTGGCGTCGCACCTTGATCTCGATGAACCCCTCATCGCCCACGAGTCCGTCGGGGCTGAATCCCAGGGTCCAGTCGTCCTCGCGCCGGACCATGAACCCGCATTCGGTCGCCTTCTCGTACCGCTCGCTGTAGGCGTCGCGGGCGAGTGGCTCGTAGGCGACGCCGTCCCACATGGCGGCGCTCTGGAACGTCGGCTCGACGTAGCCCGTGATGCGCTCTGCGACGAGAGCGGCGACGAGTCCGCGGGCGCTGTCGTTCATCGCAGGCTTGAGCGTGCTGGGCGTCACGAGCGCGCTGACGACGGACGCGGTGACGATGCCTGCGCGGGCGGCGTACCACTCGGGCGACCGCTGCTCGCAGTCGATGATCTCTAGCGTCACGCCAGCCACCTCTCCTTCTCGTACTTCCGCATCGCCTCGGCGCGCTCGTCGTCGGCGATGAGCACGCAGTAGTGGCAGGGGGCGAGGGGCACGCAGTCAGCGCAGAGCTCCTCGTGGGGGCAGGCAAGTTCGACGAACTCGCCGCCGCAGATGCGGCAGGGGAGGGCGCTCATGCGACACCGCCGCTGAACAGGTCCGGCTCACCGATCGGACGGTTCGACCACAGGACCTCGATGCGATCACCGTCTGTCTTGGTGGCTTCGCCGCGGATGCCGTTGCCGGTCCAACTGGACATCTCAGCGACGTGCCACCCGGCGTACAAGTCGGCGTAGAGGGGTGAGTGGTAGCCCGACAGAACGACGGACGCCTCGCAGTTGTGCAGAGCGTCCGCGAGCGCCTCGTGCTGGGCGACTGTCGCCATCTCGTGGCGGTAGTTGGTCGAGTTCCGCGAGGTCGCCAGGTAGGGCGGGTCGCAATAGAGGAGCACGTTGGGGTGCTTGCCGTACTCGAAGACCACCTCAAGCGCGTCGCGGCATTCCAGAGAGACGCCGTGAAGGCGAGCAGCGGCGGGCGGCACTCGGTCGACGTAAGCCGTCAGATAGTCGGGCATTGAGCAGCTGGAACCAGCCGGGTCCCGATAGAACCGCCAGCCCGTCTTGCGGAGTGTTGACCCGCGCCCCTGGGACAGCAGCACCCAGACGCGACGGGCCCGCTCGAGGTCGTCCACGTCGAGGTCGTAGGCGTCGGCCTGTTCGGCTCGGGCGTGCGGCGTCAGTGCCATGAGGCGGGCAAGATCCTCGGGCTGGTCACGCAGTACGCGCCAGAAGTTGACGAGGTCCTGGTCTAGGTCGTTGACCGTCTCCATCTTGGATCGCGGCTTGGCAAGCAGGACGGCCAGTGATCCAGCGAAGGGCTCGACGTAGTGAGTGTGGGGAGGCAGGAGGTCGACGATCTTGTCGGCGAGGCTCGTCTTGTCGCCGTAGTAGGCAAACGGTGGCTTCATCCCAGCCCCTCCCAGGGGTCGCGCGCCCGGTGTCGGCGCTTGAGGTTGGCGACGTGCGCGGTCTCGGCACGGTCGCGGTAGAACTCGGCGGCTTCGTCGGGGTCGGCCTGGTCGAGGAACAGCTCGGCGTCGGTGGGTCGGTAGTCGAGGCCGTCGTCGTGGTGCTCGCGGTCGGCCTGGTCGTAGGCGGTCTCGGCGTGGAAGCTCACGGCTCGTCGTCTCCCTTCACCGTGTTGGGCCAGGCGCACCGCTGCCGGTCGACCACGGGGCCGAGTGCGCGGTCGAGGAGCCAGATGGGGAGGACGGCGGCGCGGGCGAGGAGGCGGGGGATCATGACGCGCGCTCGTACTGCTCACGTACCGCGGCTGGAACTCGGCCCATCGCGGGGCAGGCAACGCCGTTCTCTCGCGCCCACGCCCGAATCTCGGCGGCATCGGAGGTAGCGCCCGGCTTGGACTCGCCCTTGAGTCGAGCCCTGGCGTCGGCCAACTGGCGCTGTAGTCGCTCGACCTCCTTGCGGGCCTGCTCGCGCTCGGCAGCGCGCTGCTTCTCGTCCTCAAGCGCCACGCGCAGCTCGTCGAGCATCTGCCGCACCCGCTCACCCTTCTTGCGGGTGCGGGCGAGGGCGCTCTTGTCGGCCTTGTCGAGGAGGGCGGCGGTGGTGTCGACTCCGATGGTGGTCACGGTGGTTCTCCTGGCGTTCTTGGCGTGGGCTCCCTCGGGGTCGCGGTGCTTCATGCGGAGCCAGAGGGGGTAGTTGTCGTGGCGAGCGAGCCAGCGCTCCATCGCTTCCGGTGAGGCGAAACCCGTGCGCTCGGCTGCTTCGGTTGCGCCGACTCCGGTCTCGTCGAGGAAGGCGAGGTCTTCGAGGACGTCGGGCGGGTGGAACTTCGTCATCGCCGCACCTCCCGCTCGTGCGCCCGAGTCCACGTCCGCTCCCACAGCCCGCACGCGATGACGCCGAGGACGAAGTAGGCGACCAGGGCGAGCGCGAGGGTGCCGGCCCACTCGGGGACGCCGTTGCGGATGGTGTGGGCGGCGAGGGCGGGGCCGGTGAGCATGGCGGCGAGGGCGAGGCCGTTGCGGAGGTCAGTCATCGGTGGCCTCTTGGTGCTCAGCACGCAGCGACGCGATGGCCGAATCGGGAATGACGTAGCCCGCAGCCCGTAGGGATTCCAGGTTGTCAGCGCACTCGCCTGGCGACGCGTGCCAGAACGAGCGCCCACCGTCCGGCTCGGGAAGGTCGAGCCAGTCCCAAAGCCTCTCGTCGTCAACGATTGCAGCGACCGCTGCCCACCGCTCGACGACCGCCTCAGCCCAGGCTTCCCGCTCGGGCGAGTGATCTTCGCCGACGGGCAACGTCACGGGGGGCGGCATTGCGGCCTCGCCCTTGAAGACGCGACGGCGGCCGGCGATCTCCGTACACCACCCGCCGCTGACGTCGTGCCAGACGTAGGCGTCGCACTGGTAGTCCATCGAGGACCAGCGGCAGTAGCTCATGACACCCCCGCCAGCACGTTCGCCACGCACGGCAGCCACCCGCGCACGTGTCCGGGGATGGGGCGCTGGATGGCGGGGGGCATGTTGACCTCGCGCCAGCCGTCGCGGTTGGAGTGGACGAGGGCGGTGGAGTCGAGGCGGATCACTCGGACCACCCCTTAGAGAGGACGCGGGCGACCTTGACCTCGGCGTAGTCGGCATACTCGGCAACGCCGTCCCTAGTGAGCGACCACGGGTAGCCCCCACCGTCCTTCCAGCGCACCCACTTCTCGCCTTCCTCGTCCTCCACGACGGCGCCGAGACCCGTGGGCTCCTTGGGGCGCGGGGGCTCGAGGAGGGAGCGGAGGGCGGCCTGGGTCGCGTTGGTGTTGCCCACCATGTCCGGCGCGATCCGGTCGGCCAGGACGCGGCATGCCTCGCGGTCCTCGGGGTCGATGACGACCAGGGGGCGAAACCCGTAGCCATCTGCCTCCGTGCGGAGCGCCACGAGGGTGCCCTTTTGCAACACGCTCGCGACGTCGCCCGGCTTCCACTCGCGGCTCATGCCCGCGCCTCCCGCTGCTCGGCTGCCTGGCGCGCGTCATCTAGGGCGTCCTCGGCGCGCTGGAGCGCCTCGTGGGTGGCGGCGGTGGGGTTGGCCTCGTGGACCATCCGGGCGTACGCCAGGTTGTTCTCAGCCCAGCGGGGGGTCGTGGTGGTCATGCCGACACCTCGGCGAGCTGCTGCGCCAGGCTGGCGACCTCTTGCTTCACGTACGCCACGTCGCGGTAGACGTCACCGAGGTCGTTGTTCCACGGGTAGCGGTACTGCTCGTGGGCCGCCTTGGCTGCGTCGTAGGGGCTCAGGTCGCCCGCGTGGACACAGTCGAAGCCGAACCACCACACGCGATCGGGTCGTCCCGCTAGTGGCGTGTGGCAGATGCCGTAGCCCTCGCCCTGGTCGGACTCCGCACAGAAGTCGGCGTAGGTCAACCCGCCGTGAACCGACACGAGGCCCTCGGGAGAGTGCTGGTAGCAGCCGCCGTCGCCGCACTCGGCAATGCACTCGCCGTAGCCCTTGGCGAACCACGGGTGTCCGTCGTCGATGGCGACGTACCCGCACCATGCCCCCATCGGATTGCGAACCATCAGGCAGTCGAGGTTCGTTGCCGAGTCGATCCAGTGGATCTTGTCGGGCTCGTTCATCCACGGCCCATCTACGGGGGGGATGCCCATGCGGTTGAGAGCCGGGCGCCCCTCATGGGTCCATGTGCGTTCGGCGGTCTCGGTCATTGCGATACCTTTCGGTGGTAGTGAGTGGCTCCGGCGGGTCTGGCGAGACGTGTGCCGGGGCCGCTTGCTTTCTGGGGGCTGGTGCCGCCGGGTCGCCGCGGGAGGGCAGCGAGGACCCGGCGGGTCAGGGGGAGGGGGTCAGGAAGCCGCGAGCCGAGCGGCTCGAGAGCGGGCGACCATCTCGCCGACCGTGCCGGCGGCGACGACCTCGGCGTAGACCGCGTTCACGTCCTTGAGGAAGCGCCGCTCGGCGCGGCGGGCGGCGTTCGTGTTCCGCTTGCGGATGTCGTGCATGGCCGTGAGGTCCTCGGCAGTGACGTAGCGCCACGGCTTGCGACGCCCGGCGCCGAGCGTCACGACCACCTCGAGCATCGGGTCCGGCCACAGGTCGAGCCCGACGTCCCCGGCGACGATCCGCGCGAGGATGTTGTCGGCGGCGGCGCCTTCGCGGCCGTCGGCGTGCACCAGCTGCGCGTGGATTGCGTCCTCAAGCGGGATCTCGATCTCGCCGGCGTGGTGACGACGGCGGATCGCCTCGGCTGCGTGGGCGAACGCGTCCTGGCGGTTGATGCCGAGCACGGGGTCGCAGTGCTGTGCGACAGCCCTGCGGTACTCCTCGGCTACGGCGTCCTGGAAGAGGACGGACTTGATTTGGTCAGACATCGGCGTTCTCCCACTCATCGGCGAAGGTCAGGAGCGCGGCCGAGAGGTCGCGCATGTGCTTGGGGGTCACGAACTGGCTGCCGAGGGCGGGCCGGTCCTGGGTGCCGCGACGCCAGTTGGCGATGTACTCGGCGCGGCGCTCGGCGTCAGTGACGGCGTAGAGCAGAGAGATGTTGCGGGCGAGGTTGGAGGCGAGCTCCTCGGCGCGGTCCTGGGCGTCCCACTCGGCCTCGTCCACCTTGGGAACGGACGGCTTTGGCGCCGGGCGCTGGTAGGTCTTGCCGTCGAGCCCAACGACCGAGGGGCGAGTGGTTGCCGGCGTCTCGCCCCCCGGCGTGGTCGCGGTGGCGTCGTCGCTGCCGACTGCCGCCGCGGCGGTGTCGGCTGGCTCGGCCGGTGCGACCTTCGGTGACTCCGGCTGGGCCGGAGCGGCACCCGCCGTTGCGGCGGG
>FLYM01008812.1_pt1 | contig 13826 bp, 9 predicted proteins | sample 1122581 | NCBI WGS metagenome assembly FLYM01 (sample SAMEA4346789, study PRJEB14843) | hot springs metagenome | biome: Terrestrial Biome; feature: Habitat; material: Sediment | place: India | collected 2012-06-12 | depth 1760 m
GAACAGCTGCTCATCCTGATCAAAATGGCGGCATTCGCAATCGGTCACCATTAAGCAACCAATCAGCACGCCATCACGATCACTGACCGGAGTCAGAATAATCCGATTATCCTGTAAAAATTCCGGCAGGCTACTGTGGCTAATGGCAGCTGCATACTGTTGTATGCTGTTGCGATCGACAACCATCCCGCTAGCATGATGTTGCTTTAGGATTTCAAACAGACAACACGCATCGGCCTCTGCCAACGGTTGATGGCCAGCAGCCACTTCGGTATACCAGAAAGGTGTGGCATCGTAGCGGTTATCCGTTAATAAAATTGAACTCTGGCAGGCAGACATTATCTTTTTAAGCTCACCAATCACATAGCGCAGCGTTCGTGGGTTATCCCAGTCACTGTGAATGCCTGTGGCACAGTCATTCAGGCCTTGCAAGGCACTGCTTTGTAGTGACAAGCGCGTTAACGATTGCTGCAACGCCCGGGCCGTTTTATTGCGCTCGCTGACATCTTTCGCAATTCCAAAGACCCCAACTAGTTGGCCGTCTATCACTATTGGTAAATTCGTGATCAGAAAATCAACCGGTGAGCCACCAGGTACCTGGGCGACTGTTTCATAGCGTTGCGCCTTACCTTGCAATACTTGTGAAAAATGGTTTTCTACCGCGGCTAAACATTCTGGCCGAATCAACTTTGAGAAATGCTGGCCCAGGATTTGCTGCTCATCACGCCCCAGTTTCTCGATCCCCGCGCGGTTAATATTTAGAAAATGTCCGGCCAGATCGAGTGAAAATACCGGATCAGGGTTAAATTCGTACAACGAGCGATAGCGTTGCTCATTTTCGATCAGCGCTTTACGCTGCTTCATTTTTTCTATGGCGATACTGGCGAGCCGACAACATAACAGCATCAACTCAAGCTCATCCGCTCTGGGGGCTCTGGAAGATGGACTGTAAAGCGCAAAGGTTCCTAACACCTTGCCATTAGCAGCCACCATCGGCATAGACCAACAGGCACTGATCTCTTTTGGAACAGCGTTTGCAGGCAAGCTCTGCCAGGTCGCCATTTGCTGCAAATCCTGACAGATCTCTACACTACGCTGATAGGCCGCAATACCACAGGTCGTTGCTGCTGGGCTGATAGCAGTAAGGGCTAAAGCGGTTTTAAATTCGGCGTCAAAAGCCGGAGCGGCACTTAAAGCTAAGTGACCGTTCAACTCTAAACATAGCGTGGCTTTTAATTCTGGTAGTTGTAGTTGCGCCAACTGACAAATTTGGCTGAGAATCCCACTAAGATCACCCTCAACAGAAATTTGTTTCAAAATACTCTGCTGGGCCAGTTGTATATTTTCCTGCCGCGCCAATTCAGAAATATCATGGGCTATTGCAAAGATGGTCTGAGCTTTACCAACATAGCGCGCAGACCACAATAGATGGACTTCACTACCATCTTTTCGTAGATAACGGTTGCGGAAATTAAATGACGCTTTGCCGAGTTTCAACGCCCTAACTTCAGCGACAGCGGCCTGTTGATCAGCCGGGTGTACAAAATCGATAAAGGGTTTATTTAGCAACTCAGGTAGACTGTAGCCCAGAATGGTTTCTGCAGAGGTACTTACTTCAATAAACCGGCCAGCGTTGTCGATAATACAGATCACATCGGCTGAATTTTCCATAATCTGCTGTTGGTTCAGCTGCAGCCGCTGCTGTTCAGCGATACTCTGTCGCAATTTAATATTGGTTTGCACCAGCCTGTCTTGGTGGCGTTGACTTTTGTGCTGCAACTGTTGTGATAGGAGTGCCAAAAAAATCGCTAAAAAACCAGCATAGAGCGCCAGCCCCGAACTTAAAATCAGCCCAACAGGTATTCGATCGAGGCTATTGCAGCTAATCAACTGCCAACTAACGGCGCCATATACCTGAATAGTGAATTCGGAAGCCTTTAAACATTGCTGCGGATAATCAGCTGTTTGCAGGACCCGTTCAGCCCCTTTGGTTTGTAATATAGTGAGCTGTTCACCATCCAGTTCGATATCACCGAGGATACTGTCAAGTGCAGCCTGATAATTGATGCTGGCTATCGCTACCTTTGGCTGGAGCTGCTGCGCCGTCAGATAAAATGCATATAAAAACGAATGATCAATTTCGGCATCGTACTCCAGAAAAAACACCGGCGTTGCCACCGGAATTTTGAGCTGCTGCCCGAGTGCGGTGATGCGTTGCGGCAGGTACACGTCATACCATAACTGGTCGTCAGCTTTTGCCGCGGCAGACCATAGTTGCTGCGGTGCCGGCAGCAGAGCAATATAATCGAGGTAGGGAAAGTCGTTAAGATAACTGTCCGCTTCGTGCTGAAAGTAAGGTGCATTAACATTGCCATCCAACATCACAGCCCGCTTTACCATCCGGGTTAACAGCCCCTGCTGCTCCTGCACCAACTCATCGACTTGCCGCTGCAACCTCTTGGCGATATGTTCTGCATCAAGATTAACCTGTTGCTGCATGCGATGGGTGTTACTAAACCAGATCAAGGTTACTGCAAACGCGATAAAGACACTGAGGACAAAGCCGAGGCTAGACAGCCTAAGCCGCATACTTTTGGGATACGCCAGACCAAAGGCAATATTAGCGATGGCATTTAAACTTACTAACATTGCGGTATTTAGTGTGGTCAGAGGGCTATTGGTTAGCGATATCGCTTTACCCGCAAAGACAAAACCTAAACTTACTGCCAGTAAAGCGATATTAATGAGTAGCAGCATGGCTTTGCCAGAGTCGGATAAACGCCAGCAAACCCAGCCAAGCAGTAAAGCCAACCAGCAGCTAAACTGCAGCCAGCTAACATCACTAAATAAACCCAGCGCTCCTATCTTCGATAGCAGCAAACCGAGCAACAAGGTGGCCAGAACTAACACCAACCAGCTGGCATACGCCTGCCAACGCGAAAACAAAGCCGTTGCGGTAATAAAGCTCGAAACTAACAACATCACTGCGGTAACGGGCATCAGCACAAAAATCTGATCATCCGCGTTATTAACCAGTAACATATCGAGTAGCGTCACCAAACTGCAAAGAAATACGATACTCAGAGCAGCGAGCGACAGACTTTGCCAGGCAACTTTACTATTACGAGTGGTTAGCCAACGCATGGTGTGCCTCCTGCCGTTAATCCTAATGCTTGAATGTAGTTAATAGCCAAGGTATTGCTCCAACTCATTGCACACGGCCAACCAAAGTGTCAGAAATGCCTGATATTTTGCCGGGAAGTCATCACTGCTAAGGTCAAGTTGCTCCAGCTCTGCGCAAAGTTCGGCCAGGCTGCTAATCCCCACCATTGCTGCCATTGTTTTTAAACTGTGAAATAAGCGCCGCGTTTCTGCCTGATCTTGCTCACTCATCGCCATCACCAGCTGTGATGGGTATTTGCTGGCCTCGCGTTTAAAAGCGCCCAGAGCGAAATTGATGATGTCGGCACCGGTTTCGTCATAAATTTCGAAGATAACGTTGATATCAATTAATTGCGCTGCAGAGGCATTGCCGTTGTGATTATTTGCTTTAACCATGTTGCCGCGGCTCCTCTTCGTACTCCTCATTACGCTCGATAATCGGCCGATTGCAGGTTTGCATCCACCAGTAAGACAGTTTTTTCAGTAGCACCTGAACACCCTGATGATGCTTGATATTTATTTTGGCCAACTCCGCCGCCAGCGGCTTCAGCTTCTCCATCCGCAAATTCAGAATTTGCCAAAACTCCGGGCGCTGCTCTTTTTGTGTCGTGTTTTTGGTAATATGCAACAGATAATCGATAGCATCACAGGCTCGCTTGCGCTCACTTTCAATGGCCACCGTTTTGCAATTATTGATAAAGACGTTATGAAAACAGCTGACGTTAAAGGCAAGATTTTTTAAGCGCCGGTCAAGTTGAAAATAGCCGGTGGTAGCGTTTTCCGGCCAGAATAAGAAATCCTTGCTGCGGTCGCCATGACTTCCATCTTGCGCTGCCAACTCCGCCTCAACCTCAGGCTTGTCTGAGTCCAGCACAATAGCAACACTGAATTTACGCTCATCCACGGAAGCACCTGCGCTAGTAGACGCAAACAGTTTGCCACCGATGGCTTGATAATAATCTGGGGTACGAATCACTTTATTGGCATGCAGATGCTGCTCAATCTTTTGCTTTAATTGACTACTGGTAATAGGTTTAACTAAAAAATCATTAATATCAAAGCTGATACACTGCCGAATTAAGTCCAGATAAGCATTACCCAAGAAGATCAGCACCGGAATGCTATGAGAGGTCGCGGCAAATTGGCCGCTGCGTACCCGGTATAACAACTCCAAACCGGTTGGGGCACGCATTTCGATATCGGTGATCAATAAATCTATCGCTTCATTCTGCAGAATATCCGCTGCGGTTTTGCCGTCTAAGGCTTTAAATACCCTGCAATCCGCAACCCTGGCGGCAATGCTGTATAAAAAGTCACACATCAGGATGACATCATCCACCACCAGGATATTGTACTTCTTTAACATCGGCATGAAATCTCAACACTGCTCTGGTTTGAGTGTAATCAGCAACACCGGGCTGCGGTATGCGTAAAAATACCTATTCTGTTTGTGATAAGAAGAGCAACTTGAGATCTGCGCATAAAAAAGAGGGTTACCACCTGTTGGCCGTGGTAACCCCCAAAAGAAAGAGTCAAGTAGGCAGTTAAGCCACCCGGAACTGCGCAGCTAAGCCCTGTAACTGGGTACCTAAGCGTCCTAAGTCGTTGCTGGCGGCGGCGGTTTCTTCACTGGCCGCAGCAGATTGTTCCGCAACGTCACGAATACTAAAAATACTGCGGTTAATTTGCTCTGCAACCGTACTTTGTTGCAGTGCGGCTGACGCGATTTGCTGATTCATATGCTGAATATTATCAACTGCGGTATTGATACTGACGATAGCTTGCCCGGCATCTTCCGCCATCACCAGAGTTTGCTGCGCCAGTGTCGCACTATGCTGCATTTTGCTTACCGCCAATTCTGACTTTTGCTGTAACGCCAAGATCAATTGCTGGATCTCAACCGTTGATTGCTGTGTTCTGCTGGCTAAGGCACGGACTTCATCAGCCACCACCGAGAAGCCTCGCCCGGCGTCACCAGCGCGTGCGGCTTCAATTGCTGCGTTTAAAGCCAATAAATTTGTTTGATCCGCGACTGTTTTAATCACATCGACTACTGCACCAATACTGTTGCTTTGTTCCTGTAACTCTTTAATCACGGCCGCCGACGCCATCACGTCTGTCGTCAAGTTGGTAATCTGCTGTGCGGTATTCGCGACGATATTTTTACCTTTAAGAGCCTGATCCGCCGATGCTGTTGCGGCGCTTGACGCTTCTTCTGCACTTCGAGCCACATCTTGCACACTGGCCGCCATTTCATTCATGGCGGTGGCAACCTGCTCCGTTTCCTCTTTTTGCTGCGCAATACCTACCGCGTTTTGGGTGGAAATGGCAGCCATTTCTTCCGACGCAGAGGCCAACTGTGCTATACCACCAGTCAGACTATGCAGCAGCGCCCGCAAACTAACCGTCATTTTTTGCATGGCTGCCATCAGTTGGCCTAACTCGTCCCGGCGCTCGGTAGGCAAATCTGCAGTAAGATCACCAGCGGCAATTTTCGCCACTACGGCTAATACTTTTTGTAATGGTTGCACCACCAACCCCGTAATCACCGAGGCGGCAATAAAAGTTAGCAGGAATGCGGTAATAGCAGCAGCCAGTAGTAGTGTTTTGATACTGTCTGCTTCCTGCTGCAGCACCTGTAATTGCTGCTCGACCGAGCGCGTGCCGGCACCATCAGCAGCCCTGGCAGCAGCGGTCATTTGATTTTCGGTGTCGTTAAGCACTGTAAAGGTTGTTTCAGTATTGTAAGAGGCTAATTGCTGCAATAGACGCTGATACTCACTGATCTGCTGCAATACTTCACGCATCAGTTCACGGCTATGCTGCTCGGTAAAGCGGGGTAATAAAGACTGGCCCAATTCAGTCGCCTGATTGGTCAACTGCAACGCACGAGCAACATATTGCTGGTCTTTACGCATAATAAAGTTTTTTTCCTGCTGCCGCGCTTCACTGATTAGCAGGTTAACCTCCTGCACTTCGTTAACAATGGCAAAGCGGTTAGTCATTTCGCCCAATGCCTGAAAACTCAGCGCGGATATTGCAATTAGGATCAGCAATACCGCACCAAAGCCCATTAAGAGCTTGGCTTTGATGCTGATATTTTGGGTTGCTTGTTCAAAAGATGCCATAACCTGCTCCAGCGTGTTTTATCCTACAGCGGATTATCCATGGCCTGGCGGGTAGTGTGATGCGTAGAAATACCTATTTTTGTCTTTTAGAAAATTATTGGTCTAACACCATTCGAACCATCTCGGCCAACTCTTTACGCCGATAAGGTTTACTTAGTAGGTGCACATCTTTATCCAGTCGTCCCTGATGAATCAATGCCGTATCGGAATAACCGGAACTAAACAGTACTTTCAGATCAGGCTGAATTAGTAATAATTGCTCCGCCAGCTCCCGACCATTAATGCCATCTGGCATCACAATATCGGTAAATAACAGATCAACTCTTGGCAATTGCCCAAACAGTGCTAAGGCCTCAATGCCACTTTTCGCTTGACTGACGCTATAACCAAGCTCGATTAATTGCGCCACGATATGATTTCTGACTAATTCATCGTCTTCCACTACAAAAATATGTTCGCAGCCTTTTGGTAACTGTTCTTTTTCCGATTGCTGGTTTTCAACAGCGCGAGTATCTAAACTGGTTGGCAGGAACAACCTAACTTCAGTTCCCTTGTTAGGCCGCGACTTTAACACTAAAGCGCCGCCGCTCTGATTAACGAAGCCGTAGACCATACTTAACCCAAGGCCACTACCCTGGCCGGGCCCCTTAGTGGTAAAAAAGGGTTCTATCGCTCGCGTCAAGGTTGCTTCAGACATGCCAACGCCTGAGTCACATACGGCTAATGAGATAAAACCAGTTTGGCTCTGCAAAGCAACTAGTGCCGCTTCGTGCTCTGGCGCAACAACGTTAGTGGCAATAAAACTTAAGCGTCCACCTTCTGGCATCGCATCGCGTGCATTAATCGCCAGGTTTAGTAACGCCACCTCAAGTTGGCCGGGGTCGATTTCAACGCTTCTAATCGCCTCATCAACATCAATATTGATCTCGATATTCTCTGCCAACGTGCGTTTTAACATAGGTAACATATTTTGCAGTAACTGCCCGACACACACCGCTTTCGGTGCCAACGGCTGCTTACGGGCAAACGCCAGTAAACGGCTGGTCAACTCAGCACCGCGCAGTGCCGCTTTAATACTGATATCTGCCAGCGCTTTTAAATCAGGCTGCTCCAGCTGCTCGGATAATAGCTCGGCATTTCCAAGTAATACCGTTAGTAAGTTATTAAAGTCATGTGCGATACCTCCGGTCAGATGGCCAATCGACTCCATTTTTTGAGCATGGCGCAGTTTATCCTCCATTTCGATCCGCTCGGTGACATCCCGGAAATAAATTGCCAATCCATCCGCTACCGGATAAACACTTACTTCAAACCAGGCATTAAGCGGCGGGTAAAACTCGGTAAAGCGCCTGGTGGTTTTATCTTGCATCACTGCAATGTAATTTAGCTCAAACGACGAGCCGCGCGCTTCTGGGAATACATGCCAGATATTGTGACCGACCAGAGATTGACGTTGTTTATTTAATAATCTTTCCGCTTGTTCATTCAGATAAACAAAGCAGAACGCACTGTCGAGCGTAATGAAAGCATCACTAATATGTTCCAGCGTTTCATACAAGCGCTGATTCAATTTTTCAGCTTGCAACCTGGCTTCAACCAGCTCAGAGATATCCTGCAAGGCGCCATAAACGGCGATAATATTGCCTCTGGCATCACGCTCTGCTTCACCAACGCTGCGCACCCAAATCGGTACCCTTTGCTTGGTAATTAGCTGCAGCACTTCATCAAAACGCTTTCCAGTTTCAATACAGTTAAAAAACGCCCGGCCAATGCGCTCAGCCGACTCGGGAGCATAAAACGCAATAGCGGCGTCGACCGGTAAGATCACTGCCTCATCTAAACCATAAATCGCTGCCGTTTGCTTAGACCATTCAACTGTCATTTCCTGAATATCGACACGCCAACCACCAAACTTTGCCACCTCTCCGGAGAGCTTGAGCAAACGGGTTACCCGTTGCAGATGATTATCGGAATCGGTAGGGGCTGAAGAACTCATATTCTGCTCCAGTGAATTTTTTAGCAAAGTCTAGTACAAACCCGCTCGCTGGTGCTAACAGCGGGGCAGCACAAATCAAGGTAAAAGCACACAGTTGTGTCATACTCTTAAAAGTGTTCATTTATTGTTCAGCCCCCTATCCTATGCTTTAAATAGGTTCACTGACAGGTAAACGGAGATACCAAATGCTAGATAAGACGCTGCTTATCTTGGATGACGACCCTTTACTGGGGCAAACCATCCAGCGCCTTGCCCAACATATTGGCATAACAGCACAATTTTGTCAGACGCCTGACGTGTTCTTTGAATTACTGGAAAGCTGGCAGCCTGATTTTTTAGCCATTGATTTAATCATGCCACAAATGGATGGCGTGCAGGTGCTATTGGAACTGGCACAGCGTAAGAGCCAGGCCAAAATTATTTTAACCAGTGGCGCCGGCCAACAAATTTTATCGGCAGCAGCGCGTTCGGCCGCGGCGCATGAATTGCATATTCTGGGTGTGCTGGCAAAACCTTTTAATACTCGCTCTTTTAGAGAGCTGATCACCCAGCCAAGCGCGATTAAGTCTTTTAAATTTGATCTACAAAGCCCCATTCCGCAGGTGTCGGCAGTTAGCAACATGGATTTAGTCGAGGCGCTAGCCAACCACCAAATCTCTGTGGTCTATCAGCCGAAGGTGGTCTGTAGAACTTATCAGCTGGCCGGTTTTGAAGCGCTGGCTCGCTGGTACCACCCCGAACATGGCAATATCAGCCCCGATGTTTTTATCCGGGTAGCGGAAGAACATCAGCTGATCGACCCGTTGACGTTGGCAATCCTAGATCTCGCCCTACCCTGGTTTGCTGACTTCCAGCAGCAGCATCGCGAAAAACCTTTAACACTTTCGTTAAATATCTCCGCCTTGTCGTTAAACAATTTAGAACTGTTCGACCACCTCGAACAGCGCTGTGTTAAGCATCAAATTGATCCCAATTCTATTATGCTGGAGCTGACTGAGACAGCAGCGATGGCCGATCCTATTACCTCGCTAGACATTTTGACTCGATTGCGGATGAAGGGCTTTAAAATTTCTATTGATGATTTTGGGACTGGTTACTCCTCTATGTTGCAATTAGTTCGGTTACCTTTCTCTGAATTAAAAGTTGATAAAACCTTTGTTATGACAGCCCAGGATCTGCCGGAATCAAAACTGGTGATTAAAGCCATTATTGAGTTGGCACAAAGCCTTGGCTTACAAGTTACCGCAGAAGGGATCGAAGATTATGAAACGCTGCTGTTTTTACAAAGCTTAGGTTGTGATTTAGCGCAAGGCTATTTTATTGCTAAGCCGATGCCTGGCGAGACAGTTATTGAGTGGTTAACCAAACAACATCAACCTAAATACGCTAAGGACGATGTTTGAGGTAGGAGCTGTCTAACTGATGTAAATAAAGCATTGCATTTATAGCAAAACCTAATACTATTTTACTAGTTGCAGGCAACTTAAGGTTTTTATGGTTACTAATCAATCAATTACCCTGTGTCTCTTTGAGCTGAATGGCGTAACCTATGGCTTGCCTGCAGCCCAGGTACAGGAATTTGTACGGATGGTCGCCATCACCCCTTTGCCAGCGGCGCCGGCTGTGGTAGCCGGTTTTGTCAATCTTCGTTCAGAATTAATCGCCGTCATCAATCTGCGCCAGCGCTTTGGCTTGCCCACGCAGCCTGCCAAGTTATCTGATTATTTACTGATCGCCCAAGCCTCTACACGTAAAGTCGCGTTATGGGTTGATCAGGCACTAGGCGTGCAAACTCTCAGCATTAAACACTATACCGAGCCACAACAATTAACTTCACATACGCAGTTTTTAAAAGGGATTGTTGAAGTTGAAGCTGAGCAAGCAGGGCAACTGATCTTAGTGCAAGATCTGGATTTATTGCTTAGCGATGCAGAGGCCAACAGTCTGCAGCACGCGTTAGCTGATGCCTTATCATGATGAACACGGCTGACAGCTTACAATCCATGCAACAACTGCATGATTTTATCAATGCTAAAACCGGGTTACTGTTCACTCCTGACCGGCTGAAGCTAATTACGCCAGTCTGTCATGAACTGCTTATTGAAACCGGTTTGACGGATATTTCCGCCTTGTATCAGCGCCTTAAAGCCGATCCTGCCTTACTGGATAGCTTGCTAAGCCGTATTACCATCCCCGAGTCATATTTTTTTCGGGATACGGAGCACTTTGAGTTTGTTGAGCAAAAAGTCTTAACCGCAGCAAAACAGAACGTCAGTCGCAGCCGACCGCTAACCCTTTGGAGTGCTGGTTGTGCCGGCGGCGAAGAAGCCTATTCGCTGGCTATTATGATGGAGCAGGCCGGCTGGCAGGCTGCAGATTATCAAATACTTGCCAGCGACATCTCCCGCAAGGCCTTACAAAAAGCCCGTAAAGGCCTGTATAGCGCCTGGTCATTCCGCGGCGCCAGGGCGCAGGCTTTGCAAAGCCAACTGCCACAGCGCAGGGCTGGTAAAGTCGCATTACCAGAGCACTATCTGGAGCGGGTGAATTTTTTCTACCTGAATCTGGCAAGCCCGCATTATCAGGCGCAAAACGCGTTATTATGCGACGTGGATGTGATTTTTTGTCGCAATGTGTTTATTTATTTTGATAGTGCCACGATAAAGACCATCAGCCAGCAACTTTTTGCCACCCTGGTACCCGGCGGCTATTTACTGTTGGGCCCGTCTGATCCGGTGATATCCAGCTATGCCCCGTTCGAGGTCATTCAGACCGCTCACGGCCTGATCTATCGCAAACCACTAAGTCAACAGCGACAAACCGGCTCGCAAAATATCCTGCTCACAACGCCAATAAAATCAGCCGCCACCGCCTTAAAAGTCAGGCCGTTAGTACGAAAGATGCGCGCGACTCAGCTCAACTCCCCGCACGAGGCGCCGGTAAAAACGGCTAAACACTCCCTTGTTCAGCCTGTAGCCGCTGAGTCGTCCAGTGAAACAGAGTTAATCAACGCTCTGTATAACCAGGCTAACCAATTATTTGTACAACAAAGTTACGAGCAAGCCTTGGTTCACCTGCGACAAATTAGCTATTTAAATCCGGACTTACCAGAAGCGCATTTTACTGCAGGTTTAGCCTATCTGCGGCTACAGCAACCGGAACAGGCGCGCTCATGTTTAAATCTGGCGCTTAAACTGGCGCTGACAGGCGACAAACACCGGGCCTTAACCTTAATCACTACCGAAACAGCCGCTAAACTTGCGGCCGCTGCCGAGCAATTACTGCAAGGCTTGGTGGCGCCAAAAAGGGATATCAGATGACGACAACGGACGAACAACACAGCAAAACTATTTTGCAGCAAAGAGCACAGAAGTTAGCCGAAGCTGCGCCCCAGTATATAACAGACAACAGCGTACCGTTAACGCGTTTTATGCTGGATCAGCAACATTATGCCATTGAAACGCAATATGTTCATGCCACGCTACTTGGCGGGCAGTTAACCGCGGTACCGAATCCATCGCCCTTTTTAGCCGGGCTGACCTTTGCCTTTGGCATTATTGTGCCGGTGATTAATACTGCCGTCTTACTGCAACTACCCACTGAGTCGCAGTCTGTCGCATATTATTTATTAATTGGCGCCGGACAACCGGAGCTAGCATTGGCTGTCACCAGCGTTAGTGGTCAATTCGATTTCCCCTTGGCGACAATTAAACCCGTGCCGAACCAGCAAGCCGAACTTATCGCTGGCCTGTTAACTGACGACTCAGCCGCACAACACTGTACCTTATTATCCGGCGCTAAGCTGTTAGCTGATAATCGCTTATATTTTTCACTCTAACAACAATAACAATCAGGAGAGCATAATGAAGTCTATAGCAAGCTGGTTTACCTCACTTACCGGCAAGTTGATTAGTATCGTAGCGCTGATCATTATCGGTAATTTTGCATTACTGATTGCCAATATTAATACCTTATCGCAAATAGTACAGGTGCCGGAGCGCCTGGAGCGCATTGCCGTAGGCCGGGTTTATCTGGGTGAGCTGGAAAGCACCCTGTACCGGCTATCTGAATCAAGCCCAGCCAGCAAACAGCAAGCACAAACGGATATCCTGAATTTGACTGAAAAAATGGATGCCCGTTATCAATTTCTGCTGGCGGAACAATTTGCTCACACGGTTTCTGATGCCGAAGAGCAAAGTATCGCTAAAAACCATACTTACTGGCAGCAGCAAGTCAAACCGGTATTGTTACAAGTCGCGCGCGCTGATCTGCAGCAAGATATCTCAGCCTTACAGCAAGAAGCACGAAAATCGCTACTCGCCATGAAAACCACGGTCGGCAGCACTGTTATCGATGAAAAAAATCGGATGCAACAATCAGCTGAACGCTCGAAACAATTACAAATTAGTTTTGGGGTGGTTTTACTGATCATTATGCTGATTGCAGCTTTACTGATGCGCCACCTTATTACAACCTTGCGTGATGGCATAGTGACGCTGGCATCCGCCTCGGCAGAATTGCTCGCTGGCACGTCCCAGCAAGCGGCAAGTGCACAAGAACAAGCCGCCGCCGTGGCAGAGACCGTTAGTACAGTCGATGAAGTGGTGCAAACCGCAGAACAAGCCGTGGAGCGCGCAACCCATGTCTCAGAGTCTGCGCAACAAGTAGCAGAAGTCAGTAAAGACGGTAAGCAAGCCATAGATGCGGCGGTGAGTAGTATGGAAGCTGTACGCGGTCATACTGAAATCGCAGCACAAAACATTTTATCCCTGGCCGAGCGGGCGCAAGCCATTGGTGAAATTATTAGTGCCGTCAGCGAAGTCGCAGAGCAGACCAATTTATTGGCGTTAAATGCCGGTATCGAGGCGGCAAGAGCACAGGAGCATGGTGCTGGTTTTAGCGTGGTAGCGCGGGAGATTAAAGCGCTGGCCGAGCAAGCCCGACATTCCACTCAACAAGTCAGACAACTGTTAGGCGAGATCCAAAAGGCTACCAATGGCGCTGTAATGGTGACCGAAGAAAGTAGTAAAGGCGTGATTCAAACGCTGAACTCAGTCAGAAAAGCCGGTCAAACGATTGAGAACCTTACCGAGACCATTGATGAAGCCGCGATGGCCGCCTCGCAAATCGCCGCGTCTGCCGCACAGCAGAGCCTGGGCATGACGCAAATCCGTCAGGCAATGCGCGATATAAACGAAGCCACTTCGCAAACCAGTGCTTCCACTAAGCAGGCAGAGAATGCCGCCCGTGATTTAAATGCTCTTGGTCAGCGCCTAAAAGCCTTGCTGGGAGCTTAGCCTGATATGGATAAGCATGCAGCTTTTATCCGGCATTTACGGCAGGTGTTCTTACAAGAGTTGGCAGAGCATCTGGCCCAGCTTGAGCATGAGGTGTTGCAGCTACCTGAGTTAGCGGCAGCGAGCTATGACAGCACCTTAAAACAGCTGTTTCGTATTGCACACACGCTAAAAGGTGCTGCCAGAGCCGCACAATATTTGCAGATTGAGCAATTTGCTGAGCAGTTAGAAAACCTGCTGAGT
>FLYM01008359.1_pt1 | contig 13816 bp, 17 predicted proteins | sample 1122581 | NCBI WGS metagenome assembly FLYM01 (sample SAMEA4346789, study PRJEB14843) | hot springs metagenome | biome: Terrestrial Biome; feature: Habitat; material: Sediment | place: India | collected 2012-06-12 | depth 1760 m
CACACCCCAAGCCTCCCCCTTATGTCAATAAAGCCCTTGGATATCCCCAGGGCTGTAGTTAATATGGAACACCCAGCACAGCCAGAGCTTTTAACCTTATAGCCGAGTCGCCTCGGCGCGTCCACGGCCTCTAGCGAGAACGACTTACCCAGCTCTACGAACACCACGTCCTCCGAGGCGCGGAGGCGCAGTGTAGAGCCGTTTCTCAACACGCCCCTCTCGGGATCCGCCGTGTATAACGTGTCGGTGACTGGGAAGTAGATAGCTGCGTGCGTCAATTGGCTTATCGACTCGGCCCTAAAGCCCGCGGCTATCATCACGGCGAAATAGGGTATGCCCAGGGCGAAATTCCCCGATCCGTCGAGCGGGTCTAGCACTAGGGTGAGCTCCCCGTCGCCCCATTTCACCCAGCCCCTCTCCTCAGACAGCAGAGTTGCGCCGCTGAGCTCGGCCTTCAACACCTCCAACACGGCGTCTTCGACAGCAAGGTCCGCCCGCCGCGAGACGTCGAGCTCCCCCCTCGAGACCACCTCGAGCCCTGCCTCCTTTAGGAAATAATCTCTGGCCACAGCGCCGCCGCTCCTAACCGCCTTAGCCAATACGTCTATCATACCCGCCTCACCACGCCTATATTGCCGTCGACCTCCACCTCGTCGCCATCTTTGAAAAGAGAGGTGGCCCCCGCTGCCCCGACGACGGCCGGCTTCCCGAGCTCTCTAGCTATTATCGCCGCGTGCGACATGGCGCCTCCGCTTTCCGACACCACGGCCGCGGCCAGCCTCAACGCAGGGATCCAAGTGGGCGAAATAGTAGACGTCACCACCACGCACCCCTCGACCACCTTCTCCAAGTCCCGCGGGCTTTTAACCACCACTACCCGCCCCCTGGCTCTGCCGGGCGATGCGGCTATCCCGGCCACCGCGTCGCTGCCGGTCTTCCTGCCGACGCCGTGGAGCAAGGCCAAATTGGCGTCCGATACCTCTCCCTGCTCCCCTATGTGCGTCGGCGGCTGGGAGGAGGCCATTTTCTCCAACAACGCCTTTCTCTCAGCTATGCGCATACGGAGAACTTTATGCGCCGCCGGTCCCGTGAGGTTGCACCAGCCGGTCAGCCCGTCTAACAACGCCTCCAGAACCTCGCCCCAGGTCAAATACCATATGTCGTCCTCCCTCTCCAACACGCCCAGTTTGGCCAGCAAGAGGCCGAACTCCCTTATCTTCCTGTACCCCACCGTGAACCCCAGGTGCTCCACGTAGAAGCTGTGCTCCTCTATGTAGCGGTAGGCCCTCCGGGCCGCCTCCAGGTATTTATAAAACACCCCTCGGTAGCCCTCGGGCAATAAATCGGCGTAGCCCCTCGCCAGCACCTCGCCCCTTTCCTCGTCCTTGCGGGAAGGCCCCTCCTTCAATAACTTTTTTAAATAGGTAAAGGGGATGTCGAGGTTGTCAATCCACCTCTCCTCCCAATGTAAAAAGCCCGTGCCTGTGGATATATAGAACCAGGGGTATTTCACGGCGTTCCACTCCTCAAGCCACTTCCTCTCCTTGGGATCGCCGCTCTCGGCGAAAGACCTCTCCATTTCAGCCGCGTTGCTAAACGCAGCTAATCTCTCGGCGATTCCCAACTCGCGCGCCAGCTCCGCCGACCTCTCCAGCTCTTTTGTAGGCCTAAAGGTGTCAATGTCGCGTTGGGCCAGCATTTCTGAAATGTGGTGATCTGGCGCGTCGGGGAAAAACGTCTTTATAAACTTATAAAACAATTGATAAATGAGGTAGCCCAACATTAGGAATTCGTAGTGTTTAAACCAAAGCCTCAGCCAAAGGAGGTAGAGCTTGAGCCAACTCTCAATTACCCGATACGGCGCCGCGCCGTTCAAATCCACGCCCTCGGGGAGATCCACGGGCAGTTTAGACATCTCCTCAATTATCGCCACGACTTCTTTTTTCCACTCGGCGTATTTCGCGTCCCAATTCTCCAAATACTCCCTGGCCCTCCGCTCAAATATATCCGCAAAAGGCCTCGGGGGGTATGAAGTCCTAAAGGGCCTCCCTTCCACCAACGCCGTGTCCCTCCCCGAAGAGGTGGGCATGGAGAAATACCTGCCGTAGTAATAGGACTGAGCCAAATCCATCATGGACACCGTGAAGTAGGAGTCTAAGGGGTATAGGGGAGCGTCGCCGAAGTGTACCACGTCGCGGTACCAGAAGCCCTCTTCCGGCTTTCTGCTCTGCCTCAGCGGGTACATCATAACTGGACGTAGACCTTGCCGTCACGCACCACGGCTTTATAAGTCCTCAGCCGGGGCGCCTCCCTGTCCTTAAAGCGGCCGCCGCCGTCTGAGAGATCCCAGACGCCCCAGTGTATTTTACACACGACTTTTGCCCCGCCTCTTTCGGTAAACACGCCGAAGACCTCCAGCGGCCACTTGGCGTGGGGACACAAAGGCTCTAGGGCGTACACCTCGCCGCCTAATTTAATCAACAACACGGGGAGTAGCCTATCGCCAAGGTCTACGTATTTAGTCAGAGGCCTCCCCTCTTTAAGCTCCTCAAAGGCCGCGACTTCAATTTCCGCCACGGGCCCTCTCGGCCGCCTCTATTCTGGCTATTTTGGCGACTGTGGACAACTCCAGCGCGGGTATCGCGCACTCCAAGGCCTCGGCTCTGAGCTCCGCCGTAGTTAGAAACCGCGCCCAGATCCTCTCGGCAATAGACCAGTGGAAGGACTCGTCGTCTTCAATCTCCCTCGAGAAGTTGACTAAAGCTTCCACCACCCTCCTCGCATCCCCCTCCCATAGCCCTTTGTTGAAATGGGCGTTTTCCACCACCCCCTTGTGTTGAACTGTAGCCGTAAGTTCCACCGTTTGGAAAGCCCCGGAGAACTTCACCTGGAAGTAAGGCCTTTCCAGCCTTTTAGAGGCGCATTTAAGCGGAAACTCGAATAACTGCGACCATTGGGGGAGCGGCTGGAAACCCGCCAGCGACTCCCCCGCCAATTCCAAGATCTTCACTCTGATGTAAAAGTGACGGGCCTCGTCGGAAACTTGATGGGCCAGCACGTCTAAGAACTCGGGCTCTATGTAGTCCCTGTAGTCTGTCAAGGCGCGGGACAAGACAGAGTTGGCGGCCCACTCGTTCCACGCCCCTTGTTTAGTCCAGAGGACTATCCCCCTGATGTCTGTGTTTTTAATCCAATAAGCCCCCGTGTTGTAATTAACCCTCAGGATGGGCGAAATAAACGACTTAAACCACTCCACGAATTCATGCCCAGTTTTAAACCTCGCTAAAAACCCGTAGTCGTCTTTTACCCTCTTTAACTCCTCTAATACCCACTTGGCTTCTTCGAACTCCTCCCACAGCTTCTTGGATATCATGGTATAGAGTTGATTTGCCAAAATAAACCGCATCAAAAATTAATTTAATTATTTTCCCGATGAGATATATAAAGCGTCTTTAAAATATTCCCATGCCTTGGGAAACTGTATATAAAGGCCGCAGAGTATCCGTGGAGATATCCCAAGTCTCCCTCCCCAACGGCAAGACTATGACGGCGGAGAGAGTGGTTTTCCCAAGGGTGGTCTCCGTGTTGCCCGTCGACGGCGGCGAGGTGTACTTTATAAAACAGTACAGACCCGCCCTAGGCATATATACGCTTGAGATTCCATCTGGCGTAGTTGACGAGGGCGAGTCGCCCGAAGAGGCGGCTAGAAGAGAGCTTGAGGAAGAGGCCGGCCTGAGGGCGGGGCGTCTGTCCAAAATCTTCGAGGGCTACGTCTCCCCTGGCTACAGCACTGAATACGCCTATATTTACATCGCCACGCAGTTGGAGAAAACCGCACAGGCGCCGGAGGATTACGAGATCATTGAGGTAATCCCTGTGAGGCTCGAAGAGGCCAAGAGGATGTTGATAAGCGGGGAGATAAAAGATATGAGAGCCTCCCTCGCCCTATCCCTTTATTTACTTAAATAGCTTTTCTCTCCGCCAGCTCGACTCTCCTCACCCTGGCCTCTGTGGATACCCTAAGCGCCTCGGCCGCGCAGTCAAGTATCTCCGCCCTCGTCTCCGGGTCCTTTGCGTATTTCATCCACACCCTCTCGGCAATAGACCAGTGGAACAGCTCGTCGTCTTCAATCTCTCTAAAACTCTCTTGCAACATAAGCGTGGCGCTCCTGTAGGGCCCCTCCATTAACCGCTTGTTTTTAGGCAAAGCGTCGTGCACCCCTCTGTGGTGGTAAACGCTGGTCAGTTCCACCACCTGCAACGTCGACGTAGCTCTGATCTGGAAATACTTCATGTTCTTAGGCGCGCAGACGAAGGGCAATTCGAATAGCTCTACCCACTCTTTAATGGGCTGGAACCCCTCCATGGATCCGCCAAAGGCCTTTAGGATTTTAGACCTCAAATAAAGGTGTCTCCCCTCGTCCGATATCTGTTGTGCTAGCATTGTCATAAATTCAGTGTCTATGTAATCGCGATACTCCGTGACGATTCTAGCCACGTCGGATGCCGCAGCCCACTCGTTCCAGACTCCCTGCCTGAGCCACGACCTCACTCCCTCCACGTCCGTGGTCGCCCCCCATTCGTGGCCGATGACGTAATGGAATTGAAGCACGGGATCAGCGTAGGCCTTAAACCAGTCTATAAACTCCTGCGGCGATGAGAATTTCGACAACACCTCCTTATCGGGCGATTTTAACTCCTCCCATATCTTCCGCAACTTGGGCACTTCAGCCCAGAGTTTTTCCCCAACAGACATGGGTACTCCCCGCTATGCATATTAAAATTATTACAAAAATTAATTTCAGAATTCAGGCGAGTTTATTCTCCTCACGTATTCGTCTCTTTTTATCCCAAGGACGTGGGCTAAGTGGTAAAGAAGCAGCTGGTGAATGCCCATTTGGTATAGAGTTCGTAATTTCCCCTCCTTGAGGAGAGGCCAGTATTTAGGATCTATTCCGTATTCCTGCATTACTTTATCCGGCTCTTTTTTAAACCTCTCCCTGACCTCTGGCTTGAGGTGGAAATCTCTCAGCAAAGCCTCTATTTTGAATTTCTCATTTCTGCTAATCATGGCCTCCACACAGCCCAGGCGGAGCCTATGTTGTAGCCGGGCACGTAGTCTATGACCTCCGCGGGCTTCCCCCTCATAATGCCCCAAAGGACCACCCAGTTTAAAATCTCATAAGAGCCGCCGCCGACTGAAAATACTTGATCTGGCGTGAGTCTCAACACTGCCTCCACGTCCCCAGAGGCCAAGGCGGCGAGGAACCTCTTGTCGAACTCCTCGTCTACATACCCCCAGCGCGGTCCCCCTGGGTCGTGGGATAATCCGCCCGTGGCCAAAGCGGCTACTTTTATATCCTCTGGGAAAGACTCTACCAACTCCCTCACGGCCAGTCCCAGCTGATAGCCCCTCCTTAGGGGAGGCACCGGCTTGACAAAGGCGTTGGTCAACATGGATACCACGGGGTATTTAATAACCCCCCTCTCCTTATCCCCGGCGAGGAAGTGTAACGGGTTCATAGTGGCGTGATCTAACAGCGGCTTTTCTGAAAAGGCGATGTCAAAACCCCTTTCCACTAAGCCGTTTAGTATGTACTCGGCCAGATCTCTTTTAAACCTCACCTTGTACTTCGGAATTCTAAGCCATTCATAATCCGGAGGACCCTCGTATTCATCCGCCACGACTATTAAAAACTGGGGGATAATTTCAAACATATACGTCACGTGGTCATTGGCAACTACCAACAAGACGTCTGGCTTCGCCTCCTCCAGCACTCCTCTGAGCTTTTCGTAATTTCCGTAAACCCGCTCTCTCACATGCGGCGGCTCCTCCTCAGCCCTGGCGGTTATCCCGGGGGCGTGGGTAGCGGCTAGCCCTAAGACTATTTTGGCCATGTATTCTCTCCTTAATACTTCTTAAAAGCCTTTTCAAAATTTAAATTACACGAAAGGCCTATATAGAAATTAAATTGTGGAATAATTAAAAATTGGAAAAAGGGGATTCCCCGTGGTGCCGGTTTGCAGAGTTGAAGAGCTACCCGAGGGGAGGCCTGTAATAAAGCTAGCTGGGCAGAGGCCTGTGGCGTTGTTGAGAATAGCTGGGAGGATATATGCCTTTGACGCTTTTTGTCCTCACAGTAAGTGGAATCTGGGCGCCTCCGGCAGAGTAATAACAAGTAATGGTAATATTTACATTTTCTGCGCTGGCCATGCAGGCATATGGTGTTTAAAAACAGGCATGGGCAAAGTGCAAGGCAAAGAGGCCCCCATGCTTAACAGATACGAAGTTCGGGTTGTAGAAGGCCGCGTGTATGTAGACTTCAGCCGCCCGGTAGACCAACCCTACAGCGGCGCCAGCGTTTTAGAGGTAAAATTATAATTATTTAATTACATCTTCTTTATTCTTTCTATAAGTAGAGGAACTATTTTAAATATATCTCCAATGCCGACTAGATGATTTATATCCCCTCGTATTCCAAGAGCTATATATAAATGGGGGGCAACGGCCTTGCCCGACACGCCCACTTGTACATAATACGGCAACCAGCCTCTAAGAACTACGTTCCTAGTGGCCGCCACGGCGCCGCCTAATGCCTTGGCCAGATCAATGGCCATTTGGACGTTCTCCTTCTTTTTAAAACCCATGCCGACTCCCACTACAATCCTCGCATGTTGCGGGTCGGGCAACTCGAATTCTATCCCCCGTTTTTCTAAAATCGTGAGCCTTGGGGAGATTCTTACCTCTTCCACAGATCCGCTTCGGTTATAATTAGGCTCTAGCGGCTGGAATATCCCAGGGCGGATAGTCGCCATTTGGGGATACGTCTTAGAATATATTATCGAGACTATCGAGCCGCCGAAGGCAGGTTTAAATTGCGCCAATTTGCCGTTCTCCACCTTTAGATCTATACAATCTGCAGTTAAGCCAAGGCCCAGTCTCGCGGCCACTCTGGCTAAGACGTCTTTTCCATAAGAAGTGGAGGGCGCTACAACTGCCCAGGGCCTTCTATTTAACACAAGACTGCTCAAGGCCTCTGCGTGAGCTATATAGTCTCTTGGATCGGCGCCTCTCAGGAGTATCACTTTATCCGCCCCCGGGCTATAAGCTCCTCCGCCTTCTCCTCCCCTCCGTAAATCGCCGTCACGGAGCCTCCTAGCATTTCGGCTAGCTCTGCCGCTTTACCTAAGAGCTCGTAGGAAACCCTCCTTATGCCGCTGAGTCCCTCCTCGGCCAAGACGTAGATCTCAGGCCCGCCTTCTGACGGCGATGGAGGGGCCTGGCGTAGGGATTCGCCAGAGCCCTCCGCCAACGCCTTTTTTATATACTCAAGGATGGCCTCAACGCCGAGCTCAGGCCTTTCCCTGGCATCTATTAAAACTCTATTCTCCCTCTCTAAAGGCTCCTCTCTCAAATCAGCTACATAGGTGGGGGAGCCCTCAGATCCAAAGAGGCTTGTGTTGTCTGTTAATTCAGAGGCGCTAATGACTATATACTCGCCCCTCGCCCTCCCGGGGGGCCTCGGGCTATTCGTCCTGTCAGTTACGGTGAAAACCGCGGGGAGATTAACGCGTATTTTCTCAACCCCGTCCTCCGCCTCTCTGTCCACCACAGCCGTTAAACCCTCTACCTCAATTGACACGACTCCAGATACGTGCGCCAGGCCCAGCATTTCGGCCACTTGAGGGCCCACATGGCCTGTCTCGCCATCCCATGAGTACTTGCCGGCGAAAATAGCGCCTATTTTCTCGCCGGCGAATTTCCGTACGGCTAACGCCAAAGCTCTTGAAGTGGCCAACGTGTCAGATCCGGCGAAAGCCCTATCGGATAGGTGTATAACGGCGTCTACGCCCATGGCTAACACCTCATCGGCGCTTTGTTTAAAATGCGGCGGGCCCATGGTGATGGCAATGGCCTTTCCCCCGAGTTTATCTCTCAACGCCAAGGCGGCCTCAACCGCGTGGTAATCAAATGGGTTTAAGATGTTAGGAACGCCCTCGCGTATAAGGCGCTTAGTGGATGGGTCGATCTTGATGTGGCCTATGTCAGGAATTTGTTTAAAAAGGGCGATAAAAATCATTAGATTTTAGTGCGTTCTAGCCACTCTTTAAAAATACGGTAACGCGCCTCGACCCTTTCGCGCATATACGCAATTGGATCGAATGTGACATCTCTGGAAATTTTCACCACGAATTTTCTCTTCATAAGACCCTCGACGTATTCCTTCCCGAAAATCTCCTCCAAGGCCCTCCTCCCCTCGGCTGTGGCGAAGGCGGGGGTCCATTGGGTATTGAGATCGACCTCTACATCCACTTGGCAGTCTGGTAGGGCCCTCTTTATCGCATATTTAACTTGCACCGCCATCATTTCAGCCACGGGGCACATTTGACCTGATGTGAAAAGCATTTTGACTTTAACCCTGCCGTTTTCTATTTTAATATCGCGTATAAGCCCTAGATCATATATATTTATTGGTATCTCTGGATCATACACCTCCCTAAGGGCCTTTACCACCGCGTCAAGGCTCATAGCCCTATCGCCGAATCTAGCTCGCGGAATTTCGCCTTTACGCTATCTACTACCTCGTCTACTGGTATTTTCACTGGCATAGACTCAAAAACAGGCCTTAGCCCCCGCACGGAGGCCTCCGCGGCATTTCTCCAACGCCCTAATTGAGATCTCACTATGTCTTTTGTTGAAGGCGCCCTCTCAAAGGCGTATTTAAAGAGGGCGACCAGCTGATCTTGATGCCTCTGGGAGTCCTTTAAGAAGGATAGATGTATCTGATAGAGGTATTTATCGCCGTTGAGATCTGCGAGTCTGCCGTAATATTCTAAAAGGGCAATGTCGGCGGCTGGCTTTATAGCTAGGGCGAATGAGACCAACGCCTCTGTGTAGTCGTATGCCACTAACATCTGTTCCACGGCTTGCCTAAGGGGCTGATAGGCGGGATCCTCCTCCCATTTCTGCCTCCCATAGGCGCCGAAGCCGTATCCAGGGTAGACGATGTCTAACATCTTTATCCTCTGCGCCACTCTCTGCGCCCTCCTGAGGTAGTCCATGGCCATGAAGGTGAATATGTTAATCACAGTGCTGGTGGGGGCCATCTGGCCCAGATATGCGCAGTGCATCTGAAGGGCGTGCCAAATAAACCTCAGCGGGCGTAGTAATCCCTGTAGAACTTAAGCATATCTTCCGACAGCATCGTGTCGTGTTTAGTCTTAACTATCTGTTCCAACAGCCCGTCCACAACGGTCTCCTCTTCGTCCATCATAGCATTATATTTCCAATACACAATTTCGTGTGGATCGCTGTAGTCATGCCACCCTCCCGCCTCGACGACCGCCTTGACTAACGGCGATTTATCTCTGAAGTATATATACCACTTCTGGATGTGGTGAGTGGGGCTTAGCTCAAAGGGCGCTCCGAGGTAGCGGTATGTGGGCGAGTTTGGATCGGGAGACCAGTAAGACAGCGCGTAGGAGACGACTTGATACTCAGACGGCCTCCTTCTCCCGATTTTCTTCTCTAACATTGGCCAGGTAATCCAAGTTCTCTTATAGCCGGCGTATTCCCTATCTCTAAAGAACTTCTCGGTCATCGACGCCTTGGCGAATATCCTTTTATACACCTCGTCCCAGCTCATAGCTCTAAATACCACTCAATCCTCTCGCCTGTGACCCTTATTTTGCCCGCGAAGGCCGACATAATCACCTCCACCTCGCCTGGGAATCTCACGGGCCTCCCCGCCAGTTCTACAAGAGTAGAGCGGTTAAGCACAAGCCTCCTATTGCCTACTACTCTGACGTATAGCCCTCTGTCCAGTATCCCTACGAACGTGTCCGGGTTATCCCTCGCTATGGCCTCTACAGCGTGTATTGCTAGCTCCGTCTTCATAAACACCGGGCCTACCACGTCTTTCGGTATTTTACTGTCGTCAATAAGATATTTCTCCAGCTCGGGCGCCCACTCAGCTAGGGTGATGCTCATAGGCTCTCGTACATCTTGAAGTACTTCTCTTTAAACTCCACCACGGGCATTTGGGGGACCTTCACGTACAGAACCCCGTCTCTGACCTCGCTCTCTAATCTGAACAGCTTGGCTCCCTTGGGGTTTATACTGGCGCCCGTCTTCGGGTCGAATTCCCACTGGTGTACATTACACACGATCTTAGATCCGTCGAAATCCGACGGGGCGAGCTCGCCGAATGCATGTGGACATCTGCCGTAATACACGTGGATCTCCCCGTCTATCGGGACGACGTAAATCTCGTAACCGCCAACCTTAAATACGCTCGCCTCGCCCTCGATAAGATCGTCTATATTACACACGGCGACCCACTGGCCTTTATAGGTAACGGTCACGGTCATATCTTCCCCTCCCTCTCTAGTCTTCTTATTATACTAAGTCTTTCAAACTCCTCTCTGTATATATTCATGGGCGAGCGAGGCGCCTTCGTTCTCATAAGCTCCTCAGTCTCCCTTACCAGTCTAAACGTCTCGTCGTCTTTTTTCCTCCACCACTCCTCTTTCGGCGGCCACCACACCAGCAGAAGAGGCTCGCCTGGCTTGACCACTTCGCCGAATTTGGCGTTGGGGTCGAGGACCTCGCCGCTATAATATTTCACAATTCTCACCTCCTTGTTTTTAGGCCACACGGTGGCGTTGACAATAAGCGACATGAGGAAATCGGCGGCTTGCTTCACCGTAAATTCCGCGGGGACGAAGAATACTTGCCAGACGAAATCCTCTTCGTGGAGAAAGATAGTGGGTATGGCGCTCATGCCTCCATCCACTTGGCAATTCTTTTCTGATACTCAGGGTCTTTTTCTTTATACAACAGAGCCCAGGCGCCGTTCGTGGGATCCAACCCGGCCTCCCCAGCCTCAGTAAAGCCCATATTCCAGATTATCTCGTCCCAAAGCCTTTCTATATTTGTAAGAGCCTCAGGGCTTAATTTAATCTTCATGGCGGCCATCCTATCTACATAGGTCATATGGCCCTTGTATCTCTCCACCTCTTGTTCAAATATCCACATACAAACCGGCGAGCAGAAGTTGTATATTCTGCCATTTATCTCCTTTTGATATATAACCACATGTCTCCCCGGCTTAATGCTTATCAACGGCACTTGGCACATATTACATAACAAAGGCGCTGTCTTGGGCAACGGCGGCCTCCCCTCGATGTAGTTTTTGGCGTAGAGATCCCAATACCGTCCAAAATTCTCCTCCCAGCCCGGGTATTTCTCCTCCAGCCATTTCCTCTCCTCGGGGGTGGGCCCTCTGTTGTGTATATTGAGAGTCCTCCGCCAGAGGTATATCCCCAGCTCGAAGGAGTGATGCCACCACTTTGTCTCCTCCTCCCAATACTTCTAATACCAAGGCAGCTCAATTCCGTAATCCTCAAGCTGTCTCTTAAACTGCGCCCCTACCCACTCAGTTATGAACTCTCTAAACGACATAATCCTCCCGTCGAGCGGCGTAAGGTAGTCCATTGAGGGGCCTGTTAACGCCGCGATAGTCCTCCAGTTAAGCCAGAAGGATTTAGCAATATAATATTCAGCCGCCTCTTTTAACTGCCTTCCACGTTTCCCTAACTTATTAGCGAATTCAATAGTTCTCTTCAGCCGCGTTGATATAAGCTCTGCGCGTCTAGCCAATTCGCTTTTGACCTCCTCTGGGTTGCTCCCCAGGGGTTTTTGTTTATCCATTAAAGAAAATATGAAGGAAGCCTATTTAAATCTTATCAAAAATTATTTATTCTTTACAAATATTTAAGAAAAAACCATTGAGATTTTTACTTAAATTTAGTAATTACAAATCTGCCGGCGTTTTTGAAACGGGACATCTCGGCGTATGCGTCGTTCACCTCATCGAGAGAAATCCTCCGGTAGATCACAGGCTCAAGGTTCACCCTTCCCTCCGATATAAGCTTAAATATCCCGTCGTATTTCTGCGACGGTAGCATCAACACGCCTTGTATGGTCAACTCTCTGGCGACTACTATATCGGAGGCCAGCGGCCAGATCTCCTTGCCCTTCATCATGAGCCCCGCCAACAGTATCCTGCCCTGCGGCCGCACTGCTGGCAAAACCGCGGATAGGACGTCGGGATTGCCCGTGGAATCGAACACGGCATCGACCATGCCAAAAGACTTCACGATCTCCTCGCTAACGAGCTTGGCGAGCTCCTGGGGATCTCCAGAGTAGTGATATGCCGCAGTTGCCCCCATTTTCTTCGCCTTTTCTACCGAGGCGGGGTTTACATCGACCACGACGGTTTTCGCCCCGGCGGCAGAAGCTATTAACAAAGCGCTGAGGCCCATGCCCCCGGCTCCCGTTATTAATAGCGTTTCGCCAGGCCTAATGCCGTTCTTAACCACTAGGGCGTTCCACGCAGTGCCGAAACCGCACCCGGTTATCGCCGCGTATTCAGGCGGGACGCCTTCTGGGACTTTAACGAGGTCTACTACCGAGCTGGCCGGCACCTTCATATATTCAGCGTAGCATCCGTGTGTGCCGAAGCCCGGAATCCAAAGGTGTTCGCATACGTTCGAAGCCCCCTCCTTGCAGTACCTACAAGTTCTGTTATCCCCCGTTGACGACGCCGGGGCCACTACTACGTCCCCCACTTTAACATTGCTAACCCCCTCCCCCACCTCGACCACCCTCCCCGCCACCTCATGGCCTGGGATTATGGGCAGTTTGCCGCCCGACCACTGCATATACGCGACCAAGGAGGGATCCCCCCTCCATAGGTGCCAGTCCGATCTACAGATGCCGCACGCGAGTACTTGTAGTAAAACCTCCCCCTTGCCTACCTTCGGAACCTCTACGTCCTTAATTTCAAGCGGCTTGTTGAATTCAGTTAATAAAGCGGCTCTCATCCCCCGGAAAGTTTCGCCACGTCTGCGTAGGTCTTTAATACTGGGTGGCCTATCTGGGCGTGCCGGGCCTCATCTGTCTGAATGCTGGCCACGCGGTGCCAAATAAGAAGTCGCCTGCCTTATTTGCCATGGCCGCATAAGCCACGAATTGAAGGTTTGTAAACCCAGTTTCAAAGCCGAAGGTCAACATTAAGGCGTTTTCGACGGCGTCGGCCGCGGTGATAATGTCGTCGAAGAACTTGCGGGCGAAGACCGAGACCCACCCGTCCACCCAGAACAGCTTGTGGGCATATGCGAATTTGGGATTTATGTTAATTTTGTCGTGAGATAACAATATCTGCAGTTGTGCGTGTCTTGTCTCGTCCATAGATCCATATGTGGCTAAATTCCGCCACTCTCCAGCCTTGCCGAACCTCGCCATTCTGAGCTCGCCCACCACTGCGGTGTACTCAGGTATAGGAATTGCTGTTATGTGGAAACAAAAGGCGCCGCCGTGATATACCGGGTCTAGCTTTCTATCGAGCTCGGCGCGCGCCGCCGCGTCTCTTACAGAGAAGACCATTTGGTCCTTCTGCCTCTGGTTTTTGACATACTCTCTATATAGTACCTTGTAAGGGGCGTCGTAGGTCTCCGCCCATACATCTATCGGCAAATAGGGTAGTCCGTGCATATCCACTGGGAATAACTCCTCCTCGGAGACGTATTTCGGAGTCCACTCTAATCTATTCGCCAAATCGTAGAATTCGTCTCTTGTGGGAAGTCTTGGCTCGTTTGGTGCTGGTTTCATGAAACTCTTTAAAAAAATCTCTTTTATAACTTTAGAAAAAACAAATAAAGAGGGCTTTAAATTGAAATTTATAACTATTAAATAAATATTAAAATGTAAAAATATTTTTAATAATGAATTTTATAGAGGAGCTGATCCCTC
>FLYM01001776.1_pt1 | contig 13780 bp, 11 predicted proteins | sample 1122581 | NCBI WGS metagenome assembly FLYM01 (sample SAMEA4346789, study PRJEB14843) | hot springs metagenome | biome: Terrestrial Biome; feature: Habitat; material: Sediment | place: India | collected 2012-06-12 | depth 1760 m
TTCAATGTCGTAAACCATGCGCGTGATTTTTCTTGTCGCACCACAAGCGCCAGGCACATTGATCCCTGCGGATTCTTCAGCCGTAACCACGCAAAGCACTTGACCTAAAGTGTCTCCCACTTGCGGTTGAACCTCGAATTCAAACGAAGCCTCAACAACGCTTGATGAATAAGTCTTTCTGATTTGCCCGGAGAAGATGTAGCCGGTGAGATTAATTAAAGCCAATGCGGGATTTCTGATGGTTAACATCATTTTAAAAGTCGATCCTTGATAAACCGTAATGTCGTGATCCATTAGTTAGACCCCCCAAATTCTTTTTCGATTTGTGATGCGATTTTTTGAAAAGCTTTAGATCCAGGCTTCAAGTCTGAAGCTGCAATGAGAAGGCGTTTTCCTTTTGGTGATTTCAAAAGCTCCGATTCAAACTGAGAGAAGTCATTGCCGCTCTTTTTTAATTTTTGAAGCCCGTCATTCGCCCATTTCTCTTGGCCTTTGAGTGGTTTTTCATTACTTGCCGGGACTGATTGGACTGAGCTTGGAAGGGAAATTTGCCGTGATTGTGTGCCGACAATCGCCGGTCTATTCACAACACCAGAAATGCTTTTGTAACCTTCAGCCAGCTCCGGAACGTTCGGGATTTTCGCCATCTTTTCGCGAGCCGCACGACCGAGGTTAGAGGTTGATCCTCTATAAAGCAGATAATTGGGCACGTCTTTAACGTTTTGATAAATGGCGTCTTGCCATCCAAGTTGGCCAGCGGTTCCAGAGGGGTTAAAGTTTCTGGGCAGAGATCTTTGAACCGTTTCAATGTCCCCAATTTTCGAAAGATTTTCGCCAAACATCATCTGCTTGGCCTCTGGATTGAGTTTGTTCACTTCTTTTAGAAATCTTGCTGTCGAAAACTCACCGCGACCAGCTAGTGTCGAGTCAGTTGATCCATCCAAAATGTCTTTCATCTTTCCCTGTCTTAATAACTCAAATTGTTCAGGGAATTTTTCTTTAAGGTTTGAGAGCTGGCGGTTATTATCAATATTAAAAAACTTGTCCTGGACTCGCTCGCTTGGAATTGACTCAACTGTATCAAGAAACCCGCTAGGCCCCTTGTTCACTTTAATTCTCGCGGCCTCAGAAGTTTGCTGCAGATCTTGAATGAGCTTTCGGTATTCTTTCCTTGCGTCTTTTAAATCGCTAACGACCTGCATACCGATTTGTTTGCCGGTGTTTTCGCGCATTCCGCCTTCTTTTGCGGTTTTTATTGCGGCTCTCATGATTGAATTGTCTTCAAGATTTGCGAGCTTCTCTTTGATTCCGATGAGCACTCGCTTTTCAGCGCCAGCACTTGCGGCAATGTCCTCGTTTAAAAGAGTCATCATCGTCTTAACCTGGTCGGCGTTTTCCGTTCGCTTAAGCATTTCGACGTAGGTCTGTGGCTTTCCGGCACCACCTGTTAATTTATAAGTGTCCAAATTCTCAATGTTTCGAATGACCGCAGCTTTTGAGCGATCGGTGATTGGAACAAACTTTGTGCTTTCTTGAACTTCCTTAAAGACGGTTGAAATTGGATCGAGCCTTTCGCCAACCTTGGCCGAAACGCCTGATTTAAACTGTTCGCCAACTTGGTATGGGCTTAAGTTCGTAGCTTCATTTGTTAACTCGCTTGCTTGGCTTGATAATTTATCTGTAACGGCTGATCTATTTCTTGCAACCGATTGTCCAAATTTACTCGGACTATTTGCAAGTGTGGCCTCTAATCTCTCAACAAAGCCCGAATCATCAAGCATTCCAGGCGTAACCTTGATTCCCAATCGATCCGCAGCTTCCTTGATCTCTTGAGCATTTAGTTTAAGTTTTGGCGGCGAAATCTCTTCTGCGACGGCCTTTGCCCCGCGCTCAATAAATCTCTGCCCACCTCTAAGAGCCTTGGTTGCTGCGACTGGAAGAACTCCCCCAATTGCTCCTCCGATCGCTGCGTCTTTCGCTAGTCCCCCAATCGATTCCTCTTCCGAGAATCCTGAACCCGCGACTGCGCCAGCGCCAACCCCTCTCGCGGCCATGCCAGCTAACTTTGCACCTCGCGCAACACCCGCTCCTGGAACGAACGCTCCCGCCACACCACCACCAATCTCACCGGCCATGTAGACATTAGGATTTGCATCTTGAGCTTTTTTAAAATTAGAGCGAGATTCATCTCGCGCCTGTTCATAAGTTTTGTCAGAAATTGCCGACTCAACGGCTCCACTGATTTCATCCGCATAGCCCAAACTTAGACCTTGCGCGGCCCCTCTGAGCGCCGATTCAGTCTTTGATACTTGGGGCTGATTTTGAAGCGGACGCCATTCGTCAGGACCAACCTTCGAAAATACTGTCCCATCTTTAGCTTGACGAGTGACCGGCGCCCATTCATCAGGTCCGACTTGCGCATAGATTGTGCCGTCTTTAGCCTGTCTTTCCATCAGTCAGCCCACTGAATCTGATCAGTCTTAAAGGTCTGACCGGCTTGAGTTTGATTTTCAGGCTTAGGGTCGGTGCTCGAAACACTAAATCCGTTCAGGGTGCCGTTTTTTTCGTAATACTTTGCCTTAAGATCCTCGGATCTAAGTTGCTCTTCGAGAGTTTCAATTTTCTTTCCCAGCAACTGACTATTTTCTTTTGGTCCAAGCAAATCGTTATAGTAGGTCTCCGACTCAGACTTTCTTTCATCGTTTGAAAGCGCACCGCCAAACAGCTCCTTTAAAACCAAGTTTGCTTTCGCTGGAATCTCTGACTTCCATCTGAGGGAATCGGTTGTCCGCACCATGTCCGGCATCATTTGAGTGAGGCGACCGCCACCCGACTGAACCCAGCCCTTCGATTCTTTATCCAATTCAGATTTCAGCTCTTTGAGCTGCTTAATGGTTTGCTGAGCGTTCACTTTCCCTTTGCCAGAAAAATTATTGTAGTGTTGAGCATAGTTCTCATCGACCTTCTTTTGACCAGCAGTGAGTCTGCCTTGAACTGTATTGGCCGCTTTTGCATCAGCACGAATCTTTCCAGTTTCCGCGCCAAGCTTTGTGATTTGAGCGTTCTTATATTTTTCATCAATTGCAAACTGATCTTGCTGAAGTTTGGCAGCGATTTGCTCTTTGGCACTCATCGATCTTGCGGCGTAGCTATCAACCAATCTCTTGTCGTAGACTGAAGGCATACCGGAAATGTCGACGCCTGATTTTTGAAGTCCAGCGAGAGCATTTTCATAAGTCGATTGATCAGTTGCAGACATCGCGGCCCGCCCAATCAAATCAACCTCTTGAAGCTGCTTTTCCATCTGAGCTTTTTGATCAGCCAAGCTTTGAGCTTTTAATGTTTGCGAATATTCGGCGGCCTCTTTTCCAAGACCCAAGCTGGCCATAGAGCTAGCGACTTTTTGACCATCAAAAGTCACTTTGCCATCAGGACCAGTGACCATCCCCGCGGCGTAGGCTTTGTCTAGGTTTTTTGCTCGATCTTTTTGATCAAGCATATCTCTCATCGATAGCCCTTGTGCGTAACTGCCAACGATGTCCGGAGCTTGCATGTTTCTATACATTGAAGTGTCAATTGCCATCGTTAACTCCTTAAGCGATTGCCCCTGTGTTTAAATACGAATTACCTGCCATTGTGTTCGTTGTGGTTGGTGGAGGACTGACAGTGCTTTTGCCTCCATACATCCCGTAGGCCATTGCTCCTTGACCTAAGAGACCCATGGTTGCCTGGTTTTGTCCCATCGTCGCAGCGGCAGATGCGTTTGCGGCGCCCACCGTATTTTGACCATAAGCATTCGCATAATTTTGACCGGCAGCACCAGTTTGAGCGGCAGAGTTTTGACCGAGATTTGCTAAATTTGAGAGCCTGTTAAATTCACGGTTATAAATGTTGCCGTATTCTTGAGAGGCGAAATCTTGACCAAAGCGGGTAAGGCCCTTGAGTGTGGCACCGCTATTTAAGCTTCCACGTGCAGCGGCAGAATTTTGAACCGCCTTCATTCCTTCATTTAAGCGAAATTGATAACCAGGATCTTGCTGCCAGTTTTTCATGAAATCACCACTGGCCAAGCTTCCAAGAGTTGCGGTGCCAGCCTCACGATACGGATTTAAATCAGAACGTGTTTGGTTATACATCTGAAGTTGTGTGGCGTTTGCATCTCGTGCCGCGTCTGCCTGCTGAGCAGCGCTGTCTTGCGCGTCCATACCACCGCCGATTGATCCCCCGATGCCAGCTCCAATACCCGCACCAAGTGGTCCTCCAAGCATAAATCCAATTCCACCCCCAACGAGACTTCCTGCTCCGCCCTTACCCATAAGAATCCTCCTTGATAACTTTTGAAATTAACAAAACATCGACTCCCGAGGACACGACCTCGAATCCGCAATTCATCGCTGCGTGAAGAGTATTGTTTGCGCCCGTCAACTTAAGATGAATGTTTGCGGTGATGATTTTCGCCCCTTGATCAAGAGCTTTAATTTTAAGTTTATGTAAGATCTCTCGACCTTTGCTTTTCCCTCTAAACTCTGGCTCTACAAACATATCGACGATAAAGCATTCTTCACCGACCACTCTGTAGTGAACGAATCCAATCTCTGACTCAATCGCATCAATATCTTGTCGCTCTTTAATGTATCTAGCGTATTGACTGATCATCTTGCCCCCACGCTTGAGTAAAGTGCGCTTTTGGCAGAAAGGGTGCGCATTCTGTAAACGACTCTTGAGATTGATGGTGTGCCAGCCTCGTTGCTTGATGTGTAAAGAACTTGGCCTGTGGCATCGACCGTGAAATCAACGCCTGAGTTATCGGGCGCATTGATATTCGTTAGTGAAATGTTCCAGTCATCACTCACAGGATTGTATGTCAGGATAAAAGAGCCTGATTCAATCAATTCAACATCGCTTGTCACTCTTTGAATGAGAAACTCAACGATTGCTTGTGAAACTCCTCTTTGATTGACCTTTAGATCAGTGATCGGCTTTGCAACCGAAATATTGTTTTCGAGCTGAAAAGACGTCTCAACGCCAAGAGGGTAAAGTCTTTCATGAACGGCTCTAAAAAACCAAAACCAAGCTTGAGCCAAGACGCCCGATCTATCTTGAAGCTGATCCTTTGGAACTTCGAATGAACTATTTGGGATTGCCATTAATGAGCCCCCTGTTCATAATCAATTTGAGCGTCAATCAGCACGACATCGACTGGGTCTGAGACTTTGACTTCAAAGATGCGGTCACGTGATGATCCAAGCCTTCGCCAAATCACACGTTTTGCAAGCTCACCGATTCTTCCAATCGATGCGGCTAAATTTCCCTTCCAAGTGTATCCACCATCATCCGACCAGCTAAGATAAGCTTGTGGATTGTTCCCTACGCCCGTGCCAGAAAGACCGACCGCGACTTTCATGTCGACAAAAAGACGTGAGCAAAAGAGCCGCTTGTTTTCAGATGAATAATGAGGAGTTCTTCTCAAGCGAACCATTGGGGAGGTGTCATCTAAGAAGTGACCCTCTTTTAAAAGGTAGACTTTATTTGACTCGTAATCCCCGCAGATATGAATCCCCCGAACAGAATCGAAGGCATGATGCTCAACTCTGTGACGCTCTAACACACCAGCATTTGAATATGCTCTCTCGTGCCAAAGACCAGTTGATAAATCGTAAACCCAAGTGGCCTCATCAAAATTAAGCACATAATATGTGTGACCATCTTTTTGATAAGACCAAGCTGATGCGTTTTCGGGGTTCGCGTAAGTTGAGATTGCTTGCTCGATTGCGTGAGTCGAGATGCGAGTTGGGCTTAAGCCGTCAAGCTTAAACACCATTCCTTGCCCCTCTTCACTTCGCGCTAAGAAACAAATTACTGTGCCAGCTTTTTTCACACTATCTGCGGCCAGTGTCCCCACTTCAATAAATCCACCGCCGATCCGTTCAAAAGGAAAATCAGCGTTTCCAGTGTTTGCATAAACTTCCGTGGTCTTTTCGTTGAAAATATAGAGGTATCGATTAAGGATTTCGAGCGCTAAGACTTTATCTGGCGAGCCTTCGCTTGATGCGAAAGAGAGAGAATCAAGGTTAAAGTTTTGAAGGTCGCTCACCCAAAATCTATTTGTGCCGCCTTCATTTAGAATGAAGAACCCATCAGTCCAGACCACGTCCGTTGAGCCCAGCACCTCGCCAAGAGCGAATGAACTCAACAATCCAAAGTTTGTTGTGAGCCCGATGTCTTCGGTAATATTTACGGCGCCGTCTGTGAAAAGGTAATTTTGCTCACCGTCGACAAAAATGGTTGAGCTATCTCGACCGTCGCCAAACAGACTCATCGATGCGGCTTTAACTGCACCGCTCGTTGTGGTGAGCGAAACACTGGCCCCACCCTTATCGCCATCAGTGCCTAGCTCTCGCTCGACCCAAGTGCCAGTAGGTGAGGTAATGTCGATAGCGGTCCCAGAGATCGCGTTCAGGATTGATGTCGACAAAACAAAAGCATCCAATCCAATGGTTGAAATATAATAGTTCGTGTTTTCAAGAAGTCCGACCGGAATTTTGCCGTCCCCGGAAACTTTGACCTGAAGGGCTGTGTAGAAACCGTGAGCAAGGCTTTCAAAAGAATTTGCAGTGTAGTCAATTCCGCCATCGACCTTTACGCCGACTTGAAACTTATCTAAATCACCACCATATGGAAGAACACTTAGCGTCCCAGTTCCAATCGCGGTGATATTCACGGGGATGTCGTTTAAAGCATCCGAAAGCGTTTGAGCGAGCTTAAGTGTGTTTGCCGAAACTGAGATCACGTAGTAGTCAAGACTTGCAGAGAGGCCTGTTGGAATCGTGCCACTTGATTCGACCCACACTTTAAGTCCGGTGTAGTAACCGTGATTCTCGGTTGTGGTTAACACTTCCGTCGTAGTGTTAATTCCGCTCGCCTGAGTGACCTCTCGAACGTCATACGAAACAACTTTAATTAAAGTTGTCCACTCTTCCCGTCTTGAAACACGGTAAATTTTGCTCCCACTCACCACAAATATCCGACCAATTGAATCTTGATGAACTAAACGAATCGGCCCCTCACCAACATTTAAAAGCGTCTCAAGGCCAGGCGCAGACTTTAAGTAAGCCACTTGCCCCTCTTTCCCAAAGCCACTCTCAATGACTTCTGGAATAAGGTTCACGCACTTTTGAGCATCGACATTTACTTTGTCGAGCTTGTAAGCTGCGCCTATGAAACCTTGGAGTTTCACTCTTACTCGCCTCCAGTTAAAATATTAAATTTACGAGACCTTCCAAGTGATGAATGCGATTGAAGCGGGGTCTTTTTATTTAAGCTCTTAAGCTCACCCCTTGATTTCATAGCGATGTTTTGAATAGTGAATGACGCCTCTTTCCCATATTCTGGCGCAAGCTCAACCGCTAGGTTGTATTTCAAAGCTCTTGCATATCCAGGCGGCAGGCATAAATCATCGGTTAAACTATCGATCGACACTAAAGTCTTCCAAGAATAAAAAGTGACTTTGTTTGCGATCTCAGGGATTGGCCAAAAATAAATATTTGAAAGGCCTGATCCGTTTTGAAGAAAAAGCTTTGTTGGAAGCGTTGATTTTAAGGATTTGGTCGAAAGTTGTGACCACTCGTCCTCATCGCAAATCTTAATATGAAGCTCTAGATCATTTGCAGCGCTTAAGTCTTTTAAGTTTGCTTTTTCAATCCTAAGTGGTCTTGATGAATCGAAATCACCACCTGGACCATAGGTGTAAACACCTTTATTTGGAGTGAGGGTGAATTCCTCGATCTCTCGTCTAAAGACTAAAAGACGCTGAATTCCCCACGACTCTAGAATGTCGTTAAGAGTAAGAAGCGCATCTGTCTCCTCACTCTCGTTCGGGGTTTCGCCATTAGCTATGGCCCCGATCAAGCGAAGAGATCCTTTAATTAGGTCTCTTGCGGTCGACATCTTATTTCTTTTCCACAATCATTTGTGCGAGTTCTTTTTTAGTACGGCGCTTTAGAGTTGATTCCTTGAGTCCTGAATCTTTGTTCATCTCTACAAGCTCACTCTCTGGCAGCTTTGAGATTTCTTCTACTTCAGAAAACTTAGCGGGCGTGTCTTCCCAGCCTTTTCCAGCCTCTTTAACTTCTTCAGCGGTCTGAAACAGCTTTGCGCCTTCAGTTTTGTGATAGAGAAACTTTGGGAATTCTTTCGAATCTTGTGCGATTTCGTTTTTCATTTTTGCAATCCTCATCGTTGAAATTTAGGGGCCAAGCTCTTTCAAGCGAGGCCCCGTGATTTGGTTTCTAATTAAGAGTGAATACGGCAAGCATGCTCACCACGAATCGTCGCAATTCCATAAAGAACGTCGATTCTTGAGATGAACTTATCTTCAGTGATGTCGTATCCGCGAACGAAGCGAACACTTAGGCCAGTTTTTTTGCTCATCGCTCTGCCTGCCATGTCCATTCCCTTAGGAAGAACAAGGTTTGCACAAGCAAGAGTGAAAGCATCCTTGTGGTAAGCAAGGTTTACTGGAGTTTGAGTTCCAGCTGCACCCAAGACTGTGATGGCAGCGTTATCGGCTGGAAGAGCAGTCACAGTTTGACCTGCACCGGTCGCTACAAGAGCTGGCCAGATTGGGATTGAAGCTGCGCCCGTTCCATCAGAAGACACGTTTGCTGTCACAACGAATTGTTGCAAAGCTCCAGTGGTCATTCTGCTTTGTGGGTTTACGCCGAAAACACCTGCGATTGTGAATACATCGCCCTTGTTGAGGCGAAGTGATGCAGCTGCAGTCCATCCGTCAGTGATCAAAGTTGATCCGGCTTGAGATGCGCCGTTTACAAGTGGAGTTCCGCCCAATGGTCCAACGGTGTGCACAGGCACGTTTTGGCTCATTGCCCAGTCGAAACCAGCTGCAGTCCCCATTTTTCCTTTTTCATACTGAGACTTGATTTCCTCAGAAGATTGGAAGAGGCCTTTTAAGCTGTTAACGACTTTGGCTTGAGTGCGTGGGTTTAGGATGATCCCACGTTGACCATCTTGAGGGGCCGCATTGTCATCGAGACGAACGCCTGCATCAAGGTAAGTCTCAAAATCAGAAGAAATTGTGCCCGGAGTTCCAACTGCGTTTGCAACGTCTTTGTACTTAAGCAAAACTTCCAAATCGATTCTGTTCGAAAGGGCCGCCATTTGGGGCTTAAGAACTTGATCAGAGAAGCTATCGAGATCAAGAGTCAATTCTTTAGAATCAAACTCAACGTCAACCCCGTGCTGTTTATCAAGAACTAGTGGCACTTTTTCTTCAGTGTGATCTTGAATAGATACAGTCTTTCCTTCTCGAACAGTGTATCGAGCAGGTTTTTTGATGTTGATTGTGTCGCCGATTGAGCGGTCAGTGTTTGACCATTCTTTATCGTACTGACGGTTTACGTTCTTCGCTGCAACGAGGTTGTTCTCAAGAACAGCCAACGCTTCTTTAGCGATAATGTCTGAGGTTAAAATAGTATTTGCCATTTAATTTATCCCTTTTTTTGTCGTTTGCGCCACGCCATGTACTCGTCAGCGTCCATATCTTGCGGACGCTTTTCGACAGAGCCGCCCCTAGAGCCCAAAGCTTTAGGTGGTGGTGGTGCTTTCGTGGTTTTTGGTTTTGGTTTTTCCTCAGAGGATTTTGCCGATTCGATTCGAGCTTCCATTTTTCCAATTTCGCGAGCTGCAGCAATCGGCCCCAAAGAATTGATTCTCTTTAATTCGTCAGGGTTTTTAGCGAGTTCATAAATGAGTGCAGGGCCATCGCTTGATTCTAGAATTGATTGTTCAAGAGTTGGGCTAAACCCGACATCCCCATGGTCTTCGATGAAGTCCGCAATCACTTCTTCATAATCAGGCGTTGATTCTTTGAATTTCTGAACACGCTCATCGTGCACTTGTCGCTTGGATTGGAATTCTGATTTAAGCTGAGCTTCCTTGCTCTTTTTTAACTCAACTTCCTTTTCCTTTTGATAAGTGTGCTTCGCTAGGGCTTTGACATAATCCTTGTGGGTGTCAAAATCCTCTTCTTTTGGCTCGTCATCACTAGCTTCAATTGACGATTCAATTTCAGGGCTTGATTCACTCAAAGGCTTTTTGCCTTGAGAAATCTGTCTTTCTAATTCTTCAATCCTTTGATCCTTCTCAGAAAGTCTTCGCTGAAATCTCTTGATTCGATCCTTGAAACCTTTTTTCTTCTTCGGCTTTGAATCCTCTTGTTCTTCTTTTTCATCTTGATCATCGCTCTCGCTTTGATCTTCATCTGAAGTGTCCGATTCCTCAGTCGTTTCGCCTTGTTCCTCAGTTGACTCTTCGTCGTTTGAAGACGGCTCGGATTTTTCTTTCACTTTCCCTTCAGCTGGAATCTCTGGAGCCGCGCTTGGCTCTGGACGGTCAGCTGATTCGGTCGTGACGTCTTGATCGTTACTCATGGAATATCTCCAGGGGTTAAACCTTGCTGAGAACCCAGCAAGTCAGGTTGTTGGTTTGGTTGATTTCCGGTCTGGCCGAGACCGGCTGAATCACTTTGTCGTAAAGCTTGAGATTCCGCGTCTAATCGGGCTTGTTCGCGGTCCATCTCAAAGCGCTGTCGTGCAAGCTCTTGATTTGCGAAGTCCTTTGACTCCTTCATCGTTTCAAGAAGGATGTCTGTCTCAAGCTCAGCGGCTTTCATTTTTTCTTTTGAATTGATCTCTAAAAGCTTCATGCGACGCTCTTCGTTTGCAGCTTGAAGTGCGCCCGTTAACTGCTCGATCATTTGTGACATCTGAGCCATTTGAGCTTGGATTTGAGGCGGTGGTGCTTGGCCGTCTTGATCTTGAAGTTCAGGCGGAAGCATTTTTCTTAAACGCTCAGCAATTTCTTGTGATTCTGGAGCGTCCATGTTTTTGGCAATCAGATCGCCAATGAGCGGGCCTGCTTGAGGATACGCTTGAACAAACGAGATTAAGTTCTCAACCGCCTCTTGGCGTTTAGTCGCATAACTTGGACCAGTTGAAACTGTGACATCGTATTTGCCTGTGGTTAAATCAAAGATCTTGTCTTTATTGCTTTCAGTGATCGCACCATTAATCCCAACGACTTTTTGCTCACCATCTTCACCGATGATTCGCTGAATTCGTGGCACGTCGTAAATCTTTGGAATAAGATCGATGACGATTCTACCAGTGTGCCTAAGTGATCTAGAGTGATTGTCGATGAAATGATAATTCGATGTTTGCGCTTGGACGTTTCTTCGCTGAATCGCAATGCCTGATTGCTCATTTGATCTAATGCCAAGGGAAGCATCATGAATTCCAGTCGTGCTCTTTAAATCCTCATTTGACTGCATTCTCGCATTTGTGATTGCAGCGGTCGGAGGCTCGTAAGCGTTTCTAGATGGTTGGCCTGCGGGCTTTCCATCAACATCGACTGACTTGTACTGAAGAAATGGAATGTTTTTTCTGTGCGCGTTTGCCCAGTCTTCTTCATACCCTTCAAACTGTCCTTCGACACCGATGTATGGATTTCGTGGCGCAAGGGCAATGGTCTCTGTTTCGCTTGAGACCCAGTAGTTATACATTTTCTGAGGATCTTTTGCGTGTCTGACAATGCCTTCGTAAACGACTTTGCCATCAATCACCAACTCATCACCGTACACTGGGATGATCGGAATCCATTTACCTGGCCAATCAGTCTTATCTAGAATTTCGCAAGCATTAATCTTTGCCCACTTAATTTTTGCGACTTGAACTTCTCTTTCAGAGACGATTTGAGCGTCCTCTGGAAGCATCATGCCGTCTTTAAGGTCCGTGATGACTTGGCCATCGGATAGAAGGCTTAGCTTTTTCTTTTCGAATTCTTTGTAAAAATATTCAGCGACTCTAACGGTTTTATCAGTGACCCATTTAGACTGATCTTCGGTCAGCTCAGTCCAGTCGCGCATACAAGCCATCTTGGAATCACCGAACTCGGCTTTATAATCCTCAATCGTCATGTCCTCGAAAATAAAACCCCAGTTAGCGTCACTGCCGTCTGGCTCCTGTGCACTTGGATCTAGGTAAACTGACGATTGGTTTTTGATTTTTTTAATGAGGATTTCTTGATCAAACGAATCGTCATCGACGTAACCTGTGATGACTCGCCAATAGCCTCGCCCTTTAACAACCGCGTATTCAAATCCTGTGTCGTATGCGACCTCGGCGTTTGAGTTGTATTCAATGTGGCGAAACATGCCTTGAAGAACTTCAGCGGTGTCGATATCTCCCTTGTCATCGACTGGAGAGACTCTCATTGCTGGCCTGTTTTGGCGTTGCTCGTTTGTGACTTGTCTTACGTGGCCTGGGATTTTATTGATGGTGATGCAAGGTCTTCCATCTTCCGTTCGCTCACGCTCTAAGTCTTTATCCCATTGGTCACCGGCTCTGAATTTGAGATCTTCATCTTCAAGCTCTCTTTGCTCGCGTTCTAATTCGATTGCGAGGTCTAAGCGCTTTCTTGCCGTCTCAAGAATTGAGTCTTGATTGTGATTTTTTTGAGATTTTTCTGTGGCCACATGCTAAAGCTAAGATCTCGCCAACTTTAAGATAGTTTTACAAAATCTAAAGTTAGTTTTAGTTTGACCATGAGACTTAAGGAGAGGTGATCAGCCCATCCAAGAATTCTTTCCACCTCGGCCACTCGACAAATAACTTCTCGCACTCTTTGTCGGAGCTTTAATTTTAGGAAACCTGGTCCCAAGCTCTGGGTCCAGAATCCTGGCCATGCAATCAAGCATGTCATCGTGAACCGCCACGGGGAAAGCATTGTACTCGTCATCAATAAAAGCTTTGATAAAATCGAGTGAGGCTGATTCGTGGTTCACAAAGTAAAGAGTTTTAGGAAGCCACATGCGCCCTTGCTCAAAGATTGGAATGAGCCGCTTAATTCTGTCCTCTTTCGCCATTTGCCCTGCAAGCTTTGTGATCTTAAATCGATAGTTCTCTTGCTCCATCACATATTCCATGTGCTCAATGTCGGCCTGAAGCCCGTACTTTTCATAGCCCACACCTTTTGGCTCATGCTTTCTGTGAAGCTCAAACAGCTTTGATGCTCGCTCAGTGAGGTTCAGTCTGTCTCTAACCGCATCGATCAGATAGTAATTAGAATCAGGGGCAAGCCCTATGACCATCATCACCGTGTAGTCGCTGGTTTTTTTCTTTTCGCTCGCCGGATCAACGATTAAATATTTATTCCAAGACGCGGTGTCAGAGAGATTGCCGTAGTATTTAATCCACTCAGGCTTAAAACCCATCGCTTTATCTGCCACAGGGTTTTGAAGCATTTGGCAAGAGAAGGTGTATGGTCCAAAGTCACGGCGCTTTTCCATTAGGGTCGGCTTATCAAGAAAGACCGGATCACCCTCCATTGTGCCATCACTTGTGGCCGCGTAAATGCGAGGCTTCGCAGTCCCGCGCTCCATGATGGTTTTATACGAGTCGTTAAAGTGATATCTTGTTCCGATGAAGCGCCTTTGCCCGCCGTGTGCTCCAAGGCTGTATGAAAGCTCTAAAGCGCTCGTCGTCTTAAAGATTTGATCGCTTGTTGTGACTGATTCCCTAGTCACAATGTCATCGTAAATAAGAAGTGAGAAATGCTTTCCGATTGGCTGTCCATCAACCACTCCCCAAGCCTCAACATTTGCCTCTTTTGGATTAGACTTTCTTTTTAAAATAAGCCCTGAATCAAGGGACCATTTCGGTGATTCACTTTTTGGGTTTTCCCACAAAACATCGGGAAAGAGTTT
>FLYM01002219.1_pt1 | contig 13636 bp, 9 predicted proteins | sample 1122581 | NCBI WGS metagenome assembly FLYM01 (sample SAMEA4346789, study PRJEB14843) | hot springs metagenome | biome: Terrestrial Biome; feature: Habitat; material: Sediment | place: India | collected 2012-06-12 | depth 1760 m
GTCGCGAACCAGTACACCATGCAAGCCAGAATCAACGCAGCCGCATGCGGCTTGATAAAGTAGGCAACAGCGCCGAGGACTGCCGTGGCAAGAACATGGCGGTAACGCGGCGCCGTCCCCGACACCGCCACGACGAGCGCCGAAAGATAAACGAATACCTGCAGCTCGACTTCCGGCAAGAGCAAGGTCGCATAGAATGACAGCGGAAGCGCCAGGTACAGGATCGACGAATAGAGGGCCGCCCTGCGGTCAAATACGCGACGGAAAGTAAAAAAAAGCAGGACAGCGCCCAACACAAAAACAAGGGACTGGAAAAGGCGCCCCACAAGTGCGGTGTCATGGGGCGAGACCGCCGCCCAGGCGCTGTAAAGCAGTGGATACACACGGTTGTCGACCGGCTGCATCCAAGGGTCGAACTCGTGGATATGGCCTACATCGCCACCGTACTTGGCTGTGCCGAAATAGGCGTATTCGTCGACGCCCATCACAGGCGCGCCTGTGGTCGCTACGCGCAACGCGAGCAGCACGAATGCGACGAGCAGCGCCAGGAGGAGGAGTCGCGGAAGCTCCTGAAGGCGCTGCATCAAGAAATGCAGGGAGGCACGGATGCCCAGATGCGCAGCCGGCGCTTCGGACTCTCCTGAGCCTTCAACCTGCCTCGAGGGCCCGCGATTTCCAGTCATTTAAGGTCTACGGTACGGCCATTGTCACAAACCACGTCAGCACCGGCGTTATTGCGGAAGTGGAGCGTCAGCGCGTAGCGACCCGCCGGCAGAGACGAGGCATCCAAGTCCGCTTGGAAACCACTGTTGGACAACCCCGCCACGCCACCACGCGCAGCCTGGACGTCAGGCCTGGAGATGGATACCGGCAGCGCCGCCTGCCAAGTCGCCCCTTCCCCTTCGAGCTGCCTGGCGTGGAGCGAGATCCGTTCCGGGGCAATTTCCGCCGATTCGTCAACGATCCATCCGCTCACGCCGACATCACGGGTGTTGGCCTGGATGGGACTGGAATCGACGACCTGTTGATCGGCGATCGACTCTAGGTTGCAAGCCGACGACGCCACCGAGCTCGCTGCAGCGGATGCCAAGGGTGCAAGCACTATGGCCGGCATGGGCGCTGGTGCTGCCGGCGCCGCCGCATCCTGCGCAGGTGGATCTACACGGTTGCACCCGGATGCACCGAGAAGCACGAGGGCAAGTAATGTCATACGCATGGGCGAACTCCGGAATGTGCAGCCATCAAAAGGGAATAGATCAGTGCTGGAAAGTGGTATCGCCCGCAAGCGCTACTTCCCGCCCATTCATCGTGGTGAAGCCATAGCGTTGTGCCGGAGGAGCGCCGCGATGGGAAAAAAACACATCCTGCTGGTAGACCTGCTTGGATGCGGGGCTGCAGTGGAAGACCATGCTACGCCTGGTCAGGTCAGGATTGATCGCCTGGCTGCCGCCGTGCGGTAGCTGGGGGTGCCAGATGGCTACATCGCCCTTCTTGAGCGGTACGCGAACCGGTTCGCCGAGCTGTGCGGCCGCCCGGATGACATCGCCGTAATACTGCTCCAAAGCCTCATTGACCAACAGCGCCTGCGAGCCGGAGCCACCGATCCTGGCAGCGACATCATCATAGATCTTGTGCGGATCGCATGCGAACCGATGGCCGCCAGGCACGTACATGAGCGGGCCGGCATCGACTGAAATGTCTTCAAGAGCCACCCAGACCCCGAAGAAGAGGTTGCGCGGGAACGTTTCGAAGAAGGGAGAGTCGCGGTGGATCGGCTGTTGACTCCCATATTCGAAATAGAGGGAGGTATAAACCGACGCCCGCTCACCCAACAGGAAATCAAGCACCTCCATCAGGCGAGGGTCGGTACCGATCGCAGCGGCCGTCGGCGACGTCAGGTGGAAGTTCACAACGCGAAGCAACCGGCCCGCTTTGTCCTTGTGCGCCTCGACCGCGTCGCCCAAGCTTCGGATGTACTGGGCGTAATCGGCAACAACCTGGTCGCAGGTTTCCGGCTCGATCGCCCCCGGTAGAACGGCGAATCCGCTCTCTACCATACTCAACCCGATGGCCGCAAGATCGGCATCGCCATTGCTGCGCGGCGACACGCGCTCACGCGCGCCCGGCTCATCCAACCAAAGACCTTTCATGACTTCCCCCAACTCGGATCGTAGTGGCGTGAGTGTCAGCTGGCTGACAAGGCGCGAATCGTACCAATTCACGCCCTTCCGCGGCACCCCCCCCCCTTGCCCGATATACGCCGCCACTGCGTCCGAGCATCCTCAGGCCCTTTGGGCTGCGAATACCAGCGGCCAGGCATGCCCGTCAGGGTAAGGACAGGCATTGGTGAAAACCCCCTCGATCGGGTTCAAGGTCAGCCAGGATTCGACCAGGTCGAATCCCGCACGCTCCACCATGGCCAGCAGGTCCCAGCCGAACTGCGTGAATACAAGCGCCCCCCCTCCATCAACGGGATTCCCGTGGTAAACCGGGGGCAAATGATGTTGCAACCCGCCGCCGTCGACACTTGCGCGGACAATTGATACATCCAAGTCTTCGTAGAAAGGCGTCGAGAACAGCAGCCAGCCACCACGGCGGATAATCCTGTGGCACTCCCTTAATGCTCCGACGGGATCAGGCACATGCTCCAGGACATCGAAATGCATTACCAGATCAAGGGATTCCGTCTCGTAGGAAGTGCCGGAAAGACTCTCATGCCGAACTGAAAAGCCAAGCGATTCGACGATCGCACCAGCCTCGTACTCGTCGCCCATGTACTCGCTCCCCGAGAGATTGGGCAGTCGCGACTGAAGCGGATCGAACATGGGTGTCATGCGCTCAAATACGGCCGCGCCTTCCGGCGGAAACCCACCCGCCAGGAGCGTGTCAACCGCGGCAAGAATGCCGCGCATTCTTCCGTTGATTCCACATTCACACAGCAGGCCTTCGCTGAGGTTTGCCCATTCCGAGCCGGGGGGCTGGCAGAATTTCGTCCAGCGGCGGCACCCCCTGCAGTACCCATCCAGCCCACCCGCGGCCAGCACCCCGTCCTCAGCAAGCCGGACCTGATCGGCCAGCCCGGAAAACACTGCTTCCTGGCGTTCCCTTCCCCCCAGGCTGTAGACGCCTGCCGGAACCCTTAGCGCCTTATCAAGCCCAGCGAACCGTTCGTACATTGCTACCTCGCCACGCGGAAAAAAGCCAGACCACCGAGCGGTTCGCAGATCACCGCTTGGGACTTCAGGTATCATCACGCCCCCACTCGCACAACACAATGGCGCCGACGCGACACATGGCCAAGATAGTGCATTTGCCCGGCAACCACCACTCGGCCTCCGCCCGGAGCCTGATCGATTCCGCATGGAGAAATCGATCTCTGATTAAAGCGCTTATTTATCGTGAAATCGCGAGTCGATATCGCGGTTCAACGCTGGGCATTGCATGGTCGATCATAAACCCTTTGCTTATGCTGCTAATATACACATTCGTGTTTACCTCCATTTTCAAGATGCGATGGAGCACGAGCGGTGAAGCAGCAGCACCGTCGGACTTTGCGCTGATGCTGTTCGCTGGCTTCCTCGTTTTCTCGTTTTTCTCCGAGTGCGTAACCCGGGCCCCGACGCTTATCCTTGCAAACCCGAATCTCGTCAAGAAGATCGCCTTCCCCATTGAGATACAGGCTTTCGTCACTGTGGGCGCCGGCGTATTCCAGATGGCGGTGACTCTGGTAATACTGCTCGCAGCCATCGTACTGGTCGGGCACTCGATTCCGGCAACTTCGTTGCTCCTGCCGCTGATTGTCGCCCCGCTTCTCCTTATTAACCTGGGCGCGGTGTGGTTCCTTTCCGCGCTCGGCGTCTACGTCCGCGACATCGGCCAGATGGTCGGCCATTTCGTGATGATGTCGATGTTCTTGTCGCCGATGTTCTATCCAATCACCGCTGTGCCCGAGCGGTTCCGGCCATTCTTCCTACTCAATCCACTGACCTTCCTAATGGAACAGACGCGAAATTTGCTTTTGATCGGCCAGCCTCCCATCTGGTGGCAGCTCGCGTTGTTTTCGACCGCAAGTGCGGTATTCGCCCTGCTCGGCTTTTGGTGGTTTCAACGCATCCGGCGGGGGTTTGCCGATGTCCTCTGACATATCGATAAAGGTCGCCGGCGCAGGCAAGTGCTACAACGTTTATAGCAACCCTATCGATAGACTCAAGCAGGCGATGTATCCGAGGGCGGCCGCCGCTGCAGGGCTGGTGGGTGCTAGGGGCATTGCGCATGGATTCCGTTCCCGCCAGGCTTATCGCGAGTTCTGGGCCTTATCCGATGTGAATTTCGATATTCATCGCGGCGAGACCGTCGGGATCGTAGGCAGGAACGGTTCCGGAAAATCGACATTACTGCAGATGATCGCTGGCACATTGCCGCCGACCACGGGCAGGATCGACGTATCCGGCCGACTGGCTGCGATGCTGGAGCTGGGCTCGGGATTCAATCCCGAATTCACTGGAATCGAGAATGCACGCCTCAACGCAGCCGTGCTTGGCCTGCTCCCGGGCGAAATCGAACAGAAGATGGACGCGATACTCGCGTTCGCCGATATCGGTGATTTTGTCCATCGACCGGTGAAGACATACTCAAGTGGCATGATGGTCCGCCTTGCCTTCGCCGTGCAAGCGCAAGTGGATCCGGACATACTGATCGTTGACGAAGCGCTCGCCGTGGGCGACGCGCGATTCCAGGCCAAGTGTTTTGCCAGGCTGGAAACTCTCAAGCAGTCAGGCACTTCCATCTTGTTCGTCTCGCACTCCACCGAGCAGATAGTCAGCCATTGCGATCGCGCCATTCTCCTTCACGACGGAGCGGTGCACCAGATCGGTGCGCCGAAGGATGTGGTGCATACGTATCTCGATCTTCTTTTCGGAAAGGGACGCCAGGCCCAGGTCGGCGCGGGGCCTGTTGCCGATGTCGCAGCACCGGCTGAGCTGGAAACGGCCGAGAGCGGACTGCCTGAGGTTCGAGGTAACGCGTTTACATCCCGACCCAACTACAACCCTTACGAGTACCGGTGGGGAGACGGATCGGCGGAAATTTGTGATTTCCGCCTTTCCACGCCCTTGACCTCCCATCCGGCACATATCGATGCTGGAACGCCGTTGGTCCTTGAACTGGGCGTCTGCTTCAACCGCACCGTGAATCGTCCGATCTTCGGACTAACCGTGAAGACCAAGGACGGGATAACGGTGTTCGGGACCAATACAGAACTGAAACATGCGTCAACGGCTGGAGAACTGGGGCTGGCAGGGAGCTCTGGCAGAGTTCGATTCGCGTTTGACTGCAACCTGGGGCCTGGAGACTATTTTGTTTCGGTCGGCATCGCGAGTCGAGACGGTGACGAGGCGATCCCGCATGACCGCCGCTACGACTCCATCCATCTCAATGTCATTGGCGAGGAGTTTTTTGGCTTGGCCAAGCTCGACGTGACCATCAGCACCAACAAGACTTCCAAATGATCAAACCGAAGCAGACCAACAGGACCTCCATCGCCGCTAACTATTCCTTCAAGGAGGAATACGGCGTCTGGTTGCGAGGAAAACCCGAGAACTTCGCATATTCGGATGGCGACGAGGTCGAGCAGCGAATCCTCGACGCAATTCTTGGCAGCGCCGACAGGAGCTTGTTTTCGCCGTCGATAGCGGCGAATCAGGTCGACTGGCCATCCATCTACCACCTCAGCCCGACGCGGGCGAATCTGCTTCGGCCACTCGAAGGACTGCTTACTGGAGCAAGGGTACTGGAGATTGGCGCCGGTTGCGGCGCGATTACCCGCTACCTTGGCGAAGCGGGCGCTGACGTCATCGCGTTGGAGGGCAGCCTGCGGCGCGCGACGATCGCTTCTGCTCGCTGCCAGGACCTGGGCAATGTGCGCGTAGTGTGCGACCGGTTCGACATGCTGGATGTCGAGGGGAAGTTCGATGTCATTACCCTCATCGGCGTCCTGGAGTACTCGCGGATATACGCTTCCGGGGATGATCCTATCCAGGCAACGCTCGATCTAGCGCGCCAGCTCCTAACCGATGATGGCGTTCTGGTGGTTGCTATCGAAAACCAGTTGGGACTGAAGTACTTCGCTGGCGTGAATGAGGACCACCTCGGCCGGCCGATGGCCGGCATAGAAGACCATTACCGCGAAGACGGAGTTGTCACTTTCGGAAAGGCGGAACTCGAGGAGCGATTGCGCCTGGCCGGCTACTTCCGAAGCGAATTCGCCCTTCCGTTTCCTGACTACAAGCTGCCGGTTTCACTGGTCCTTCCGGCCGGCCTGACGGATCCGACCTTCGTTGCGGCGGACCTTGCGGGCCAGGCAGTGAGAGCTGATCGGCAGCTTCAAAGCCCCACCCTCTTTTCCATGCGGCAGACCTTCGGCGTCCTTGAGCGAAATGGGCTTCTCGACGATCTCGCAAACTCGTTCCTCGCGGTCGCGGGAAAATCCGAGGGATCGCCACAGTTTGCCAGCTTTGCCGCAAATGTCCTTGCCGCGCATTATTCGAGTGACAGGCTACCCCAATTCGCTAAGGCGGCGACCTTCGTAAGAAGCGGCGACGAAATCCGGGTCGTGCGCTCTTGGTTGTGTGACGAGAATCAGTCCCGGGCTACCCCGTTGATTGAGCAGCAATTGAAGGATGAGACGTACACCCCGGGCCGGCACTGGGGACAGGAGCTGGAAGCGATCGTGTCTCGAGCGGGCTGGACCCTGGATGAAATTGGTGACTGGGCCGATGTCTGGATCGAAGCGCTCCGCGATGCCGTCGGATTGCACGACAGTTCGATATCGGACCTGGACACCACCGTAGCGGGAAAGTGGCTGGACGCTATGCCACGCAACTTGACTCTTGGTGAAACGGGCCCGAAGTTCTTCGATCTGGAATGGATCAGCCACCCGTCGCTGAGTTGGGGGTTCCTGCTCTATCGCGGCCTGGCCGACTCCCTGACATCTGCCACCCGTATCGCTGCGCCAGCACAGGCAGATCTTGCCCATGTGCCCACGCTTATTCGAGCGGTTCTTCGCAGGCGGGGAATCCTCATTACGCAGACCCAGGTCGAGATGTACTACGACGCTGAGGCGTTGGTGCAAGACGAATCGAACGGCCTCGTTCGCCGAGCGCCGCCAAAGGCAACCATGGACGAATTCTGGCTGCCCATATCGCCGGAAGTCGGCTCCATTCTCAGGTATGGCGGCGCCCAGGCGCAGGATGCCAGCAGGCTTTCCGCGGAATTGCACTCCTTGCGAGAAGCCCATGATGCCGCACTGAGGCAGATCGACGCCGATGTTGGGCACGCCCATCAGCTAGAGGTTCGCGTCGGAGACCTGGAGGCTCAGCTAGCCGAAAAGCAAGCGCAAGCTGACGAGCTGGTGTTTCGGGCTGGGGCAGTATCCGAGGAATTGCACTCATTGCGCGAAGCTCATGACGCCGCGCTCAGACAGATTGACGCGGATGTTGCGCACGCCCATCAGTTGGAGGTTCGCGTCGGCGAGTTGGAGGCTCAAGTAGCGGAAAAGCAAGCGCAAGCTGACGGGCTGTTGCTCAGAGTGGGGGCACTATCCGAGGAATTGGCTCAACTGAAAGCGGTGCATGAGCGAGACGTCCAAGCAAGCCTCGCGGCGGCCGAGCAGCTGCACCGGCAGATCGCGCAGGGCGTCGAGGACCATGATCATGTGGCCGGGAAGCTTGCATTGGTTGAAAGCGCGCACGCGGCGGCCAGTGAAGAGCTGGAGTCGCTTCTCCAAGCGATCGAGAAGCTGCGCAGCGAGTCGGCTCAGGCGAGAAGCGATCTGCACGAATTCCGCTCAGCAGCCGACGCCGAGCATGACTTGCTCCTAACCACCAACCTCGAGCTTAGGCGAGAAATTGCCGACAAGGAGCGGGAGATCCATCGCCTTTGGGAGTTGCTTGATGCGGCCAAACTGCGCGAGGGCGACATTGCCGCCCTGCGCCAACAGGCCAACGCCGTTCTGGATGCGATGGGGCTGCGCCGCTCGGATGCTACCAGCGGCGCGCATCTAACCAGCGAACTGATCGCCCACATCAAGCGCGTTCAAGGCTCCAGAAGCTGGAAAGTCACGCGCTCCTTCCGGAGCGCGGGCAGGCGCCTGCGCTCCGTCGCTAGGCACGCGAAAAATCTCGCTTATCGCTCAGTCGAAAGTATTTATCGCGCCCTTCCCGGACCGACCGCCCGTCGGATCAAGCACGTCACCTTCAGTGCCACTGGCCGCCTCCTGAGCCGCACAGGCGCATACCGTCGCTGGAAGGCCGAACGCGGGCTCCGCGCCGGGCCTGTCCAGGACATGGACGCGGCGGTTTACGAGATTCAACGTATCGATGCACCTGCCAACATGCTCTGGATGGCGGATGGACACCGTGAGTGGGCGGATTATTCCGAGATAAAGAGTCGCATCGACACCGCCCTTTCCATGCGTCCAGCGATGGATCCTGCCCACCTCGAACTCCTGCGGGTTGAAGCTTCGGAAGTCGAGAACGCCGCCCGCGCGATTCGCTTCCCGGCGGCGAGCGCGGCTCCCGACGTTTCCATCCTGGTTCCCGTGTACAACCACCTTTCCACCACGTTGGAATGCCTGACGTCCCTGGCGAACTGCACGACCGATGAGAGCCCGTCCTTCGAGGTGATCGTTGCCGACGATGCCTCGACCGACAAAACCTCGCAGGTGCTTTCCCTGGTGGCCAACCTCAAGGTCGTTCGTCAAATTGCAAATCAGGGATTCCTGCTCAATTGCAACTCTGCAGCTCAGCAAGCGCGGGGGCGTTACCTCCTGCTACTCAACAACGACGTGCAGGTGACGCCCGGTTGGTTGAAGGCGCTTGTGGATACATACGAAGCCAATCCAGATACGGGCGCTGTAGGCCCGAAGATTGTCTATCCGTCCGGCTGGCTTCAAGAGGCTGGTACGCGACTGCGTCGCGACGGCACATCTGAGATGCTCGGACTCAATGATGATCCGTCCCGCCCCCGGTATAGCTATCGGCGCGAGGTAGATTATTGCAGTGGCGCCTGCCTACTCCTGAAACTGGACGATTTCCTGGCGATGGGAGGCTTCGACACGCAGTACGCACCCGCCTATTGCGAAGATTCCGACCTGTGCATGCGCCTGCGATCGGACGGCAAGCACATCGTTTACTGTCCCGAAAGCATCGTAGTTCATCACTTGAGTCGTACTTCTGACAGTCTCGATAACGACTACAAGCTGAGCTGTATCGCAGCGAATGTGGAGAAATTCACCCAACGCTGGCGTCCAGAACTGGAGGCGCTTGACGATGTCCGGACGATCGCGTTCTACCTTCCACAGTTCCATCCCTTCCCGGAAAATGATCTTTGGTGGGGGAAAGGCTTTACGGAATGGACGAATGTCACCAAGGCTAAGCCCAATTTCGTTGGGCACTACCAGCCCCGCGTCCCCGCGGACCTTGGCTACTACGACCTGAGGCTTTCCGAGGTCATGGAGCAGCAAGCGGAGCTGGCGCGCCGATATGGAGTCGGCGGCTTCTGCTACTACTACTACTGGTTTGCCGGCAAGCGCCTCCTCGAGCGCCCCCTCGAGCAGATGCTTGAAACAGGCCGTCCCGATTTTCCGTTCTGTCTCTGCTGGGCGAATGAGAACTGGACGCGTCGATGGGATGGGAATGAGCAGGACGTGCTCATGGCCCAGTGCCATTCCGATGAGGACGATGAGGCGGTCATTCATGACCTGATGCGATTCTTCCGGAGCGGGAACTACATTCGAATCAACGGCAAGCCGTTGATTCTGGTCTATAGGGTCACATTGTTTCCGGATTTCGCGCGTACGGCGACGCTCTGGCGCGATGCCTGCCGAAAGGCTGGAATCGGCGAAATATACATCGTGCAAGTGGAGTCCTTCGAACTCGCCACTGCAGGAATCAGGCCTGATGACATGGGCTGCGATGCGGCTACAGAGTTCCCGCCGCAGGGCATGGCCGATCCCTATCCGGTCACGGCGCAAATCTTGAACGACCAGTTTGAGGGCGCTGTCGCCGACTATCGCGAGCTGGCGATAAAGTACGCAACCCGTGAGTTCCCCGGCTACAAGCGCTTCATGGGGACGATGCCAGGCTGGGACAATACAGCCAGACGCCAGAACAATAGCTACTGCTTCGAGAACGCCACACCCGGTGCATTCCAGGCATGGCTTGAGACCGCGGTCGTCCGCACGAAGCAGCAATACAGCGGGGACGAGAGACTGATCTTCATCAACGCATGGAATGAATGGGCGGAAGGCGCCTACCTCGAACCGGATCGCAGATTCGGGCACGCGTTCCTGCAAGCACACCTCAACGCCAAGGATGCCGGGCACCTGGTCAGGCACGGAAGCTACTCGCTCGGGTGACTAACTAAATGACTACTGCATCCATCACCCTGATTGGCCATCCTTTCGCTCCCATCGGCTGCGGCGAGAGCCTGCGCTGCTCGTATCGAGCGTTCCGCTCGGTTGCGCTGCACCCAGGCCTGATTGATGTTTACGGCATACATCCGCCCGAAGCCGATGCAGCTAAAGAGTTCGGTCCCGCGCTCACCACGTCGCTTGGTGACGTGAATATTTTCTTCCTCAATGCCGACGAGGTAGACGGTGCGCTAAGGCACCTCGGGATGCGCGATCCGCTTCCGGGCTATAACGTCCTGTATCCGAACTGGGAGCTTTCGATTTTCCCCAAAGCCTGGGCGAATGAGCTCGGCAGATTCGACGAGGTTTGGGCACCTTCCCAATTCATCGCGGATTCGATCGCGCAATCCTCCGATGCTACGGTCAGGCATCTGCCAGTGGCCTGCGAGGTTGATCTTTCAGCAATGCTGTCGCGTCGTTATTTCGGCATTCCGGAGAGCGCGTATGCATTTCTGTTTTTCTTCGACTTCAGGTCGTACGCGACCCGCAAGAATCCAGAGGCCGTCGTCGATGCGTTCCGCAGGCTATGCCAGCAACGCCCCGCGGCGAATACGACGCTCGTCATCAAGGTCAATGGCGCGGAGAACGATCCGGAGGGATTTGCGCGATTGAAGGAATCAGTCCGCCCGTTCCGCAACCAAATCCTCCTGATCGACGGGACGGTCTCGGACAACGAGGTTAAGAACCTCGTCCGCTGCTGCGACTGCTTCGTATCCCTGCACCGCTCAGAGGGTTTCGGTCGAGGCTTGGCCGAGGCCATGTACCTTGGCAAGCCGCTCATCGCCACTGGCTACTCGGGAAACATGGACTTTATGGATCCCGATTCAGCCCTACTGGTGGCGTATGAGCTTGTGCCCGTTGCGGAAGGAGAGTATCCGCATCACGAAGGCCAGGTCTGGGCGTCAGCCGATGTCGAACAGGCGAGCCTGTTCATGCAAAAGCTGGTCGACAACCCGCGCTGGGGTCGAGACCTCGGCGCGCGTGCGAGCAGGATGGTGAGGTCCCGCATCAGTTACCGAACCGTGGGTATGTCATACCGACGCCGGATCTCGGAAATCGCCAACGGTTAACCACCACCCCGCGGCCCCAAGGGTGGGGCCGCGCGCATTTGCCGGTTACGACGACTCACACGCTGAGACGCCTGAGATCGGCCTCTACCATCATTTCGATCAACTGACGCAAGTCGGTGTGTGCCGACCATCCCAACTTGGCATTCGCCTTGGCGGGATTGCCAAGCAGGATATCCACCTCGGCCGGACGCATGTAGCGTTCGTCTATGACCAAATGGTCTTCGAGGGTGAGACCGGCATGCTGGAACGCGATCTCGCACATCTGGCGCACTGTCGAAGTCACGCCTGTGGCAATCACATAATCGTCAGCTACGGGCTGCTGCAACATCATCCACATGGCCTCGACATAGTCGCCCGCGAAGCCCCAATCGCGTTGGCTGTCGATATTGCCAAGGCGCAACTCCGTCTGCAGGCCGCGCTTGATCGAAGCCGCCGCATGCGTGACCTTACGGGTAACGAATTCAATCCCGCGCAGGGGCGATTCGTGATTGAACAAGATGCCACTGGAAGCATGCAGGCCGAAGCTTTCCCTATAGTTCACCGTGGCCCAGTGCGCCATCACCTTGGCAACCCCATAGGGGCTGCGAGGATAGAAAGGCGTCGATTCGTCCTGTCGTTCCGCTTGGATCAAGCCGAACATCTCACTCGTGGAAGCCTGATAGAAGCGGGCAGCGGGGTTGACGATACGAACAGCCTCGAGCACCCGCAGTGCGCCCACCCCATCGACGTCGGCAGTTAACAATGGTTGCTGCCAGGAGGTCCCCACGAAGCTCTGCGCCCCAAGGTTGTACACCTCTTCGGCGTGCGAGGCATCCAGGGCACGAATTAGAGATGACAGATCCGCCAGATCGCCATCGATGTATCTCACTTCGTCGGCGATACCCAGTTCGCGAAGGCGCCACAGAGTGTCCGTACTACGGCGTGCCAGAAGTCCGTGAACGTTATAGCCCTTGTCAAGCAGAAGCTTCGCAAGGTATGCGCCATCCTGACCGGTAATCCCGGTGATCAGGGCGGACCTGGATGAATACGTCATTGCCTCTCCTCGGCGTCTTTCAAAACGTCTGCAAGCGTTCTGGCCATGCTGATGGCCGGACGCCAGCCTGTATCGGACTGTATCCGCGTGGAATCCGCGCACATGCGTCTCTGCTCTGCAGGCCGCAACTTCGCCGCGTCCTGCTCGATTTCCGGATCAATGCCCTTGAGCGCGCACATTGCCGCCAGCAAGTCGCGCAGCTTCTGTTCCTTCCCGCTACCTACTAGATAGGTGCGGCCCGGTCGGCCCGCTCGCAAAAGGCTCGCGTAGGCGGCGACGACGTCGCGAACATCGGTGAAATCCCTGGTGACATCCAGATCTCCAGCCTGAATCGCCTTATCGCAACGACCGGATGCGATTGCCACCACTTGGCTAGCCAGAGCGGGCAGGACGAAACGCGCATCCTGGCCCGGACCCACATGGTTGAACGGACGCGCGATCACGACATCCATTCCACTGGAACGATGCCGCTGTAGGCAAAGCTGTTCTGCGGCCAGCTTACTGACAGCATATGGATTGCGCGGCTCGGGAAGTCGCGCCTCGTTGACTGGCAACCTTTCTTCCGGCACCAGTCCATACACGTCGCCAGAACTGACGTAGAGCAGGCGCCCTCCGAAATGCCGAGCCTGCAGCACCTCTAGCAAGTTCAGGGTCCCCATGACGTTGATCTCGAGGGTCTCGTGCGGATCCTCGAACGACCGCGGTACGAAGCTCTGGGCTGCGAGATGGATAATTGCATCTGGACGCGCGTCCTCCACCATGGCGCCGACATGTTCCGCATTGCGAATGTCCATGCCGCTGGGTGCCTCGACCATCTCGCTCTTGCCGAAGACTCCCGACGCGAAAGCGCTAGCGACATGCCGGCCTACGAATCCGCGGGCACCCGTCACCAGCACGCGCGACGACGGCGAGAATGACCCACTCATGGACCCAGCCCCTCGCGCAATGCCTCTCTCAGGTCAGCCACGTCCTCCACCCCCACACTCAACCGCACCAGCGCATCCGACAGCCCCAGCTGCGCGCGACGCTCGGCCGGCACGGAGGCATGCGTCATGATCGCCGGGT
>FLYM01020325.1_pt2 | contig 13573 bp, 10 predicted proteins | sample 1122581 | NCBI WGS metagenome assembly FLYM01 (sample SAMEA4346789, study PRJEB14843) | hot springs metagenome | biome: Terrestrial Biome; feature: Habitat; material: Sediment | place: India | collected 2012-06-12 | depth 1760 m
GTCATACATGCGGACAAGCTGGTGGTCTTTTAAAGATATCCTGCCTCCACGCCTATGCACGCATTCCAGACTATATTTATTTTGTCTTTATACTTTTCTATAACTTCCATATTTTCACAACCGGGCTGTAGCCACACGCACTTGGCACCTATTTTAAGAGCCTCTTCAAAGATGGGTTCTATATGGGCAGGATTTCTAAATACGTTGACTATATCCACAGACTCTGGCACTTCCTCAAGGGAGGAAAGGACCTTTATACCGAGTATCTCTTGGCCTGCATACTTGGGGTTTATAAAGTAGACCTTATGAAGACCTTTGGAAAGAACTCTCTCACTTACATAATAGGAAGGCCTTTCCTTATCTGGAGATATGCCAACGACAGCTATTACTTTGGCACCTCTCAACACCTCAAAGGCATCATCATTGTGTGGATGATGTAGTTCGCTCATAGGGAATATTATACAACATTGTTGTAGCCACAAAGCCACATAGTTTGATTTTTCAAAAAGTTATTCAATATACAATCAAAAAATAAAAACTACTTGACAAATTGCTTAAAATATGGTATAATAAAGACAACAAAATGGTTTTAAAATGGTTTTGATATTGAATTTGGGAGGGCTTAAACATTAAAAACAAAGTCCACAAAGAAATTCTTAAGATATAGGAGGTGTTTATATGGAAAACTTTAAAGACCTACAAAAAGCCATATTAAAAATCAGCATAAGACTATTCAAGCTAAGTAATCTTTTATCAATTGCGAACAAGCTTTCTCCAGAAGAAAAAGAAAGCATAGAAAAAGAATATAAAGAGTTGTCCCAAACACTGGAAAAGTTAAAGGCTGAGTATATGAGAAATGCAAAAACGGAAGACAGCCAAAAAATATCAAACACATATAAGAGAAAAGAAAAAGTGCTTGAAAAGAATGAGTTTGAAGAGATACGGGATGAGTTGATAAAAGCGAGGCTTAGGCTTATAACTTTGGACCATATATTATCTAAGGATAATCTTTCTGGAGAGGAGAGGGAAAAGAAGGAAAGGGAATATGAGCAAGTATACAGCAGGTTAAGGGCATTAGAAAGCCTATACTCAGAAAAGGCGGAGTATTTGGATAAGGTGAAGGAAAATTATGAGAGTTTGAAATTCTCTGACCCAGAGCAAGCTCTTAAAGTGTTGGAGCCTTTGTTTAAACGAGCAAAGATTGATTTTGAAAGAGTGCATGCGGAAATTGTAGACTTGGTAGGCGGTGGAGACTACAAGGAGCTTTTGGCGGATGCTTTGCTTGATAGAATATTTTTCACCTTTGGCCATACAGAAGCAAAAAGAAGACTAAGGAACAAGATAATATTGATAATTTTGGAAGCAAGATTGCATTCGGAGGAAAAAGGTTTGGACAAGAAAATAGAAGAAATAATAATGAATAGGGCTATTATAAGAAGACAAAGCACATAAAAGCGTGCAATTGTAACCTTCAACTATGTTCTTAAAAAATCAACCATGGCACTAGTAAAGGTAGGCTACTACTATCTTCAATCCAATATGTATGAGCAAGGTTTACTCCTGCCCATTTAAACTATGTTTTGACAAATACTATATATACCCTTTGACAAAAGCCCTTTTATGTCGTAAACTCTTCTCTCTATGGCAGAGGTTCTAATAGTTGGAAGACCAAACGTAGGAAAGTCTACCCTTTTTAACAGGCTTATAAAGAGGCGCAAAAGTATAGTACATGACCTACCCGGTGTTACAAGGGATATGGTGGAGGGCATAGCTCACTGGAGGGGCAAAAGCTTTAGCGTGGCAGATACGGGTGGTGTGTTGGAGAGAGGGGATGAGATAACGGAGGCTATAAAGAGACAGGTTCAAAAGGTTCTTGAGGGGGCAAAGGCCATAATATTTGTTGTGGATGGTAGGGAGGGGCTAACGGCCGGGGATGAGTATTTGGCAAGGCTCATATATCCATACAAGGACAAGGTCTTTGTGGCGGTTAATAAGATTGATTCACAGAAGCTTGAGGATAGAGTTTATGAGTTCTATTCTCTTGGCTTTGAAAGGCTTTTCCCCATATCTGCTCAGCATGGAAGGGGCGTGGATGAACTCCTTGACAAGCTTGTGGAAATACTTCCAGAGGAAGAGGAAAGGCCTTTGGAAGGCATAAAAATAGCCTTTTTGGGAAGGCCCAATGTGGGAAAGTCCTCCCTTGTAAATGCCTTGCTTAAAGAGGAGAGGGTTATAGTTTCTCCCATACCGGGCACCACCAGAGATGCTATAGAAGTTCCCTTTTCCTTTGAGGGAAAGGACTTTATCCTTGTAGATACGGCGGGCATAAGGAGGAGAAGCAAGGTAGAGTATGGTGTGGAGTTTTTCTCCGTTGGTAGGTCCATAAAGGCAATAGAGCTTTCGGATATATGCTGTCTTGTAATAGACCTTTCGGAAGGCGTGGTTGACCAAGACAAAAGGATAGGTGGGCTTATAGAGAGGAGATATAAGGGCTGTGTGATAGTGGGTAATAAGATGGACCTTATAAAGGCCAATAGAAGGGAAGTAGAGGCCTATCTTAGAAGGGAGCTATCTTTCCTTGATTATGCACCCATAGTGCTTACATCTGCCATAAAGGGCCAAGGTGTGGAAGACATACTAAGGGCTTGTGAGCTTGTGTGGGAAGATTACAACATACAGCATAAGACTTCCTTTATAAACAGGGCTGTGGAAAAGGTGTTGAGAGAAAAGCATCCACCCTCTCAAAAGGGCAAGGAGGTAAAGATATACTATGCCTTTCAGGAAAGCACAAGACCACCTACGGTGGTGGTATTTACCAACGACCCAGAGCTTTGGAGAAAGGACTACCTTAGGTTCTTCCAAAGGAGGCTAAGGGAACACCTTAATATTAGGTATGCACCTTTGAGGCTTATTTTGAAGGGAAGGGAAGAGAAAAAGTTATAAAATTAAAAACCATGATAGAAAGCCTGTTTAAAAAGCTTTGTCCCAACTGTGGAGGAGATATTAGCGCAGAAAGGCTCAGTCTGGGTCTTCCTTGCGAAAGGTGTATGCCAAAGGTAGAAAGGGATTATTGTAGGCACATGTTGAGGGAGGGAGAGCTTAGCAAAGTGTGCCACATGGAAGAGGAGCTAAAAAGATGGGAGGCGCACTTTGAAAAGCATCTTAGGTCCAAGCCTTGGAGCCTTCAGGAGAGCTGGGCAAAGAGGGTGTTTCTTGGAAATTCCTTTGGCCTTTTGGCACCCACCGGCGTGGGCAAAACCTCCTTTGGCGTATCTATGGCAAGCTATTTAGCAAAGAAGGGCAAAAAGTCTTACATAATACTTCCCACAAAAGTATTGGTGGATTTGACAGTCCAAAAGCTAAAAGGCTTTGGCCTGAAAGAAGAGGATATACTTTACTTTTCCGATGATAGCACAAGGCAGAAGGAGATAAAGAAGGCAAGACTGCAAGAGGGAGATTTTAAGGTGCTTGTTAGCACCTCCATGTTCTTATACAAAAATCAGGAGATCATACCCAAAAACTTTGACTTTATTTTTGTGGATGATGTGGACTCCTTCCTAAAGACGGCAAAGAACATAGACAAGCTTCTCCTTCTTCTTGGCTTTGATATGGAAGATATTGAGCTTGCCATGAGGCTCATAAGGCTAAAGGAAAAGAGGAACAAGGATGAAGAAGATTGGGAGGGGCTAAAGGAGCTTGCAGACAAAGTAAAGGAGGTTTCTAAAAAGAGAAGGGGTGTGCTTGTGGTGTCTTCCGCCACCTCCAACCCAAGGTCAAGCAGGATAAAACTATTTAGAGAACTCCTTGGCTTTGAGGTGGGCACACCCACCTTCTACCTTAGGAATGTAGTGGACCTGTATGAGGATATAAACCATAAGCCTTTGGAGGAGTGGATTAGACTCCTTGGCAAGGGTGGATTGCTTTTTATACCTTCCGATAAAAAGAAGGAGTTTGTGGATGAGGTGGTCTCTTACCTTCAGGAGAAGGGCATAAGGGCTGTCTCCTATGAGAAGCTTGACGATGAGGTGCTAAAAAACTACGAGGAAGGGGAGATAGACATACTTGTGGGCATATCCTCTTACAGGAACCCTCTTGCCAGAGGCATAGACCTGCCCCATGTGATAAGGTATGCTATCTTTTACGGAGTTCCGAAGATAGTCATCTCTTTGAGGTTTGAAAACAACCTTTCTCACCTCTTGTGGGCCCTTATGTCTTTAAGGAGCCTTGTGGCCAAAAGGCTACCGCAAAGGCTAAGAGATATAGACCGGTGGCTTGAAAGCCTAAAAAGGTACCAGTATTTGAGCGAAGAATTCCTACGGGATAAACCAGAGCTTGCACAAAGGATAGAAGGGCTAAAGGAAGAGGTGGGAAGCTTTTTAACCTCCCAAGAGGTGATTGACCTCCTCATGAGTTCGGAGGAGATAACCCTAAGGAAAACGGAAGAGGGCTACCAGATGGTAGTATCGGACGCCACGGGCTATTTGCAGGCAAGCGGTAGGACCTCGCGCATGTTCGCCGGTGGCATCAGCAAGGGCCTTAGCCTTATCCTTGTTGATGACAAAAGGGCCTTTAAGCACCTTATAAGGAAGGTAAAGTGGTTTAACGAGGATATAAACTTTAAGAGCTTGGAAGAGGTAAACCTTGAAGAGCTATTAAAAGAAGTGGACAAAGACAGGCAAAAGATAAGGGCCTTTTTACAAGGGGAAGAAAGGCCACAAAACAAAGAGGTTCTAAAGCCTGTGCTTATAGTGGTGGAGTCTCCAAACAAGGCAAGGACCATAGCCAACTTCTTTGGCAAGGCTGTAAGGAGAAGGGTGGGGGACCATGAGCTTATGGAGACCTCTGCGGGAGATAGATACATAATGATCACCTCAAGCTTTGGCCATGTTTTGGACCTAAACAAGGAAGAGGGTTTTCACGGTGTTTATGTAAACGGCAAGCCCGTGCCTGTGTATGAAGTTATTGAAGGCAAAGACAGGATTGTGGAAAGCCTAAGGCGTATGGCCCTTGAGGCACAAGAGGTGCTTATAGCCACAGACCCAGACACGGAAGGAGAAAAGATAGCATGGGACCTGTCAGAACTATTAAAGCCATACAATCCAAACATAAAGAGGATGGAGTTCCACGAGGTCACCAGAAAGGCCATAGCCAAGGCCATAAAAGAAACAAGGGACTTTGACTATAACTTGGTAAAAGCTCAAGTTCTAAGAAGGGTGGCTGACAGGTGGGTGGGCTTTGAGTTCTCAAAGCTTTTGCAACACGCCTTTGGCAAACATTGGCTCTCTGCGGGCAGAGTTCAAACGCCCGTTTTGGGATGGATCATTCAAAGGGAGAAGGAATACAGGCAGAAGATATATAAGGTGGCCTTTCCTATAGATGAAGAGGGAAGGTTGAGGGTAGAGTGGGTCTTTGAAGATAAAGAGTCTGCCCAAAGCTTTTATGAAGGGCTTTCCAAGGTGCAAGTGGAGCTTTTGGAAGAGAGGGAAGAAGATAGGAACCCTCCACCACCCTTTAGCACAGATGCCATGCTAAAAGCTGCAAGCGATGCCTATAGGTGGTCTTTGCCAAAGACTATGAACCTTGCCCAAACTCTCTTTGAGCTTGGCTATATAACCTACCACAGGACAGACTCCACAAGGGTCTCAGACTACGGCATAGGAGTAGCCAAAGAATACATAAAGGAAGAGTTCGGAGAGGAGTATTTCCATGCGAGGGTGTGGGGAGAGGGAGGAGCCCATGAGTGTATTAGGCCTACAAAGGCCATAGAGCCAGAGGAGCTAAGAGCTTTGGTTTTGAGCGGTCAAATAGAAGGTCTAACGAGGGAACACCTTTTGCTCTACAGCCTCATATTCAACCGTTTTATGGCAAGCCAGATGAGGGCTATAAAATTAAAGGTTTTGAAGCTAAGGGTTAAGGCGCTGGATAAAAGTCAAGAGGTAGAGGTGCCAGTACAGATATTACAAGATGGCTTTAACAGGCTTTTGCCTGTGGAGGTTTATAAGCCCTTGCTTGGCAACATGGATGTGTCTCAAAGGAAAAATATGCTCTCAAGGCCAAAGGCTTATCTTTACACCCATGGTGAGCTTGTTCAAGAGATGAAAAGAAGAGGCATAGGAAGACCATCAACCTATGCCAGCATAGTGGAAAAGCTTATAGAAAGGGGCTATGTGATAGAAAACAAGGGTTTTCTTATCCCTACCACCTTGGGGAAAGAGGTCTATAGCTATCTTAATAGCAGGGAGGAGATCCGCCATTTTCTTAAGGAGGAATTTACCAAAAGGCTTGAGGAGTTAATGGATAAGGTGGAGGTTGGTGCAGAGGACTATGTTGATATACTTATAAATCTCTATAGAGATATAATAGAAGTTGATAAAAAATTGGAGGTGGTGTGATGGTATTACACCCACTTTTTGCTTATCCCACCCTTATACTTGCCTTGGTAGTCTTTGGCCTGCAGATAGTTTCAATTCTTAAGTCAAGAAGCGCTATAAGGTACGCACTTTACTTAAACGGACTACTTATAGTGTTTGCCCTACTTTCTGTGGTTTTTGGCTTTGGCGTTTCCAACGTTCCTTTGGTGCAGTCAAAGGTGCCCTTTATTTGGGGCTTTCCACATAAATGGAATGGAATACTGCTTTTCATATTTTCCGTGCTTAACTTCATAGTCTTTTGGTTCAAAGGAGAAGGAGTAGGTAGGAAAATGGTACTACTTCCAGCCATAGGCCTTTTGATTACACTCTTCCAACTCTTTACTGGCTGGATGCTAAGGCTTGTCTTTTTCTCATAATAAGCATAGCTTTATAGACTATGTTGGAAAGGTATGAACTTTTAAGAGAATATGAGGGGCCTGCTTACCTTAAAGAGTATGATTATGAAAAGCTACAAAGGCTTGCAGAAGAGGTTAGGGATTATATAATAGAGGTTACAGCCCAAAGAGGTGGCCATGTGGCACCAAGCCTTGGCGCCGTAGAGCTTACCATAGCCCTATTGAGGGTTTTTGACCCGCCAAAGGACATAGTAGTCTGGGATATAGGCCATCAGGCATACCCTTGGAAGATCCTAACAGATAGGAAGGACACATTTCCAACCCTCAGGCAGTTTGGTGGCATATCGGGCTTTTTGAGAAGGGAAGAAAGTCCTTTTGATGCCTTTGGCGCAGGCCATAGCTCCACTTCCATATCAGCAGCCCTTGGCTTTAGAAAGGCCCTTGACCTTATGGGAGACCAAGAGAGGTATGTGGTGGCCGTTATAGGCGATGGTGCCATGACGGCTGGCATGGCCTTTGAGGCCCTAAACAACGCAGGACACTTAAGGCCAGATAGGTTTATAGTGATACTCAACGATAATGAAATGTCCATATCGCCCAACGTAGGAGCCATTTCCACATACCTTGGTAAAATACTAAGCGGCCATTTTGTTCAGGAGACAAGGCAGAGGGTCAAAAGGCTTCTTGAACATCTTGGAAGCCCAGCTCTGAGGGTTATGAAGCTCACAGAGGAGTTTTTAAAGGGGCTTCTTTCTCCTGGCGTCCTCTTTGAAGAGCTTGGATTTAACTACATAGGCCCCATAGATGGCCACGACCTCCCCGCCTTAGAAAAAACCCTTGAAAACCTAAAGCATGTAAAAGGACCGGTGCTTTTACACATATACACAAAAAAGGGCAAGGGCTACAAGCCGGCAGAAAACGATCCTGTCACATGGCACGGCGTGGCTCCCTATAAGAGAGAGTCGGGAGAGTTTATAAAAAAGCCCTCTCCACCCACATGGACCTCTGTCTTTGGAAAGGCCATAGTGGAATTGGCAGAGATGGATCCCCATGTGGTTGTTATAACCCCCGCCATGAAGGAAGGATCAGGCCTTGTGGAGTTCAGTCAAAAGTTTCCCCATAGGTTCTTTGATGTGGGCATTGCAGAGCAGCATGCATGCACCTTTGCCGGTGGCCTTGCGGCAGGAGGCCTAAAGCCTGTGGCATGCTACTACTCTACCTTCCTCCAAAGGGCCTACGACCAAGTTATACACGATATAGCCCTTCAGAACCTTCCTGTGGTCTTTGCCATAGATAGGGGTGGCTTGGTGGGTGATGATGGACCAACCCATCATGGTGTTTTTGACCTCTCTTACCTCAGGTGCATTCCCAACATGGTAGTGAGTGCTCCAAAGGATGAACAGGAGCTAAGGGACCTTCTTTATACTGCCCTACAGCACAACGGACCCTTTGCCATAAGGTATCCAAGGGGCCCAGCCTACGGCGTGCCTACAGAAGGCTTTAGGCTTCTAAAAGTAGGAAGCTGGGAGGTGTTAAAAGATGGAAAAGATGGTGTTATACTGGCCGTAGGCTATCCAGTCTATCAGGCGCTGGAGGCTTCGCAAGAGCTTCTAAAGGAGGGCTTGGACTTTGCCGTGGTAAACGCAAGGTTTGTAAAGCCCATGGATGAAGAGCTTCTTGAAAAGCTTGCCCAGAATTATGAGCTTTTTATCACAGTGGAAGATAACGTAATAATGGGGGGCTTTGGCTCTGGCGTGCTTGAGTGGCTTGCCAAAAGAGGCTACACCAAAAGAGTTTTGAACCTTGGCATCCCAGACAGGTTTATAGAGCATGGAAATCAAAACCTTTTGAGGAACCTTGTGGGAATAGATGCAAAGGGCATAAAGGAAAAGATTTTGGAGTTTGTAAAGGGCGGGATTTTTATAAGGTAAAGGTAGGATAGCTATCGCGTGCAAAAGCTTTTTGAGACAAAGGCGATAGTTTATAAATGGAAGAAAAGCTTGGAAAGGAAGGAGCCAAAAAGGTGGCCGATGCTATTGAAATAGCCTTAGAAGGCATAGAAGAAAAAGCCAAGGAAGTAGCCATACAGAAAAAGCTTGAATTAAAGGATGAGCTTACAAAGGAGCTGGCAACTAAGGCGGATTTGCAACTCTTAAAGGTGGAGCTTGAAGCAAAGATAGAAAAGGAAATCCTTAAGCTTGACAGAAAATTTACCATCCTGTTTTTAATCCTTCTCTTTGCCATAATCTTTTTAAACAAGGATGCTTTGGAATTCATAGCAAGGCTTTTTGGCCTTATTAAGTAGCCCAGCACCTTTGCACTGTTTCAAATATTTTGAAAAAGATTGAAGCTTGTGGTGTAAAATGCCACATTCTTATAAAGACTTTGCTTTATATTTTACTCAAAAGTAAATAGATAAGAAAAGCCAAGCCTACGCACAGGGCGCAGGCTATTAGGAACCTTATCAGCTTCCCCATCTTATAACCTCCTCAAGCAAAGCTTTTGAAGCTTTTAAGTAGATAGTATAATTATAGGTAGCATGCTAACATTACAACCAGAGGTCAAAAAAGACAAATATATGGAAATGGTGGAAATTACTCACGAGGATTATCTACAGTTTATTCAAAAGGAAAAGTCGGTAATCATTGAAAATGTGGAAATAAAGCTTGAAAGGGAATGGAATATAAAGAGTTTTGGACCTCCACCAGACTATAAGCTGGAGGACTCTACAGTGTGGAGTTTTCCCAATAGAGGTAATTGGGCTACTCACAAGGGAAATTACAGAGGCAATTGGTCCCCATATATTCCCAGAAATCTCATACTTAAATACACAAAGGAAGGAGATTGGGTTTTGGACCAGATGATGGGAAGCGGAACAACCCTAGTAGAAGCAAAGCTTTTGGGAAGAAATGCCATTGGTGTAGATATAAACTACTCGGCAGTTATGGTGGCAAGGGATAGGTTAAATTTTAGCATCACAAACTTATTCTCCTTTGGGAAAGAACCTGTAATTAAAACCTATTGGGGAGACGCAAGGAATTTAGATAAAATACCAGATGAAAGCATAGACCTTGTAGCATTCCACCCACCTTATGCAAATATAATCTCCTATACAAAAAATAAACAGGTAGAGGGAGACTTATCTCAGCTACCCTTTAAGGAATACCTGCAAGAGATGAAAAAGGTGGCAGAGGAAGCTTTTAGGGTGCTTAAAAAGGATAAAGTTTGTGCAATTTTGATAGGTGATACACGAAAGCATAACCATTATGTTCCTATTGCTTATAAAGTTATGGAGATATTCCTGGATGTTGGATTTATTCTAAAGGAAGATATAATAAAAGTTCAATGGAAAATGAAAAAGACAAGAGAAATCTGGAAGAAAAGGCATAATGATTTTTACCTTATAGCTCATGAACATCTCTTTGTGTTTAGAAAGCCAAAGGATGAGAAGGAATATAGGAAATACAAATTCAGTTCAAAATGGTTAGGTTCCGAGATTTAGGATTTAGAGACTTCTTTGAGTATAGGGACTACTTTTTTAAAACTTTACTTCTATCTAATAAAACTTATGACTACTTCGTAGATTGGCAAAAGGTGAAGTCTAACCTTCAGAGTTATATAGAAGAATTGTCCTTGCTAAACTCCTTAACAAAAATAGATAAATCTGAAAAGGAAGTTCGTCTAAAACATCTGATTCTAAAATATCCACGAATTTTAGAAGTCATTCCTTTATTAATTGCGGAAAGAGTTCAAAACGGCACAATCATAGTATTTGACGATGAATTAATGGATATCTTAAGTTTTAAGTTTTCACAGGAAAAGGGATTAAGTGAAAAAGATGTGGATAATATTGTAAAATTTTGCAGGAAAGTAGGTATTATTGATTTATTCAATGAGGTTAAAGACTTATACGATTATTTAATGGGTGTTGAAGTAGGATTGGATAGCAACGCAAGGAAGAATAGAAGCGGAAAGCTTTTTGAAAAAATTTGTATAGAAAAGTTAAAACATATAGTAGGTCAGAGATTTATACTTAAGGAACAAGACTCCCTTACTCCTCAAAGAAAACATGACGCGGTTATATATACTAAAGAAAACACACCTCTTTTGGTTATTGAATGCAACTTTTATAATGTGGAAGGTAGTAAGCCAGAGGCTATTGCAAGAGAATATATTGGCTTATATAAAAACCTTAAGAAAAAAGGAATTGAATTCCTTTGGATAACTGATGGCCCTGCTTGGAAGAAAATGAAAAATATACTTGAAAATAGCATGAAAGAGCTTGAGTGGATACTCAATCTTAAAATGCTAAATCTTGTAAACAAAATCCTTAACGCAGTATTAGGAGCTTAGCCTTAGTGCCTCCTCAAGAGCTGTATTCTTCTCATAAAGCCTTGTGAGGTTTTCGCTTCTCTTGGTTATCCAGTTGCTCCTATAAAGATGTACAAACCTTTTGCCTTCAAAGGACCCACCCTTTAGGACCGCAGGAGTTTTTTCTTCAGCCGGCAGGCTTTCAAGGATGCTCCTTAAAAGGTCCGTGTGGTCAAAGAACTTGTGCAGAACTCTCTTTGCCTTCTTTTCACCCATAAGGGTATGGTAAGTGCCTTCTATCTCACCAAAGAGGTCCATGGGCACCCTTATGTGCGCCAGCTGGGCTATGCCATCCTCAAAGGGAGAAAAGGCCACAGTATGCTCCGCCTTTTCAAAGAGCTTTTCCACCTCTTCTATGCTCATGTAGTCCAGTAGGTCCTCTCCAAAGATAATAAGGTTCTTTACCCTATTTAATGCCTCTGGCAGGCTGGAGATCCAATCTATGGGTATATGCCTTATTAGGCCCATAAAGTTGCCATCGTGAAGAAGCACAAGCCCAAAGCCCTTTTCCTTGCAAAGGTCCTTTAGATACTTCCCCCATTGGCTTGCCTCTTCGGCCTTCATTCCCACCGCATTGAAGACTATTACACCTTTGCCTTCCAGCTTGGAAAGCTCCTCTTTTTCAATCATCACAGGCTTTAGCTTTGAGTCTCTTTGCACCTTTCCTATCTTATAGACCTTCTTCTTTGTGTAGTAAGAAAGAACGGGCGCAGTGGAGGTGATGTCCTCGCCTATAAACACGTAAAAGTCTGCATCTTCCAAGTCCTTTATGCTTAGGCCTTCATACTCTCCGTAAGAAGATAGGAAGGGCAAAAGGTCAAGGCTCAAGGGAGTGCTTACCATTGCGCCAGTCCTTTTAACTACCTCTTTTATAAGGCTGTAGTCTTCGTTGCTCATATAGGAGGATAGCACAAGGAGTGTGTTCTCTGGGTCTCTCTTTAACAACATGGAGAGGTAGTTGGCCAAGTTGCCCCTCGTTTCCTCCTTTCCAAACATCTTTGGAGTTCTAAGCCTTTCGTAGTTTAGTACATCGTAGCCAAAGAAGGCCTTGGCGCATACGTTTAATTCGTCGGTGGGCTTTGTTCTATAAACCTTATCCTTTGACTTCCAGTCTCCCACTCCATATTCAATCTGGACCTCACAGCCCACAGGGCAGAGATTGCATATAGTTTTCCCTTTCTTAAGTAGCCAGCTCCTTGTCCAATACTTAAAGGGCTTGGAGATTATGGCACCAACTGGGCATACATGGACGCATATACCGCACATCTCGCAGGTGGAGGTATCCATGGGCCTTATGGTGGGTGCTATGTTGGCCTGAAAGCCCCTCTCTTCCACATACAAGGCATGGGCTCCCACCACATCATCGCAGGCCCTTGTGCATCTATAACAAACCACGCATCTGTTGGAGTAATACTCAAGAAAATCGCTTTCCCAATCAAGCTGGTGCCTTTCCTTTTCAAGGGCTGAGACAGGGACTATTTGCCTTTGTGGTCCAAAAAGGGCTCCGTAGTTTTGTAGGTCGCACTCTCCAGCCTTATCGCATATGGGACAGTCAAGGGGATGCCTTGTCATAAAGGCCTGCAGAAGATACTTTTGGTTTTCTACCACAAGGGGGTGCTTGGTGGATATGGACATGCCCTCCTCTGGATAGGCGTTGCAAGAGGTCATAAGCCTTCCAGTCTTTTCGTTAAAGACTATGCACATCCTACAGGCACCTATTATCTTGAGGCGAGGATGGTAGCAAAAGTAAGGCACCTGTATGCCAAGGTCAAGAAGGCTCTGTAGCAAGGGCTTGTTCTTTTCCACCTCATACTCTATTCCATCTACGTATATCTTTACCTTTTTCATCTTTACCTCCTTATAGGTTCATTTTAACCGGTGTTCCTCTTTTCATAAGTTGCTCAATGCCTTCTACGGCTTTTTCAAAGTTGAGCACCACTCCCCCAAAGCCCTTTGCAAACTTCTCCGCATCTTCTTTGCTAGCAAAGGCAATGGCGGATGGAGAACAGCAAGGCAAAGCGGTAGAGCCTACCACATACCAAGCTGAAAAACAGCTAAGAGGCTTACAGTTTATAAAATCCCAAGTCATGCAAGACTCTATATCTTCCTCTTTTATGTTTTTGTAAAGGAGTAGGCCACAGTGGGCACAGCATGCCCTTACAATCCTTCCTTTCTTCAGCCTATATGTAAACTCAAGCCTCTTTTCTATGGGCTTGGTGCAATAAGCACATGTGGGAAGAGATTCCTCTACAAGATCTCCCGCCTCCTCTCTTAAAAGCAGTTCCCCATGCTTTCTTACAATCCTTCCTTCCTTTTCAAGCTCCCTCACATCCCTGTATATGGTCATAAGGGAGACGCCAAAGTATTGGGCCAAGGACTTTACATTCCTATAGCCTTGAGCTATTAGCTCCACTATCCGTTCCTTTCTGTCCATGT
>FLYM01004937.1_pt1 | contig 13465 bp, 12 predicted proteins | sample 1122581 | NCBI WGS metagenome assembly FLYM01 (sample SAMEA4346789, study PRJEB14843) | hot springs metagenome | biome: Terrestrial Biome; feature: Habitat; material: Sediment | place: India | collected 2012-06-12 | depth 1760 m
CGTACCTCGTGCGCGAGGTACGCCGTACCTTTTCCGCCTATATACTCATTCTCATCACTCTGGAAGAGAGGCCGGAAGGCGATTTGCGGGTTGGGCTTGATTTTGGATTGCAGCTAACTTTTCGCGAATTTGATCTGCTTTTTTTGTGTCTGATTCAAGGAGTTGCGCCTGATGATACATTGCTGCGGCACGAGACCAGCTTTCAGTTTTGGAATAAATATCACCCAGATGTTCAGCGATCACAGCCTCATCTGGCTTCTGCCGGTAAGCGGCTTCAATCAACTTTTGAGCGGCTTTATAATTTCCCATCTTGAACTTGATCCATCCCACAGTGTCCATGATGTAAGGATCATTGGGTGAAAGTCGCAAAGCCTTTTGAGCGAACTCCTCAGCTTCTTCTAAATTTTTACCAGTTTCGGCGTAAGTGTAGGCCAAATAGTTTAAAGCCTGAACATGATCTGGATCGATCTCAAGCGTAACTTTAAACATCTCAATCGATTTCTCTGTTTCACCCAGCCGATCAAACACCGAGCCTAAAAAGAAATTCAATTGAGTGTCTTCGGGAAACTTTTGCACTCCCGCTTCCAGAAGTTTTTGAGCTTCTTTATATTTTTTCTGAGAGTCATAAGTCGTTGCAAGTGCTGCAACGAGCTCAGGCAAGTCCTCTCGACTTTTTATCCCTTCGACGAGTGTTGCTTCGGCCTTAGGAAAACGATTCGCTTCTTTATAGAGTTGAGCAATTTGCACACGAGCGTCTGAGTAATAAGTGCTGGCCGCAGGAATTCGTTCAAAATTTGAAATTGCTCTGCTGAACTGTTGCTTATCAAGATAAAGGGCGCCTAAATAAAAGCGGGCTTTATCAAGGTCCGGCGCTTCTTCAAGAATTTCTTCTAAAAGAGCAATGGCTTGATCACTCTCTTTCAGTTCCATATGAATCAGTGCGCGTTGGATTTTTAAACTCATATTGCTTGAGTCAAATTTTGAAAGCACAGCCATTTGTTCAGCGGCCTTTTCAAAATCTTTATTCTTAAGATAGATCTTTGTTAATAGTCTGGTCATTTCAGGATCTGGGCCCTGAACCTCTTGATACTTAAAGAGCGCTTTCTCGGCTTCTTGATCCATCTCTTCTTCTGAAAGAACTTGAGCAAGTGCAATCACCGCATCCCGATAATCTGGGTTCTCTTGAATGGCGCGGCGAAGATGCTTAAGAGTGACTCTGACATCAGCATCTTCTTTTTCATGATTAATTTTTCCCAGGTAATAGTGGGCTTTTGCCTTTGATTTAAAATCTGGGATCTTTAAAACGCGATCAAAATGATTCTCAGCTTTAACGAACTCACCTTTTTCAGCTTGTACTGCGCCAATAAAGAGTGCGGCTTCTTCATTGCTTGGGTCCATCGCATATGCCTCTTCAAATTGCACAATAGCTTGATCGAAAAGTTTCACTCCGGTGTAAAGTCCCGCCAAAAGCATTCGAGCCTCTGGATTTTTTGGAGCTAACTTGACCGCTGAATCAGCAGCTTCAATCGCTTCAGTGATTAATCCCGATCTGACATACTCTGCCGCCAACTTTAATCGGACCGTTACAGAAGCCGGATCTTTAAGCAGAGTTTGTTTGAACTCTTCGATCGCTTTAGCGGACTCACCCTTAAAGGCATAGGATTCAGCAAGTGTGAAATGCGCGTCTGCCTCTTGTCTGTTCACTTGCTCTTCACTGAGTTTAGGATCTAAGGACTGCGGAGCTCGATCGATATTGTAAATGGCAGAGTTTCTGAGCAACCTCTCATCCGACTGGCTCAAGTGAGCACATCCCACCATCGTCATCACAAGAATCAGTAGCGGTGCCAGAACCACAATGCTCTGGAATTTTTTCAAAAGGTCTAAAGATGCGAATTTAAATTCTTTTGTGCTCATTACTGTTACAAATCGGAACAAGGGCTTTGGGGCTTAACGGCGGGGGAGGTCCAAAAGATTGGGACCTCAGTCACGTCTATAAATAATCAAGTGAATTCAGCTAGATAGATGTTTTTCGACCGAGGTCCTGTTTTCAGAAATCTCGATTTGTCTCGGCTCAAGGGCGGAACTTCGCACTAACCGACGCGCCTTGCCATCGGGTCCTAGGAGAGGGGGATGCTGAATTGCGTAAAATCTTAATTTATTTATCATTCTTCCGAAGTTCCGGCGCTTGACAAGCTGTGGCGCCGAGAAATAAGGTGGCCGCAAATTTGGGGATCGACGCACTACATGAAATGACATGGTGTTCACTTTATAAACGGCGTCAACAAAGTGCTTATTCCAGAGGGAGGCATTCTGTGAATCAAGAAATGATGGGATCTAAACCGACGATGAGAACAAAAATCATCAAGCGTTATCAAAACCGTAAGCTGTATGACACTCAGCAAAGTTGCTATGTCACACTCGATGACATCGCAAAAATGATCCGATCGAGCGAAGACGTGATGGTCATCGACAACAAAACGAAGAACGACATCACCGCAGCGACCCTCACTCAAATTATTTTTGAGGCGGAGAAGAAGGCATCTCAATACGCTCCTCTCTTCACCTTGAGAGAAATCATCCAGAACGGTAACGGAAGCATTTCAAGCTTCTTAGCTAAACTTGGTGCATTTCCTCAAGACTACGCAGAAAAACAAGCTCAAGCGCAAGCTGAGTCAGCGCAACAAGCTGAGCTTGCAAGCAAAGCTTCTTACGATGACGTTAAGAAATCACTTGATGAAAGAGTCGCTTCAGCGGCGAACGTGGCTAATGCTGCAAAGAACTTCGAAGATCAAAGTTCACCAAATGATCTTCCAGATCTTCCAAACTCGAACAAGAGTTTAAATAACTAGTCTTTTAAGATTCTCTGTTGAGAACGAAAAAAGCCCGTCGATGACGGGCTTTTTTTTAGTTGTTCGGCGCCCCGGCGTTGATCCAATCCGCAAGTGCCCTTAACTCAGCGGCCGTCAATCTCGCGCCAGAGGCTGGCATACTTCCACTTTGCGACTCGGTGTAAGCTTTCGACCCTGAGGTGCTATTTGCGCGCACCGTTCTCATTGTATCTGTGTAAGTGTCATAAGAGATGCCCGCAGTTGGACGAGTTCCACCGTGGCAAAATGCACATTTAGGAATCAAAATATTTTGCGACACATAAGTGTATGTGGCCATCGGATTTGCGACCACGTTGTTTATGGTGAAGCTTCGAGCTGCAGACATCGTTGTGTTCCCAGCAGCGTCTCTAGCACGAGCGGTCACCGTGTAACTTCCGTTCGCATAAGTCGTGGTGTTGAGATCGACCGAATAAGGTGCGCTTGTGTCTTCCGCACCAACAAGGCTGTTATTTACATAGAACTGCACTCCAACAACGCCGACGTTATCAGATGCCGTCGCAGTGAGTGCAACCACTCCACTGACCGATGCAGAAGCCGCCGGTGCAGAGATTGAGACGGCCGGGGCTGTCGTGTCGGCCGGAGGTGGAGGCGGAGGAGGAGGATTAGTGTTCACATTATTCACTGAAATTGTTCGCGCTGGCGACATTGTTGTATTTCCTGAAGTGTCTCGAGCACGGGCCGTAAGCGATCGATTTCCGTTTTGTACGGTCGTTGTATTAAAAGAGACTGAGTAAGGTGAGCTGGTGTCTTCTGCACCAACCGGAGAGCCATCAATAAAAAATTGAACACCCGCAATAGCCACATTGTCCGTGGCCGTTGCCGTGAGATTAATCGTTCCATTCACATTCGCGTTTGCGGCGGGTGATGTGATTGAGACAACAGGTGCTGTGGTGTCAGACGGAGGTCTGTTATCTACAGTGATCACCACCTCAGCTGACTGAGCGATGTTACCTGCTGCATCTCTGGCGCGTGCACCCAGAGTGTAACTTCGACTTGTCACCGTGGTCGTGTCCCACGAAATTGAAAATGGAGGGCTTGTGTCTTCGGCACCAAAGGCTGCGCCATCAATAAAAAACTGAACCCCGCGGACCCCACTGTCATCCACGGCCACTGCCGAAATACTGACAGTTCCAGAAATCATCGTATTTGCGGTTGGTGAATCAATCATCACACTGGGGGCTGAGACATCTCTGCTTGGAGGAGCATTAATTTCACCAAGAGCTGTGTCCGAAGATGCAGAGGGAAGCTCACCCACCTTTGTCGACATCGGCGAACAGTTTTGAAATCCAAAAAGTATCAAGCTGATACAACTCAACGAAACAATGATTCTCAATGATTGCATGACGTCCCCCGTTTGAACCTTTCAAAGTTGCAAAGCAACGGCCATGCGGGGACGCATATATTTCTGACAGTCGTCCAAGAACCTCACACTGTAAACAAACAGCGCACAGTTTTCAGAATTCACTGATTTCTGAAAGAGTAAAATTGATTAAAGTTTTCAATTGTTTACTGAAATGCGCGCCAGTAAATAAACCGACGTTTTCCCGCTTTGATATTGACCTCACTCCATTCAGAGACTTCACCCGTCTCTTGATTCATGGAATTCAAACCAGCCATTTGAACTTTATATTTACCGGGCTTTAACTTTACGCGCGCCACTTGAAATGATTCAGGAAGTGAACTCCATTGTCGAAGATCAGCCTGATCTGCAACATTCATCGCAACCCACGCCAAAGTCCCTAAGAGTTCATTCTTCTGACGAATTTGATCTGCAACCACAGCCTTTGCCGCAACCCCAGCCAATCGCTGAGCGACAATAGAAGCATAAGCATCATCTAATGTTTTAATGGCCACTTCTTCAATCGAATAAACTTGCTGAGTGTTTTCTTTTGGTCCTTCTTGAATCACTAATTTTGCACCCGAGGTTCTTGAAGGCCTTGGATAAAGCTTTGGAATCCGCGCAAAGTTAGGATGTGGACGTTTCGTTGGCGCCCACCCTTGAGCAAAAATAAGCACAACTTCACCTTTAGACTTATCAATTTCGGCAGAACTGATTTTTTCAGGAAAGCTTTTTTTCCATTTTGCTAAATCCTCAGATCTTCTTGCTCGCCCTGCCGCTCGGATTAAATCTTCTTTGATGTACTCGAAATTTGGATTGAGATCATATGCTCTTTTATAGTCGATGTATGCGCTATCCCAGTTTTTATTTTCTTCCCAGATCATCGCTGAAAGATAAAAGGCAAAGGGGTTTTGCTCGTAATTTTTTTTAGCTTCGAATCGATACTTATAAAGCTTGTCATTTAGTTTACGAGTCTCAACTTGGGCTGCATCGAGATTTCCCTCAGCCAGAAAGTTGATTGCCAGCATGGCGTTGATAAGCACTTTTTCGTAATCTTCGCCTTTATACTGAACCATGCCCGCATCAAGAAGCATCGAACCAGTGATTCGGCTTAAGGAGTGGTAATCTTTGATGTCGGTGAGCTCTTCGGCTTTCAGAAAAGCCTGGGTGCTTTCTTTGAACTGACCCGCCGCCTGAAGAGCTGTGGCGTATTCAAAAAGATAGAGGGCTTGGTCGCCCCCCTCTTTTGAGGCCAATTCTTTTATACTGTCTGCTGCGGCCTGTGGGTTTCCAGATTTCAAACTTGAAACATAGGTTCCAAGTTTTCCTTGGTAAGTGGCGCAAGCCACCAACAGCGGCAATACCGCCAGCCAAAAAATCTTTCTCTTCAAGCTAGATGCCCAATCGTTTCTTCTTAAACATTTTTCTCATCTGTTTGTGACCGGTCCAAACAATAAGACCCGTTTTAAGATTAGTGAGATTCATCGTCAGTTTGTAATAGACAGTTTTATCTCGTCCCGCTTCTTGAACAATCGAATCCAAACGTCCATTCATAATAAAGTCAGCACCAACTTGCCCACCCGCACCTTTTTTAGTTTCACGCGAAACCATTCCTGAATCTTGGTATTCATACTCATCAGCAATATCCTCACGCGCCGCTTTGTCCACAAAGCTCACTTTACCTGTGTTCATAAGTTCAACTTGAAACATATCTGTGATGCTTTGAGTGTCGATATGTTCAGAAGTTTTATTCTGAAGGCGAGTCACGACCACAATTGGGGGTCTTTTTGCACCATTAATTGCTGGGTGTTTAGTGGCACTTGCAACCAGTTCACTGACCGCTTTTTGCATATCTGTTTCTGACCACTTGTCTGTGAGCAGGTTGGTGTTTTCCACATTCTCATCGTAATCACCTTTAACAAAGGCCCTTGGACCGCAAGCACTCACGATGCTTAACAAACACAACACACTTACAACTTTAATCACTAAGTTCACAGAGACCTCCCATTTGATCTTCTTTTGAGTGTATGTGGCTTTGAGCTGAAAGGGCAATTAGCTCCGCAGTGCGGACATGAAATTTTCTCACTGAGAGTTTATGCGATTTGATATGGCATTTGCCTTTGCAAGACTTTGGCCTGTGACCAATATACAACTCAATACCGCCAAACAAGTGTACGCTTTCATCCGCCCTCAAATTAGCCTGAGCCAAGAGGAAATGTGGGTCATCGCTCTTTCTGGGCAACTCGAGGTTATCGGCGCACGATGTCTTTTTCGTGGAACGGTGGATCACTGTATTGTGCACCCTAGGGATGTTTTTCGGTATGCCTATGAGACAAATGCCACTCGAATCATAATTTCACACTCACACCCAAGCGGCCAGGTCCTGCCATCAAAGGAAGATCTGGATGTGACCGAAGATTTAGTGAAGGTGGGAAGACTCATGAAAATTCCGATCGAAGACCACGTGATTGTGACCAGCGAAAAGTATTTTAGTTTTAAAGAAAAGGGGTTGGTTTAATCAGCGCGGATAGGTCAGATTTTCAATCACCTTGTCGAGCGGAATCGTTGGCTTCGAAGTGAGGGGCTTAACCTCTGTCACGATGAGGTCCTCGTTGATTTTTATCTGGTAACCTGCGGTTTTCGCAGCATCGATAAAACTGCGGATGTAGGCTTTGCGCTCTTCTTTTTCGAATTCATAAAGCCATTTTCTTTCGGCAAGCCTCATTGTCACACGTTCTTCCGGGGACATCCATTTTCCCTCTGTCGGAGAAAGCGCAAGATCCTTGTAAACCCGATCAATTGCAGGATCCGCGTCTAGCTCAACACCGAGCGGTCTTTTTTCAGAGTGATCCTCTGAGTTCAAAGGAAGAAATGCGGGAAGCTCTTCGCCCTCGGTGGCACGGTGATTTTCAACCTGCACTTCAAGGTTTTGAAGTTCAGCTTTTTTCTGGGCCTCTTGCAGATAGTTATTGAGCTTTCGGTCTTCGCTAGCAATGGGAGAACTGCCAGCCCCACTAGTTTGAGGGCGGTTCGAATTGACCACATAAAGCCCGCCGAGACTGACCAGCGCGAGCCCCAAAAACACAAACTTAAAATTTGACGACTCTTTGGTGGAGGATTTTTTTCGAGAGGATTTCGTTTTGACCCGACCAGCTGGCCGTTTTGGCACAGCATTGCTTCGCACCTCGCCATCACCCACTGATGGCTTTGGAAGCACCTTGATCTTAAATTCTTTCTTGCCGGATCCTGACACAGTGGTCCTCCATGACTTAAGTATCGGAAAATACAGATAGAAGCTTAAGTCGCAACGGAAAGCACCGGGGATAACCACCACCCCCCATCTGATACTGATTTGACTCACTCTTCCTCACATGGGAGAAAACCAGCATCTAACAATTCTATCCGGGGGGATTTCATATGAAAGTTTTATTAACAGGTCTTTTGTTCGTGGGTGCACAGGCTTTTGCGTGTCCTGATTTAACTGGGACTTACACTTGCTCTCATGAAGGTCAAACAGAGACCCTTGAAATTTCTCAATCTGAGACAGATGGGGTGACGACCTTTACGATGAAGGATCCGACTGATCCAAACGACCAAGGTGGATCGCTTCCCGCTGACAACAACACTTATCAAATCGAAGACAGTGAGCAGTTCAAAAACGCCACAATTCGCGGATATTGCGAAGCTGACGCTTTTAAAATTGCTCAAGCAGGTCAGTACTACGATCAAGGACAGCACATCGCAGACATCGACGCGGTTATTTCAATGAGTTTAGTTGATGGAAACCTTTTGCAAGATACAAAAGGTGTCTTCAAAACTGCAAGTGGCGACTATCCTCTTGATAGCCAGTTGACTTGCACTCGCACAAACTAAGATTTACGGCTTAGAGGGACCAGCAATTGGAAGTAAAATTCTGAATGTGGTCCCTTTCCCAACTTCGGACTCGACTCGAATTTCACCGCCGTGTTTTTGAATCACTCCATAAGAAATACTCAGTCCCAGCCCTGTGCCCTGCCCTAAGTTCTTTGTCGTAAAGAACGGATCAAACACTTTTTCAGCAGTTTCTTGATTCATCCCTTTTCCAGAGTCTTTGATGGCAATTTCAATTTGCTTGCCTTTAACTTTTTGAGTGGTGACTTTAATCTCGCCATCCCCTTCTATCGCTTGAGAGGCATTTGAAAGAATGTTCATAAAGACCTGATTCAACTCACCGGCATAAGCCATCACCTTAGGGATATCCCCGAACTCTTTAACCACCTTGACGCGATTTTTAAGTTCACCAGAGAGAAGTTCTAAGGTTTTCTCAAGCCCCTCGTGAACATCGACTTCCTTTAATGAAGCTTCTTCGAGCCTAGAGAAGTTTCTCAGACCAATAACAATGTCCCTCGTTCGTCGCGCCCCGTCCTCACAGCTAGAAATCAACTTAGGAAGATCTTGTTTGATAAAATCAAGATCTGCTTCTTTTTTCGCTTTTGTTAACTTTTGCGGATCTTGTTCCGCGATCTCGAGGAGTGAAATTAACTTTGCTGAGTAATCCCTGAGATGGGTCATGTTGCTATAGATAAATCCAATTGGATTATTAAGCTCGTGCGCAACACCAGCCACCAGTTGACCAAGGCTTGCCATTTTTGCCGCATGGACAAGTCTTGTCTGAGCTTCTTTGATTTCAAAGTTTGCCGATTCAAGTTCTTTCACATTTTTCTGAAGTTCACTTTGGGATTCAAAGGTTCTTCGCGAGAGTTTGTTGAAACTTTGCGCAAGCATCCCCAGCTCGGTGTTGTTGCTTTCTGGAACCTCAACCAAGCCCTTAGAGTAATCAGATTTTTCAATCGCCGTAAGAACATCGTAAATCGGGCGAAGAATGACTTTGGAAATAATCAATGAAAGAACGATTAAAAGAAAAACTATAAATCCAACCACTGAATAAAAAGCAAGATTCACATTCTTCAGGACTGTATGGGCCGCTTGTTTAGAGGCCCCAAGCCCAAGAACCATCTCTTCGTTACCCCACTTCAGTCGATCAAGCATAAACTTATAGGGAATTTCTCGAACATTCAGATCAAAGAATCTGTTTTCACCTTTTTGGAGTTCTTTGTTAAAGGTTTCTGACTTATAGAGCATGAGATCATCATGAGTGGCGATGACACTTTCTTTGTCTTGCTGGAAAAATAAAATTTCAGTGTTCATTCTGTTGCTTAAACTCTGAAGAAAGACATCATCCATTGAAATCACTTCTTCAAGATAACCAACGGTCCTGCCTTGAGCATTTTTGATTTTCGAAAAGATCACTAAATCAATCCGGCCGTCCCATTTTTTATTTGATCGACCTTTAACAGGGTCCATTTGAAGATCAATGAGCCCCATGTAATCTTGATCTTTTAGTTTGCTTAAAAACTCTTCGTTAAGTTCGACATCTCCCGATTCTAGATTTGACCGGGATGCGACCTTTCCGGTCTCTTCTTCAAAGAGCGCAATTTGCAGCCTGGCGTCAGCTGAATAAAGCCACATCCTTTGGGCAAGGCCACCCACGATCCATTGGGAAAGCAGTTGGCGAGCGCGCGAATCGTTTCCTGTTGAAAGGTAATAGGCCAAAGATCGATCTGTGCGATGAGCTTCATTTTCTTTAAGGAGAGTGGTCTCGAACTCACCAAGCATCACAGAGATTTCTCGGGCATTTCCCTCAAGACGCTGCGAGAGCTCTTGATCAATAGCTTGTTCGTATTTAATCAACGAATATCCGGTGATAAAGGCAAGTGGGACGATAGAAAACAATAAAAACCAAATGATTAGGACGTTTCTTAAAGACTTACGGGGTCGGTTCTTCTTGCTCACTGGATGGATTCTCCTCTATCGGCGCCTCTTCAATAGGAGCAGAAACTTGTGGATTTTGTTTCACCACTAGGATAATCCGAATTTTGCCCTCTGGCATTACCAGGGGATGTTCTTGGCTTGATAACCGGACGGGACCAAAGGTTGAGAGGTAATCTATAAGAGCTTTTTTGTTTTTCTCAGGAAGCGAAAAATGGAAATATCTTTCATCATCGTCCCTTTCCCAGCCAAGTTGAACTTGCCCGGCTTTTTTACCGCCTAAAGCTAGAATCTTTTTAGCTGCGCCATCGCTCACCATCCCTAAAGCATCGACAGTGATAAATCCGCGAAAAATTTCTCCCACCTTCGCCGCTTTCTTCTCTGCTTTCACCTCAGGCTTTTTATCAGTCGTTTCACGAGCACTCGAGTCGCTTGCAACTTTTCCCTCTGGAACTTTCGCTTCAGTCACCTCGACCTTGGGCGGTGCCTCTTCTTGGGCTTTCATTGCACCTTCAATATCTCTTTCAGAAAGTGCGACGGCCGCTTCCATACGAACCTCGTCATCAGAAAGTTGCACTTCAGCAACCTCTACCTCTTCAAAATTAACTAATGTCCATGGCTTTAAGAGCACGATTGCAAAAGTTGCAGACACCACCAAAACTGTCAGAGGCAATGCCCTCCAGAAACGGGGTGCAACTTTTTTCTCTATGGACACAATCTGCTGGGCCAAGCTTGGGTGAGGGGCAGAAAGTTTCTCAATCCAATCTGGAGTGAGCTCTAACCGATCAAAACTTGAAAGAAGCTTCAGTTTCTCTTCGATGTTTCTAAAATTGAGCTTTAGATCAGGATTTTCTTTCATCACCTGTTCGAGTGCTTCTATCCGCTCAGGTGAAAGCTTTCCCTTGGCGTAATCCAACAAAAGCTCTCGGGCTAAAAAAGGAGTGAGTTGATCCTTTTTTTTCACATCAACTCACTTCTGCCCACTGTTTGAGAACCTCATGTGACCGATACTCCACCGTTCCCGCTGACAGTCCAAGCCCATCGGCGATCAAAGCGTTTGGAGCTTTGACAATTTCGCTCCATGCAAAAGGAATGAATAATTTGTCGGTGACTTTTGTTCTTAGCGATTTGAGGTCTTTAAGAAGCTCTTGTTTTGGAAGATGAACCAATTGCAGCTCTCTTTTGTCACCGATGGATTTGAATTTTTTGAGCTCAATAATTGATGTCGCTTCGCTAATCACTAAAGACAATAAATTGACTTGTGGTTTTTGGAACTTGGCGCGACGTGCGTTGGTCAAAGCGAGTTCGGTCGATGGATATACCAAACTCTCATCATCTAATGTCACCAGAAAAAATAAAACACATGAACGGATGATTGAATCATCCATCAATTAATCCACAGCAAGTTGCTTAAGTAGATCCATGTTGTCGAGCATGGCACCCGACCCAATAACCACACAAGAAAGCGGATCTTCTGCGATTGTCACAGGAAGTCCTGTACGTTCTCGAAGTAAAATATCAAGATTCGCCAGAAGAGCACCCCCACCGGTCAGTACAATTCCGTTATCCACGATATCAGAAGCAAGTTCTGGAGGAGTCTTTTCAAGAGCGGTTCGAACTGCATCAACCACTTCACTCAATGGATCCATCAAAGCATCGTTCACTTGAGATGATGTGATCTCAATTGTTTTCGGAGCGCCAGCAACGAGGTCACGGCCCTTGATCTCCATTGAACGCTCTTCTTCAAACGGGTAGGCATTTCCGATTTGAATTTTAATGTTCTCAGCAGTTCTTTCACCAATCAAAAGGTTAAACTGTCTTCGAACGTAATGAGCAATTGCTTCATCAAACTTATCGCCCGCGACTTTAATTGATTTACAGTAAACGATTCCACCCAGAGAAATCACCGCAACACCAGTGGTTCCACCACCCATATCAACGACCATACTTCCGGTCGGCTCTGTGATTGGAAGTCCCGCGCCCACAGCTGCAGCCATTGGCTCTTCAACCAGGTAAACTTCACGAGCACCTGCAGAGTGTGCAGATTCTTTCACCGCACGCTTTTCAACCTGAGTGATTCCGTAAGGAACGCAGATGATGATGCGTGGACGGATAAAACCTTTTTTCTGTCCCGTTGACTTTGAAATGAAATATTTAAGCATCGAAGACGTCACTTCGAAGTCTGCAATCACCCCATCTTTAATGGGCCGAATCGCATAGATACTTCCAGGCGTTCTTCCAAGCATGTCTTTGGCTTCTTTTCCAACAGCCAAAACTTTATTTCCGCGAGCGCCCTTTTGAACGGCCACCACAGAAGGTTCATCCAGGATAATCCCACGGCCCTTCGCAAACACCAAGGTGTTCGCGGTTCCAAGATCGATGGCAATATCGTTCGAAAAATAATCACTGACTTTATCTAAAAATGACATAATTCCGATAGTCTAGGGAGAGCAAGGGAGGGAGTCAATCGCGCCAAGACAGCTCGTGCTGAATCTGCTTTTGCAGAGCATTAACTTCCTCAACTCGACGCACCTCACTCCATCCCAAAGTGCGGGCCATCAACTGACTGAGTGGCTCTAAAAAAGAAAGACCATGGTCTTTTTTCGCCAAAAAAACAGGCACTCTGCGAAAGTAAAAGTCTTTCAAGTGAAGACACATTGTCTGATGAATCGAATGAAGAAGTTCGATTTCTAAAAGAATTTGCTCTTCAGAGGCAGAGCGTGTGGCCGATGGGAGATATCGTTCGAGAAGATCTAGGAACTCCATTCCATGACGTTCAGCCAACTGCCTCAGTGATGATTCTGAAAGCACTGACCTAAGTCGAGAAACTTCGCGCTGGGCCCGCTCATAGAGCTCTGACGAGCATTTGGGGTTAAGAGGCTCGAGAGTTCTTGAAACCCGGTAGTTCATTCTCTCGTCGATGCCCCATGTCTTAAGTACACCTTCAACCGCCTGTTCGGCCATGTGTCGATAGGTGGTGTACTTGCCTCCGGCCACAAAACTGATCCCTTTGGGATCATGAAGAATCATGTGCTCTCGACTTGTCCCACTTTCAGTTTCAGCCCCGTCGTGCACCAAGGGTCTCACTCCCGCGTAACTCGCAACAATGTCAGACTTTGTAAGATTTGCGCCTGGAAAATATTTCTGCGCCACATTGAGCAGATACTTCACATCCTCGGGACTGGTCGTGACTGATCCTGGATCAGATTTAAAATCCGTGTCCGTTGTTCCTATAATAGTCATCTCATGGCGAGGGATCGCAAAAACGATTCGTTTTTCAGCAGCCATCACCACGGCGTCTTTAAGATTTAATCGATTGCGCTCGAATGTGAGGTGGACCCCTTTAGAGGGTCTCATGATCGGCCGCCAGTTTTTGATAAACATTTGCCCGACTTGATCTGTCCAAGGACCCACACAACTGACCACATGC
>FLYM01015372.1_pt1 | contig 13432 bp, 14 predicted proteins | sample 1122581 | NCBI WGS metagenome assembly FLYM01 (sample SAMEA4346789, study PRJEB14843) | hot springs metagenome | biome: Terrestrial Biome; feature: Habitat; material: Sediment | place: India | collected 2012-06-12 | depth 1760 m
TGAAGTTGCAGAAAAACTTGCTATCTCTTTAGATGAATATCATCATATGCTTAGTGATGTAAGCTCTGGTCGGATTATTGGCATTGAAGACTTGGGAATATCTGAAGATGTACTGGTTACGGCGGATGATGTTGAACATGATCAACTGTATCAAGAACAGGCTAATGAAGCCTTTAATTCAGCCTTAGTAAAACATATCAGTAGTTTACCGGAGCGGGAAGCGTTAGTATTGTCGTTGTATTATAATGACGAACTAAACTTAAAAGAGATCGGGGCGGTGCTGGATGTCAGCGAGTCACGGGTCAGTCAGATTCATAGTCAGGCATTGGTGCGGTTAAAAGCCCGAATGCAGGCTTGGTTGTAATGTTTCCTGCTTTGCAGGACGACTTTCTCTTCGGAGGGGACTTTGGATAAGAACATGAAAATTCTCGTGGTGGATGATTTTTCAACCATGAGACGTATTATCAAAAACCTGCTACGCGATTTGGGCTTTACCAACATATCTGAAGCAGACGACGGCAGCACTGCCTTACCAATGCTGCAAGGTGGTGACTTTGATTTCGTGGTAACGGACTGGAATATGCCGGGCATGCAAGGTATCGATTTATTGCGCGCCATTCGCGCTGATGCCAAATTGAAGCATATCCCGGTACTGATGGTCACAGCCGAAGCCAAAAAAGAACAAATCATCGCCGCCGCGCAGGCTGGCGTAAATGGCTACATCGTCAAACCTTTTACTGCAGCAACCTTACAGGAAAAGTTGGCGAAGGTATTCGAGCGGATAGGTTAAGCCGTATTTAACCAAGGAGTCACACCATGCCTGCTGCTACGGCCCCGCTGATTACACTTGAACAGGCTAAGGAATTAGTCCAATTACTGGAAATGGGTGAGCAGGATATTGCGAACCAACTGGTGCAGCAACTGGGTATGCCAGGTTCATCAGAGCTGTTCGCAGAAGTGGGGAAACTTACCCGCCAACTGCATGACTCCCTTAAAAATTTTCAGATTGATCCTTCCCTTAGCAACATTCTCGAAGAAGATATTCCAGACGCGAAAAAGCGCCTGAACCATGTTATTGATATGACGGAACAGGCCGCCAACCGCACTATGGACGCGGTAGAGTCTTGCCTGCCGATTGCCGATGAATTAAACCAACAACTTAATCGCATTATGCCGCAATGGCAGAAGCTGATGACACGGCAATTACAACTGGGTGAATTCAAAACACTGTGCCACGGCATGGATGGCTTCTTAAAACAAACCGTCGATCAGTCAACCTTGTTAAATCAGTTACTCACCGATGTGCTGATGGCGCAGGATTATCAGGATCTGACCGGACAGATTTTACGCCGGGTCATCGAGCTGGTCAGGGAAGTTGAAGAAAGTTTAATCGGCCTGTTAACGGCTTTTGGTAAAAGCAACACCCAATTTCTGGAACAAAAACCAGCGAAGAAAAAAGTTCTGGCGGGTGAAGCTGAGGGGCCGATCATCGATAAAGAGGATCGGGACGACGTGGTTAACGGCCAGGACGATGTGGATGACCTGTTATCCAGCTTAGGTTTTTAATGGAGGTGCTTACTGATGAGTTTTGATATGGATGAAGACATCCTCCAGGACTTTCTGGTCGAAGCGGGCGAAATACTTGAACTGTTACAGGAACAGCTGGTTGAGCTGGAAAACAATCCACAAGATACGGCGCTGTTAAATGCGATTTTCCGCGGCTTCCATACCGTAAAAGGTGGCGCGGGCTTCCTGTCATTGGGTGAGCTGGTCGATGCTTGCCACGGTGCAGAAAATGTGTTTGATATTCTGCGCACCGGTAAGCGTCAGGTTACCCCGGAACTGATGGACGTGATCTTGCAGGCGTTAGATGCTGTCAATGCCATGTTTGCAGAAGTTAAAGCGCGGCAACCACTGACACCGGCCGATCCAGCCCTACTGGATGCACTGCATTTTTACTCTGAACCCGAACGACCAGGCGAAGCCGCACCAAACGCTGCACCTGCAGCCGTCAGCCCGAAAGTTGAAGCACCTGTTACCCCAAGTGCCCCTGCGGTAGTTGCGTCCGGTGACGATGATCTCGATAGCATGACCGAAGCTGAGTTTGAGCGGATGCTCGACGAGTTACATGGTGCTGGTGCACCTGGCCGGTCAACAGCAGCTGCAGCTGCGCCTTCAACACCGTCGGCATCGTCAGCGTCTGGCGATGATATTACCGATGATGAGTTTGAAGCCTTACTGGATCAGTTACATGGTAAAGGTAGTTTCCAGCCTGAAGTAAAAGCGAGCCCCGCGTCACCAGCACCGACAGCAACACCGGCGGCGGCAGCGAAAAAAGACGATGAAATTACCGACGATGAATTTGAAGCGCTGCTGGATCAGCTGCATGGTAAAGGCAAAGCGCCGGTAGAAGCCACACCGAAAGCCGAAGTAGAGCGCCAACCCACTCCGGAACCTGTGGCCGCACCGGCGGCAGTACCTGCCAAAGCCGCAGAAGCACCGGTCGCGCCGGCAGCAGGTGCTGCGGTAGATAAAGGCGCAGTTGCCGCGGAAACCACAGTAAGGGTTGACACCAAACGCCTTGATCAAATTATGAATATGGTCGGTGAATTGGTGCTGGTGCGTAATCGGTTGGTGAGTCTATCCAGTTCAGCGCAAAGTGAAGAAATGAGTAAGGCGATTGCTAATCTGGATGTTGTGACCGCCGATATTCAGGGCGCCGTCATGAAAACCCGGATGCAGCCCATCAAAAAAGTCTTCGGCCGTTTCCCCAGGGTGGTGCGGGATTTAGCACGCTCACTTAAAAAGGATATTGAACTTATTCTGGAAGGTGAAGAAACCGATCTGGATAAAAACCTGGTCGAAGCCTTAGCCGATCCACTGGTGCATTTAGTGCGAAACTCTGTCGATCACGGTATTGAGTTGCCGGATATCCGTCAGGCCGCCGGCAAGCCTCGCACCGGGATCGTGAAATTAGCGGCGCAGCAAGCGGGCGATCATATCCTGCTAACCATTCAGGACGATGGCGCCGGTATGGATCCGGAGAAATTAAAAAACCTGGCGATCAAGCGTGGGGTTATCGATACCGATACCGCCGCCCGGATGTCAGATACCGATGCCTTTAATCTGATTTTTGCGCCTGGTTTTTCCACCAAAGAGCAAATCTCTGATATCTCAGGTCGTGGCGTCGGTATGGATGTGGTGAAAACCAAAATTACTCAGCTTAACGGCACTGTACACATCCACTCCAAACTTGGCGAAGGTACACTGCTGGAAATTAAAGTCCCGCTCACCCTGGCTATCTTACCTACGCTGATGGTTATTGTTGGCAAACAAACCTTTGCGTTGCCGCTAGCGGGCGTGAATGAAATTTTCCATCTGGATCTGGCGAAAACCAATATTGTCGATGGTCAGTTAACTATTGTCGTGCGTAACAAAGCTATTCCGCTGTTTTATCTTGAGCATTGGCTGGTGAAAAACTCGGATAAAAAGCTGCGCCGGGCGCAAGGTCATGTGGTGATAGTGCAAATCGGTCAGCAACAAGTGGGTTTCGTCGTTGATCAGTTAATTGGTCAGGAAGAGGTGGTGATCAAAGCGCTGGACGCACTGTTACAAGGCACACCGGGTATGGCCGGGGCGACCATCACCTCAGACGGTGGTATCGCACTGATCCTTGATGTACCGAATTTGTTAAAACATTACGCGAAAAAGTCAAAAATAAAATTTGAACAATTCAACCGACTCCATGGGTAAATAGGGATTTTATGGCCATTCGGGTATTAATTGTTGATGACTCCAGCTTTTTCCGTAGACGTTTACAGGAAATCTTGTCGGCAGATCCAGAGCTGGAGGTTATCGATAGTGCAGTTAATGGCCGGGAGGCAGTCGACAAAGCGCTGGCGCTGAAACCTGATGTGATTACCATGGATATCGAAATGCCGGTGTTGGATGGTATTTCGGCGGTACGGGAAATCCTGAAAGTTCAGCGTATCCCCATCCTGATGTTCTCCTCGTTGACGCATGAGGGTGCCAAAGCAACGCTTGACGCGCTGGAAGCCGGGGCGGTTGATTTTTTACCAAAGAAATTCGAAGACATCGCCCGTGACAAACAGGAAGCTGGGGATGTGCTGCGGGAGCGGGTCAGGGCTGTTGCCAGGCGTCGGCCATTAGGACGCAGTACTTTTAGTAGTTCGGTATTAGCCCGCTCAGCCAGTTCGACGCTAGCGCGGCGACCATTGGAGCCGCAGCGGCCAGAGCTTAGAAATGCTACCGATACCGAGCGTGTTGGCCGCTTTGAACGTCCGGCCTTAACACCGCGCACTCACTTTGCTGCCAGTGGTAAAGACTATAAGTTGGTTGCTATCGGGACCTCAACCGGTGGTCCTGTGGCACTGCAACGCATTCTTACCGCCTTGCCGGCAGACTTTCCGCTGCCAATCATCTTGATCCAACATATGCCTGCTGCCTTTACCGGCGCTTTTGCCCAGCGCTTGAACAGCCTGGCCAAGATCACGATTAAAGAAGCCGAAGATAACGATGTATTAAAGCCCGGTGTCGCCTATCTGGCACCTGGTGGTAAGCAAATGCTGGTTGATGGCAGTGAAAGTCAGGCTCGGCTGCGCATTAAAGAAGATGACTCGCCACGCATTACCTTTAAACCCAGTGTTGATATTACCTTTGCCACAGCGGCAAAGGTGTTTCACGACAAGGTACTGGCAGTCGTATTGACCGGGATGGGCGCTGACGGTCGGGAAGGCGCGCGGTTATTAAAGCAGCAAGGCTCAGCAATTTGGGCGCAAGACGAAGCCAGCTGCGTCGTATATGGTATGCCACAAGCTATCGCCGCAGCAGGATTAATGGATGTAGAGGTCAGTTTGGAAGATGTCGCCCCCAGACTGTTGACGGAGCTTAAGCATGGATAAACTGGCATTAACCGGTCTGGTACTGGCTTTAATTGCGATCGCTGGTGGTTTTATGCTGGAGGGCGGCAGCCTCAGCACCTTATTGCATTTTCCGGCTTTTATTATTGTGCTTGGCGGCACCCTTGGCGCTGTAATGTTACAAACGCCTTTTAGTCAGTTCCGGCTCGGGGTGAGTTTATTACCCTGGGTTTTTCAATCCTCACGCTTACCTGTCAAGCGCACCATTAGCCGTATTGTTGACTGGGGTGTGGCCGCACGCAGTAATGGATTCTTGTCGTTAGAGGAGGCCGCTTTACAGGAGTCTGATCCCTTTTTACACCGAGGCTTAAACCTGTTGGTTGATGGTGCCGATGCAGCGCAATTGCAGGCCACTTTGGACGCTCAGTTAAGTCTGGAGCGTGAGCGCTTGTTGCGTGGCGCCCGGATTTTTGAAGCTATGGGCGGGTATAGCCCAACCATAGGTATTATCGGTGCGGTATTGGGTTTAATTCAGGCGATGGCGAATATTAATGAGCCGACTTTGCTTGGCGCCGGTATTGCTACGGCTTTTGTCGCCACTATCTATGGGGTGGGGTTTGCTAACCTGATATTTATCCCGGTTGGCAATAAGCTGAAAAACCTGATTCATCAGCAAAGCCTTTACCATGAGTTGATCATCGAAGGACTGGTCTCCATTGCACAAGGCCAGAATCCAAAGTCGATTGAGCCAAAACTGGCTACTTATCTGCCGGGGTAGCTGATGTACCGCCAGCGTAAACTGCATCATAAGGGCGAACGCGAGGATCTGGACCGCTGGCTGGTGTCTTATGCCGACTATATGACGTTAATGTTCGCGCTCTTTGTCGTGCTGTATGCACTATCTCTGGTCAAAAATGAAGAGTTCAGCGTACTGACCGAATCCCTGACCCGGGTGTTTGAAAAACCAAAACAAAGTGAAACCGGCGTCACCGGGCCAGCCCTGCTTACGCAAAATACACCGCAAAGCGAACTGCCAAAATATGGCTCCTCTATCGATACTGCTAAAGGTCCGGAATTAGTTGCTGATGCGACCCGCCTTGCGCAATTAGATCAACAGTTTCTGGGTAGTCCGCTGGAATCGCTGGAGCAAGAATTAACACAGTCATTAAGTCAATTAGTCGAACAAGGATTGGCAAGGGTGCGAGAGGAGCAGGACTGGTTGATTATTGAACTGAACAGCGGTTTACTTTTTCCATCCGGTAGCGCCAATACCAATAGTTCGGCGCGGGTCGTGTTACAGGAAATTAGTAAAATTATTAACCCAATCAATAATTTTTTACGCATTCGCGGCTACACTGATAATATCCCTATTGCTAATGAATTATTTTCGTCGAACTGGGAATTGTCGGTAGCGCGTGCTACCTCAGTGGTTCGGTTGCTGGAGAGCCTGGGTACACCGTCACACCGGATGGCGATCGAAGGTTATGGACAGTATGCGCCAGCAGCAGATAATAGTACCGCTGCCGGCAGAGCGGCGAACCGTAAAGTTGAAATTGCGATTTCACGTTTTGGCCATCGGCCGGTCGCGGCATCCAATGGTGAAAGTGCCGCTGCGCTGGCCGAGTCGACCGCACAACCAGCAATGGCTGAAGAAGAGGGCAGTATCAGAGTGATTGCGCTGCCCGGTGGCGGTATCAGAATTACCACCCGGCGTGACAATCCGGATGCGCTGCCCGAACAACAGGATCCTTAGACGTGGTTATTTGGACAATTGCGAATCAAAAAGGTGGCGTCGGTAAAACGACCACTACTGTGACCCTTGGTGGTTTACTGGCAGAGCGCGGGCATCGCGTGTTACTGGTAGACATGGATCCTCATGCGTCGCTGACTTATTATTTCGGCATTGATGCTGAAGAGTTAGAAGTCAGCGTCTATGATATTTTTACCCGTGGTAAAACCATTACCCGCGAAGAGATCTTGCAGTCACTTTGTCCGAGTACCGCAGAGCGTCTTGATATTTTGCCTGCCTCAATGTCACTTGCGACCTTAGATCGTTCTATGGGTAATAAAGGTGGTATGGGCTTGATTCTGAAGAAAGCCTTAAAACTGATTTCCCGGGATTATGATTATGTGCTGGTTGATTGTCCGCCGGTGATGGGAGTGCTGATGGTTAATGCACTGGCGGCCTGTGATCGGGTGTTGATCCCGGTACAAACCGAGTTTCTTGCCCTTAAAGGTCTGGAGCGGATGATCGCTACCATGGCGTTAATGCGTAATGCGCAACAGGAGTTGGCTTTTACCATTATTCCTACTATGTATGACAAAAGGACCAAGGCCTCGCTGGAAGCCTACAAAGAGCTGAAAGCAAAGTATCAGGATCGGGTTTGGTCGGCAGTGGTACCGGTAGATACCAAATTCCGTGATGCCTCGCTGGCGCAAACCCCGCCAAACGTCTTTGCTGGCACATCACGCGGGGTTTTTGCTTATAACACGCTACTGACCTATTTGTTGCAATTAGGTCCGGAGGCTTAATATGAGCCACTTAATTGCCAGTCAAAAAGTTATCCAGCATTACTTGTCTGCGTTGCTAACGGAAGACGAGCCGCTGGCGCCACAGGAAACGGCCTTAGCTGAGACGAAGAAAGCCGAGTTAAATCGCTTACTGGCGCAGGCCACGCCCGTTGCCGCGCCTGTTGAAAACGTAGTGGCAGCGCCGGTACAGACCCAGGTTGTGCAGCCTGTGGCTAAACCTACAGTGGCACCTGTTGTTACAGAAACTGCTGTGCCTGTCGCAGCACCGGTACTCCGCGAGCGGGCTATCCCGATTGCCGAGCGGCTGGCGGTAACGCCTCCGCCGCAGCTAAAAGTAGAAAAGGCTTACCGGCAAGGTAGTTTTCAGGCGCTATTCTTCAGTGTTGCGGGCCTTAGAATTGCCGTACCACTGACAGAGCTGGGTGGTATTCATGAACTGGGCCCGATTAATAATTTGCCTGGTAAAGCAGATTGGTTCAAAGGCATTATGTTGCACCGGGCGCAAAAAATTCAGTTGGTCGATACGGCACGTTGGGTGATGCCAGAAAAATATACTGCTACACTGGCAACAGAGCTAAACTATCAATATGTTATTATGCTTGGCACCAGTAATTGGGGCCTGTGCTGTGAGCTGCTGATTGATACCATTAATCTGGAGCCGGAGCAGATAAAATGGCGCGAGCAGGAAGGGAAACGTCCCTGGATGGCTGGCCTGATTAAAGAACAGAAATGTGTGTTGGTTGATGTCGATGAGCTGGTTAAGTTGTTAAACCAGGGGCTGGATGTCAACGCCTGAACCCGCAAACCAATAAGGAGCTGTAGATGAGCAATAAGTTTTCTGGCCAGGCTGATAAAAATCAGGTCGCGGATCTGGTATTACAGTGGGTGACCTTTCGCTTGCAGGAAGAAACCTACGGCATTAACGTGATGCAGGTGCAGGAAGTACTGCGCTATACCGAAATTGCTCCGGTACCTGGCTCTCCTGACTATGTGCTGGGTATCATCAACTTACGTGGTAACGTAGTCACCGTTATTGATACGCGGGCCCGTTTTGGCTTACCGCCAGCCGAAGTCAGTGACAATACCCGGATTGTCATTATCGAAGCAGAAAAACAAGTCATTGGCATTCTGGTTGATAGTGTAGCGGAAGTGGTGTACCTGAAACAGTCCGAAATTGATAATGCACCTAATGTCGGCACTGACGAGAGCGCGCGCTTTATTCAGGGCGTGGCGAATCGTGAAGGTGAGTTGTTGATCCTGGTGGATCTCAACAAGATGTTAAACGATGAAGAATGGGATGAGATCAGTAGTATCTGATGACTGCCACCCTGACACTCTACTTGTTAATTCTGTTCCTGTTCCTGTTACTCATTGCAGTGATAGTCTGGGGATGGCTGAAATTTAACAAGCAACAAGCGCAGCTTACGGTGTTGACCGCGCAGCTGGAGTCGGCGCAACAACAGAAGGTCTCGCAGCAAACCGAGACCGAAGAGCTCAGAGCCGGGGTAATTGGCGTTGGCCAGCGTGTGCTGGTGTTGCAGGAACAACAGCAGCGATTGCAACACGAATTCGCTGAACTGCAAGCACAACACCAAGCGATAGCGTTAAGTGATCCGGAAAGTAAAATTTATAGCCGTGCAGTGAAAATGGTTGAGCTGGGCGCTGATCTGGAAGAGATTATCCGGGAATGCGAATTACCCAGAGCTGAGGCTGAACTGCTGTTTAATTTACACCGCCAAAAACGAAGCTAGGCGGGGCGTTGATGACTGGCCAGGCAGATCAACAACCGGAATTAACCGCCGCCGCACTAAAGTATGATGGCCAGGCGGCACCGCTTATTGTCGCCAAAGGCCACGGTCAGCTGGCAAAGGATATCATTGAACTGGCGCGCGAGCATGGTGTATTAATCCATGAAGACGCCGAACTGACCCGCCTGCTTAGCAAATTGGAGTTGGGCGAACAGATCCCGCGCGAGCTTTATCTGATCATTGCCGAGTTAATTGCCTTTTCCTATGTACTGCAAGGTAAATTCCCGGATAACTGGCATAATATTCATCAGCGCATCGATCTGAAAACCTGAACGCCAGCGACTAATCTGGATCTTGCCAAACCAAATCTTTAAAGTGTTGCCGGCACATCGAGACATAACTTTCGTTACCGCCGATCTGCACCTGTGAACCTGCGGTTGCCGGTAAACCCTGCTCATCTAAACGCACCACAAAGTTGGCTTTGCGACCACAGTGACAAATGGTTTTTAACTCTATCAGCTTATCAGCCCAGGCTAGCAACGCCTGACTGCCAGCGAAGGTTTCACCTAAAAAGTCGGTTCGTAAACCAAAAGCCAAAACCGGGATCCTCAGCTTATCAACCACATCGGTAAGCTGCCGCACCTGCGCTTTAGTTAAAAACTGCGCTTCATCAATCAGTACGCAATCGAGCCGGCCTTGTGCAACGATACTGGAAACGTGTTCAACAAAATTAAAGTTGCCATCAAATACATTGGCATCCATTGCCAGGCCGATGCGGGAGCTGACCTTACCCAAACCAAAGCGATGGTCTAACGCGGCGGTGTAAATCGCCACGACCATGCCTCTTTCCTGATAGTTATATGCGCTTTGCAGCAAGGATGTCGATTTACCGGCATTCATCGCCGAATAATAGAAATACAGTTGCGCCATTATTTTCCCTTGTTTATTAATTCATTGGCGGGAGAGGAATCGTCAGTTTTTTTGGCACTGGCAGTCGTTTTCGCCAATACCGTCACCGGAAAAAACAGATTGAGAGGGTTTTGTTTAATTTGCTCCAGTACGCTTTTCAGCAGTAGAGAAAATTGACCAATCCGGGTACCCCGGGCGCGCAGCGCCACGTTTAATGCCAGCGTAAAACTTACCCAAAGATTGACAAAACCAATCAATAACACCAGCACCAGATAAAACAGAAAGCTAAAAGGCCCAAGCTCACCGCTAACGGTGCTATAACCCAGATTGGCTGAGGCAAAGGCCACATGACGAATATCCAGCGGTAATCCAAGCAGATAGCCCAGATAGCCTGTCATACCTAATAAGATGCCAAAAATAAAATTACCAGCGATGGGGCCGTAATTATCGTGCCAGTAATCGGCCACGGCACGGCGGGGACGTTCCGGTAATATTTTACGTAACAACGGGTGATGAAATAAGCGTTGCCGCAAATCGAGATAGTTGGCCCGGTTTTCAAAAAAGCCGGCAATAATCCCAGAGCAAAATAGCCAAACGCCGGCAATGGCAGCAAAAAACAGTGAACCATGCCACGGTGATACAGCCTGTAATTGATAGCCCACTTCACTGCGGCTAAGTAGCGGTTGTTGGGCCCACAACGCATAACTTAAAGCGATAATTGATGCGGTTAATACCGCAATACTGACGTTGCCCCAGACGGCCGCCCATTGTGAGCGGTTTACATCTAACAACAGGTTCGCCAGTTTTTTGTGCGCCGCCCGGCCGTTTTCGCCTTTCTCGACTTCAGCCGCAAAACTGGCTGCTGTCATTGCCGGTTGCTTGGTCGCGACCGTCAAGCCCAACATATGGATCAGCACAAAACCTAAGCCATAATTCAGGCTGACCAATAACGCATTAGCGAACGGTGACAGCTCCTGGCGTTCAATATAAATTTTTAGCAGCGCCATACTGGCGATAATCACGCCGGCCCCGGCTGCCGACGCGAATAAACGCAAATACTGACTTTTGTCACGGGCAATATAGTGTTCGCCATGGCTGCTTTTATTGACGCTAATACTCTTTGATAAGAGCTGCGTGCTGCTGCGCCACAGGGCCCGCACACTGCTATTGTCCCGGCTGATATCCAGCAATTGCTCGGTCAGTTGCAGGCTTTGTGCACGCAAGCTGGCTGGGTCCTCACATCTGACCAACTCAACCAGCTGGGCAATGCGCTCCAGCGTTTGTTCCAGCCGCTCCAGCAAGTGTGCCACGGCAACGGTGCTACCTGCAGCCGCAGCACGGCGGCGTAAGCGGTCAACCTGCTCATGACACTGCTCCAGCATTACCTGATAGTGTGCGACGTCATAAGCTGGCAACCTTGTATCCTGCAGGCGCTGCCGGCAATGTGCAACCAGTTGCGTCAGTTCACGGTGCAATGCAATAAAGGCCGAATCGATATTATTCAACCGTTTATCTAACCGCATTAAGTCAGGTTCCATTTCCTCAGCGGCGATCCAGACACTCAGCATTTCCAGCGCACACAACGACTCTTCATGTAAATGCGCATCCAGTTTTTGCAGTTGTGCTGTGCTGGCATGGGCGAGCAATAACTCGGTTAATTGCCGGAATAATAACGCTGCGGCGGGATCGTCATCGTCATCATGGCGGATTTCTTTATACAGCTCGGCTAACACATCTTTTAACTCGCTCAGGTCGCGTGGTGCCGGGTTAATTTTTTCATACAGCCGGCCGGAGAGTTCCCGAAAAAATCCACGGCGGGAAAACACGCCCAAACTCACTAACGCTGGGTATAAATGGACCTGGGTTAGCCAATGTAAGATGGTATCAGCAATCTTGGCACATTCAGCTTTGTGCAGGGGCAGCGCCTCCAGTAACTTCTGGTTGCGTTTGCGGCGCTCGAAACTAAAACGGGGGTAAGACAACCACTGCACTAACTGCCGGACTAAACACAAACCATCCTGTTCACTGGCCAGCGCTTTGATTAACATCACCGCATTTAATTTTTCCATCCACACCTCATAACTTGCGCCAAGTGCGACGCCGGGTTTTATCATACCGCAAGCTTAGGTAGCAGGTGCAGAAAAAAAGTTTCGATATCACCCTTGGTGCGGTCGCACAATACAGGCATACTGGTCGGATGTTACTGAAAACGAGACGAATAAAATGGAAAAATGGCTGTTAATACCGGTATTTGTGCAGATACTTTTAACCAGTGTCGTGATGATTTTAATGGGCCGGCGTCGGATCCGCGCTGCGAAAAATAAGGAAATCAGCATTACGGCCTTTCAGACTATGGATTTACGGGGCGCCAATGAGCAGGTGATTGCCACCAGCCGTAATTTCGACAACCAATTCCAAATGCCAATGCTGTATTTGTTCAGTGTGGTGTTTACGCTGCAACTGGGCTTGGCCGATCTGACCTTTCTGTTGTTAGGTGCCGCCTTCGTGGTGCTGAGGATCTGGCATAGCTGGATCCACATTGGCCGTAATATTTTACGCCAACGTTTTCGGGTCTTTTTACTCGGCTGTGTCGTGTTATGGGTTATTTGGATCCGGCTGCTGGTTCTGGCGTTACTGTAAAAGAATTACGCCTTGCACTGGCGTCAGGCTGCGCCCAGTTGCTAAGATGTAAGGCAAAGGCTAACGCCATGCCAAAACTGAAGGTTTGATAATGTTGTCCAGACTTTTACTGATACTGGGATTGTTGTTCGCGACGGCTGCGGCTAAAGCCGAGGTACCGGCTGAGCTGGTGCAGAGTTTTGATCAATATTTCCAGCAGCAAATGCAAGAGCAGGGGATCCCCGGTGCATCCTACGCTATTGTTTATAAAAACCAGATTGTTGCGGCCAAAGGTTATGGCGTGCGCGAGGTTGGCTCCAAGCTGCCAGTTGATGCTTACACGGTATTTAGAATCGCCTCGGTCTCGAAAACCTTTGCCGGTGGTTTGGCGAGCATTATGGCGGCGCAGGGACATTTTCGCTGGGACGATCCGGTAGTGCGCTATGTACCGGAATTTAGTTTTAAAACCCGCTCCTACAACAACAAACTCAAGGTTGAGCATTTACTGGCGCAGAGCACCGGGGTCATTGCTAATGCCTACGACAATCTTATCGAGGCTAATTTTGAGCCGGAGCGGATTATTCCGCATTTTAAAAAGCTGGATCCGCTGTGTAACCCGGGACAATGCTATGGTTATCAGAATGTGTTGTTTAGCCTGATTGAACCGGTACTGCAGCAAACCACCTCGCAAGACTATGCCACCTTGCTGCGGCGTAATATCTTTGAACCGTTAAAGATGCCGAC
>FLYM01008627.1_pt1 | contig 13318 bp, 4 predicted proteins | sample 1122581 | NCBI WGS metagenome assembly FLYM01 (sample SAMEA4346789, study PRJEB14843) | hot springs metagenome | biome: Terrestrial Biome; feature: Habitat; material: Sediment | place: India | collected 2012-06-12 | depth 1760 m
GCCGGGGTAGTCGGCGGTCAGCTCGGCCGATCCCTGCCGCCGGATGCGGGTGACCTCCAGGACGTGGTCGCCGGCCGTGACCTGTGCGGTCAGGGCGAGAGGCGGGCCGGCGTCGGGGGTGTGGGCGACCCCACGCACGGTGGCGACCGGGGTTCCGGTGCCGTCGAGCAGCCGCATCTCGACGATCGGGGACCGGTCGATGGGCGCTTCCCAGGACACGGCGTAGCCGGGGACGTCCAGAGCCGGGTCGAGGTTGGTGATGGTCAGGGTGTAGTCGCCTGCGTCCGGGACGGTCCAGTCACCGTCGATGCGGCCGCTCGTGCCGGTTGCAGTCTGCAGCAGCGTCCCGTCCGGGGCGCGCAGCTCGAGACGGACCTGTGCCCGGTCGGGATAGTCCACGGCCACCGTGTAGTCGGCGGCCCTGCCGTCACGGTTGCGCAGCCGCACCTGGTGGGTCGCGGGCGCGGTGACGGTGTAGGTCGCGCTGTCCGGACCAATCGCCGAGGTCGAGCTCGAGGTGGCCAGCACCGCCCCACCCGCGTCGAGGATCTCGACGTCCATGTTGGTCTGGGCCGGCCACGACCACGACAGGTCGTAGACGGTCGAGGTCAACAGCACGGTGGTGACCCGCAGCGTCCAGGTGCGCGGCACGCTGCGTGACCCGTAGACGGGGTAGGAGATCTGGCCGCCGGCCAGCGTGGTCGTCTCGGCCTTCGACGTGCCCGAGGGGTCGAGCAGCTCGACCTTGACCGCGCCGGGGATGTCATCGGCCAGGTTGGCCACCAGCGTCCCCGACCCGGTCACCACGAAGCTGTGCAGGTCGGGGCTGTCGGAGGTGACCGTCTGACCGAAGCGGCTGCGGGTCTCGTCGCGCGTGGTCCAGTTCACGGTCGCGTCGATCCTGCCCACCCCGTCCACCGCCAGCGACGGGAACGTGCTGGAGCTGTAGGAGACACCCGACGCGGAGTAGCGGCGACGGGTGGCCGACTGCTCCCAGGACAGCCCGACCGGCAACGGGCCGGCCGCGTCCGCACTCACCGTGACCGTCCGGCTGCCACCCACGGCGAGGCTCCCGGCGGCAGACCCCCCGACCAGCGTCGTCGCCTTCCAGGCTGCGGCGGCCTCGGGCACAGCAAGATCACCGGAACGGTTGGTCAGCCGCACGGCGACATCACCGAGCACCCGGTTGGTCGCCGACAGCGACAGGCTGCCGCTGTCACCGGACGCCGTGTCGATCACCGTCCCGGTGGCGTCCAGCAGGTCGGCGTCGAGCCGGGCGTGGGCGAGCTCGTTGTAGGTGGCGGCGATGTTGTAGGTCGCCGACAGGTCGGAGCGGACCGTGACCGTGTAGGGCTTGCCGAGGTAGGCGGTGTCGTCGGGCACGCTGACCTCGACCACCTCGGGCCTGGCCTTCGTGACGGTCGGCGTGACCGTGTGGCCGGTGGGGTCGGTCACGGAGATGTCGATCTCCGGGGTCCGTGGGGCCTGGATCGCGAGCTGGTAGTCGGCGCCCTGCCCGATCGCGGTGATCTTCGCCTGCCAGGTCTGCGACTGCGGGTAGGGCACCGAGACGTTGCTCACGATCACGCGCTCGTGGTCGCCGGTCAGCGATGTCGAGCTGCCGCGCAGCACCCCGAGGTGGTCGTAGACCTGCAGGTCGAGGTTCTCCAGCGTCAGGCCTTGCTGCCAGCCGAGGTCGACCACGACCGTGCCGGACCCTGACACCTCGAAGGTGACGGTCCTGGTACCGGCGGCCGTGACCGTCCCGGTGCGGTTGGTCGTGACCGTCACCCCGCCCCAGGACACCTCGGCCCTGAGCGGGCCGGGGGCGGTCGGGGTGACCTGGTAGGTCGAAGGGAACCCCGGGGAGACCGTGCGGTTGTTCGCGGTGACGGTCGTCTGGTGGCTGTCCTGCTGCCAGGTGAGGTCCACGTCCACGGACGTGTCCTCGTCGACCTCCGACAGGACCATGGTGGTGGTGTCGCCCGGCTGGCCGGCCTCGGTGAGGGTCCCGGTGATCCGTCCGTCGGTCACGGCCGAGGGAAGGCTGTCGGCGGCCAGACTCGCGGTGAGCGTGCCGGCCGATCGCACGGGTAGGTCGAAGCGATGCACGTCCCGGCCGGGCTCGAGCTGCACCCCGGTGCGCAGCAGGCCGTCGCCGGCCAGCTGCGCGGCGGCGCTCGGGACCCACCCGACGATGTTGCCGCGCTCGTCGTACTGGTAGCCGGTCGCGTACGGCGAGGTCAGGATGCGGTCGTCCACACCGTAGGTGTAGGACCCGTCGCACACGTCACGGACGTGGCTGCACCGGTTGGAGTTGGCGTCGTAGCCGTACTGGCGCACGGTCGCCTGCTCGTCGGCGGCCAGGGGCCGGTCGGGGTCGCCGGCCTTGTCCAGCGCCTGCACGAGCCGGCCCGCGCCGTCGTAGGTGTAGACCCGTGACTGGCCACGTCCGGACTGGGCATCGATCCGCCCGGCCGCGGTGTGCCGGTAGGTCCAGTCCTCCAGCACGGTGGCGGCGGTGTCGGTGTGGGTGATACCGGTCAGATGGCCGCTCTGCGGGTCGTACGACGCGGTCGTGTCGATGTCGTTCGGACGCTGGGTCGTCTCCAGCCGGCCGGCCGCGTCGTAGCCGAACGTGGTCTGCCGGGCGACCCCCGACAGGTGGTCCCGGATCGCGACGATACGGCCGGCACCGTCGAAGTCCCGCTCGACGAGCAGCGACTCGACCTGGCCGGCGAACCGCCGGTAGGTGGCAACCGCACGGCCGAACCGGTCGTAGACGGTGCGGTGGGTGGTGCCGTGCTCGTCGGTGTAGGACACCGGCCGGCCGGCCCAGTCGATCTGCTCGGTGGTGGTGCGGGTCGCGCCGGCCGAGTCGGTGTAGACGGTCACGACCCGGGTCGGGTCGGAGTGGTCGATGGTGGTGGTCTTGCCCGACGGGTCCGTGGTGGACACCAGCCGACCCCGGGAATCGAACGACGAGCAGCGCCACGCGCCGGCCGTCCCGCCGACGTCGATCCTGGCCCCGACCCGGTTGCCGCGACTGTCGTAGACGTAGCGTTCCACCCGGGCCGGGTCCGGCCCCCAACGAGTCGCCAGACCCGCGCCCTGGTGCGCGCCGCGGGCTGCGACGCACGGGTGGTCGGCGCTGCCGGACACGGTGGTGCCGTGGTAGCCGTAGGAGGTGGTCGTAGTGCCCGAGGGCAGCGTCAGCGAGCTCAGCCGGCCGTAGCTGCCCGGGCCGGCCGTCTCGTAGGTCGACACCTCTGCCAGCGCGAGCCCGGCCGGATCCGTGGTCACGCTCGTGGCGCGGCCGCTGATGGGGTCGCCGTAGCCGGTGGCGACGACGTGGCCGTCCGGGTCGGTCGACTGGTACGGCAGGCCCAGCCGCGGTTCCAACTCCGGACCGGGCACCTCGGTCGTGCTCGAGGTACCCGGCACCTTCCACAGCAACTGGAGCGCAGCGCTCCCTGCCACGTGCCGGTACTCCACGGTGAGCTTGTGGCCGCCCGTCTGCAGGTCACCCGTGACGCCGACCGCCGTGACGGTGCCGTCCCAGCTGTCGTAGACCAGCTCGTCGTCCAGGTAGATGCGGCCCTGCTGACCACTGGTCAGCGTCAGCGTGTAGACGCCGGCGGCTGGCAGGTCGATCCCGCCGGTCAGCCGCCCGGAGAACCCGTCCGCGGGCACGGCCACGTGCGGCGAGCCGGTTCCCCAGTCGGCGCCGTTGTCGACCAGCGTCCGCGCGACCGGCGAGCCGCGCAGCCCGGCGTTGTCGAACCAGCTCGCGGCCAGCCCGGTCAGGCCCGCGTCGTGGACGGTCCCCGAGGTCGGGACCGTCCCGGGTGCCGAGCCGGACGGCGCCAGCCCCTCGAACCAGCTTGCGGGTGCTGGCCCGTGGGACGCGACGGCGAACCCGGCGTCGTCGAAGATCGTGGTCGACCGCAGCCCCGCGGGATCGGTCGTGGCGACCATGCGGTCCTCGTCGTCCCACTCGTAGGTGGTGGTCAGGCCAGCGGCGTCGGTGACCGCCGTCATGCGCCCGGCCGTGTCGTGGACGGCCCGCTGGAGGAACCCGGCGGGCGTGGCCAGCCCGTCGACGGTGACCTGGGTCGACCCCTCCCCGTAGACGTAGCGGCGGACCACCCGGTCGGCAGCCGGCGTGCCCTGGGCGGCGATCGGTGCGGTGATGCTGGCCACCCGGTTGGCCGCGTCGTAGGCGATCTGGGTCAGGTGGATCGGATTCGCCTCGCCGGTCGCCAGCGCCAGGTCGGTGATGGTGCCCGCCGCGGCGAGGTCGTTGCGCAGTACATCCCGGACCGACACCAGTCGGCCCGCGCTGTCGTAGCCGAGGTCGGTGATCTCCCCGCCGGGGTTGACGATCCGGGCGAGGTGCCCGTTGACGTACAGCAGGTCGGTGAACCCTCCCCCGAACCCGGCGTACTCGACCCGGCACAGCATCCCGGCAGGTGCGGCGGCCAGACCGTTCGCGCCGTCGCTCGGGCACACCGCAGCCGGGCCGTAGTGCAACTGGGCGCTGCGGCCGGTCGCATCGGTGATCGTGGTCAGCCGCGGCAGACCGAGTCCGCCTGGCTCGGTGAACGTGTAGGCCAGCGCCGAAGGGTTGAGCCGGTCGTCGGGCGAGGTCACCTCGACCAGATCACCGGTGACGTCGAACCGGTGGACCCAGCCCGCTGCCGACGTCACGCTGACCGTGCCGTCCTCCAGCCGGGTCACGGTCGTGTCCGCCAGCGTCGAGGGAGCGGTCCACCCGCCCCCGGCCGCAGCGGTGAACTGGTGCGACGCGCCGGACGCGTCGATCACCACGACCGTGCCGTCGGACGGCTGGGACACCGAGGTGAACCCGGCCCCGCCAGCCACCAACCCGGTCGCCGACCAGCCGCCCGGCAGCACCGTGGCCTCGGGCAGGAACCAGTCCGCGGGGATGACCACCGCCGCAGCCGACGGATCGGTCGACTTGCGGATCTTCAGCTGCAGGTTGGCCGTGCCGGTCGACTCGGCGAACTGGATCTCGATCGGGGTCGGTGAGCTCGACAGCGCGATCGTGCTCGACGCCACCGTGCCGGTCCCGCCGCTGGTCGTCAGCCTGCGGGTCCCGGCGACGTCGATCCACAGCGGGTCGGACGAGACCGCCTCGATGACCCACAGTCCGTCCTGCCCAGGTGGTACCCGCACGCTGCCCGACCAGCGACCGATCCAGTGGTCACCGGACAGCGCCGCCGCGTTCGGTGAGCCCGACTTCCAGTCGTAGTTCACCTGCCGGTCGACCCTGCGGACCTGGAGCGGGTCGGCGGCATCGAGCTGCCCATCGGTGTCGGCGTCCTCGTGGAACCGGACCGTCAAGCCGTGCAGCAGCGGCGTCTGGCTGTTGTAGGAGAACCCGACCCCCACAGGTGGCCCGACCGTCGGATACGACGGGCCTCCGGCATCCACAACGAGATTGCCGTTGACGAGGTTGACCGACGCGGGTCCGAGCTGGTCGAACGGGAACGTCGCCCGGCGCCCCAGTCGCAGGTCTACTTCGAAGCCGTTCGGTGTCGACCACGACCCATCGGCACCCACCGAGTCACGCGCCCGCACGACCCACGAGTACGCACCCCCATCGGCCAGCGTTCCCGCCGGCGGCGTCCAGCTGACCGTACCGCCGCTCGCCGTCAGCCACCCCGACGTCGCCAGCCGCCCGGTCTGGCCGTCGTCCCCGGCGGCCACCTGGAACTGGTAGCGCACGGCGTCGCCATCCGGGTCAGTGATCGTCGAGGCCTCGAAGCGCACCGGCAGCTGCGTCAACACTTCGTTGACTCCCGGCGCGATCGGCCCCGGTACCCCCGGCGGCGCGTTCACCGTCCGGAACCCACGCAGGGCGGCAGGGCTCCACTTCGACAGCACGCATGGGTCGGTCGAGGCAGCGCCCGAGGAGCAGCCCGAGACGTTCAGGATCTCCAACCGCCGGACACGCCACGAGTACCCCTGGTTCCACTCCAACACCCCCGCCGGAACCTGCCACTGCAGGCCCGTCGTCACCGCGCTGCTGGCGATCACCGTGCCCGAGCCGTTGAGCACCTGGTACTGCAGGTAGACCTTGTCGCCCTCGCTGTCGGACGTCGCCACCTTCAGCGTGGGTGTCAGGCTGTGCAGCAACGCCCCCGACGCAGGCGACGAGTACGACACGACAGCGCCAGAGTTGTACGGGCGGATGGACCGCGCCGCGGACTTGGTGACCAGCCCGCCACCGTCCCTGACCTCGACCTGCCAGTACACCCACGTGTTCCAGTCGCTCGACGACGTCAGCTGGAGGGCACCGCTCGCCGACGACGACCACGGTCCCGTCACGGTGCCGGTTCCGGTCATCGAGCTGCTCGGCGACAACGTGAAGCGGTACTGGAGCGCGCCTCCGTCGGGGTCGGAGGCCGACACCGACAGGGTGCGTGAGAGGGCGTGGAACGTCGCGCCCGAGGCGGGCGACAGGGAGTTGATCACCGGTGGCCGGTTGTAGTGCACCTCCAGGTACGGCCGGTAGGCGTCGGCCGGCAGGCCGTAGTCCTCCTCGCGCAGGTTCGCCGACCAGAACTTCTTCCAGCCGTAGCTGTCGCTCTCGTTGCCTGCCTTGATCATCACGCCGTGGGAGGCCCACGTGCCCGACGCCCACTTCTGGACCGCCTCGGTGATCTCGATCGGCACCCAGGCATCGGGGCAACTGGAACTGTAGCCCTCGGCGAAGTTCCGCCCGCCGCCGGTGATCGGCGTCGAGGTCACGGTGGGACCGGGCCACTTCCAGGTGCTGGAGTAGGCCCACGACTGGGTCACCCGGTGCACGTCGATGGGCCGGTTCGAGCACGAGTAGGAATGGTGGTTCACCATCCACAGGTGCCCGGACACGATCTGCTTGCCGGCCAGCGACGACGTGTCCCACTGCAGGAACGTTCGCCGCTTGTTGGTCCCGCCGTTCCACGTGCCGACCTTCAACATGTCGAGGTCCTGGCCCGAGCCGCCGGTGTTGTTGTCCACGTACATGTCCGAAGCGCCGGTCTTCTGGGTCCACCGGGCAGTCGGGTCCACCGTCACCGGGAACACCCGCTCGGGTGCGCCCAGCCATCCCTCGTCCAGGGTGACGACAAGCGTCCAGCCGTCCCCACCAGCCGTCACCAGGTCGAAGTCGACGCCCATCGACATCGCCGGCTCACCGGACGCCTCGTCGACGTCGGCGTCGAACATGAACCCGGGCGGGGTGTGCGCGGCGACCTCACCGTCGGCATCGAGGTAGGTGATGACGTTGGTCGTCTCGTCCAGCGAGGGCGTCAGGCCCTCCAGCACCAGAGGGAACGCGTACCTGACGGGGGCATCCGGTGACGCCAGCACCAGCTCCGACTTCACGCCATCGGCCAGCGCCGTGAGCACCAGGTCGGTGTCCGGCCACACCTCGCGGTAGCGCACGGCCGACCCGAGGGCCACGCCCGCCACCGTGGCAGCCTCTGCGGCCCCGAACGCGATCGACCGGGAACCGTCTGCCGTGGTGGCGACCGGACCCACGCCCGTCGAAGGGGCGAAGGCCACCTCCACCGCCGTCGCGCCCGGCGCCAGCACACCCGCAGCACCCTCCGCCAGCGTGGTGTCCACGTCGACCCACGCACCCGCAGCGTCCTGGACGTGCACGATCTCGGAGAACAGCCGTGCGGTCTGCGTCCCGTCAGGGTTGTCGAACACCTTCATCGTCGCCGTGCGCTCGTCCAGCACCTCACTCGACTCGCCCTCGACGAAGCCGCCATGGTCGAACGGCGGCAACGCCGGCGCATCGACCTCGTCGACCCCGGCCAGCGCATCGGTCACCTCGAGCGGGCCGTCCACCAGCTCCGCGTCCGCGACCACTGGCGGGGGAGTCGCCTCGACCAGCGACGGCCACTCGCCCAACCCCTCCGGCATCGTCGCCGCATCCGCCAGCGGCGGGGACCAGATAGCCGGCACCCCGCCGCCGCCCGACAGCTCGCGCAGGACCCCGTCGGCCGTGGCCGCACGCGCGGGAGCGTGCTGCACCACCAGCAGACCCACGAGCATGGACATGGAGGCCAGGAACGCCACCGACGAGCGGATGCAGCCACCACACACGAGCATGACGAGACTCCGGTGCACGACCGGGACCAGCCGCCGGTCACCGTCGCAGTGCTCGCAGGGCCTCGAAGATGAACACCGCCCCGCCGGATCGTGCGCCCAACGCCCATGCGGAGCCAGCCAACGGCAACCCGACCACCGGGTCGGCCGTATCAGACGGTCACACCGGAGCGAGATCTCCACCGGCGCGAGGCGCGGACGGCGTCACTCCCCGCCGATCGAACTCATGTGAGCCCGGAGCCGCCGCCGCGCACGTTGCAGTGACGGAGCCACGCTCGTACGTGCAAGGCCGGCGCCGGCGGCGAGCGCCTCGACCGACAGCCCTTCTGCGCTGCCGAGGACGAGGAACCGATCCCGGGCCGAGAGCGCGGCCAGCGCCTCGGCGACGAGCGCGGCATCACTCGCGCCTGCCACCTCGTCCGCAGGGTCGCCGCCCATCGGGGCACCGATGACGCCCCCCATGCTCCCGCCGGGCGCGACGAGCCGTCCAGCACGCCGCCGCTCGACCCACAGCAGTCGCAGGGCGATCGTGACCGCGTACGAGACCTCGCGCGTGTGGTCACGGATCGTCGCGTGGCGCACGAGCAACTCAACCGCGGCAGCCTGGGAGCACTCATCGATCTCGTCCTGCGACGCGCCCGCGCAGGCCAACGCGCCTCGCAGGCGCGCCAACAGCTCAGCGGGATCGGTGCTCACACCATGAAGGGGGGATGAGTCGCGCGATCGTGACAGCCTCACCCCAGAGCATGCGCTCAGCGCCCACCCAGGGTCGTCGGATGCGAGCCAGCGCACATCACGGGGAGTGGACGGTCACCACCGGGTCCCCGCCCAGGCCCGACGACACCACGACCGGGACAGGGGTCGGGACCGGCGGCACGGCTGACAGGACGCCAGCCGGTTCCAGCAGGACGACCAGCGGGATGCTGTTGCGGTACGGGGCACCCTCGAACGTCGTGGGGAACACCGCACCCGCAGCCAGCACCGGGGTGAGGACCACCCGGCTGCCGGACGCATCGGTCACGAACTCGACGTCGATGTCGATCCGCGACGTAGTCGAGAAGACCAGCGACCCGATTCCCCAGCCCGGCGGCGCGTCCACCACGAACGGCACACCCGGCGCCCCGTCCGTCCCGTCCCGGTTGTCGACGTCACCACCGGACGCCTGCACGTCCAGCACCAGCCCGAGCAGCGCCACCGCGTCACCCGAACGGCTCGGCGCCTCGGCTGGCACGCGCACCGGCCCGACCAGCGACTGCGACGTCAGCCCGGTCGCCCACGCCGGCACCGACGCCCGCGACAGCGCCACCACACCACCACCACCATCGACCGACTGCGGCCCACCGCTGGGTGAGATCTGGTCGGGACCCCGCTGCACGCCGACCTCCATCGACGCCTGGCTGATCACCTCGTGGGCCGCGAACGGCACGTTCGACGACGTCCCCCACAGCCGACGGAAGCGCTCGGACCGCGACTCGACCCGTCCGAAGTCGGTCCACGCGATCGACGACAACCCGCCGTTGACCCCGAACCCGGCCAGCCGGTCCAACTTCTCCAGCGAATCCGAGTAGACGTTCTCCACGTGGCCCGACACCGGCCCCGAGTACGCACCGTTGGACTCCGCCCGCACCTCCCACCGCGACACCGCCAACCGGCCCTGGACCACGTCCAGCAGCTCCGGCTCCGGATCGGTGAACCTCGGCGCGACCCCGTCCACGTCCCGGTCGGCAACCACCCGCAGCCGCGACGTCGCCACACCCGACGGCGCATCCACCGGCCCGAACGCCGACACCACCACCGGCGCCGCATCACGGACCAGCTCCACCGTCACCTCGCCCGCCTCCGACACACCCTGCGCGGCACCCGACCGGACCACCTCGAACCGCTGCACCGCACCAGGTGCCGCAGCCGTCCGCCACACCACCCGACGAGGCGACACCTCCACCGCACCCGGCGCGCTGACCACCGACGACGCGAACCCCTCCGGCACGACCAGCACCACCTGCAACGCACCCCCGACCGACGGCTCGACCTCGACCACGTCACGAACCGACCCGTCCGGCCCCACCACCCCGACCCGATGCACCACCGAGAACCCCAGACGCGCCGCCGTGACCGTGCCCGACGCACCCTCCAGCGTGCACACCACCCGCACCAGCTCACCCGACGGGCACCCCCCCGTCACCTCCACCCGCCCCGGCAGCACCCCGTCCGGGACCTCACGATGCGGCGTGACCACCTCCACCACCCCCAACACCGACCCCGACGGCACCCCCGAAGACACCGTCACCCCCGGCGCGGCCCCGAGCGCACCCAGACACGCCACCACCAACGCCACCACACCACGCACCGACACCCCCGCCCCCTTCCCGACCGCACCCACCGCGCAACTCAACACGCCGGCTCCACAACCAGTTCGACACCCTGCCGCCCCGCACCTGCCACACACAGCTCGAACCCGCCCACCCCGTCGACCACGACCGTCGCCACGCTGGTGAACGACAACGGCGAACCCGTGCCGTGCACGTTGCCATTCTCGACGACGTTCACAGGCAGCGTGACTCGCCCGAGGATCTCCGGAGCACACCCCGACAACGCCGTGGCCTCCTCACGAGACCTTCCCCGGCCGAGCGCCCAGAGGCCGTCATCGGAGATTACGCCGCCCCAGCGGATGTCCGACGGTACGCAACCGGGACCATCAGATGCATCGAACTCGATGGCGCCTGACTCGTCGACGGTTCCGCACTGCGACCGCCACACCACCTCGTTGAGGTGTTCGGTCACCGTAGAGCTCACCGACCGGGAAGACGCGAAGCGGCCTCGTGCGGTGACGAGACACGCGACCGGGTCCTCCTCCACCGTGATCGCGACCCTGTTCAGCAGCGCAACCGGCGAGACCGACGGGACCTCGCTGGACGTGATGTGCACCGGTCCCCTCGGCGACACCGTTGCGTTCGTCAACACCGCGCCGTTCTCGTCCACACGCCACTCGTAGGTGAAGTCCGTCCGGTCGTTGGTCGCAGTGCGGGCCGCAACGGTCCTGGCGACGTCGGCCATCTGCTCGGGCGGCCCCACCGGCACCTCCCCCAACGCGAGCGCGGGCACGGCTGCTGCTGCCACCGCGATGGGTAGGGCCCACGATCGGATCGTGCGCACGATGTTCTCCTTCGTCACCCGCCGTCCCGTGACGGCAGCGCTACGACGCAGTGCGTGCAACCACGCACGGATGAACACGACCCCACCATCTCGTGCGCCCGACGCACGAACCCGCCAGCACGAGCGCGCCGCGAGGCGGACGACGCGGTCTGGCCGTGCCGCGGACCCGTCCGTCAGCCCCCGCTGAGCTCGTCGCCGCGCAGCTTCGCCGCCTCGATGGCGTCGAGGAACGCGGCCCGCACCCGCGACGTCTCGAGCTGCCGGATCGCGGCGATGGTCGTGCCACCCGGCGACGTGACCATCTCCCGCAGCTCGACCGGGTGCTTGCCGGCATCGCGCAGCATCTTCGCGCTGCCGACCATGGTCTGCACGATCAGCTCAGTGGAGACGTCGCGCGGCAGGCCGAGCAGGATGCCGGCGTCGATCATCGCCTCGGCGAGCAGGAAGAAGTAGGCCGGCCCGGAGCCCGACAGGGCCGTGACCGAGTTGAGGTGCTCCTCCCCCATGCGCACGACCCGGCCGACGTGCGAGAGGATCTCCTCGGCGACGGCGAGGTCCGCGTCGCTCGCGTGCGCGCCGGCGCAGACGACGCTCATGGCCTCGTCGACCTGGACCGGGGTGTTGGTCATCACGCGGACCACCGGGACGTCGTCCGGCAGGTGGCCCTCGATGAAGGCGGTGGTCGTGCCGGCGGCCAGGGAGATGACCGTCTGGCCCGCGTGGAACGCGTCGCGCATCGGCTCGAGCACCTCGCGCATCTTCTGCGGCTTCACGGCCAGCAGCACGACGTCGGCCGCGCCGACCGCCTCGGCGTTGTCGGTCGTCGCCTTCACGCCGTGGGCCTGCGCCAGCTCCTCGACGCGCTCGGGCGTCCGCGCCGTGACCACGACCTGCGAGGGCTCGACCCAGGCCGAGGCGAGCAGGCCGCGCAGCAGCGCCTCGCCGAGGCGTCCGGTGCCGATGATGGCGAGCGTGCCGTCCACGGTGGTCCTCACAGGCGTCGGGTCGTGCGGTGGTGCCGGGGTGGTGCGTCGGAGTCGCGGTCGGTCAGCGGCCGCCGGTCAGCGCCCGCAGGAAGAAGAGCAGGTTGGCCGGACGCTCCGCGAGGCGGCGCACGAAGTAGGGGTACCACTCCGTGCCGAACGGGACGTAGACACGGACCCCGAGCCCGGCCTCGGTGAGCTCGCGCTGCAGGGGCTCGCGGACCCCGTGGAGCATCTGGAACTCGAAGTCGTCCTCGTGGACCTGGTGCCGCCGGGCGAGGTCCCGGATGGCGCGGATGAGGCGGTGGTCGTGCGTGGCGAAGCGCGCGAACGTGCCCGAGGCCAGCAGCTGCTCGGCGAGCTCGAGGTAGGCGCGGTCCACGTCCTCGCGGCGCTGGAAGGCGATCTCCTCCGGCTCCGCGTACGCCCCCTTGCACAGCCGCAGGGACGCGCCGACCGCAACCAGCTTGGCGACGTCCGCCGGCGTGCGGTGCAGGTAGGACTGCACGGCGCACCCGACGTTGGTGTGACCGCCGGCGCGCAGGTCGAGGACGAGCTCGACCGTCAGGTCGGTGTGGTCCGAGCCCTCCATGTCGAGGGTCACGTGGGTGCCGCACGCGGCCGCCCGGGTGCAGATCGCGTCGAGCAGCTCCCGGCACAGGTCCGGGTCGAGGTCGAGCCCCAGCGCGGTCGGCTTCACGGACACCGAGGCGTCGAGCGCGCGGGCGGCGATGCCGTCGAGCGCCGCGAGGACGACCTCGGCGTGCTCCCGCGCGGCGGCCGCGTCGGTGACGTCCTCGCCGAGGTGGTCGAGCGTCACGGAGCGGCCCGCGTCGTTGTGCACGACGATGGCGTCGAACGCGTCCTCGAGGGTGTCGCCGGCGACGAACCGGGCGGCGACGTCCCGGGTGATCGGGGCGTCCTCGGCGAACCGGCGCAGGGGACGGCTGCGGGATGCGGCGACGAGCGTGCGGCGGAGCACCTCGGGTTCCCTCCGGTCGGTCCGGGGCCTGCGGACGTGCCACGGCCCGTGCAGCGTAGGTCGCTGCACGGGC